>Ga0153915_10000053_pt1 | contig 106282 bp, 98 predicted proteins | sample Opewatmetagenome_2_FD_107003 | JGI IMG/M metagenome (GOLD analysis project Ga0153915, IMG submission 107003) | Freshwater wetland microbial communities from Ohio, USA - Open water 3 Core 3 Depth 3 metaG | ecosystem: Environmental > Aquatic > Freshwater > Wetlands | place: USA: Ohio, Lake Erie... | reverse complement strand
GGAGAGGGCGACGGCATCGTGCCCATGGAAAACTCCGAAGCAGGAAGCGTTGGCGAGACCCTTGACGGCCTCACCCGGTTCCCGCTCTCCATCACAGCCGAGATGTACATGCCCATCCACCACAACCTTGCCTCGCTCGTGCCGCTCGAAGCGATCCGCGTCATCTACGCCCATCCCCAGACCCACGAACAGTGCAGCGACAAAATCGAGCAGTGGGGGATCCCGGTCATCCACACGAGCAGCAATGCATCGAGCGCCCTCGAGGCAAAGAAGACGCCCAATGCCGGCGCCATCCTCTCGACCACGGCTGCGGAGATCTACCATATGCCGGTCATTGTCCGGGACACAGAGAACAGCGCGTTCAACATGACGCGGTTCGTGCGCATCTCCAGGAAGCCCGCCCATGACAAAACACCGGAGAAGTGCAGCCTCCTTATCGACCCGAGCACCGACCGGGCCGGGCTGCTCCACGATCTCCTCGAAGTATTTGCCTCACGGGGGATCAACCTCTCGCGGATCGAATCGCGGCCATCGAAACGCGGGATCGGGAACTATGTCTTCTTCCTGGATCTCGGGTGGACAAAAAAGACTGCCGAGGCGCTTTGCGAACTCCGGAAGATCACGGAGATCAAGGAGCTCGGCTGTTACCGGAAGATCGAGGTGCCGGAATGAATGTCACGCTCCCGAAGATCGGCAGTGTTGACATGCATGTGGCGGCGCCCCCATCCAAAAGTTACACGCACCGCGCCATGATCGCCGGGGCGCTCGCCTCCGGGCGGACAACCATCCGGAACCCGCTCGATGCACAGGATACCCGGCTCACGCTCGCGGCACTCCGCGCCCTTGGCGTCACGGCAGTATGGGACTGCGACCGCATCACGATTGAAGGATGCAATGGTGCATTTCCCACCGTCAGGGAAACCACCCTGGATCTTGACAACTCCGGTACGAGCCTGCGCCTCCTCACCTCGCTTGCGCTCCTCTGCCAGCACCCGGTCACCCTCACCGGGAGCGCCCGCATGCAGGAGCGGCCCATCGGCCCCCTTGCCGATGCACTCATTCCGCTGGGAGGATCGGTCCGTTTCCTGAACCAGGACGGGTATCCTCCGCTGGAAGTGAACGGTCACCTTGAAGGGGGTCCGGTGACCATGGACGGCTCGATCAGCAGCCAGTTCATCTCATCGATCCTGATCGCAGCACCCTATGCCAAACGGGAGATCGAAGTAACGCTTCCGAAACCTGCCGCTTCCGCATCCTACCTCGACATCACGCTCGATGTGATGCACGCGTTCGGGGCACGGGCTGAACGTGAAGGATATGAAAAATTCACGGTCAGCACCCGTCATCATTACACGGGCAGGGAGTATGCTGTCGAAGGCGACTATTCGTCCGCCTCCTACTTCTTTGCCCTTGCAGCAATCTGCGGCGGGAGGGTCACGGTAAAGAACCTTGCGCCGGGATCGGTGCAGGGCGACCGCAGGTTCCAGAACGCGCTCCGCGAAATGGGATGCAGGGTCACCTGCAACGATACCTCAGTAACCGTTGAGCGGACCGGGGAACTCCAGGGCATCACGTTTGACATGCGGTCCTCTCCCGATACGGTCCAGACCCTCTGCATGGTTGCCGCAACCTGCAATTCGCCTACCACGATAACAGGAATCAGTCATTTAAAGTTCAAGGAGAGCGACCGTATCAATGGAACAGCAGATCGCCTTCTGGCGCTGGGCGGGGACGTAACCGTTGGCGGCGATGCCATCACCATCCGCCCTGCCCCCCTGCATGGCGGCACCCTGGACTCAGGCAATGATCACCGCACCGCGATGAGTTTTGCCGTGCTGGGTCTGGGCATTGGAGGGATCACGATAACGGATGCAGCATGCGTGAACAAGTCGTTCCCGGGATTCTGGGACTGCCTGAAGGGTGTCATGCCGTGAAGAGGATTGTCCTGACAGGGTACCGGGGAACCGGCAAGACCGAGATCGGAAAGATCCTTGCGCTGGCATATGCCGTGCCGTTCCTGGACTCGGATTCGCTCATCGAGCAGAAGACCGGCCGCTCCATTCCCGACATCTTCCATGAGGATGGCGAGGAGAGGTTCCGCGATATCGAGCGCAACGTGATAGCCACCCTGCCGGCAGCGGATGCCATTATCAGCACCGGAGGGGGCGCGGTCGTTGACCCGGCCAACATGGTAAGCCTCAGGAAAGACAGCGTAGTCGTCCTCCTCACATCGGATATCGACACCATCGAACAGCGTATCGCCCGCTCGCCCCGCCCGCCGCTGACAAACCTGCCGCTACACGAGGAGATAGCAGAGATGCTGGACCGGCGCCGGCAGCACTATCATGCATCGTCGGATTTCTGCATGGACACGAGCGGGACGACACCCGTCGCAGCCGCGGAGAAGATCATGAGCATGCTCAAAAACGGGATTCCCTCCGCGGCAGCCCGGGCTGACGGGCTCGCATTCTTCCGGGGCGGGAGGCTCCCTGCCCCGGTGCTGCAGCGGCTTGAGCAGATCCTGAACACTCCCCCGGCCGACCCAAAGATCCGCATACTCGGTGTCGCAGGATACCCGTGCGCCCACAGCAGGGGCCCCGGCCTCTTCAACCGGCTCTTTACCGATTTCCATCTCAACAACTACTACACCTTCTTCGAGGACCCGGACATCGGCAGGATCATGCAGGTTGCAAAAGCCATGGACGTCAAGGGCCTCTCGGTCACCATCCCGTTCAAGCAGGACGTGATGCAGTTTCTCGATGAGGTGGACGAGCATGCGGCACAGCAGATCGGGGCCGTGAACACGGTGGTCTTTGCCTGCGGTGCCGCGATCGGGTACAACACGGACTGGCTGGGCGTCCGCAAGCCCCTTGTCCACCTGAAAGGCGCAAAGGCCGTGCTGCTCGGGGCCGGCGGGGTTGCATCCGCCGCAGCCTATGCCCTCATGGACCTTGACATGGACGTGACGATCCTGAACCGGACACCCGCGAATGCCAGGGCTCTTGCACAGCGGTCGGGATGCCGGTGGGCTGCGTGGGATGCCTTTGACCATATCCACCCGGATCTGGTCGTGAACGCAACCCCGCTGGGCATGGAACCGGATACCCGGAGCCCGCTTGCAGAAGATCAGCTGTATCCGGATCTCACCGTCTTTGACCTCGTGTACACGCCGCCTATCACCCCGCTCATCGAGCGGGCGCTGGCAACGGGGTGCAAAACCATCACCGGCACCGGGATGTTCGTAGAACAGGCCCGCGAACAGTTTTACCTCTGGTTCGGGATCGACATCACCGCAGAGGATCTCAGGAAGTATCTCCCATGAACACGTTTGGCACGAATTTCCGGATCACGACGTTCGGCGAGAGCCACGGTGCCGCTGTCGGCGTCGTAGTCGATGGCTGTCCGTCAGGCATTGCAGTAAACGAGAACGATATCCAGCCAGCGCTCGACCGCAGGCGCCCGGGCACCTCCCCGCTGGTCTCTCCCCGGAACGAGAAGGACAGAATCGAGATCCTGTCCGGCATCATGGAAGGAAAAACCACCGGTGCACCGATCGCGATGCTGGTAAGAAATGAGGATGTCCGTTCGCAGGACTATAACGAGCTCCGCACGCTCATGCGGCCGGGCCATGCCGATTTCACGTACCAGCAGAAGTACGGGATCCGCGACTACCGTGGCGGGGGCCGCAGCTCAGGGCGCGAGACGATCGGGCGCGTGGCGGCTGGTGCCATCGCGATGAAGTTCCTGAAAGAACAGCGTATCACGATCCATGGCCGGATCCTCTCCGTCCATGGCAGGACCGGACAGGGCGCGATCGAGTCCGAGATTCTTGCGGCGAAAAATGCCGGGGATTCCGTGGGGGGTATTGCCGAGATCGTGGCAACAGGCTGTCCCTGCGGACTTGGCGACCCGGTCTTTGCCAAGCTGGACGCACAGATCGCGGGCGCCATGATGGGAATCGGCGCCGTGAAAGGGGTAGAGATCGGGGCCGGGTTTGCCGTTGCCGGCCGGTTCGGGAGCGAGAACAATGATCCCATTACCCGGGACGGGTTCCTGAGCAACAATGCCGGGGGGATTCTTGGGGGGATCTCATCCGGGCAGGAGATTGTCGTACGGATCGCGGTGAAGCCAACGCCATCCATTGCGAAACCCCAGAAGACGGTCGACATCCAGGGCAACAATGCCGAGATCACGGTGAAAGGCCGGCACGATCCCTGCATCGTACCCCGCATCATTCCGGTGGCCGAGGCAATGCTCGCGCTGGTGCTCATCGATGCGGTGCTGGAACAGGCAAAGTACCGGAAATAATGTTCTGGCAGGGGGAGGGGATCTCTCCAACCCGGTTTATGTTGGGATAGTTCATGCTCTGGTGAAAACCGGTTTCAGCAGATATGATCGCTGTCCCTATGCATCACGTTGTCCCCAAAGCGAGGTGAGGCATAGTACGATACTCCAGAGAATGGCTATTAATCCACCAATTTTTGCTCTCGTGAATTCAGTTTTCCCTTTGTTGGATTGTTCCTCTTGCGAGAATGCGTCTCCCATGGAGGACGAGGTGCATTGCGATGACACCATATTACCGGTTTATAAAATTTAGCCCTGGGGAAATTCTCTTTCGCCAAGATGGGGGCTGATGCCCCCATACCCCTTAAGGATAACTGCCGCCGCCCCGACGGGCGCCCCGCGGCGGCCTCAATTACCGGTCATTCCTGAAGCCCGAAAATTTTTATTGTAGAGATAGGGTAATATGTCGTCATCGCATCCGGGGATGCCGCGAGCGTGCGGGGCGCAGCCCTGATAGCGCTTGAGATTACTGAATGATTTCAACAGAGCGAAAAACAAACGTTTCTGTACAGGTAATTCACAGGCATCGACAGCGCTCCAGCCCTCCCGGGGGCAGGGATGGCGCAAAGGGGGTGATACACAATTCAGAATAATATTTTCTCCAGGGCATCAATATCGGTCATGGTTCAAGTGCGAACAGCCGTTCATGTTCCTTTCTGAAGAGCAGGTCTTCACCGGTTCCGCCGGGTATCCGGAGTAAAAAGGGAATTCAGATCAGAGATCTGCATAGACTTTCTTGTCAATGACCTTGTACGTGGTGCCTGCGGACTGGACATACACCACGCACCGGTCGCCGCTGCGCGTTCCCATGGCAATGATCTCATTGCCGGGGATAGGCTTGGCGCCATCACTCATGACATATTCCTTGTATTCAGTATCCGAGCTGTACACCCTCATCGTGATCTTCTGGGTAAAAACTTCCCCGGCGCCGCCCTGGTACAGCAGCGAGATCTTCGAGGTCGGGCGGTCCTTGGTCAGTTCCAGGTTCACAGTCTGGGCGGAGGGCATGGCTTCGATGGATCCCGCATCCGACACGACCGCCGATGCCGTGGCTGAAACCGTGACCGGGGCAGCTGTCGGGGTGGCGGCAGCAGTGGCTGGCACAGCAGTTGTTACGGGAGTTGTCCCGGAGTCAGATGTACAACCGGCAATAAAAGCGCATGCAATGAGCGCAAACGAGATGATGATGAGTACCGGACGGGTCATGGATGAACGTTTGACCGTGGTCATTATTTCACAGTTGCGTTTGACGGGTATGCTGATGACCCGGATACCCGTGCAGAAACGTGGCTGGTGGAGACGGGAAACGGTTCGGGGCTTCAGCGGCCAGACAGTTTCTTCAGCTGCACGAACTCCTCAACCGAGTACTGCCCGGCAGCAGTCGGCTCGCCGGTATGGCAGTAGACAAACTCCGAGCCGAAGAGCGGGAGTATGGCCCGTGCGTGCCGGAACTCCGATCCCATGACACCGGTGCAGATCGGCTTGTTCGCTGCCTGCGTGAACGTGAGAAGTTCGATGAGATCCTCATCATTTGCCGGGGTGACAATGATCTTCGGGATATCCCCGTAGGCCCGGAGCTCGCGTTCCATGACAAACAGGATGTAGAGCGGCACCATCCGGCCATCATGGTGCGATGCGATGATCTTCTTACCTGCCGCACGGATCGCGGGGGCATGCTGCGCAAAGGACCGTTCCACGTCGATGTAATCCGCAAACGGGATAAGCGGTTCGATTTTTTTCATCCATTCGTCCGGGGAGCCGAAGAACTGCCCGCCTTCCTGTGCAGAGCGGAGCGTGATAATCACCGGCAGGGAACATGCGGCCTTTGCATCTTTTACCTGCCGGGGCACGTTCCCGTCATACAGGTCAACGCGGAGTTCGATAATCTCGGCGCCCTGCCGCTCTGCCTGTGCGGCAAGCGTGGGATCGGTGAGCGCAGCAACAATCTTCATGTACCCTCATCTTTGATGGCACCAACAAAAAAGATACGCCCTGCATTGACTGAACACCTCTCCCGGAATGGCTCTGATCCCGGAAGATACCTGTTTAACCGCATCGGGCAATAGATCAGATCACTCAATGACCGACGCCGTTTCTTCCCCTGTTCTCCCCCGCATTACCCGTGCAGTAGCGATATGCCTGCTCTTTGTTGTCGTGCTCCCGGTGGGTGCCGCACTGCTCTTCACCCTCCCGCTCACGTCCGTCTTCGCCCTCATCGGCTCAGCCCTGCTCATCGAATACGGTGCAGCGCCGGTGGGAATAGCGCTGGGCCTTTCACCGGTCTATGTATTCCTTGCCCTCACCAGCATTGCCCTTGGTGTCATTCTCGCCCTGTTCGAACTCTTCGATACGGCCGGGGAACAGTCTGCCCGGGTACATGCATTTCTTGAGCAGTCGCGGAAGCGTGCCGGGGAGTCCCGCATCCTTTCGGACTACGGCATCTTCGGGCTGGTAATTGCCGTCCTGGTTCTCGGGATTTACCTCTGCCCGCCCATTGCATGGGTATGTGGCTGGGACCGGAAACGATCGATCGCCCTGATCCTTGCCGGCTTCTGCAGTGCATCGGTTGCGCTCATCTGCACGACAACGGAAATTATGGCAGTTATCTTCCCTGCGGGGGGGTCATGATGACATCACGCACCACCCTCCCGGAACTTCTTGCCCCGGCCGGGTCGCCGGAAGCGTTCCGCACCGCCATTGCTGCCGGGGCTGATGCGGTTTACCTGAGCGGGAAACGCTTTGGAGCACGCAGATATGCCGCTAACTTCTCGGACATTGAGATCCAGGAAGCCGTTACCTATGCGCACGCACGGGGCATCCGCGTGTACGTTACGGTAAACACCCTCATCCATGACCGGGAACTGGCCGGTGTCATGGAGTACCTTGCATGGCTCTGGTCCATCGGTGTTGATGCCGTCCTCATCCAGGATACCGGCCTTGCCGCGCTCGCACGGGAATACCTTCCCGATCTCACCATCCATGCCTCGACCCAGCTGACCATCCACAATGCGGATGGCGTGCGCTGGGCGCACGGGCACGGGTTCTCCCGGGTTGTGCTTGCGCGGGAGCTTATGCTTGACGAAGTGACCCGGATCGCTGACGAGACAGAAGATACCGGTGTCGGCCTCGAAGTGTTCCTCCACGGTGCCCTCTGCTACAGTTACTCCGGCCAGTGCCTCCTCTCCTCCGTAATTGGTGGAAGGAGCGGGAACCGGGGCATGTGCGCACAGCCGTGCCGGAAGCCTTACACGCTGGTGACCGGGGAGACCGATGCCTACGGCAGGCCCGGACACCTAAGAGAGATCCCCACGAACGGGAAGTATCTCCTCTCCCCAAAGGATCTCTCTACGTACCGGCACCTGCCGGAACTGGTGAACTCCCCGGTTGTGTCGCTGAAGATCGAAGGGCGGATGAAATCCCCGGAATACGTTGCCATTGTCGTATCGTCGTATCGCCGGGCACTCGACGCCATTGCTGCGGGCACCTGGAAACCATCCGAAGAGGTGATCCGCGATCTCCTCCTCGCCTTCAACCGGGGATTCACCCAAGGGTACCTCTTCGGCGACCGGTACAATTCCCTGATGGGCCGCGATGCTCCCGACAACCGGGGCCTGCTGATCGGGCGCGTGATAAAATCGTACCAGGATACCAGCACCGCCATCATCCGTTCCGTTCTGCCGGTCCTTCCGGTTACCGGTGACGGGTTGTTCATTGTAACCCCGGAGAACCCGGAGTCCGGCTGCGGGTTCGCGCTCAATACCACCCCCAAACCAACCCGGGATGGATACGCTCTTATCGTACCCTCGCCGGTGCCGGACGGCGCATCCGTCTTCATCACCTCTTCCCGCGATCTCGAAAACCGGGCACACCGGATCATGGCTAAACCATTCCCGGACCTGCTCCGTTCCCTGCAGGTAGACCTGGATATCTCGGTGGATCCGGAGGGTTCGATCCGGTTCGAGGGTGAGATCGCCCGCCCGGATGGCACGCTCATCCCGGTCTCATTCCATCCCGATCGCAGGCTGGAACCCGCACGTACGCACCCGCTCACCCGGCAGCAGATGGAGGAGCAGTTCCGGAAGACCGGGGGAACACCGTTTGCCGTCCGCCGGTGCAGGATCCAGTATAACGAACAACTCTTTGCCCCAGTTTCCTTGCTGAACGATCTGCGGCGGGAATTCTTCAGGATTGCCCTTGAGAGGCTGGATGCTGCATCCCGCCCTTCCGCTGCGGATGTTGAAGCGGCGCGCTGCCGGCTGAAGGAACAGCCGGTCACTCCCCCCATGGCAGCCCTGCCTGCCGGCCCGGTACCGGCGTTACCCCTTTCACTCTCCGTTTACACCGATTCGCTGGAGGGGATTCGTGAAGCGGTTGGTGCCGGTGCCGGCACGATCTGTTTTGAGCCGCTGATTGCGACACCGAACCATACCTGCGGGTGCGATATCCCGGTCCCGACGCTTCGTGCACAGGTCCTTGCGGCGCTGGACACCTGCCGGGAGGCCGGGGCACATCTGGTCTGGAAGATCCCCCGTATCACCCATGACACTGAACTTGCACTCCTGATGCCGGATCTGGTTTTTCTTCACGAACACGGGCTTGCTGCCTGCATGACCGGGAATCATGGTATTGCCTGTGCGATCAGCCGGGCCATTCCCCCGCTTGCCCTGCACGGTTCATCAGGACTATCGGTCTTCAACCATCGCGCGGTGGGGCAGAAGTCGCCATCATACGCGCTCCTGACCATCTCTCCGGAACTCTCCCGGGACGAGATCGGCATCCTTGCCTCGCTCACCGGGCAGCAAGAGCACCTGCCGGTCCTCTCCCTTATTGTCCAGGGATGCAGCGAGGCGATGATCACCGAGGACTGCATCCCCCGCCTGGCCCTGCACTGCCACCCGGACCGTGCGGTGCATGACGACCTTCACGGACCTGCTTTCCTTGGCATATGCGACGAGACCGGCCGGATGTTCCCGGTCAGATCTGACGGGAGTTGCCGGACCCGGATCGGCAATGCATCCGAACTCTGCCTCATCGATATGCTCCCCACAATCCGGGATATGGGAATTGCCGACATAGCCATCGATGCCCGCAATCGTCCTCCGGCGTACACGGGAAAAATAACGGCAATCTACCGGGATGCAATCCAGGCTGCCGGGACCGAAACCGGCAGATCCCGGGACACGACCCTTATGCAATTAAAAGAGCAGGTAAAACAGATCGCCCTTGGGGGGATCACCACGGGACATTTCGTGCGCGGGCTTAAGGAATAATCCGGGCATACCTACGGGATAGCGTGAGTTCACCAGAGGACTCACAACAAACTTCTCTAAAAAAGGATGCCAGTGAGCGGCCTGATTCCCGCTCACTTCTTTTTGTTCCGGTGGTGCCTGTCTTTAAGGTCTTTTTTAGAGGCATTACTATCCTGTTCTGTTTTTCGTTTTTTCAGGAGAACGAAGGCGGCAACCGCGGCAAGAATGACCACGACAGCCAGGATAAAGAGCCAATATCCGGAATCAACAATTCCTGACCGCGATCCCATCTCATCTGCGGATGCATACCAGGTATCATTACCCACCGTGGACTGCGCCGTTGATGCACCGCCAATCACCCACATCCGGTCATTATATACCAGCCCGGGGAATGAGAAACGTGCGGGGAACGCGGCAGATGGGGTCGCCTCCGTCCAGTTGATCCCATCCGTTGAATACCAGGTATCGTTCATGGTCCGGTCCGGATCGGTTCCCCCGATTACCCAGAGCTTGTTATCATAGACCGGACTTACATGCCCGGCACGGGGGGCAAATCCTGCCGCTGCGGTGGCCTCTGTCCACTGCACACCATCATACGAATACCAGACATCATTCAGCGCAGTATGTCCCTTGCTCCCGCCAATCACCCACAACCGGTTGTCATATGCGGCAGCAGTAAGACCGGAACGGCTGTTGAATCCCGGGGTCTCGTTCGCCAGCGTCCAGTTGACACCATTCGTGGAATTCCAGACATCCCCCCATGCGAAATACCCGTCATATCCGCTGATCACCCACATCTGGTTATTGAATACAGCCGTTGCAAAGGCCATGCGCTTGTTGAACCTGACCGATGAGGGGGTCTGAGTCCAGTTGATCCCGTCCGTGGAATACCAGACATCGTTGAGCGGGGCTTTGCAGTCATACCCGCCGATCACCCACATCTTCCCGTCATAGGCAAGTGCCGAAAACTCGTACCGTGCCGGGAATGCTGCTGAGGGTGTGGCCTGGATCCAGTGGATCCCGTCCGTGGAATACCAGGTATCATTGAGCGCGGTAATCCCGCTGTCCGTGGATCCGCCGATGATCCACATCTTGTCATCGTACACGAGACCTGCGTGGCCGGCACGGTCCGGAAACCCGGCAGACGCCGTGGTCTGCACCCATTTCTCACCTGGTACGGCAGCCGATGCCACACCACCTATGAACAGAAGACCGAATATGGCCAAACACCAGAAGGAGACTGACAAACGCATATATTCACCTCATTCTTACAAGAACCGGAGAACAGGAATCCTGAACGATATATACATTATAGTTTGGAACGCCGGTTACATCAAGGTATTCACCAGGATTCCCACATCCGATTCGGTTGATTTATTGCCGGCCACGCTCCCAAATATTCATCATACCTGAATTAAAAGGAGTAATTACGCTAACGTGAAAGGAACGGAGAGACTCGCATGACATCACCCCTGATTCTGGTTAACCTGAAGACATACAAAGAGGGCACCGGCAACCGGGCTCACCTGATCGCGCAGGCAGCCCAGCTGGTTGCGCAGGAGAGCGGCGTTACGATCGGCATTGCGCCCGGGTATATCGACCTCCACCCGATCTGCCACCACTTTTCCATCCCGGTCTATGCGCAGCACGTGGACGGCTGCGAGCCGGGAGCGAACACCGGGCATATCACGGTCGATGCTATCAAGGTCGCCGGTGCAGCCGGATCCCTGGTCAACCACTCGGAACGGCGCCTGACCATTGCCGAGATCGAAGCCTCGGTGCGGGGCCTGAAGGCACACCAGCTCGTTGCCGTGATCTGTTCCAACAACGAAAGCACCAGTGCCATGGCAGCAGCCCTTGCACCGGATTATGTTGCCATCGAGCCGCCGGAACTGATCGGCAGCGGCGTCTCGGTCTCCAAGGCAAACCCGGAGATCATCCGGAAATCCGTTGCCGCAGTCCATGCCGTCAACCCGAAGGTGAAGGTGCTCACCGGGGCAGGGATCCAGTCCGGGGAATGCGTGAAGATCGCCGTTGATCTCGGGACGGACGGAGTACTCCTGGCATCAAGCGTGGTAAAATCCAAAGAGCCGGCCGCAGTGCTTCGCGATCTCGTCTCAAAACTCTGAACCTTTTTAAAAAATGGGATAATTATACGATTATTTCAGGAACAGGTACCAGAGCGCCACAATAACAACGAATAGTACAACCCCGATCCCGATTACCGTCATACTGCTGATCTCTGTAGTCTCTTTCTCTTCTGCCATGGAAAACACTCTGTCGCAGCCAGACGCCACGATCTCTAAATCATACTCACAGATGAGTAATAATTTTTTTGTGTAACGGGAGAATATCACCGGTTACCCTCGGGCAGACAGGAAAAAGAATGCGGGAACCTGATGTCACATGATGAGGGAGATCAGGTCGTGCTTGGTGATGACACCGCAGACCTGTCGTCCCTCAACAACGAGCACAGCGTGGTTCTGCTGGAGGATATTGACAACCGTCTCGACATCCATGTCAGGAGGCACGGTAGGGAACCCCGGTTCCATGAAATCCCGGACAAAGAAGAGATGGGTCTTGTGCATCCGCTGCTGCTCGATTGCCTTGACGATAACCGCTTCAGAGATGCACCCTACCGGGACACCGCGTTCGATGACCGGTAACTGCGAGATATTGTTCTTCTCGATGATCTCGACAGCACGGCTGATCGCATCCTGCGGCTGGACCGACAGGACCGGGATGTGCATGATCTGCGATGCACGGATCTTCTTTGGCTCCGCGCTGTTGAGCACGACAATGATCTTGTTGAGGGTACTGACCCGGGGATCCACGTTCCCCGCTTCAATCCGCGCCACCATGGACTGGCTGATCCCCGCGCGCCTTGCAAGCTCGGTCTGTCTCATGCCGAGCGCTTCGCGGCGGGTACGGAGTTCTTCGGGTGTTGGTATATGCATGTCTGATTACTGATGGTCATAGAACGATATCAACCTTCTCCCCGGGAGAACATCGCCATCCCATCGACGGTATCGGACACACCGGATTTGCCCGTGAAACTGGTTGGGGGACTGGACGGCCTAAAACATTATTATCACTGGTTATGACAAACGGAATCGCCAGACCCGTTGCGGGTCCCTGTGCACAATTTTTTTAAAGCCTGGTTGGTAAACTTGGTATTAGTAATCCAGTGAAAGGATACTGGATTCGTGTTCTCTATGATAGAGGTCCCGGAAAGCGATGATGATGAAGAGAACCAACGGCTGTTCTCCTCTGTTTTTGTAACGTTATACGATATTCTCCGACACAGTTCCGGTTCTGTGAGGGTTCTTCCCGCTGTCGCACCTGTGCCCTGCCATACCAACGGCGTCAAGGGGCTGGTTGCCCCATGAACAGTCGGTGCTGTGAAGCCCGTGCCGGCGGGAACGGGAAAGTATCCCCGGATCCCCGGTTCAGCATTCCTGCACTCGCCCGGGGAGTGACGGATACCCTGGCAGATGGCACGGACCAGCATACCCTGCCCTCCCTCAGGAAGACGAACCACCGGATCTCCGGGCGGAAAGACTGCGTGATCTCACGCGATGCGCTCTACACCATCTGGCACAACAATGCATGGCAGATCATCAGCGAGGATTACGCGTACAAAACTGAGACCTATTACTCGATCCTCAAGACGGAGATGGAAGGAAAGCCGGTACAGCCTGCAAGCGCGGACGTGATCGATGCATATGTCGTCCCGGTCTGCCTCGAACGGGCGCATCTTGCCGGTATTCCGGTATGCGACTGGGGGATCTCGCAGGGGTATGCCCCGCTCCCGTCAATGGTCTATGGCCTGAATTATTTTGCCACGGCTTCGGAATATTCAATTATCCATGACAGCGAGCAGTCAAAGGAGGTTGTCAAGCATATCACCAACAAGGGGAAATACCCCTTCTGTTACCAGAAACTTGACGATGGCTTTGAGATCGGATCCTGTATTGCCATCTTTGGCAAGACTGCCAGGAAGTGCAGCCATACCGCGGATATCGCAGAGAGAGTATACAACCTCTTCGGACTCCCGCTTGTCACCATGGTCTATGTGAAGTACGGGAACCGCTCTCTCCTCTCGTCCCTTGCTCCCGTGAAATATTCGCAGATGTCCCCGGAGGAGCGATCCATCCTCTCCGGGTATATCACCGGGCAGGAACACCTATGAGCCGCCTGGGGATTTTCGTTGACCGGAAGACGCTCTCGAACTCGGAGCAGCTCAATGCCCTGATCCGGTGCCGGGACGTGGCCGAGAACAAGGGACATGAAGTTGACTTCATCTTCCCGGTCGATATCGCCAAGATACCGAAGATGGATGCACTCTTCATCCGCGCCCGTACGGATCCGATGAATGTCACGTATGTGGCTGCCCGCATGGCACGCCTCCACGGCATACCGGTCCTTGACGACCCGGAGTCCATCCGGATCTGCTCGGACAAGATCAACATGTACTCGCACCTGATCAAAAAACAGGTCTCGCTCCCCAAGACCGTCTTCCTGTCAAAACATGACCTGACCGTTGAGCGGGTTACGAACCTGTTCGATGAACTGGGTACCCCGCTTATCGTCAAGGAGCCATCGACATCATTCTCGCTCCGGGTGGAGAAAGTGACCGACATTGCCGGGTTCTTCCATGTGGCACAGCGCTTCATCAAGCTCTCGGACTGGATCGTGGTCCAGCAGTATGTCGAGAGCAAGTACGACTGGCGGGTCGGCGTCCTCAACGGCAGGCTCCTGTACGTCTGCAAGTATACCATTCCCTCGGTCACGTTCAAGATACAGGCATCCGTCAACGGGCACATTGTCTATTGCGGGGTCGAAAGCGTTCCGGAGAAGGAAGTGCCGCCGCAGGTTGTCCGGCTCGGCATCGAGGCCGGGAACGCGATCGGCCGGGGCCTCTATGGCGTTGATATCAAGAATACCAATGGCGATGCATACGTGATTGAAGTGAATGATAACCCCTCGATAGAGAGCGGGGAGGATGACTGTTATCCCCGTGTCTTCGAACAGATCGTTGACCACCTGATTACTGCGTGATACCATGACGGAAAACTGGCTACTCAAAGCAGAGGACATCTGCTTTACCTGCGGCGGACATTGTTGCGATGGCGCCCACCCCCCGATCTCCGAGAACTGTTACCAGAGACTGCTTGGAGAAGGTGTGAAAAAGAGTGCATTTGAACAGAACGGATACCGCTATATCCGGTCGCACGACGACGGGACCTGTATGCTCAGCAAGGGCGGGAAATGCACCATTCACGGGATCAAACCCGAGACCTGCCGGGCCGGCCCCTTCACGTTCGATGTGAAAGGCGATGTGATCGAGATCTTCTTGAAATTTGAGAGCATCTGCCCGATCGTCCGGCTTTTAAAGGAAACACCGGAGGCGTACAACCAGCAGTATATCCAGGCAGTACAGAATATCACCTGGCTTGTCGCGCACCTGACCGAAGAGGAACTTGCCGTCATCTGCCGGATTGACGAGCCGGAGACCGAGAAGGTAGCGGAGATCCCGCGGGTATACCTGAAACCGCATGACCACCGGCACTGAACACGAATACTCCATCAATGACGGGGAGTTCCATGCACTCCCGGTCTCGGATCTCATCCTCAGGGAGATCTGCGGGCGGTTCGAGAGCGAGATCCTCTTTGGCGACGTGCTGCTGGGAAAGGAACTCCAGAAGACCGTTCTTGAGATGGTCCCGCGCTCGCCATCTGCGGATCTTGCGCCGCTGGAAGCGCAGCTGACAAAGGGAATGGCCAAATTCAACCATGTCTTTTCCGGCCGGTACCAGCTCCTTGGCCTCGGCATGCACCCGCTTGCCCGCATCGACGAGATACCGGTCTGGGACCACGACGAGGGGGAGTATTACGATGTCTATGACCGGCTCTTCAACATCCGCCAGCACGGATGGCTGAACATCCAGGCACTCCAGGTCAATCTCTCGTACGGGAACAGCAGGAATCTCGTCGGCACGTACAACAAGCTCCGCACCCTGCTCCCGTATCTCATCGCCGTGACCGCATCATCCCCGCTCGTTGAGGGAAGACTGACCGGCACCTGCGACAACCGGCTCGTCTATTACCGTGAGAACCAGAAGGAGATCCCGCAGATCTGCAACGGGATCATACCGGCAAAGATCCGGTCGGTTGCGGATTACCATGCCCGCCATGAGCAGATCTTCTCGGAGCTCCGCTCCCTGGGAGCGGACATCCTCTGCGAAGAATGGGTGGATTCCGGCGGCGTCATCATCCGGTTCTCGCGCAAGTGCCTTGAGATCAAGGCGCTGGACGAGCAGGAGTCGATCCGGTCCGATATGGCAGTCTGTGCATTTGTCCGGTCGCTCCTGCGCTGCCGTGCCCTGCCGGTGGAGAGCGACCATACTGCGCTGGTGGATCTGGCGGAGGACGCGATCCAGCACGGTACTGCGGGTTTGAAGGCGGAACTCGGGCAGTTGTACGATGCCGCGTGGCAGAAAGCAACCGCTGACGAGCGCCAGTATCTCCCGGTTATCAAAGACCGGATCGCACAGGGCAGTCTTGCGGAGCGGATGACCCGCAGGATCTCCCAGGGAGAGCCGATCACCTCCGTGTTGAACGATATGGCTGACTGCCTGAGAACAAACCGTTCGTACGGGTTGTAACGGGATTGTTACCCGTCAACGGTTACCCTTTGGTGATTAGGCAAAGTTCACCCCTAACCCATGGTTAGTATTGAGCCAATTCAGGTTTTTTTGGATTTGCGCTCCGGAGAACATAAAAAATACAGCCCCCCTCTTGCGCAGTCAGTCCCCCGAGGGGGACAGGAAGCATTGCGATGCCCCGGCATTACCTTAATTGGCGGCACACTACGGCACTATCGCAACCGGGGGATACCCGAGCGGCGGGGGCGGGGACTTGCCGGAGCCCCCAAAAGCGGTAATGAAAATTTTGTTTCAGGTTTATCGACTTTTAGTGGATGTTACACAATCACTTACACTGTTTTCCATCGTTTACCGGGTTCGGAAACTAAGATCACCCCGCTCCTGCGCCACCAGTCCCACGGTGGACGGTGTACAATGAGTAATGCCCCGAAATTACCGGGTAAAATTCTCCCGATTGTGAGCAGGCAATTCCGGGGCATCGCAACCGGGGGATGCGCACGCTGATGTGACACGCGCTAAAAAGAACGTCATGTGCCTGATCAAACGATGTCGACAGGACCCAGTTTTTGACGATCAGCATTAAGAACGGTTCCGTACCATTCTATTTCAGGACCGTTTACGATGACACGGACATTACTTCCGGAATCCGAAGGGTACGCACTGCTGGCAGCCCATGCCATTCCCGTACCGCGCTCTATTGTTGCTGCAACCCCGGATGAAGCGGTCCGTGCCGCTGATACCATCGGGTACCCGGTAGTCATGAAAGTGATCTCGCCCGATATTGTGCACAAGAGCGATGCGGGCGGAGTTATCATCGGTATCGGTTCTGCCGCAGAAGTGCTATCTGCATTCGACCGGATCACCCACAGCGCCCTGGCGAAATTTCCCGGTGCTGCGATCACCGGCATCATGGTCGAGCAGCAGCTGGCCCCGGGGCTTGAACTGATCATCGGGGGAAAGACCGATCCCACGTTCGGCAGGGTGCTGACCATCGGCCTCGGGGGAACGATGGTGGAGCTGTTACGCGATGTGTCTATCCGCGTGCTTCCCGTTGACGAGTCCCAGATCCGCACCATGATCCACGAGCTGAAAGGTTACCGGCTGATCGCCGGTTACCGGAACGAGCCTGCCCGGGACGAGGCGGCGCTCGTGAAGATCATTGCTGCTGCCGCAGACCTCTTCGGGTCTGAGGCCGGCATCACGGAGTTCGATATCAATCCCCTGATCCTGTACGGGAGCGGGGGGTGTGCGGTCGATGCACGGTTCTACCGTGACGATGCACCTGCCGCCGCGCCCGGTGCCCCGGCATGCGAGATGCCCCGGGGTCTCCTCAGCATCCGGTCCATCGCGGTTGTCGGGGCATCGCAGGATCCCAACAAGGTAGGATACGCGATCTGCCGGAACCTGCTCACGTTCCCCGGCGCACTCTACCCGATCAATCCCAAGGCAGCCATGATCCTCGGGCGTACGGCATATCCCGACCTTGCATCCGTGCCGGAACATATCGACCTTGCCGTTATCGCGATCCCGGCACCGGGCGTTCCCAAGGTGATCGAAGAGGCGGGGCAGAAGAAGATCCCGCTCTCCATCATCATATCCTCCGGCTTCCGGGAGGGCGGGAGCGGGGGTGCCGGGCTTGAAGAGGAGATCCTCGCCATTGCACAACGGTATGACATGCGGATCATGGGGCCGAACTGCCTCGGGATGATGCTCCCGCACCAGGGCATCAATACCACGTTTGATCCCGTCTCCCCGAAACCCGGCAGGATCGCCTTCATCTCGCAGAGCGGCGCCCTCATCACCACCATCGTGGACTGGAGTCTTCCGGAAGAGATCGGGTTCTCGGAGGTGATCAGTGTCGGCAACCAGCTCGACCTGTCGTTCGAGGATTTCATCCGGTATGCCGGAGAAGATCCCGAGACCCGCGCCATCATCCTCTATATCGAGCAGATCCGGTTCGGGCACCGGTTCATGGAGATCGTGCGGAGGGTGTCGCTGACAAAGCCGGTGGTTGCGATAAAATCCGGCTCCTCCCTGGTCGGGCAGAAGGCTGCCTCGTCCCACACGGGATCGCTGGCCGGAAGTTTTGACGTCTACATGGCCGCGTTCCGGCAGGCCGGGGTCATCCCGGCCCGTTCCATCCGTGAAGCCTTCCAGGCAGCAGAACTCCTTGCTTCGGAAGGATACCCGCGGGGAACCCGGGCCATCGTCATCACCAATGCCGGGGGGTTTGCGGTCCTCTCATCGGATTATGCGGAGCGGTTCGGCATCGGCATGGTTGCATTTTCAAGCGAACTCATTGCCGAACTCGATGCCGTGCTGCCGGCAAACTGGAGCCGCGAGAATCCCATCGACATGGTCGGGGACTCCAGTGCCGACCGGTTCGCCCTCACCTTCGATATCATGATCAACCACCAGGATCTCTGGGACATCGCATTTGTCGTCGCCGTTCCCTCCGCCATCTCGGACCCGATCCGGGTGGCAAACGAGATCGTCCGGTTCTCGAAGCACACCCACAAGATGATCGTGGGATGCATGATCGGCGGGGACAGCATGAAGACCCCGCTCCGGATCCTCCGCGATTCCCAGATCCCCAATTTCCCGGATCTCGAAGATGCATTCCGGGCAGTCGGGAATATCTGCAAGCACAAGTGCAGCTCGGAGATGCCGGAGTGCCGGCACGGGTAGCGTGGGGATACGTTACCGTTATGAGTGGTAGTTCGTTTGCGAAACCTCTGAGGAATTTTCCAATCCTCTTTCTGAACTCTGTTTTTTCTGCCGCGGTTTTCAGTTTCCGGAACAGGGCAGTGGCCGGATGCATCTGTTTATTCTTGGAAAATAACCGTATTAACCTATTTGGTAAAATTCTGTCACAGAAAGATTAAACCATAATACATTATCATGATTTTTCTTGTAGTGAATGCACCAATGCAGAAGGGAATAATACAACTGGGACAATCCTGCAATTCCCTGGAGATGACCGGCTCCGGCAATACTATGGGGGTTCCGGACCCGGACATTTTCATGATGTATTCCCCGGGGACCGGACATGCTGGCAGATCTGTACAGACCTGCGCAGCACCGTGTGTCACCGTACACGGAAGAATGGCCGCAATACTGTCGGCAGCACTCATCTGCTTCCTCCTCCTGTGTTCCGGCCAGGCGGCAGCACTAACCGGCAGGGATACCATCATCTGGTCACCAAATATCACCCTGAATGAAAATTCCGATGGATATTACGAGTTTTCCAATTTTTTTGTCCTTGACCAGGACAGGGTCGTGTGGAAGAACATCTGGTCCGAACGAAAGGTCGATCAACCGGTATGGACGGAGACGATTTACCTGCTGAATATCACAACCGGTACAACCCGGGCGATCGCCCGGGCGCCGGATGCTGCCCACAAGGGGACCCTTTTTCCCCCGTTATCCCTGTCGCGGGATCTTGTAGCCTATACCGAACTGGGCGCCAACAATATTTTCCTGTTCAATATCTCTGAAGGAAAGGAATACCCGCTCACGCATGACGGCTCATTCGACTCCCTTGATGAGGCCCGGGAAAACTACTATCCGTCTCTTGACGGTGACCGGATTGTCTGGTCCAAGAAGAAACCCTATACCAAGGGGTATGACTACGATATCGTTATCCAGAATCTTACCACGGGAGAACAAAGAGAGGTCTGCACCGCAAAGGGTGACCAGGTCGACCCGCGGATCTCCGGCACAACTGTCGTCTGGACCGATAAGCGGGACGGATCAGGCGCCGGGGATATTTATCTGTCCGATCTTGAGACCGGGACGGAAAAACCGGTATGCACGGCCCGCGGACTTCAGTCAAGACCAGATATTTCCGGAAATACCGTGGTATGGCAGGATTCCCGTGAGGGCGGACCTGCCATATACATGCACAACATGACTACGGGAACTGAGACCCGTATCAGCGACCAGCTTTCAGTGTCATATGGGCCGCTCATTGCCGGGAATGTGATTGCATGGACTGAGTATTCGGCATTGGACCAACGGGATGAGCCATCCAAGTGGATCGAAGTGTACGATCTGCAGTCGGGAACCCGTGAACACCTTAATGTCACCGCATCAAGTCCATGGCTCCTCGATCTGGACGGGAACAGGATTCTCTATTGCGCGGATAATGACGATAAAACGAGGGAGGAGGGATACCTTCACCTGTTCATCATCGATATACCGGAAGAGACCCGGGTGCCAATTCTCCCCTCGCTAACCCCGCAAACCGGAAACCAGACGAGCCCCGGGGATACTCTTCCCTCATCTGCCACCACGCACCCGGCGCCGGTCACGGTTGTCGTGCCGGTAATCGGTTGTACAGTCCTGGTTTTCTGGATCGGGAATACCCGGAAACGATGAGCCGACCGGTTATTTATGCATAACAGCCGGGATTCTTAACAATGTCCGGGGCATTCTTTTGAACGTCCGGTTCGGAGGTAACTGCAGAAAAAAATGCGTGTCACGGACACAGCATGTAGCGTCGGGGAATCTGATTCCAATCAGGTTCATGGACCCAAGTACTTCATGAAATTTGATCCCGAACTAAGGAAACACCTATCTCAACAGGCAGTGGGTGCCGGATATGGTCACTAAAGGGTAAAAACGCCAGCCGGATATTAAGACATCTTCCGGAACCATTGCGATCCGGTACATATTGACCATCATCTCGCTCCTGGATAAGAAAATCCGGGTGTCTCTTCAATTGTTTTTCCTGGCCCGTGTTCTCCGGGGTCACAGGCCTGACAAACCGTTCGATCCTTCCGCTCCGGGATCCGGGTCCGCATCGTATTTTAGCAATCGTAAGAATCATCGCGCCCGGTTATCTGTCATCGATCGATCCCCCGGCCGTAAATACAACCGGTATCCAACCATGATTTTATCACGACTGAGTGGAAAAAGAGAACCTGTCGGGAAATGCGGAGCGGCCATGCTGTATTACCTCATCCTCTCTCATCGGGTGTGCCGTATGGGCTTTCACGTACCGGCTGACCCGGGACCGTGAACGCCGCCGGGAGATGCTGGTCACCAGCCTGCTCTTTCTCGCCGGGGGTTTTTTTGAGCCGCTCAATATCGGGATTTACTGGTCTCCCGAATCCCTCTCCGGCCTCAACTCCTGGCTGGGACTCGATGTTGAGTCCTTCCTGTTCAACTTCGGGTTCAGCGGAATCGCCGTCACGCTGCCCTATGCAATCCTGTCGAAAAAAATCGTTCCGGTCGAATCCCGACAGTATCGGAAACATTTCCCGTTTGTCCTTCCGGTTCCATTGATCCTGTTTGCGATCGCGACATTCCTGGCCCCAAGGCTCATCATCTGGACCACGTTTCTTCTGTTCATCTCCATGACAGGAACCGTCCTGGTCTTCCGCCCCGACCTGCTCCGCACTCTGGCTGCCGGCGCCATTCTTTTCTCAGTCGTTTATTCTGTCTACCTTTCGATTGCCTTCCTCATTGTTCCCGGTTTCATCTCTTCGTGGAATATTCCCGCACTGAGCGGAATCTTCCTGTTCAATCTCCCGATAGAAGAAGTTATATTCGGCTTCCTGTATGGCGCCGTGGCGGCAACAGCCTACAAGTTCCTTTTCGGCTTCGGGATATCGGGTACTTCTGTATCCGATCGGGCCGGCCCCGGAAACGCATGAGGGCGCGGGAGGGACGCGGTGCCGGTGGGGAATCCCGCCGTGCGGTCAACGGCAGAGCCCGACAATCTGATCCGGGCAGGCTGCCGCACCGGCCAAAAACGTATCCGTCCGGAACACCCTGTACGCACGGCTCCGTCAGGTGATTTCCCGGCATTCCCCGGACGGGATCACGGGATGGCGACGATCCTGGTTTGCGTATCATAACCCATGGATACTTGAATACTGCCTGTCCCACATTTTCAAGTTATCGCATGACCGTAGTCTTCGGAGCGCGTGCTGTCAGACAGCCGTAGTGGTGGAGACGGGACCCTTCATTCCTGACTGGCTGCAGGGCAGGGAGACGAGGTTCCAGCTGTAGCAGGGTAGGGAAGCAGAAATGCGGGGGTGATTGTCCGAAGCGATCAGACCGCCATATGCGAGATTTACGAAAACGTTACTGAGGGAGATCCGGTCTGAAATGTCTTTGCCGGTGCACACTCCCGGCCACGTTCATCAGAGCGTGATCTTCTTCAGAATCCTGCCTTCCCGGAAGACGGTAATTCCCCCGCCGCTCTGCGAGACGACAATCCCCACCGCATGGGTCACGCTCGTGATGGCGGCGACCGAGTTGTGCCGGGTTCCCATGCCCGGCGGAAGGGAGACATTACTCGAATCCACCGTGATGTAACGGCCTACCGATTCGACAAAACCGTCACCGGTGATGACAAACGCCCCGTCGAGCTGGGCAAGGGCCTTGATATTCTCCTTGAGCCCGGGATTGGTGATGACACGGAGTTCCGGGCGATGCCCCTCAAAGGGGTTGAGAATGATCTGGCGCGACTTCTCCAGCACGTTCTTCGTATCCCCGATGAGGAATGTTGTCCCGACAGGTTTTCCTTCGCGGCCTTCAAGGGAGATCTCGGTGCAGATATGGAAAACTGCATCGAAGACATCTTCCTGTATATCGGTATCGGCAACAACGGTGTCTTTCCACGTATCGGTGCTGATCCGCACTTCGCTCCCCTCGCTGCGCCGGCGGTCCGTGATGTCGTGGCCGATACAGAGGATCTCTATGAGCCTGCCCTGTTCATCCCGGATCGCCTTGTTGATCCACGCGATCCAGACCCGGTCGCCATTCCTCCGGACATTCTCGTTGACATTGACCGCATATCCCTCGGCATTGAACCCGATGTCGTTTGCCATCATCGAGAGCCCGTGCTGGGCACGGGCCTTCTCAGGGACGATGGTGCCGACAACATTCTTCCCGATCACCTCTTCCGAGGTATAATCGAAGAAGGTCAGCGCATAATGATTAAAAAACGTGATGTTGCCCTGCGTATCCATCCGGATGATGATGCTCTGGGTGTTCTGGAGCACGTCGCGGTATTTTGCCTCGCTTTCACGGAGGGCATCTGCAATCTTCTGTTTCTCCGTATTGTCGGTGACGACGAATGTCCCGCCCTTGCCGATGTCCGTAGGATCCAGCGGCTGCACCTGGATGTGACAGGGAACGGTCGATCCATCCACCCGGGTGAGCCGGCAGTCTGCATGCCCGAGCCCCTGGACATCTTTCCGAATCAGGAAGCCCCGGAAGAGCTGCTCGTATTCGTCCGTTGACCGGATCAGGGTGCGGAGATTCTTGCCGATCAGCGCCGGTTCCGTTGAACCAAGCATGGCGGCGAACGGGCGGTTCACCCATTCGAGAATGCCGTTGCGCATCTGGAAGATGCCCAGCGGCGTTGCCGAAAGGATGGTTGCCAGCTGATCGGTCTGGCCCTTGAGTTCGCGTTCCGCCTTCTTCTTAAGCATGGTCTGTTTGATCATGCTGACCATCTCCATGAGCTGCGGGCGGAGGTCTCCTGATTGCGGAAGGGTAATCTCGGTCGCGTTGTTCACTTCCTCAAGGGCAATCTTGTTTGAACCCCTGCGGCAGAGGAAAATGACCGGCGTAATATTTCCCTGCATCTTGAGGTACTTAAGGAAGTCGATACCGTTCATGTCCGGCACGAACTCGATACCGTTCACATCCGGAAGCTGTTCATACGAGACGATGAGGTCAAACGTCCTGCCCCGGAGCTTCTCGGTTGCCTGCTTGATGGTGTGGGCCTGCTCGATACGGATCTCGCCGGTCTTCTCTAAAAAAGTACGGATGCGGGTAAAAAGATCGGAATTATCATCGACAAACAGGACGGAGATCATCACGCATCTTCCGGCAAAACGGCGCTGGAATAATCATTATCAGGTGGATGGTGGAGCGATAAATAGTTGTTGAAAACCGGAAGAATTGTTTCATGAACCGTCGGGGATTCTACCCGGCAGGGATAACCACACCGCAATCTTCCGGCAGGGGTGACCCGGGAAAACACGTCAAAACCTGACAGTATGTCTTAAAATAAAAAATGATAAAAATAAAAAACCGGATTATTTCTCTGTCTGGGAGACGATGGCAAGCTGGTACATCCAGTCCATCAGCGGGTGGCACTCCTCGACAACACATTCGAGATCGCACCCGATACAGGGAATGAGTTCATCGCCTGCGAGGAGATCGGCCGGGTTGACCGGCATCTGCTTTGCCCGCAGGAGATAGGTCTTGATACCATCCTTCTTGAATTCCACCCGGTCGATGAGCCCGCTCTCTTCCAGTTTCTTCACGATTCGGGAGCACTTCCGGCTGTCAACGCCGAGCTCCTTCCAGAGTTCGCTCTGGAGCACTCCTTCCGGCTTTGACTGGATCAGTTTCAGCCCTTCATCAACAGGATCGTCCATTGGCTCCACCCATATAAATTCAGATTACCGGCGCAATGGTGAGAATATTATTACCCCGGATAACGACAACCCCGAGGCTCCGGCCGCGCTGGTTGTCCACGAATTCGATCGTCTCTTCCATGTGAATGTTGAGGTATTCATCCACGGCAACGAGACGTCCCTGAAGCTTCTTCCCCTCATCCTTGATCTCGACGGAGATCTTCGAATCCACGAGGGCAAACACCTTTTTTATTGGCAAAACAATTCCGTTAACCATCTGCCCTAATTTGGGATGGAAGATAATTAAAGCTTGCTTATGATCCGATATCCCCGCCGCAAGGGGGCCTGAAAATTACTCTTTGGGAAGGGCTTCCCAGCGTTTTTTCAATTCCTTCTCCACTCCCGGCAGCGTGGTGTACTCCATCTCACCCAGCGAAAGACGGTGGGGCTCGAACGGTCCCTGCGCCCGAATGAGGTCGGCAAGTTCGTTGCACCGGCTCCGGACGCGGTCGAAAGCCGGGTCATCGAACATGTCCACCGGGCCGATCAGTTCGCCATGGTTAATCTGGAAACCAAAGCAGATGACCCGTGGCGGGCCGTCGAACCGGGTGCAGTTCGCTTCGCAGAGCCCCACCGGCATCAGCGGGCCGTGATGCGAGCCCCGCATCCATCCGGCCACAAGGACCGGCGTGCAGAACGGATCCAGCGCTTCGCCAACTGCCGGAAAACCGCTCTGGGACCGGACAATCATCACCGGGTCGTCCTTGCCCACATACCTGCCAGCCATCAGGTTCAGGCGCTGCGTGCTCGTTGAGGCAGCAATCTCCCCATCCCTGCGGAAGACATGCTTGATCACGTACCGGGAGGGGGCTCCGATGTACGCGAGCAGGTTGTAGGTCTCTTCAGGGCAGCTGAACAGGATCCTGCGCTTCTCGATCAGGTCGTGTACCTCGAAGACGAACCCCTTGTGCATCGAAGGGTCAATGACAAGGCCAGCGGTATTGAACGGGTCTGCAAAGATCTTGTACAGGAAAAAGTTCCATGCGCCCGGCTCGGTCTTGTCTGCCATGAAGACCAGAACAGGATCGGAGCCGCGCTCCTCGAATTCCATCTCGGCAACGCCCGGTCCCATGCCCTTGACATTGCCGGAGAACGCGTCAGCGAGCATATCCTGCCCGGCACCATAGAGCTTGAGCTCTTTTGCGATCTTCGTGCACTCCATGAAGACATCCCAGGCCAGTTTGTGGACTTTTTTGTTATCCACGCCATGGGTATGCGTCATGATCAGCTCGAGATCGTCGCCGCAGTGCGTGACAACGGAATCGATAAGGAGATTACCTTCCTCCTCTTTGAGCATCTTCTGGGCGTTCTCCAGGAGTCTGGGGTGGATGCGGGAGTGTCCCGGGTAACTCCCGACATCAGCCTTGATAACCGAGATCGTGGTTTTCGGCATAAGACTTCACAGTAGTGAGATCGCTTCCCTATACTAAAAAATTGCGGGAACGGCAGTACCGGTTTTTTAATCTTCACTGCAACGGTTTCAAAGGTCCCCGTTCCCAAAACAGATTGAGATGAGGAACAGGTGGATCCTGAAATCGTGGGGGGGTCTCTCCCATACCCCCCCACCTTCTTTTTTTTAAATCGCGTCAACCCCCCCTGCATGGGGGTGGGGGGGTGTCCGGGAGACCCCTCCCCCCCTCCGGCCCGAAGAGACCCCCCGGGATCATTTTTGGGTAGGTTCGCAGACAGACAGCTCCGTCTGAACGGCCATGGAGAATCGTTAACAATCACGTGTGCAATAATGCGTACATCCCATTTTTGAGGAGGGGGGTATCCGGCATACCCCCCCGCCGGTTATTTTTCCGGAGCGGGAGACCCCCCCTCCCGCTTGGTTTCAAACGCGATCATACCCCCCCATGCAGGGCCGGTTGCAGCAGAGAAAACCGTGCAGTGCCGGGCCGGTAAAACGGGTCTTCCGTCAGAAAACGGAGAATGGGAATAGATGATCGCCCGGGTTTTCCTGCAAGGGGGTGGGGGGGTATCCGGGAGACCCCCCTGCTTTGGTTATAGAAGAGGGGAGCCCCCTGCTAAAAAAATGCGGGATTATTTGTGCAGGGATTTCCTTACCAGCGATGCTGAACCATATGCACCGAACGCGCGGAAGAAGACAAGGCTCTCGGCATAGGCCATGGACCGGATGGCATGCTCGGTCGCTTCATCAAGGGAATAGAGATCCTTGAAGAACTCCTTAATCGCCATCTTGCAGTTGCCGTCAAACACCTGGCGGTCCGATTTCCCAACGTTCAGGGGCTTGTACTTTTCCAGCGTCCATTCCTGGATATTCTTGTAGAGCGCGGGTTCATACACTTTCAGGGTGCTGAACACCACATCCTGCCAGAACGTGCCAACATTACCCTTGATGATGTCGCCTTTCGGGAAATGGAGGTTGATCAGGTCGCGGGGGGTCCCGGTGATCCCATGCTGGGCAATACCGACATGGAGCTTGTTGTCCCGCAGGGCCTTTGCGATCGCTTTTGTCTGGGGGATGTCGATGGAGAGCTGTTCGACAACATTCCCGAGGGCATCGTAGGTGTGCCCGTGGGTGCTGCCGTTTGCTATGGCAAGAACGTTGGGAAAGACATCGGCCTCGTTGAGCGCCCTGATGAACGCGACCGCTTCCTCGGGTTTGGTGAGGACAAGCCCGGTCCCGTCCTTCCTGCCGATCTCCCCGACTTCCACCTCAAGACCGAATGCCTTCCCGTTCATCCTGCTCTTGATATGGCGGGCAAGGTCCGTGGTGACCCGGATATTCGGGTCGAGTTCCTCCCGGACATTCTTTCCTTCGAAATTGAAGAGATGGGAGGCATCGATCGCAAACGAGGTATAGCCGGCCGCGATCTGCGCATCGATCAGCTGCTTCGTTCCTTCGATCTCCGCAGCATCGCCCTTCTTGACGGTGATGTGATCCGCGTGGAGGGCCCAGATATCGAACCCGACTGCCTTTGCATCCTCGCTCATCCGTTTTGAGAATGCCTGCGGGGTGAACCCCGTATACCCTCCCTTGAGGTCGCACTCGGACCGGGCCAGTTCCATGAAGACTGCCGAGTCGGTATCCTTTGCTGCCCTGAAGATACCCTGCGCTACCGAGGCGATCCGGATATTTGCCGCCATAACGATCGCCTTATGACCGGAGACCGCCGAAAGGATAGTCGAACCGGGGAGAGGACTAAAATCAGTTTTTGCCATACTGCATCACTCCAGTGTATTCATCCTTCATGCATAAATTTTTCAATCAGCGCAATCTCCTTTTTGCCACCGATATAAATCGGGGTGACATCGTCGATGGCCTTGGGCGCAATGCCGAGAATATCCGTCTTCCCGTTGCTCACCGCACCACCGGCTTCGTGGATGATCTTCCCCATCGGGTTGGCCTCGTAGAGGAGACGCAGTTTTCCCTTCTCTTTTCCCTTCACCCCGGGATAGGTGAAGGCACCGCCCTTGTGGAGGATCTGGTGGACATCGGCAACAAAGCAGCCGCTGAACCGGAGCTTGTAGCCTTCCTGCTCAAGCTGCGCGATCCACCGGGCATGGGCGGGGAGGTAGTCCTTCCGGAGGGCGCCGGGCGCGAAGACCTTCCCCTCGGGAATCTTCAGGTCCCGCTGCCGCAGGAGATATTCACCGGACTCGTCCATGACAAACTCGTGGACACCCTTGCCGGTGGTGACGGTGAGGGTCGTGACCGGCCCGTAGAGCAGGTACATGGCAGCAACCAGGGTCGACCCCTTTGCAAGGACATGCCCGGGATAGATACCGATAATGGTCCCGACACAGAGGTTCACATCGATAAGCGAGGATCCGTCAATCGGGTCGATGACAACGCCGAACTGGGCTTTCGGGTTCTCGACTTCGACAACCTTCTCCTGCTCTTCCGTGGCAACGTACCGGGCAAGGCGGGAGGATCGTATTCCCTCGACAAAGACCGAGTCCGCGTACTTGTCAAGGGGCATCTGCTCCTCGCCATACGCGTTCCGCGTCTTATCCTTCTCTGCTGGCTTCACACCGGTTGAGAGAAATCCCTTCCTGATGGCGGGTGCCTGCCTGCCAAGAAAGAGGATCAGTTCCGCGAGGTTCTTCTCTGTTCCCGTGCTCTCAAGGAATTCTTTGAGTTTCATGTGGTACCGCCTTCCTCTGCCACAATCGGGCATGCAACCCGGGAAGTCCTGCCGGACACCCCGATGTGTGTAGTCTTTTGATGGCGGGGTTTATCAGGATTATTATCCCACGCAATGGCATTCGGACAACCAGAAGTGTACCCGGTAATATCCGCGATGAGGTTCCCATGATGAGAAAAATTTCATCTCCCCCTCATACCCCGCAAGGATTTTTTATGCAGGGTCCGGGGGATCATCCCATGGACTCACTAGGGAGAGATGAAAAAATTGCAGGTCAATTAACCTGCTATCATCTCGCAAACTCCCATTTCATCGCGATTGATTTTTCCGGGCAGGTGATGTGCAATCCGGCTGCAACCCGCTGCAGGCAGGATTAAAAAAAGGTGAGTGAGTAAAGTCCACCACTAACCCAGGTCAGTATTGAGCCAATTCAGTTTTTTTGATTTGTGTTCCGGAGAACACAAAAAATATATCCCCACTCTTGCGCCGCCAGTCCCCCGAGGGGGACGGGGCGCAGTGCGATGCCTCGGCATTACCTTAATTGGGTGTACATACAGGTACAGGTAATACGCGCAACCGGGGGATGCCCGATCAGCGGGGGCAGATTCTTGCCGGGGCCCCTAAGAGCGGCAATGAAAATTTTATTTCAGGTTTATCGCACTTTTGGTGGATGTTACACAATCACCAAAAAAAAGGTTAGTTCTTCCCGGGCTCCGGGACAGACGCTGCATCGGGCAGGTTCCGGAAGCTCACTTCCAGGACCCCGTTCCTGAACGACTTCTGCATCGATGCCGCATCAACCGGGGGCAGGTCTGCGGTCGTGTGATAATGATGCTCCGCATCCCCGGCATCAATGATCAGTGTGCTCCCCTTCACATCAAGCCGGATCATCTCATCGGTTACACCGGGGAGCTCGGTGATCACCTTGGTCTCATTGCCAATCCGGTGGATCTCGGCAAATGGTTCGCTGGCTGCCCGTGATGCGGGGGCAGGGATCTCCTGCATCCTTCCGGGGGCTCTGTCATTGCTGATAACGATCCGGTACTCATATACCTCCGGGTTACCGGTCATAAATTCCTGATTCATACGAGCGAAGAGCCGGGCGAACATCTCATCCATCTCTTCGAACATATCCATTGGATCTCCGTTCATATCTCTCACCTCGTTTTAACCTCGTTGGTTGTTCTATGCTTTCTCCAGGTTCTTCTCAAGCGACTCGGTCATTTTCGCAATTGCCGCAAGATCCTTCTTCCGTGCATAGACGGCATTATGCAATTCCCCGATCTGCTTGTCATCAGATTTCTTATGGGCCATGCCGGCCTGGCGGATCAGCACGACTGCCTTCTCCAGGATGGCACGCTGGTCCTGGTTGTAGAGCATTGCCCATGCCTGCCGCTCGGACATCTCTATTGCATCCCTGTCAAGGGATCCCTTCACCCGGAGGATTGCTGCATCGAAATGAGCTTTTGTCAGCATCACGTTCTTTATCGCATCCTTGCGTTCCTGCTCGGTCCTCCCGCCCATCTGTATGATGAAGTCGCGCATAGACGCCATCTTAGCCTCGCGGACAAGCGCCTCGATGTCGGCCCCGACATAGCCTTCCGTCTGGGCCACCAGTGCACCGATATCCACATCCTTTGCAAGGATGCTGCCCGTCTCGCCGCCGAGGTACACCTCGAAGATCTTCTTCCGGCTCTCCTCATCCGGGGCGGGGACGTAGATGTGGCGTTCGAGCCGGCCCGGGCGGAGCAGGGCATCGTCCAGCATATCCGGCCGGTTGGTGGCCGCGATAATGGTGACATTTTTCAGTTCCTCCATACCGTCCAGTTCGGTCAGGATCTGGGAGACCACGCTCTCGGTGACATGCGAGGAGCCCTGGTAGCTCCCGCGCTTGGGCACCAGCGCATCGACCTCGTCGAAGAAGATGATCGACGGGGATGCCTGCCGGGCCTTCCTGAAGATCTCCCGTACCCCCTTTTCAGATTCACCTACCCACTTTGAGAGCAGTTCAGGACCTTTCACCGAGATGAAGTTGCACTCGCTCTCATTGGCCACGGCCTTGGCGAGCAGGGTCTTGCCGGTCCCGGGCGGACCGAACATCAGGATTCCTTTCGGGGCCTTTGCGTGTAATCTGTCGAAGACATCCGGGTACTTGAGCGGCCATTCCACGGCCTCTTTTAATTCCTGTTTTACCTCCTCAAGCCCGCCAACATGATTCCAGGTGACATCAGGCACCTCCACCAGAACCTCGCGCATTGCGGAGGGCTCCACGTGTTTGCGGGCCTCGGAAAAGTCCTCGTTCGTCACCCTCAGCGCATCGAGCACTTCGTTGGGGATATCCTCGTCGATCTTGATCTGCGGGATCACCTTCCTCAGCGCATGCATTGCCGCCTCTTTCACGAGAAGGGCGATATCCGCGCCGACAAAGCCGTGGGTGACATTGGCGAATTCGTCGATCTTCACATCGTCTGCAAGCGGGACACCACGGGTGTGCACCTGGAAGATCTCCAGCCGGCCTTTCTTGTCCGGGATACCGATCTCGATCTCCCGATCGAACCGGCCGCCGCGCCGGAGGGCCGGGTCAATGGAGTCCGGGAGGTTGGTTGCCGCTATGACAATGACCTGGCCCCGGCCTTTCAGGCCGTCCATGAGTGCCAGCAGCTGGGCGACAACGCGCCGTTCAACTTCTCCCTGTACTTCTGCACGCTTCGGCGCGATCGCATCGATCTCATCGATGAAGATGATGGAAGGCGCGTTCTGCTCTGCTTCCTCAAATTTCTCGCGGAGCCCTTTCTCGCTCTCGCCATAGTACTTGCTCATGATCTCCGGGCCGGAGAGGGTGATGAAGTGGGCGTCCACCTCGTTTGCCACGGCTTTTGCAATCAGGGTTTTTCCGGTACCCGGGGGACCGTAGAGCAGTACGCCCTTGGGCGGCTGGATGCCCAGGCGTTCGAAGATCTCCGGGTGACGGAGCGGGAGCTCGATCATCTCACGCACGAGCTGGAGTTCGCGGCCAAGACCCCCGATATCCTCGTAGTGGATATCGGACATCTCCTGTTTGCCCTCTTCGGGTTTGTAGGCCTCTTCCTTGAGCTCGATCTCGGTGTCATCAGTAACAATGACCATGCCCTTGGGGGCAACTTTGGTGATGATGAGGGTAATGGAATTCCCGATCACGTCAACGCGGACAGCCTGGCCTTCGATCACCGGCCGCCCGCGCAATACCCGCGAGAGGTATTGCTCACCTCCCACAAGACGTATCGGCTGGGTGGGCTGGACAACGATCTTCTTTGCGTACTCTGCCTCGGATTTGCAGATCCGGACCTTCTCGTCAATGCCGGTACCGGCGTTCCCGCGAATGTTCCCGTCAATACGGAGCAATGCAAACCCGGTATCCTGGGCAAATCCCGGCCAGACGATTGCTGCGGCCTTCTTCTTGCCCTGGATCTCGATCACATCACCGGAAACCAGCCCGAGTTTCTTCATCACCTCGATACTGAGCCGCGCAATACCCCGGCCGGTATCATCATGCGCTGCTTCCTTTACCGTAACTTCGAAATAATTCACTTCTGTCATCGTAAAACACCTCGTTTGTTCAAGGTTTACCATTAGTTAGTGCAATATTATATATAAACATTCCGAGAGATGCAAAGACCGTTTCTACAAAAAGAAAGGGAGTGGCGGGAAGATTGCCATGTGGCTAAGAGAGATTTACAGAACAAAATAATCTGCGTTATTCCAATTCAACTTTACTTGTCCACTTAACAAGCCAGATTTAGTCCAGAATTGAAAAACCGAGCCTTTATCTGGTCTTTACCGAAACCAGTATAGTATGAGTATTGTCGCAGATGCCAAGCGCGGCATCGTCACTGAAGAGATGAAGATCGTTGCAAAGCAGGAAGGAGTCACCGAAGACTTCGTCCGGCGCAGCGTTGCCGAAGGGCATATCGTTATCCCGGTCTCCCCCTATCGCAAGGTGAAGATCTGCGGTATCGGCGAAGGGCTCCGCACCAAGGTGAATGCCTCTATCGGGACTTCCACTGATATCGTCGATATCCCCCAGGAGATCGAGAAGGCGCGGCAGGCAGAACTCGCCGGTGCAGACACCCTCATGGAACTCTCAACGGGCGGGGACTTCCAGGAGATCCGCCGGCAGATCATAGCAAATACCACGCTCAGTGTCGGCTGCGTTCCCCTGTACCAGGCATTCATTGAAGCGGCACAGAAAGACGGCGCTGTCGTGAACATGAAAGAGGATGACCTCTTCCGCATCACGGCAGAACAGGCAAAACTCGGCACCAACTTCATGGCCATCCACACCGGCATCAACTGGGAGACGGTCAAGCGCCTGAAGAACCAGGGGCGCCATGCAGGGCTTGTCTCCCGGGGAGGGGCGTTCATGACCGCGTGGATGCTCCACAACGAGAAGGAGAACCCGCTCTACGCCGAGTTCGACTATCTCCTTGAGATCATGAAGGAGCACGAGGTCACCCTCTCGATGGGCAACGGCATGCGGGCCGGCGCAATCCACGACGCCACCGACCGGGCCGGGATCCAGGAACTGCTCATCAACGCAGAACTCGCAGACAAGGCGCACGAGCAGAACGTCCAGGTGATTGTCGAAGGCCCGGGCCACGTGCCGATCGACGAGATCGCAACCAACGTCCAGCTGATGAAGAAGGTCACCAACAACAAGCCGTTCTACATGCTCGGCCCCATTGTGACCGATATCGCCCCGGGTTACGACGACCGGGTTGCCGCCATCGGCGCTGCCATCTCCTCCTCGCTGGGTGCGGACTTCATCTGCTACGTCACCCCTGCCGAACACCTTGCCCTGCCAACACCGGAAGAGGTATACGAAGGCGTCATGAGTTCCCGTATCGCAGCGCATGTCGGCGACATGATCAAGCTGAAGAAGACCCGTGCAGCCGACCTCGAGATGGGACACGCACGCCGCGACCTTGACTGGGGACGCCAGTTCGCGGTTGCCATGAACCCTGCCCGGGCAAAGAAGATCCGCGACGAGCGCATGCCTGCCGATACTGACGGGTGCACGATGTGCGGCGATTATTGCGCAATCAAGATCGTCAACCGCCACTTCAAGTTCTGATTAACATCTCTTTTTTACCACGCACATTTTTGGATTGCATCGCGATTTATTTCGGAATCCTGCAACCGGTTTCTGTTTGGATCTCAATACCCTCAAATAACCACGATAATAAATAATCGGGTACGGTGATCGTATCAGGATCAATTTCGGCGGCTTTGTTCCCCTTTCAACAATAGACTGGCGGGGACGTGCCGTCTGCACGATCTTTTTGCGGGGATGCCCCCTGCGGTGCTCCTACTGCCAGAACGAGGCCATCCAGACAGGAGAGGATTATCGCGACCTCGATGAGGTGACGGAGATGATCGCCTCATCGGCCCCCTTTGTCAGCGGCATCGTGATCTCCGGGGGGGAACCCACGCTCCAGCGCGATGCTGTCATCGCACTCGCCCGGTATGCGAGAACACTAGACATGAAAGTCGCGATCCAGACCAACGGCCTCTTCCCGGACACGCTGGACAGTCTCATCCAGGAGCGCCTGGTGGACCGGATCGCCATTGATTATAAGACGCGATGGGAGGGGTTCTCCGGCATACAGGGCGGATACCGTACGCTCCCTGTTGCGAACTATGAGAAGAACCTCAAACAGTCGATTGGCATCTGCAAAAAAGCATCGCGGGACGATATTCTCTCTGAACTGGAGATTGTCATCACGGCATTTTACGAGAACGCGGACTATATCGGGAAGATCTCTTCGGAGATCGGGACCACCCCGCTCGTCCTCCAACAGGGCGAGCACAAGATCATCCGGATGCGCGAGACTGCACCAGATATGACCAATGGGGAATATATCTGTAAACAACGAAATCTTCAGGAGAACCATCCTCCCCTGACTCTGGCAGAGCTCAAAACCATTGCCGATGACCTGGGGAGGACAGTGCGGATTCGGACACGGGAGATTGGTGAAATATCCTATGAGAGTGATTGGCGTCGTCGGGATGCCCGCAAGCGGAAAAGGTGAATTCTCCCGGATAGCACAGGAAACGGGTATTCCTGTCATTGTCATGGGCGACATGATACGGAGAGCCGTACAGGATGCAGGGCTTATACCCAATGATGCGAACTTCGGGGCAACGGCCAACCGGCTCCGGGCCGAGCGGGGCATGGATGCAATCGCCCGGCTCTGTATTCCCGAGATCCAGAAACAATCCACCCCCCTTGTTCTCGTGGACGGCATACGGGGGGATACGGAAGTTGCGCTCTTCCGGAAAAACTTCCCCGGCTTCACCCTGATCAGCATCGAGTCCTCATTTGAGAAACGGCTTGCACGGATCGCCGCACGCGCACGGTCGGATGATTTCACCACCGCCGATGCCCTGCACAACCGGGATACGAGGGAACTGGGCTGGGGTCTTGGCAATGCCCTCAAAGAAGCAGACGTTCACCTTGAGAACGAGGGGACGCTGGCGGAATTTTCTGACGCTGTCCAGCATCTCCTGCTCCGGTTGCGGGGGGACTCATGAGTTTCTCCGTTTATTTCTCCTCATCGGCCAAGGTCTGGGACGATATCGCATGGGTGTACGGTATCGAAGAGGCCGGGTATACCGGCTGGGAGATCGTCAGCGACGGCAATTACCGGCTGGAGAACAAGGATTGTTTCCGGAAGGTGCAGGATGTACTGGCAACCACAAACCTTGGTGCCTCGGTTCATGCACCCTACGGGGATCTGAACCTTGCCACCCTCAACGATCCCATATGGAGGGAATCGATCCGCCAGATCTGCAGTTGTATTGAACACGCTGCTCCGCTGACCGACCGGGTCACCATCCACCCGGGCTACATCTCGCCCGTTGGCAAGATGATGCCGGAGAAGGTCTGGGCACTCCAGAAAGAGGCGCTTCGCCAGATCGGCAGGTGCGCCACCGAACACGGCGTGCTGGCCTGCCTCGAGAACATGATCAGTTTCAAGGAATTCCTCTGCCGGGCCCCTGAAGAGCTGATGGGCATGACCGAAGGCATCGAAGGCACCGGGATGACCTTCGACTTCGGGCACGCGAACACCACCGGGCATGTCAACGATTTCCTCCGGTATGTTGACAAAGCCAGCCACATCCATATCCACGACAACCACGGCATGTCGGACGAACACCTTGCACTCGGCGAAGGCACGATACCCTGGGAGAAGGTTGGCAAAGAGATCTCCTCACGGTATAAAGACCGTCGTATTGTTGTTGAAGGTCGATCGGTTGAGGAGGCAAAGAAGAGCCTTGCCGTGTTCCGGAGGTATTTCCTGTGACACGAACGGTGAGTGGCAAACCAGGGGGGCATCTGATATGAGCGGCGAGACCATGCATGTCTATTTCCTCGGCACTGCCGGGGCGCTTCCCACGCCGACCCGCAATCCTCCCTGCATCATGGTGCGGCGGGGTTCGGACACCCTGCTCTTTGACTGCGGCGAGGGCGCCCAGCAGCAGATGATGCGGGCGCGGTGCGGGTTCACCATCAATGCCATCTTCGTCTCCCACTGGCACGCCGATCATTTCCTCGGCATCTTCGGCCTTGTGCAGACCATGTCGTTCAATGGCCGGACAGAACCCCTTACCATTTACGGTCCGGAATGGGTGCACGAGTTTGTCAAGACGCTCCGCCACGTGGCACGGTTCAACCTCAAGTTCCCCATGGATTCCGTTGAACTGGGACCCGGATCATGGGCCCGGTTCGAAGGATATACCGTCACGGCCTTTGGCGTGAAACACGGCCTCCCGGCCCTCGGGTATGTGCTGGAAGAAGATCCCCGCCCGGGCAGGTTCAACCGGGAACAGGCCATAGCCCTTGGCGTGCCACCCGGCCCGCTCTTCGGGAGACTCCAGCGGGGAGAAGCAGTTACCGTCAAAAACGGCGATGTGGTCGCTGAAGTCCGGCCGGAGCAGGTCATGGGATCTGCCCGTCCGGGTCGGAAGATCGTCTATACCGGGGATACCCGGGCCATCCACCCGGCAATTATGGATATTGCTCACGATGCCGATCTCCTGATCCATGACGCCACGTATGACGAGTCTGAAGTGGCCCGGGCAGCGGAATTCTATCATGCCACGGCTGCGCAGGCCGGGGAGGCAGCAACGGCCCTCAATGCAAAGACACTCGTCCTTGTCCACACCAGCTCCCGCTACACGGACAGCCAGGCGCATATGCATGATGCACAGGGCAAATACTCCGGAAAGATCGTTATCCCGAACGATCTGGACATGATCGAGATCCCGTTCCGGGACTGACCGCCCGCTTTTTACCCTTCTCTTTTTTGCAGATAACAAGTAAATTAAACCCCCTCGCACCCATGATGATCATATAAATCATTCATGTCCGCGGAGCGTTGACGATACCATACCATATCGCAACAATATGTCCGTACGCTGTGTGTGGTGAGAGGAAACTATGAGCGATACCAATTCTGACGATGTCCTCGTGTACAGGCTCGGCAATGGCTGTGACCTTGCCGACATCGAGGAAGGAAACGTATACCAGGGAAAAGTCCAGGGGTTTGCCAATTTCGGCATGTTCGTGCAGCTCAACGACCGGATCAAGGGTCTTGTGCACAAGAGCAACATCAAAGCCGAACACAATGAACGCGACTCCATCCTTGTCCGCGTCCGGCAGATACGGCCGAACGGCAATATCGATCTCGAGGAGATCCAGATCCAGGTCTACCAGGTGCAGAACCTTGATCGGAAATCAACAACCGTCCGGATAGCCGACCTGGCCTCCAAGATCGGGAAGACCGTTGCCATTGAAGGCGAAGTTGCCCAGATCAAGCAGACCAGCGGCCCGACCATCTTCACCATTGTCGATGAGACCGGGACCCAGAATGCGGCAGCCTTCGTGGAGGCCGGCGTCCGGGCATTCCCGGAAGTCGAGCTGGAGAACATCGTCCAGGTTGTTGGCGAAGTGATGCGGCGGAACAACCAGTTACAAATCGAGGTAGACTCAATATCCGTCCTGAATGGCGATGACTCAGCTGCTGTCAGGGACAGGATCGAGAAAGCCCTCGATGCCCGCTCTGAGCCGGAAGATATTCCCCTCCTTGTGAAGAGCGAGGTCATGGAGAAACTCCGCCCCGAGATGAAGAAGGTGGCAAAGATCATCCGTAAGGCGGTCTTCACCTCCCAGCCCATCATCCTCCGCCACCATGCGGATGCTGACGGCATCTGCTCCGCGGTTGCGATCGAGCAGGCCGTTGTCTCCCTGATCCGGGAGTCCGGCGGGGACTTCGATGCCGATTACTTCCTCTTCAAGCGTGCTCCCTCAAAAGCACCGTTCTACGAGATCGAGGATATCACCCGCGACCTTGACTTCTCCTTGAAGGACCATGTCCGGTTCGGGCAGAAGATGCCCCTTGTTCTCCTGACCGATAACGGGTCAACCGAAGAGGACGAGCCATCCTACAAGATCGCAAGCGTATACGATATCCCGTTCATAGTTGTCGACCACCACCACCCGGATGCAACGATCGACAAGTACCTGCTCGCCCACGTCAACCCCTACCATGTTGGCGGCGATTTCGGGATCACGGCCGGCATGCTGGGAACGGAAGTGGCCCGGCTGATCAACCCGAAGGTCGAATCCCTTATCCGCCACCTGCCGGCGATTGCCGGTTTCGGGGACCGGAGCGAAGCCCCCGAACGGGCACTCTTCCTCAACCTCATCAAAGACCAGTACTCGGAACAGGATTGCAAGGACATCGCACTGGCCCTGGACTACGAACAGTTCTGGCTCCGGTTCAATGACGGCCGCGAGATCATCAAGGACATCCTGAATATCACCGGCAATACCGAGCGCCACAAGAAACTGATCGCCCTCCTTGTTGAGGGAGCAAACACGATGATCGAGGACCAGATGAGCGCCTCCATGCCCCACGTGGTCTCCCGCGTGCTTTCCAATGATGCGCATCTCTTCCTTCTCGATGTTGAGATTCATGCCCACAAGTTCACGTTCCCCCCGCCCGGGAAGACCAGCGGGGAAGTACATGACCGGCTCTGCCGGCAGAATGCAGGAAAACCGGTGGTCACCATCGGATTTGGCCCGGATTTTGCCGTGCTCCGCTCACGGGGTGTGCTCATGAATATCCCGAAGATGGTTCGTGAACTCCGCGTCGAACTCCCGGGCGGCGGGATCAGCGGTGGCGGACACCTGGTCGTGGGCAGTATAAAATTCGTGGAGGGCATGCGTGATGTCGTGCTTGAAGCTCTCATCAGCAAGATCGCCGATGCATCCACCCAGCAGCAGGGTTGATCCCCTTTTTTTTAAGAATTCAACAGATTCTTCCCCGGAATTGGAAAAAATACCCGCATTTCGCCCAGAATAAATCGCAGCACCCGGCGGGCAGAATATAGTCTTTCTGGTTGAAATTTCGACCGGGTAAAAAAAACAAGACCGAATTTATCCTAACCGAAATAGATACTTATATATAGGAATTAATTCATATGTGTTTTTAATGCTGAGGCATAACATGTCAACAACCAAAAAACTACGTGAGACGTACAACGAGACCCAGCACAAGATCGTCTCCTATCTCAGTTCAGGCCTTACCAAAGGCAAACACTACTTCAAATCAAAATACATTGCCAAAGACCTTGGCCTCTCGCCAAAAGAGGTAGGAACGAACATGGCCATCCTTTCTGAAATCTGTAAGGAGATGGATATCATCCGGTGGAGTTATTCCAACAGCACTACCTGGATGGTCACCACGCGTGCCATCTGATCAAATCTCATTTATTCCCTTTTTATCATGACGAAAGTTCTTGAATTCGAATCAGAAGTAGAATTCGTTGCAAATATCAACGAGCAGAAAGACTGCCTGATGTCGCAGGACCCGACACAGGATGACCCCGGGGCACTCTGGTTTAACATCGACATCCCCAAGGGACATATCCTGAAAGGCGGCGATCGCGTCCGCGTCACCGTTGAAAAACTCTGACCTGAAAAACGGGGGAAAATCCGGGTCACACGCTCGGATCCGCAACTATCCTGTTTTATACCGGCTGTAATAATCCCGGGGGGTCTCCAGATCGATCTGGTAACTGTCGATATATGCGGTTGTAATGATCATATATACTTCCGCTCCGGATGTTTCAACAACCCGGTACATGCTTCCCCGGTTCAGGATCTCCTCCCCGTCAATGACCGTCCCATTATTTGCATAACACAGGACCATCTGGAAATTCCCGTACTGGGGAGTACGGTTTGCAATAACCGTGGTATTGAGCACCCAGACCGGATACGGAACACGGAACTTCTGGGTCAGACCACCCCGCGTCTCATTGATAAATGCAAAGGTCACCATTTCCCTGCTTCGGAGTGCAAGGTCACCGGCGCCAAAAGTCCTCATATTGTCCGGCATCTTGAACCGGGGGTAGGTGAACGGGCTGCTGTTATAAAAGATCCGGTAGGGCGGTGCGATGGTTGCTTCCGGTGTTGGAGTAACCGTAGGAACCGGCGTCGGGGGAATAATCGGCGTCACGGTGACGGTAGAGACTGTGGTAACCACGGGTGCCGGTGACGGGGTTCCCGGTGCAAGAGAAAGACCCGACAGGTAATGCGGGTTTGCCACAACAGCTATCACGAGTACCAGGACCACGCCGACAACCAGGGTAAGAAGATCTCCTTTTTCCACATGTAGTACTGGGAGTAAGCGTAAAAAAACATGACGTTATACTTCCGCAAGCAGTTTACCGGTCTTTTTATCGATATCTTCTTTTTATAAAAAACAGGAAAACATCCGCAAACGGGCAAATATCACACCATTCAGGAGCAAATCCAGACCTGCCCGGTAATCCCGCTGTTCAGGGCCGGATACATTATTATCCTCTCTCGTGAAAATTGATGGGTATGGAAGTGCCAGGGCTTCGCACATGGGTAATATTCTACCTTATCTCATTTGTCGTCCTGCTCTGGGCAGCGTTCCTCTCTTCACAAGGCATCATGCTCTGGGTGAGCCTTTTTCTGGTTCTTATCATTATCGGGATAAATCTCGTCACGGTCATGAACCAGCTCAAAGCCCATACCGCACGACAGGAACTCCAGCGGAACCTCACCAAGGATTTCCAGCGCGCTGCTCCCGGTGAAGAGACTCAAGAGAGAAAATTATGATCTTCCCCTTCAGGGAAAGGAGAATTATTCCTTTTTCATGAATATTTTATGCACAGAATTGCTGGGCACAAACAGGTTTTCGACCTGTCTCCCGAGATACTCTGTCTTTCCCATGATGTAGTACCCATCGGTGACCAGGGCATCATGGAAGAGCCGTGCAAGATCATCTTTCTGGTTTTCCGTAAAGTAGATCGTGACATTCCGGCAGGTCACGAGATCGAGCCAGCGCGAGATGGGCGTGCCACCCATCAGGTCATGAGGCCTAAAACGGATGAGCTCTTTTAAGTGCGGTTTTGCCTGGTAGGTGCCATCCGGAAGCTTGGTGAAGTGACGGTGGATCTGCGATTCGGAGAGCTTCACCATCGCTTTCTGGGAATAGATGCCCTCCTGGGCCTTTGCCAGCACCACCTTGTCAATATCGGTTGCAAATATCTGGGCTGCAAGCGTCTTGTCCTGGATCAGGAAGTCGTGGAGAATCATGGCGATCGAGTACGGCTCCTCGCCGGTTGAGCAGCCGGCACACCAGATCCGGAGTCGCTTGCGTTTTGAGAAGAGATCCGGCAGGACATCCTTTCTCAGGCACTCGTACACATCGTTGTCGCGGAAGAACTCCGTGACATTGATCGTGAGGGCGTTCCGGAGCGCCTCGTACTCCGCCGGATTTGTCTTGAGGTACCGGAGGTACTCCTCATAATTGGTGGAATTCGTTGACCGCATCCGTGAGAGCAGCCGGCGCTTGATATAATCTTCCTTGTAATTGTTACACTGGATCTTCAGCGTCTGTTCGATATGCCGTTTTAATGCATCAAAATCATCCATCAGAATCCCCGTTGACGTGTCTGTTGTTTTTTTATAGGTACCTGTGATCATCCGGACCGGGTGATTTTCCCCCGGATTATTAAATCCGGTTACTGATATTTGAAACAGTCCCGTCAGTTGAGACGGAACTTTTTCATATCCGTTCTGCAGCGCTCTGCCATTGCCGCAAGTTCTTCGGAGGCACAGGCAATCTCGTCGGTTGAAGAACTCGTCTCTTCAGCAAGTGCTGCCATTTCCTCCATACGCTGCTGGTTCTCCTTGGTCAGCGAACTGAATGATTCTACCCCCATCATCAGCTGGTTGGTAGCCTTGGCCTGGTCTTCAGTCGCCTTGGTGATCTCTCCCACACCGGCTGATACGATAGTGGATTCCGATACAATCCGGTTGAGCGAGTCAACTGTTTTGTTCACACTGTCGATACCGCTCTTGATCTCCTCAAACGACTGCTTCATAGACGTCGAGGTCTGTTCGCTCTGCGCCTGGATGGAACGGATGAGCGTCTCGATCTGGCCGCTCGCCTTCTTGGATTCACCGGCAAGGTTCTTCACTTCACCGGCAACAACCGCAAAACCCCGGCCGTGTTCGCCGGCCCGGGCCGCTTCGATCGCAGCATTGAGGGCCAGCAGGTTGGTCTGGTTGGCGATATCCGCAATAAGATTAACAATTTTTGAGATCTGGCGCATCTGATCATTGAGCGCAATAATCTCGTCCACGCTCTGCTTGGAGATCTTCTCCACGATCTGCATCTTGCTGGTCGCAAGTTTGCCAATCCCGGCAGCGTCCGCCCCCTCCTTGGAAGCCTGTTCCGCATGGGTCATGACATCATGAGACGTGCTCGCGATCTGTTCGATAGATGCGGAGATCTCGGAGACCTCGTTGGAGATCTTCTGGATGCTGTCAATCTGCGTTTTTGCATTGTCCGCGGATTTCTGGCTTGAGAGTGCAACCTGCTCCGTTGCTTTTGCGATCTCTTCTGTACTCTTGATGGTTTCCTTGATTGTACCATCGAGCCGGCTGATGGCATCGACAAGGCCGGTTAAAACCGTGTAGATCGCTTCTGCGGCAGAATTGTAATCGACCTTCAGTCTGATGAGGGGATCGGCTTCGTCAATGCTCACGCGATAAGTGAGGTCCCCCGCTGCGATCTGTGCGAGCGCTGTCTGCAATTCCGCGGCACTGACCGTGAGCAGCTCGGCATTGGATTTTGCCGCATCCATCATCTCCCGGATCTTTACTTCCTGCCCGCGCTGCTGCGTTACATCATTATACACGCAAAGAATGCTCGTGAGATCTCCTTTCGCGTCCTGGATCGGGATACCATATTGTTCAAGGATCCGCATCCCTGAGGGGAACTCGATGGTAACCTCACCGAAACACCGTTTCTTCTCATTGATGACTTTCTTTAAGCCGTCACCTTTCTGGCTGGAGATATGGAAATCCTTGGCACTCATGCCGATGAGCCGTTCCTTCGGGATACCCGAGAGCTGGATATAAGCCTCGTTCACCATGAAGATCTTAAACGAGGTATCCATCAGCATGATGGGCATCGGGTTCTGTTTGATGATGATATCGGAACGCTGTTTGAGGGTGGCGACCTCATCCATCTTCTTCTGGAGATCCTGCTGGCTCTTCTGCTGGCTCGCAACCATTGCATTGATCTCATCGAGTTTCCTGCGATCTTCCGTGATATCATTGTACACGATCAGGATACTGGAAATACTCCCGCCCGCATCCTGGATGGGAATACCGTACTGCTGGAGCCTCCGTATGCCTGACGGGAACTCCACCAGCACCTCCCCTTTGGAGCGTTGCCGGTCACTGATCACCCGTTTCAGACCTTCCCCGGTCTGTTCAAGGATCCTGAAATCGCGCAGGTTCATCTTCAGGAGATCGTTCCGCTTGATCCCGCTGAACGTGATATAGGCCTCGTTCACGACACGGATGTTGAATGCCTTGTCAACAAGGAGGATTGGCATCGGGTTCTGCTGGACAATAGTCTCGGAGCGGTGACGGAGCTGCTCAATCTCGTCATTCTTTTTCTTCTGCGCAGTCACATCCCAGTAGACAAAGAGCAGGGACGAAACTGATCCATCATCCCCGATCATGGGAAGAGCGTACTGTTCCAGAACATGCAGACCTGAGGGCAGTTCAACAACAACTTCGCCAAACGAGCGGCGTTTTTCTGTGAGTGCGATCTTTGCGCCCTCCCCGGTCTGGGAACTGAGCCGGAATGAGGAGAGGCTGGTGTTCACCAACTCCTCTTTTTGCAGGCCGCTCATCTGGACATACGCATCGTTGGCCCCGGTGATAACAAATGACGGCGTGGTGACCAGCATCGGGACGGGGTTCCGGTCAACCATCGTTTCAAGACTGCTCCTCAGTTCGCGGATGATCGCTTCATACTGAGCTGACTCTCTGCTGAAATCCGCCACCGGCACCGCAGGTGCCGCTGGCTCGGACACTTCCCGGGGCATGGGCGATTCGGCAGGTTGTGGCAGCGGAGAGATCCGGTCGGCCTTCAGTTTTTCAAAGGCTGCATTCACCGCACCGATGAGCGTGGCATATTCGGTTCCGAACTTCACGGCATCCAGAGGGTTTACCTCTCTTCCAGCCACGGCTGATGAGAGACCTGCTGCGATCTCCTCATTCAGCTGGCGGACATGCTCGGCAATCTCTTCTGTTGATCCTGATGGTTCCGGCGACGATGGCGGGGTTACCGCTCCGCTGAAAAGGGCTTTTCTTCCTGGTCGTTCTGTCAAATCAATGCCACCCCCGTATTTTGAAAAATCATCTGTACCTTCCAGTACCTGATAACTACAAATTCGTGAAGGATTATTTCTCTACGAGATCTTTTATGACCTTCTCCATGTCGATCCAGATAATGAGGTTCTTTTTTGTTTCATCCTGATCTTCAGCCTTCATCTTGATGATCCCTTTTACAAATGACGAGAACTCGGATGAAAAGCCCTGGCCGATCTTATCCACATCTGCCTCGGAGATCTGGATGACACTGCTCACATCATCGACAATGATACCAATATTGCTCCCGCCGGCCGCTTCAGGAACCAGGACGATAATCTTCTGGTTGTTCCGGATCTCCTGGTCCGGAAGGCCAAGCAGCGTATTGAGATTCATAATATTGGTAATCTCACCACGGAGGTTGATGACCCCGGAGATGTAAGCAGGGGCGCGGGGAATCGGGGTGATGGGGATCATCTCCACGATCTCCCGCGCCAGCTGGATGTCGAGGGCATACCTCTCGCCACCCAGTTCGAATTCTACGATATCAACTGTTGCCGCCACGATTCACCTCAGCTTGAACTGTCCCATTAACTTCTTTAGTCTTTCGGCCATTGAAGTAAGTTCCGCTGCCGCACTGGCAATCTCTTCGGTAGATGCGCTGGTTTCTTCAGCGAGTGCGGCCATGTCTTCCATCCGTTCCTGGTTCTCACGGGTGATCGTGCGGGTGGTCTCCATACCTTCCATGACCCGGGTGGTGGCGTTGGCCTGCTCTTCAGTGGCCTTGGTGATCTCGGTCACACCCTGCGCAACAATATTTGATTCGGAGGTGATCTGGTTGAGTGCCTCGATGGTCTTGTTTACGCTCTCGATACCCGACTGGATCTCATGATACGAGCTCTTGATGGCATCAGCGGTCTTGTTGCTGTTGTCCTGGATGGATCCAATGAGCTCCCCGATCTGGTTTGTTGCACTCTTGGATTCTCCTGCAAGGTTACGCACTTCACCGGCAACAACCGCAAATCCGCGCCCGTGTTCACCGGCCCGGGCCGCTTCAATGGCAGCATTCAGCGCAAGCAGGTTGGTCTGGCTGGAGATATCCGCAATCATCTTGACGATATTGGAGATCTCCTTCATCCGATCGTTCAGGGCATTGATCTCCGTGACACTCTCCCCGGAGATCTGCTCCACCATCTTCATCTTTGTAGTGGCGGTCTTCCCGAGTTCGGCAGCATGGTTGCCTTCCTTCGCTGCCTTCTGGGAATGCTCCATCAGGGTGTGCGTAGTGCTGGCAATCTCCTCAATCGATGCCGAGAGATCCGATACTTCCTTGCCGACTTTCTCGATCCCGTCGAGCTGGTTCTTTGAGCCTTCAACTGACTTCTGGGTCTGGACGGCCACCTGTTCCGTAGACTTGGTGATCTCGGCGGTACTCCGGCCCGTATCCTTCATGGTGGCTTCCATCTGGGCTACTGCCTTCTCCAGTTCGAGGATTACCGTCCGGATCGAATCAATGGCCTTATTGAAATCGGTCTTGAGTGCACCCAGCGGATCTCCCTCATGGACATCGGCATGCACACGGAGGTCTCCCTGTGCCATCAGGTTCATGGATTTGCCCAGGTCGCTCGCACTCCGGGAAAGGAGTTCGGACTGCTTCTGTGAACTGTCCATCAGCTGCTTGATCTCTTCCATCTTCAGGTGAGCGTCGGTATAATCAACCCAGACATAGAATGCACCGTCGATCTCTCCGGCCTCATCAAGAATCGGGATCGCATTAAGGGTGAGATATTTCTTCACTCCGTCAGGGAACGTGACCAGCGCCTCGGTAATTGCCAGGCGTTTTGTCGTGAAACAGGCATAGAAGTCTTCCCCCGAAAGAACGGTGATATTGAAGTCATAGAGCTTCTTCTTCATCAGCTCTTCGTTGGTTCCCCGCCATGCAATCTCATATTGCTTATTGATGGAGATCCGGCTCTTATCCTTCCGGAGCACGGCAATCGCAAGCGGGTTGCTCTGGATCATGGTATCGACGCGGTATTCCATCTTCTTGACAGCGTCCATCTTCTCGTGGAGATCCGTGTAATCCACCCAGACATAGAACGCACCATCAATCTCACCGGCATTATCGAGAATCGGGATCGCGTAGAGCGTGAGGTAACTCCTGACGCCATCCGGGAACTTGACCATCGCTTCTGTTACGGCAAGTTTCCTGGTCTCAAAACAGGCATAGAAATGCTCGCCGGACAGAACCGTGATGTCGAAGTCATAGAGCTTCTTCTTCATCAGCTCTTCATTGGTTCCCCGCCATGCTTTCTCATACTGTTTGTTGATCGAGATCCGGCTCTTGTCCTTCCGAAGCACGGCAATTGCAAGCGGGTTGTCCCGGATCATCGTATCGACGCGGTGCTCCATCTCCTTTACGGCATCCATCTTCTCGTGGAGATCCGTGTAATCCACCCAGACGTAGAACGCACCATCAATCTCGCCGGCATCATCAAGGATAGGGATCGCGTAGAGCGTGAGGTAACTCTTGACGCCATCCGGGAACTTGACCATCGCTTCTGTTACGGCAAGTTTCTTGGTCTCGAAACAGGCATAGAAATGCTCACCGGACAGAACCGTGATGTCGAAGTCGTAGAGCTTCTTCTTCATCAACTCTTCGTTGGTTCCCCGCCATGCGATCTCATATTGTTTATTGATGGAGATCCGGCTCTTATCTTTCCGGAGTACTGCGATTGCCAGGGGATTGTCCCGGATCATCACATCGGATTTTCGTTTGGTATCCGCAGCTTCTGAAAGATTGTCAATTGCACGGTTTATCTGCTGTGCAAGTGATCGTAATTCGGGGTCAACACTCCGTTCATCGATCTTCTTTGAAAAATCGCCTTTATTCGCTCGTGCAAGAATTGCCTCTAACTCGTTCAATTCCATTGTATCACGTCGTCCATTATGGTCTTGTAAGCCGCACCTGCACTACTATCCGGTGCAAAATGAGAGATCGGAAGTCCCCGTTTCTGTGCTTCATAAATGAGGGGAGAGTACGGCACGGTATATACCGTCCGGAACAGCCTCTTGATCTCAACGAGCATCGAGAGCAACCGTTCGTGTTCGGCTTTCTGTTCGTCAGCCGTCCGGATTTCCTCCGGTGTCGGCGCGGGTGTTTTGTAAAAGAGATCCCGCAGATACAGGAAGATATCCTTTTTCTCCGGAGTCTCATTAGGGGAGACAGAAGAGGCTCCACCCTCACCCCACCGGGTGACGATGGCAATATCCGGCTGGATTTCCCTGCCCAGATCCTCTTTCATGTCCCCAAAGATGGTTGATAATGTCGACACCCCGTCTAGGGCAAAGGTTCCGGAATCAAGGGTAACGATGACGCGATCGGACGCAAAGAGACCATTGATTACCAGCTGCCCCATGCTCGGGGGTGTATCCACAAAGATGAAGTCATACTGATCCTTAAGTGGAGCAAGCGCTGCCTTGAGGATGCCGGCACGCCCTTCCCTGCGGTAAAGGCAGGGATCGGCACCAACAAGATCCAGGTGCGACGGGGCGAGATCGATTCCCGACGGGGTTTTCCGGATGATATCCGACATTTTTGTCTCGGGAAACTCCTCAAAGCCGCTCAGGAACACATCATACATATTCCTGCCCGCTGACTGGGTACTGTACCCCAGACCGGCGGTAGCGTTTGCCTGCGGATCACAATCTACAACAAGGACCTTTTTCCCAGCCTTAACTAAGAAACCGGCAATGTTAAGACAGGAAGTGGTCTTGCCAGTGCCACCCTTGTGGTGGGAAAAAGTAATGACGGGTATGATATCACCTGATTGTGATTTTAATATACCATACTATAATAAGATATGGATTTTTTTTGAATGTCAATTACGCATTTTTTTAAATATTCACTAAAGATTTTGCTTTTTTATACATAATTGACACGATTCGCATGACACTATACTTTTTATCATTCTTGTGATATGGTTTTTTCCCCGTGTATCCGGTGGTATTCCATGTTGACTTGACCGGGCCGGGTAGACACCCGACAGGATTTTTATGATAGCACGGGTACATCTGGTTAATGACAGGTCACCCATCTGCCGTACTTGCCGGAACCGCTGCACTCATGGTACTTATTCTCTGTGCCGGCTGCGTTTCAACCGGCATCGGTGATACGTGGTACGACAACCGGTCGGTTCTCGTGAACATCAGCAATACGGGAAATCCGGCGGATGTCCACGTTCAGGTGACCATCTACCGGATTACCGGCCTGACGCAGGAACCGTATGGCGTGGTCAGTGCACCGGCATCTCTTTTAACGGGGGAGAACACGGTTGCAGTACCTGTGGGACTTTCACCCGGTAATTACAAACTCTATGTGTATATCCTCAAAGACGGCGATCGGAAGACCGCCGTGATCCGCGATATTACGGTATGATTGCCATGGAACCTTTTTCAAAAGATATGATCGATGCCGCCTGCGGCATGAAACCCGCAGATCTGGTTCTTGACGATGCATTTCTCTACAACGTGTTTACCGGATCATGGGATACGGGTACCCTTGCGATAAAAAACGGTACTATCCTCGGAATCGGGGACTATGAGGGAAAAAAGACCCGGGACTGTTCAGGATTATATATCGTCCCGGGACTGATCGATGCCCATGTCCATATCGAGAGTTCCCTGCTCACTCCTCCCGAATATGCCCGGCTCGTCGCCCTGCACGGGACGACAACGGTCATCGCGGACCCTCACGAGATCGCCAATGTTGCCGGGGCGGAGGGTATTGAATATATGCGGGCTGCACGGCAGAACGCGGCGATCGATATCCAGTACATGCTCCCGTCCTGCGTCCCGTCAACCCCGGCCGATGTTGGCGGGGCTGTGCTTGAAGCAGCAGACCTGCACCGGTTCATGGGAAAAGAGGGCATCCTCGGACTTGGCGAGATGATGAATGTCCCCGGAATACTTGCAGCAGATCGCGCTATTTCGGAGAAACTCGCACTCTCATCGATCCGTGACGGGCATGCCCCGGGTCTTTCCGGAAAAAACCTCAATGCCTACATCCTCGCCGGTCTCCAGAGCGATCATGAATGTACAACTTTTGCAGAGGCAGAGGAGAAACTCAAAAAAGGGATGTATATCTATATCCGCGAAGGTTCCGCAGAACAGAATATCGAGGCGCTCATCCCCCTGGTAACCGCTGCAACGGTCTCACGGTGTTGTTTTGCCACCGATGACTGCCACGCAGACCTGCTCATGGATGAGGGGCATATCGACCGGTGCATCCGGAAAGCGATAGCCTGCGGGCTCGACCCAGGACTCGCCATCCGCATGGCAACGCTGTCCCCTGCTGACCGGTTCGGTCTTGCAGACCGGGGCGCACTTGCCCCCGGGCGACGTGCGGATCTCTGTATCATCGATGACCCGGAGAAGTTCGGAATCCGGGAGGTTTTCGTAAAGGGTGCAGCAGTAACCGCTGCGTCACCGGCACCACAGTCCGCGTTTCCCCCCACCATCCGCTGTTCTCCCTCCGGCCCCGGGACCATCCGGATCACCGGCCATGGCATGGCGCGGGTGATCGGCCTTGTACCCGGCCAGATCGTAACCGAATCCCTCACGTACGACTGCAATGCCGATGATATACCGGACCTTGACCGGGACATTCTCAAAGTCGTTGTCTGCAGCCGGTACCGCGATCTTCCCGCGGGAGTCGGCCTGGTCCATGGCTTCGGATTCCGTAATGGCGCCATCGCATGCAGCATCTCCCACGATACGCACAATATTGTTGCTGTCGGCACCAGCGATGATGCAATCCGGAACGCGATACGTGAAGTGATCGGGGCACAGGGGGCCATGGTCGCAATTCTCGGCCCGGATAGTTCAGTCCTGCCCCTCGACTGTGCCGGGCTTATGTCAACACTTCCCTATGAGGATGTTGTCCGGAGGCTCAGCGATCTGAGTGAAGTAACCGGCCGTATGGGTGGCATCAGGAATCCGTTTATGTACCTCTCGTTCCTTGCCCTTACCGTGATCCCGTCCCTGCGCATCACCAACCGGGGTGTCTTCGACAGCGCCATGTTCCGGGATGTTTCCCTGTTCATTTGAGTGATCCCTCAAGTACTTCATTGACGGATTCTGACGATCACGGGAAGAGCAGGATCAACACCACGCCAAATACCATCAGGCCGGCCCCGGATACCCGCCGCAGGATCTCTTCTTCCCGGAAGACCAGGGCACCATACAGCACCGTGATGATGATACTCATCCGTTTGATGGCACTGACATAGGGAACGATCTGGTCGAGGTATGCCGTGTTGATGACAATGGATTCCAGGGTCAGGAACAGAGCGATTACTATCCCTGCCGTAAGGAGACTGCGTGACTGGTGGACAGGGAAGCCGGCGAAAGAACCGGATTCACCGGTACGGGTTTCCGAAGGGTTTCTCCGGATGAGATGCTTCAGGAGAAAGATTGCAAGAAACGCAGACCCGAGGATAAAGAATACCACGCCGGATCCAAAGACCGTGTCGGAGTTCAGCACCACCATCTTGTCAAACCCGATGGCAATGGCGTACAGGAACGAGACCACGAGCATAGCAAAAATGCCCGGGTGCGAGACCATGTCCCGGAAGGGATCAAAAATCCGGGTATGTTCCGCAGATGTGTTGAGGACATACGATCCGGCAACGATGATCACGATCCCCAGAATCCCGATAAGGGACGGAATCTCGTGAAGCATCAGCGCCGCGGTGACGACAAGGAAGAGCGGCGTGAACGAGAGCATCGGCACGGCCAGGGAAATATCCGTGGATTTCAGCGCACGGAACGCGAGCGTGGTACCGGCAACATTGATAGCACAGGTGGCCGCAACGGCAATGAAGAAGTCCGGGCCAAGCAGGGGAATACCCCGGGCAACCGCAATTGCCAGGAGAAACACTCCTGTAAAGAGGAATCCGGACGCCGCCAGCAGGTCCGGTTCCACGGTTTGCAAGAATTTTTTATTGACGATATAGTATGCAGCATCGGCACACGCACCAATACCGGAAAGAAATGCCCAGAACATGGCGGAACTATCCGGTGACTTATTGGCAGTTGATGATTATCGGGTTTGTTGTCCGGGCAGGAAAAGAAGCACGGGCAGGGCCGGTTACTGGTAGGAGATGGGGAGAGCCCGGATCCACGCTTCCGTTGTCATGACCTGCGAGAACCGCATCTGCTGGGCGATCAGAATGGCCTTGTGGAGATCGGCACCGCTGATCACACCCGCACTGTTCGTGATCGAAAGGGTGCCGGTCGCATCAGACAGGAACTTCACCGTATACCCACGGTGGAATGCCTGCCGGGCGGTCGTGTCGCAGCACATCTGGGTCATGTAGCCGGCAATCGTGAGGGTGCGGATGCCCTGCTCCTCAAGCCACCGCTCAAGAGGCGTACCGGTAAAACTTCCCGGGAACGTCTTTTCGATCAGGAGATCGTACGGGCGCTTCTGTACTTCCGGGTGCAGGTCCCATGACGGGGTTCCGGGCACGAACGTTGCCGCACCGGCCGCCCGGTTCGCATGCTGGATAATAATAACAGGCACGTGCGCCGCGTGTGCAGCGTCCATTGCCTGCAGGATATTCACGATGCTGCCGTGCGGGTACGTGACCGGTATTTTCCCGGTGAAATATTCGTTCTGGACATCGATGACCAGCAATGCTTCGCTCATGGTGTGTCCGCTCCCTCAAAGGTTGCCCGGTCGATAAGCATCCGCCGGAATGCCACGGGGTCTCCGTGAACAATCTCTGTGCACTCGCCATCCGGGCGGAACCCGAGTGATTCGTACAATCGTTCTGCCCGGGGATTATTCTTCCTGACAATGAGCCGGATCGCATGCAGGGCCGGGTCGGCGAACCCGCGTTCAAGGGTGAGCCGGGCGATGGTCTTTCCCAGTCCATGCCCGAGCCGTTGCGGGTGGAGCGCGATCCGGAATTCCGCGGTTCCATCGGGTTCGCGGGTCAGGATCGAGAACCCGGCCAGATCGCGATCATCTTCAGCAACAAAAACAACCGTTCCGGTAACCGGGTAATAGAGATCGAGCCAGCCACCGTCACGGAGCGAGTAATCGAGCATGGCAAATTCCAATGGATAGGGGGGCCAGGACTTGATGCGGGAAATATCGTCCGGCCGGAGCGGGCGGATGGTGATCATGGATAAGAATAGTATTTGCTGCAAGGAGAAAAAAGCAGGACCTTTCCCTCACGGATCTATGAGGGCGGAGACAGAGAATCCTTGAATGTGCCCGCGTTCACAGGGACATTTCATGTATTTCCAGAACCGCCCGCACCGTCCCGTACCCCTGAGAAACCGACTGGCCAATCCCAAGATACTCCGGAATGCGAAGGTTTGTCCGGAATTTTCCCAGGAATACGATCACGTTCTCGCGATCGATCCGCTGCCGTATGAAACGGATGTGGGGCACGCAGGTAACCGGTTCACCAGGGGAATAGTCAAGGGATTTTGCAAGCGTGTTCAGGTGCGTGGTGAGGATCTTCTGCATGAAGGCGTCGCGCGCGGGCTTGCCTTTCAGGTCATAGAATTTTTTTGCATTCTGCTGGTTCAGGGCAATCCAGGGAGTCAGAAATTCATATTCGCAGCTCGCGCCGGACGTCCCGAACTCCTCATCACGTATTGCCTCATCGCGTGAAACAATCCTGCAGCCATTTGTGCCGGGTATAATTTCTGCATTTTCTCCGGCCAGCGTCATGAGAAATCGTGCACCCTGGCAGATACCGATCAGCATAAGATCGTTCCTTACCTGCTTGCACATGATGGCAGGGTACCGGTGAATGCACGATTCAGGAAGACCCGCCTGCCCGGAAGCCTGGTACTCCGCCAGGTGCCGGTTCAGGCACGACCGGAAGTCAGGTAAGGAGAACTGGAGGGGATTTGCGGGTTCGAGAACCAGAGTGAAGACAGGAAGGATCATGCACGTTCACATACAACAGGGATGCCCGGGGAAATAAGGGATTACCTGTTCAACTGACTTTTTGGATATCACGGTTCAGACGGAAAGTACCGTGAACCGTTTGATAGCGGTCGTGTTCCGCCCGGCATCGGAGATCCAGAAGAAAAACTCCCCGGTTGTCTGGATCTCTCCCGATGCACTCCACGTGTTGGTGCCGCAACTCCCCTCCTCCACCCGGGTTGTGAACGACGCCTCCCGGGCAAGAGCATTATCCGGATCCTCCGGCAGGACAGAGAAGATCGCACAGTCCAGTTCCTGCCCGGCCGGGAGGTTTGTCGTTCCCTGAAGGGTAAACGAGCGGGATTCGTACTGGTCGCCGGGAGGATCAATGGTAATCCATGGCGTCGTGTTAGTGGTATTACCGGTGAGGCAGGCAGCAGGGGCAGGTGTTGAAACCGGCAATGCCCGTATCAGGATCTCGCGCTCGACACCACAGTCGTGTACGATCCGGTACCGGCCCGGTTCCCATCCTTCCGTCACAAAACGGTACACCTGCGTGGAATTCCCAAAAGCAAGCGAGGACTTTTCTGTTTCATTGGGCTGCTCCGTTCCCATCCGCGTTGCCCACTTTCCATTGCCGGTCTGGAATTTTACCGAGAACGAGGGCTGATTGCCCGCACACGCAAGCGTGCCGGAGCCGTCATTCGTAACCGTGAATTCAACAACCTCGCCGATATTGTACACATCCGAGTCCATTTTTATGTACCCGGATTGCGCATTGGGCTGGTTGAGGGTGGCCTTGTAGGACGCAGCGGGAACTCCGGGAGTCTGCGATAGGTTACCATCGGTCTTTTTTCCCTCATGGATCGTTGTGCATCCGGAAAAAAGGATGACACTGATGAGGAGCAGGATTGAGAGGGTTCGGAGAAGCTGGGGCATGGGTTGTATTCTGATGTATGCGTGTCTGGAAAAAATGTAGTTTTGGGTGAGTCCTGAAGTACTGCACGCTGAAGTGTGAGGAAAACCCGGGGGAGAAATGATGTTCAGTACTTTTTTGGTGATTAAGTAAAGTCCACTACTAACCCATGGATAGTATTGAGCCAATACAGTTTTTTTTAGATTTGCGCTCCGGAGCACACAAAAATACAGCCCCCCTCTTGCGCCGCCAGTCCCCCAAGGGGGACGGGGCGCATTGCGATGCCTCGGCATTACCTTAATTTGGGGCACACACAGGTACAGGTAATACGGCACTATCGCAACTGGGAGATGCCCGAGCGACGGGGGCGGAGGCTTGCCGGAGCCCCCAAGAGCGGTAATGAAAATTTAGGTTCAGGTTTATCGCACTTTTGGTGGATGTTACACAATCACCTTTTTTTTATTTTAAGCCGGCCAGGAACGATTGTGCTGCACGGATTTTCTTTGAAATGTCCCGTCCATGAATCCTTGAGAGTGCAGACAGGTCGCGTCCCAGTCTCCGGCGTGAAATCTGGCACCCCCCTCTAAAACGGCCATAGCGGCCTCCGGCCAGAGGATATTTTTTCACGTCCCGAAACCTGTCTGAAAAAAGGGGGCGCTGGACGCTCGCTGTAATGCAGGTTCAAGTGGGGTTAATTTTGCCCCGTTTTTAAAAATACGCCCAAATTGCGGGATATTCCATTGGCGTGGACAACGGTTCCATTCCAACCGGAAATGCAAATCGTCCTTTTGACAAACGGAGGCTGATTTGGGCTCCAAATAGTACTGGTCTTCAAGGGGGGTACGATGGAGGCCAGGTACCATTCACCGGCAGAATTACAAGACCTTCGTGCCGGTAATCGCGGCAAGCAGGAGAATGATCACCGGCTGGTGGACAAGATAGATCACCAGCGAGTGCCGGCCCAGGAACGAGAGCGGAGAGACAACGAAGTCCGGCAATGACCGGAGGGAGAACTGCCGGACGCCCCCCGCGTACAGGAATTCTCCAAGACCCAGGCCGATCAGCACCATGCCGAACCATGGCAGGAGCGGCGTGTAATCAACGGACGTAAAACCAGCGGGCATAATCCCCAGCGGGAGCAGGAAGGCCGGGCCGCTCACCTGCGAGATCAGGAAACCGGCAGGGATGCACGCGAGCCCGAGCAGGATATTCAGCGTTTTGAAGCGGAAGAAGAGGGGCGAGAGGATCACCGCAACCCCGATGAGGTGCAGGATGCCGAAGATCACGTATCCTTCGTGCAGGTAGAACCACGTGGCAAGGGTGACGAGAAGCCCCAGCGCAAAAATACCGGCACCGCGAAGGATAAATTTTTTTGCAAGAGGAAATCCGGACAACCGTGCGCTGGCCTTTGCGTAGCTGACAACGAGCGAGACTCCCACGATCATGAGAAAGAGCGACGCGGTCGCATAGGCAAAATACCGCCAGAACCCGGTTGCAACATCAACCGGATAGATCGCAAAGAAGCTGAGATCGAAGACCGTGTGAAAGACGATCATCATGAGGATCGCGATCCCGCGGGCAGAATCGATCTCCCACAGGCGCGATGCGGAATTCATGCTCCATCATTCACCTCATGGCGTGATATGCATAACGGATTGGCCCGCATCTACAGGGATATCATTAAGCATCTGACCGTAAATTCTCCTGAGAACGAGTATATGACACACGACAGGGACGAGCACATCATCGAAGCGATCGGCCGGTGCCGGATCGTGATCAGGAATGGAAAGGTTGTGGAAGTCGGCGAACCGAAGATAAAAGACTGCCCGCTGGCCAAACGGTTTGCATACCCGATTCCTGACATCAAACCCGAGTCCGTGAAAGCCAACATTAAGCACCGGATAAAAGCATTCGGCATGTGCACACCGGACCGCGAAGTCCTCGACAACCGGGAGTTTGTCGGGTTCGGGGCTTCGGAACTCCTGAGTTTCGGCCTTAAGGCGGGTCTCATCGATGCAGCGGTTCTTGCCTGCGACGGAGCCGGGACGGTCGTTGTCACGAAGCCGGCAATGGCACAGGGCATCGGCGGCAGGATGTCCGGCCTCGCCTCTACCTGCCCCTACCCGCAGGTCATGGACCGGATCGAAAAAGACGGCGGGTATGTCCTTGACCGGAAGCATGCAGCAATGGACGCAGTTGCCGGCGTTACCCTCGCGGCCGGCAAAGGGTTCCGGAAAATTGCGGTCACGGTCGCCGGGCCGGATGCCGCAGAGACCATCCGGAGGATCCACCCGGATACCTTCATCTTCGGAGTCCACGTCACCGGCCTTACCCGGGACGAGGCTGACCGGCTGGTATCGGCATCCGATCTCGTGACCTCCTGCGCCTCAAAGACGATCCGCGATGCTGCCGGACCCCGGGCGCTCGTCCAGGCCGGCATCGCAATCCCGATCTTTGCGATGTCAAAAAGGGGCAAGGAACTCATCATCGAGAAGATACGGCAGGCCAATGAACCGGTGCTGGTCAAGCCCACAAAGCTCCCTTCGCTGGGAGAGAGCCAGCCGGACCCGCTCATATAAAAACCCCAACACGCCATTTTTTTTATTTTTCCGGGGAATCCATCGCATCTCCACCCCAGCCCAAACACTAATCAGGATCAACATCTATCGTCCATTATGAGACGGAACGAACCGTTTCAGATGCTATCTGGTGATCTCTGATGGTTGACAAAACACTTGGCAGTACTGAAAAATTGATCGGGGGAGGAGTTTCGACCCTGGGGAAAGGCGCAGAGGGATTCAGCAAGGAATTCATGGATTTTTTGCAGAAATACCAGGTCATCGGCCTGGCGGTGGCGTTTGTTATAGGAACAGCTGCAACGAAACTGGTCAATTCAACGGTCAGCGACATCATCATGCCGATCATCGCAGTCGTGGTTCCGGGAGGCAACTGGAGAGCAGCTGAACTGGATATCGGACCCCTGAAATTCCTTGTCGGCGACTACCTGGGAGCGATCATTGACTTCGTGATCATTGCACTCGTCATCTTCCTTCTCGTCAAGTACATCATGAAAGGCGACACAACGAAGAAAGTCTGATACTCTCGTTCTTTTTTTCCCGGTTCCTGGCCGGTTATACTGTATCTTCATGAACCTGCACAGCAGATACTGATCCCACATGGAGACAGCAATTTCCGATACCCTCATGTTCCTTGCGGCGGGCATTGTCGCCGCCGTTGTTGTCCATTTTGTCTTTGCCTTTCTCAAGAAACAGGCCGAGAAAACAGAAACGATGATCGATGACCTGGTGGTGCACTCGCTGGGAGCGCCCCTTACCATCCTGGCATTTTTCATTCCGTTCTTCTTTGCGATCCGCCACCTTATTGACCTCTACCCCCAGTACCTGTGGCTCTCCGATGCCAACATCCTGACTTCGGCATACATCATTGTCGGGACATGGATTGTTGCCACATTCCTTGATGAGTTCCTCCGGATCTACGGCAAGGCACTGGCCGAATCAACCGATACCGATCTCGATGACAGGATCGTCGAGGTCCTCCAGCAGATCGGCAAATACATCATATGGTTCATGGGGCTTCTCTACATCCTTACCATCTACAACATCAATGTCACACCGCTCATTGCCGGGGCGGGAGTGGTCGGTATCGCCATTGCGCTGGCTGCACAGGATCTCTTCTCCAACTTTTTTGGCGGTGCAGTCATTGTCACCGACCAGCCGTTCAAGACCGGTGACCGCGTCCTTATCAACGATGTGCTGGGCGATGTGATCCATATCGGGCCACGGAGTACCCGGATCATCACGCTCGATTCCGATATCGTCACCATTCCCAACACGAAGATCGCAACCAGCGTGGTGCACAATTATTCGCTGCCCAATCCCCAGGTCCGGATCCAGATCCCGGTAACCATAGCATATACGGAAGATATCGCCCACATCAAACGGATTCTTTCGGAGATCTGTGATGAAGCGGTGAAGACAAGGACCGATGTGATCGCAGCCACACCGCACCCGACAATCTATCTCATGAAGATCGACAAGACGGGCATGTCCTTTATGGTGACCGTCTTTGCTTCCGGTTTCCTGTACAACAGCATCATCCAGGATTACATGAATGTCCAGATAGTTGAGCGGTTCAGGAAAGAGGGCATCCTCATCACCTGAACGGGGGACGAACGGAGATGCATGCCATCATGGTACCCATTTCTTTAAGAAGCGGGAGAGGAAACCAGAACAGGTACAATGGGAACGCACCCTGCATACTTCTCATGCAGGCCTCGTTCCCGGGTGAACCATGAAACGCCTCGCACAGATCTTCCTGCTCCTTATTGCCACCGGCATACTTCTCCTGCCGGTTCCCGTGGGCGCAGGCACGGGCAATGAAACCGGCCCGGGGTATATCACGGTAACCAATCCGCCGGTAGCGGATTTTTTTACCAGCATCCGATACGGACATGCCCCGTTCACGGTGAGTTTTGCGGATACCTCGCGGGGATACGCCCCGATGTCCTACCAGTGGGATTTCGGTGACGGGTCCGGGTCTGCTGAACAGAATCCCACGCACACGTACCGCAACGACGGGGAATACACGGTCAGCCTGACGGTCACGAACCAGTACGGCTCGAATACCAAAACCGTGCCTGCATACATCGGTGCCGGCAGTCCCCCGGTAGCGGATTTCACCGCCACGCCGCGCGATGGCACAATCCCCCTGACTGTTTCGTTCACGGACAGCTCAACGAACAAGCCGGACACCTGGCTCTGGGACTTTGGCGATGGCGCCACATCGGCCGAACAGAATCCCTCGCATACCTACACCCAGGCAGGAATATACCCGGTCCGGCTGAGCGTGTCCAATCATTTCGGCAGCAACGCCCTGTCGCAGACCGCGTACATCAATGCCAGCAGCCCCGTACCGGTTGCAGTGACCGTCCCCGCTGAACCGGTGAAGGAGAAGCCGGGGGGAATCATCGGCCTGATCCAGGAAGCGAAGGGGACCACCGAGAAGAACCTGCCTACTGCCGCATTCATCCCGCCGCAGTTCATGGCGCTTGCCGCGGTGCTGACAAGCATGGGGGTTGTCGTCATCCAGATCCTGCTCGCTAATATCGGGACGCTCTCCCAGATCGGGTTGAAGGCTGCGAAGTTCCTCGCGGATCTTGCCGGGGGACATGCGGTCGAGAAGCTCAGCGAGAAGGAGATCGAGGCCCGGAATATTGCAGCCCGGAAGATGGAGCGGCATTTCTTCGGCCTGTCCCCAGGTGAAGTGATCATTGTCGAGGCAGCGGTTCTCATGGTGGCAATCGCGTATATCCTCGCAGACCGTGCCGAACTGACGCTGCAGGTCGTGCTTATCTACATTGCAGTCGGTGCAGTCTCCGTCGTGCTCCACGATTTCGGCCACCGGTATTTTGCCACAAAACACGGGTGTGACGCAGATATCCGGTTCTGGGGTCTTGGAACCATCATCATGTTCCTGACTGCATGGCTCTATGGGAGCGCCTTTGCCCAGCCCTACCGCAATCTCGTGAACCGCGATGCAAAATCCGAACAGGCCGAGACCCGCGAGATAGGAATCGAGATGGTTGCTGGGCCGGTGGTAAGCATCATCCTGATGATCATCTTCCTTGGCATGGTGCAGCTGGGTGGCCTCTGGGCAATTGCCGGAGGGATCGGGTTTGTGATCAATCTTATCACGGCAGTCTACAGCCTGATACCCATCTCGACCATGGACGGTGGTGCCATCTGGAGATGGAACCGCAGCGTTTACCTGGCGCTCTTCATCCCGATGATCGTGTTTTACTTCTTCACCTTTATGCTGGTATAGACCCGTCCTTTTTTTCGTGAACCATTTTTCTCTGACAACAGATTTCTGTTACAAGAGAGCGGAATTCGTCAGAGGTTCTGTGCTCTGATGCAGGGTGATTTTAAAGAAACTCAAATCCGTTCCTTTTGATACGGTTCTTCGAAGTGTCCGGTGATGGGAAGGGGTTACGGGTTGCTGACTATCCACTATTCACGAAGGACATTTCAGAAGCGTACGGGGTTCCCACAAGTTGTTCGGATTGTGGGATATTAAGAGCTTTTTTTCAAGCAGACTCTGCTGAAAAATTTTCAATCGCGATCATGAGGTGTAAGTTGATGAGGCTACAATCGGGTAATTATGCTACCAAATGCATGTACATGCTACAAAATTTTTGATTTGCCGGCGGGAGAAGGTTTGCTGATCAACCAGACCCTGCGTGAAAAAAAATGAGCAGGGGGTGAGGGGGTGGTTGAAATTTTTTTGCCGGAGATCGGTTGCGATGCTGATACTGTTGCAACTATTAACTCAGGTTTTGGCAGGTAGCGTTCACTACTGATATTCATGGTGGAATTATGAGAGAAGTACAGGGTGGAAAATAAGGGATCTGGTTTAATACCTATAGTTACCGATTGGTGTCAATATGCAGGCCGCAAGTTCAATTTATATCCGGGAAGATCTCAAAACCCAGTTGAACAACCTGAAGCGCAACCCGAAGGAATCATACAACGATGTTATCGAGCGCCTGGTGAATCTTTCCATTGATGATGAACCACTCAGTGCGGATGCTATCAGAGGTCTGGAAGAGGGTCTTGAGGATATCAAAAAAGGGAACCTGATTTCGGAAAAGGATATCAAGAAGAAATACGAAGTTGAGTGAGTCCGTACCGGGTGAAGTACACCCATCTTGCCGACCGGGATCTGGAAAAATTACCGCAAGAGATTGCCCGGAATGTTGTTGGTTTGATCCATGCTATCAGAGAAGATCCCTACCGGTTCATCAAAAAGATGATGGCGTCAAATCCGAACCATCCGATCTACTCTCTTCGGATAAGGAGAGACGTTCGAGCACTGCTCTCAATTCATGATGATGTCCTGATCATTCATGTTCTTGAAATTGAGTCCAGAAAACAGGCATACAGGGATTTCTGATAATCGTTATCCGGATACCCGGGCCGTTTGAATGCTTGTCACAGTACGTTGTGTCGTGCGGGTATTCTTGAACGGTATCATAAAACCCAAAATATTTTCAGAAGAGACTTGGCCCGGCGGGATGAATGCGGGGTTATAGGTATCTCGAAAAAATGCCACTCTTGTAAAATCACTTTCACTGTTCTGCTATACTACCCGGATTATGCGATCAACCGTCAGGATGCGGATGATATCCGGAAAAAGATATTGAGCATCCCTTATGTTGAGTGGAAGAAACGCGGATTCTCTAAAGGCACGTTGCATCATCTGAAAAAGCAAACTGACGGAGATCTGCAGTTTTACCTTCAAAAGCAGGTGATGACTCGTCTGGATCAGTGGGATCTGGATGCTGATCAGGTCGGATGATCCGCTGATAAGCATAGATTGATGCGGATATTGATGCTAATCAACGCTGATTTTTGTTGATTTCTTGCGAATCAGTAGAGGATTGATAGTGATAAGAACGTTGAGAGAGGAATAAGAATTGCAGAGTCAGAAAAAATCATTTCTTTATCATTAAATATTATAAATATTAACAAAAACTACTAATGAGAGCGAGATCTCTATCCGTGGAATGGACTATATTCTGGATACTTGTCCATTCGTTATCAGTATTTCTTTCGGGTCTGTTATTGGCCGCTATCCCGAATATAATAATATTTACACTTGGATCTGGCCTTGGCATAACAATTATCGCAAAGAGTGTCCGAACCGTTACGCGGCATAATACCTTCAGGATCGATGGTGATTTTGTCTATTGGGTAATCATATCGACTATCGCATTTTGGATGAGTAGAACTCTTTTACAATTAATCGGGATTGTAAATGGTCTTGAATATTGCTTGCTTGCTGGTACGGGAATATTTATACTCTCCAGTATTTTTCGTACTGTATCCCCACTATCAAAAAAGAAAACTCCGGAGAAACATCAAAGCCATCCAACAAAACCTAGCATCTTCAAAAAACATATTCCTGATTTCTATTTTCCAAAGAGTGGCAATGATAGTTACCTAATAGAAATCCGAATTGTTGACAGGAGATTAAAAACTAAGATCAAAGGACTTGAAGACGAAATAGTCAATGAATTTGGAATTAAGCAATACCGATTTGTACCTCATATTTCTCTTGCTGGGGGACTAAGTACTTCAAATGAGAAACAGCTAATTTCCGTTTTCACAGATCTCTGCTCAAAAACTCCTGTAATGAAATTTCAAATCAAAGGATTCAGTGCATTTGAAGAGCCAAAACGAGTTATTTATTTTGATATCAATCCTTGTGAAAACCTTAAACAATTCAGGTTTGATCTCTCCCAGCGTCTGAAAATATTCTGCAAATTGAAACCCTTTGATTTCGATGGCAAGGAAGAGTTTGTATTTCATTCAACGCTTACTCTGAATGTACCAGAACTAAAATTCAAAAAAATTCAGGAATATGTGAAAAATGAACACTACGATTCATCCGAGTATTTTTATCAGCAGGATTACTATTGTCAAGAACAGTCGCATCCTCGTAGAGTATGATTTTTTCCAGAGACGCTTGCTTACCCGTGAGGAAGCAAAGGATCCGCGTCAATATCACATAACGGAAGATCTATCAAAACAATATTCTGACACGCCATCATTTTTTACCAAAGCAACTATTCCAAGATTTGAACTGGAATCCTCTTTTTTCTTGGTTTCGGACACTCATTTTGATCATAAGAATATCATTGAATATTGTAACCGACCTTTTTCTAGTCTCGAACAGATGAATCAAACAATATTAAAAAACTGGAACTCTATCATAAAGAATAACGAAACAGTTTTTTTCTTAGGGGATATGGCGTGGGGGAAGAAACATCGCCCGATAAGTTATTGGCTGGCTCAACTCAACGGAACGATTCAATTTATTATCGGACCATCTCACGATGAGCCCCGCCCACCCAATTCATATGATTCTGTCGTTTTGAATTACAGGAACCGGGATTTTCTGCTTGTGCATAATCCCCATGATCCTGATCGAATCCCAAAAGATTGGTCTGAATGGATTATCCACGGACACAAGCACAACAACAGTATGGGAAAATATCCGTTCATCAATGGAGAGAATAAAACCATCAATGTAAGTGTAGAGTTGACGGGATACAAACCGGTGAGCATCGATCAAATCCTGGCTCTTGATTTGGATACCATTCAGAAGATGCAGACTATTGATAGCCAACCACTAAGAAAATGAAGAACGCACTTTTCATCGTGATAATTCGAATCCAACGGGGTGAATAATTACGACTGGAGCTTATGATCGGAGAAGGGGGACTGCAATTGTTGATACTTCCAAGGGAATTCTTGTTGTGCGTCAGGGCATTGCACCATTTCTTCTTCCGGGGGGAGGGACAAAAAACAATGAATCAAGAATTGAAGCCGCGATTAGGGAGTTACGGGAAGAGACCGGATTGATTGCATACGAAGTAAAATATCTCTTTACTTTTCATCAATCGAAAGTTTTCTTAATACAAGCAGAGGGTATACCGAAACCACGACATGAGATCTCCCAAATTGGCTATTATTCTTTAGGCTCCTCATTGCCCGTATCGCATAACACGAAGAAAATTATAGAAATGTATTGCACCAGGGAGAAATCATGATCAATTGGATTAGAAAATTTTTTTCCGATTTTAAAGATGGTCAAAAAAAGTATTATTCTGACATCAAATCAATTGAAGAGAAACAAAATCAATATTACAAAAACCGCATCGGGTATGTTGTGGTTTACTTGGGCGAGAGTGGATGGGACTCTCCCCCAACCAAAGAATTTAGTTCAAAAAAAAGAGCATTTACAGAAGCACAGCGAGCCTCATTCCACGAACCTGTTGCGGTTTTTGAAGTAAATCTGAATAATTTCAATTTAGACCTTGGCTATGATCGACTCGGACGTTATGGTGTGCGGAAAGAATGGAACTTCTCATCACAAAATCCCGAAAAATTTCATGAACCACATAAGAGAAGAAAAGCAAACGAGGAATTTGAAGGATATACCCATTTTGTAGTTTATACAATCAGTTATGGGAAAGCCCATAACACTTTTTTCATAACTAACGCTGATGCTCATAATTATGCAAAAAAAGTAGATTGGTGCATTGTTTTTAGAGATGATAATCAGAGGGAAAATGGTGATTGGATTAGTGAATTCGAAAGAGAATTTATTGATATGTCAAACAAGGAATCACGTACAAACTATGAATGGTGGGAATACAACAATGGCCGAATTGTGAAACACCAACAGCCAAAGGTTTCTGAAATATGACCGATCCAAAAAACATCAATGATCCTATTGCATGGGATCAAGCTGGAAGAGAATATGAAACACAGCGGGATTACACTAATGCTATCCGATGTTTTACTCACGCCACTGAATTGAGTCCTGATTATCTTGATGCATGGACACACATAGCATTCCTTTTAATCAAGATGGGATTATTTGAAGAGGCGGAAAAATGTAAAACGCAAATAACAAGAATAAAGGAAAAAGGGTCTGTTGAAACTAAAAAAATTTTAAATGTTGTCAATGTTCAAGAATTACCCCAATCCCCCTCATCGATAAATGCAACCTCCATTAAGGAATCTACTACGCTAAAAGAGATGCACTATGCCGGACTCGATGCTCGTTTTAAGGCATGGATCATTGATGCATTATGCTGGTGGATTTTATTATTTATCTTGTTCATACCCGGAATGCTCATACGCGTAATATTTGGGGTAAATTCAATTATTAATGCAATTTTTGGATTTTTCTTGGTATTCTACATTTTTATTGGAGGTTGGATGATTTTTGCTTGGTTGGAAAGCTCACATTTCAGTGCAACACCTGGAAAAAAAATCATGAATCTTCATGTAACCGATCCAAATGGCAATCGGATTGCTTTTTCTTATTCACTGATAAGGAATTTCATAAAATTCATCCCATTCATCAATATTATTAGTGCATTTTTAATGAATAATAGACCTGAAAAGGAGACAATTCACGATAGTATCGCAAAAACGAGAGTTTTACATGATACCATTGCCGAGGGAGAATTAACAAATGGCTAAGATTCATGGAATTTCCGGAAGTACTCGATATTTACTGAATGGAACTAAACCGATATCAGGAAAAAGACTCACTACATTCGAAGAAGTTATGCATTTTCACAAGAATTATGAAAAAATTCTTGCTGATACAGAACTTACTGTTTCAAAACAAGAAGATGAGATCATCATTTCATTAAGTGAAGAAGAGGAAAAACTTGAAAGCCGGCTTATGGAAGGTCTTTCATATCGAACTGTTGAGGTGGATGCACATATCTCCGAAATACAAATAAACGCCGAGATTGCTGATGGTATTTTCCTGAAATTTAAATATAGAATTCAATATTGGATTGAGGTATCGTTGAGAAACTACAGAATTAATAGCCCTTTTAAACATATCCGAAAAAACCTGCATAATACCAAATCACAAAAAAATCATCACATTGCGCATAAACCACAAGTCATAAAAAATACTTGTAAGAATATCACAGATACACAGAATTTTCTCTCAAATAATTCTTCGTTTGTGATTGGAGCAATGGGAGAAGAATCTGTAATCAACATTCTTGCCCAATTGCCTGATGAATATCATGTACTGAATGATGTAAATCTCTCTTTTCCTAAGTACATTTACTGGAGAGAAAGAAATGAGCATATCAAAACTTGTCAAATTGACCATATCGTCATAGGCCCCACAGGTATTTTTTTAATCGAAACGAAAAAATGGAAAACCTCTGAAATAGGAATAAAAGCAGATGACTTGAAACATCAAATTCGAAGAGCGAGTTATGCACTCTGGTACTACATGAAAGGCCATTATTTTTTTGAGAAAATGCCAAGAGTCCAAAGCGTTCTCGTTTCGATGCATGGTGCCCAGCATGGCCAGAGAATTGATAAGTATATTGATATAGTCTACCCCTCCCGGCTGTGCACATACATTACTTCCAGACAGCCGATCTTATCCGAAGGGGCAATTCATAACTTAATTCGGTTGATTCCCTGTCGTGAAGTGGGATAAAACTTTTTAGACCAGCGCGCCGCAATTATAGAGCGATTGCTCTTGAGTGAAAGCGATTTTAGAACAGTGGCATTTTTTCAGGATACCTATAACCCGCGGGAGGAATGCGAGGGGTGGGATTCGAACCCATGAACGTCTGCACGACTAGGCCCTGAACCTAGCGCCGTTGACCTGGCTTGGCTACCCTCGCGCCTATATTGATTACCCGCCGGATTTAATAAAGGTGAGGTAAAAGATCGGCTCAATCGATCTCTTACACCCTCTTCTGGCCGTTCGATTCGGCCTGGGATTTCTTCATCTCGCGTTCCCGCAACTCGTTCCTGCGGATCTTACCGGAGATGGTCTTGGGAAGGGAATCCACGAACTCAATCGCACGCGGGTACTTGTAAGGCGCAGTGACTTTCTTCACATAGGTCTGGATCTCGCGCACGAGGGTCTCTGATGGCTTGTAATCCGGCTTGAGGATGATGAACGCCTTGACGATCAGGCCACGGATATCATCGGGGGATCCAACAACGGCGGCTTCCTGCACCGCAGGGTGTTCCATCAGGGCACTCTCAACTTCGAACGGGCCGATACGGTATCCCGAAGCCTTGATCACGTCATCGTCCCGGCCAATGAACCAGAGGTAGCCGTCCTTGTCACGGTATGCCTTGTCCCCGGTGTAATACCAGTCACCGGTGAAGGATTTCTGGTTTTCTTCCGGATTGTTCAGGTACTCGCGGAACATGCCAACCGGGCGGGGATTGGTCCGGATCGCGATCCTGCCTTCTTCATTATCCGGAACCGGTTTGCCGTTATCGTCATGCAACTCTATGTGCCAGCCGGGCGAAGGTCTTCCCATGGAACCGAACTTGGGCTGCATGCCGGGGAAGGTTCCCACGCAGAGCACCGTCTCGGTCTGCCCGTACCCTTCGTAGATGGTCAGGCCGGTCGCATCTTTCCATGCCTTGATCACTTCGGGATTGAGCGGTTCCCCTGCACTCACGCAGTGTCGGAGTTCCGAGAAATCAAACTTGTCGAGATCGGCCAGGATCAGCATCCGGTAGATAGTCGGGGGGCAGCAGAAGGTATTGATCCCGTATTTTTCTATCAGGGGAAGTACCTCGGTCGCATTGAACCGGCCACGGATATCATAGACAAAGAACGCTGCACCTTCGAGCCACTGGCCGTAGAACTTACCCCACGCGCTCTTTGCCCACCCGGTATCGGAGAGCGTGAAGTGGAGATCGGTTGACCGCACATCATGCCAGTACCGCACGGTGATGATGTGCCCCAGCGGGTAACTGTGGTCATGCAGCACCATCTTGGGTTCCCCGGTGGTGCCGGAGGTAAAGAAGATCACCAGCGGATCGGTGCTCCGGGTCTTCTTGGTTCCCGGCATGGTGACCAGTTTCGCCGAGACCGGAGCCGGGTAATCCAGCTCCACCGGATAACTGATCCAGCCATCGCGCTTCCCGTCAATCATCAGCCGGCACGTGAGGGAAGGGCAGTCCTTTATGATCGCATCGATCGTATCGGCATGCTCCATATCCGTGATGACCATCTTGATCTCGGCAAGGTTGATCCGGTATTTCAGGTCTTTTGCGGTGAGCATCGTGGGAGCGGGACAGTACACTGCACCACGCTTGATAAGGGCGAGGGTGGAGGTCCACCATTCAGGAACGCGGGGGAGCATGATCAGGACACGGTCCCCTTTGTTGACACCGTACTTGATCAGCATGTTCACGATCTGGTTGGAGAGGCGCATCAGGTCCCAGAACGTGAACTTCTTCTCCTCGCCCTTCTGGTTCACCCAGATCATTGCCAGACGGTTCCGGTCTTTCAGTGCCCAGGCATCAACGACATCGAACCCGAAATTGAAATACTCGGGAACATCGATGTGGAAGTCCTTGTATACAGTATCATAGTCCCCGATATTATGGTGGTCTTTACCCGGAGCCGGCACGATTACCGGCAGCGTGGAAGGACGTGCGGTACCGGACGATACGGCAAGTTTTTCCTCGCACACATCGCTGATCCATTCGGACCGTGACATTTTTTCTTCTTTGGCAGAATTGTCAATCGAATCTGCCAGGGAATCATCCATTGTGATGGAGTATCGCACCATAGGGATCCATTTGGTGGTGCACTTATTACAGTTTTCGTTTTAAGTGCACCACATTATCGGAAAAGTGCCCAGAACCATGAACGCCCACGCAGGTTCCACGATGAAATAACAGAGACACCAGAATCGGGGTTTCACAAAAAAGATGCTGACCGGTGAACCGGGATTATTTCTGGTTCACGTATTTTTTCAGTTCGGCAGCCCGGAGCTCATTACGCTTGATCTTCCCGGAGATTGTCTTGGGGAGCTCCGTGACAAACTCGATCTCCCGGGGATATTTGTACGGTGCGGTGGTGCTCTTGACATAATTCTTGATCTCGCGGACCAGCGATTCGGAAGGATCGTACCCTTTGTTGAGGACCACGAATGCCTTGACAATCAGGCCACGGATCCGGTCGGGCGAACCGACCACGGCCGCTTCCTGCACCGCCGGGTGCTCCAGCAGGGCGCTCTCGACCTCGAACGGCCCGATGCGGTACCCTGAACTCTTGATCACATCATCGCTGCGCCCGACAAACCAGAAGTACCCGTCCTCGTCATAGTACGCCTTGTCGCCGGTATAATACCAGCCATTGACAAAGGATTTCCTGTTCTCTTCCGGGTTGTCGATGTATTCGACAAAAAGTCCCGGGGGCTTGGGCTTGCAGGATATGGCAATGCGTCCCTCCTCGTGAGGACCCAGCGGTTTCCCGTCATCATCGTGGAGCTCGACCTTCCATCCCGGGGAAGGTTTTCCCATGGAGCCCGGGCGGGGGTCGACACAGGGGAACGAGGCAAGACAGCAGACCGTCTCGGTCTGGCCATATCCCTCACAGATCGTGAGACCCGTTCCTTCCTTCCAGACCCGGATCACCTCAGGATTGAGCGGTTCGCCGGCACTGGTGCAGTGGCGCAGCGAGGAGAGATCGAACCGTTCCAGGTCGGCCAGGATCAGCATCCGGTAGATGGTGGGCGGGCAGCAGAAGGTGGTGATCTGGTATTTCTCCAGCAGGGGAAGGACTTCGGTTGCCTGGAATTTCCCGGTGAAATGGTACACAAAGAGGCATGCCCCCTCTATCCACTGGCCGAAGATCTTGCCCCACGCACATTTTGCCCAGCCGGTATCGGAGACCGTGAAGTGCAGGTCGTTGTGCCGGAGATCCTGCCAGAGTCTTGCAGTGACGGTGTGCCCGAGCGGGTACCCGTTGTTATGGAGCACCATCTTCGGCTCGCCCGTGGTGCCGGACGTGAAATAGATCAGCATCGGGTCGGTACTTTTCGTCTTGCGATCATCCGGAATGCTGACTGAACGGTGGGAGACCGGTGCCGGGTAGAGCAGTTCGTACGGGAAACTTGCCCAGCCGGGAAGTTCCCCGTCAGCCAGCATCCTGGCGGTGAGGGTCGGGCACTCGTTACAGATCTCCTCGACCTTAGAGGAATTCTCCAGGTCGGTGATGATCAGCCTGAATTTTCCCATGTTCACGCGGTACTTGATATCACGGGGGGTCAGCATCGTCGGGCATGGTGCAAAGACTGCCCCGAGTTTGATGAGCGCTATCGCAAAGATCCACCACTCCGGGATACGCGGGAGCATAACCAGGACACGGTCGCCCTTGTTTATCCCGTACTTCAGGAGGATATTGGCTGCCTTGTTGGAGAGATTGGCAAGATCCAGGAAACTATATTTCTTCTCTTCACCCTGCTGGTTTACCCAGATCATGGCGAGCTTGTTGCGATCCTTCTTTGCCCACGCATCGATCACGTCGAATCCGAAATTATAGTATTCCGGGACCGTGATGGAGAAGTGTTCGCACATCTTCCCGTATCCGTCCGCTGCATGCCCGGTCTTCTTCATAGAATCGGATAGTATGTTACATCCGGTTCTTCATCAATCTGTCTTTTTTTGGCCTGCAACCGGATTCCTGCCGGCCACCGGGGTATTGTGACGGGATCGGATCCGGGTTACCTGCCATAAAAAACAGGAATATCTCGTCATCACAGGGATAAGGAAGGAACATAAAGGTTCTCCATTAGTATTATGATTCACGGAAAATCATAGTATAGTGGATGGAAGATAAGAAGTACGCTTCATTGAAAATTGAGAACATCGTAGCCTCCGGCGTTATTGCTGAATCCATTGACCTCGCCGAAGTCTCCAGCAGGATCAAGAGCTGCGAACTCAATACGAAACGGTTCCCCGGTGCAGTCTACCGTATCGAGAATCCCAAGATTGCCTCCCTGATCTTTTCTTCGGGCAAGATTGTGCTGACCGGCGGCCGTAACGATAAGGCACTGAGTGACGGTCTTGCGATCATCATGAAAAACCTCAAAGAAGCCGGCGTTGACACGCTCGAGAAGCCCAACGTGGCAGTCACCAACATCGTCTGCTCATACGATATCGGCAAATACATCAATCTCAACAAGGTTGTCATCACCTTGAACCTTGAGAATATCGAGTACGAGCCCGAACAGTTTCCCGGCCTCGTCTACCGCATCAAGGAACCCAAGATCGTTGCGCTTCTCTTCTCCTCAGGAAAGATCATCCTCACAGGGGGCAAGACCATCGAGGACATCAAGAAAGGCCTCGACTTCCTCGAGAAGAAGCTCGAAAGCATACTGTAATTTCAATAATTTCAATAATTCCGTTATCAGTTCTTTTTTTCAAGAGAATCTCCAAAAATACGTTATGCCCAGTACCGGTGCGTCTGGACAAAGGTCCGTTCGGCCTTGAGGATCTCCCGGTAGAATGCATCATCTTCAGTCAGCGTTGCAAGTATGCGGGATGCATTCTCGGGCCCGACACCGCGTGCCGAGAGGGCGATGATGGCTTTCTTTCCGCTGGAGAGGACGATGTTCGCGTTCTTCATGAGCCGCTGCTCCGTTGCCCGCTCTTCCGCATTCTTCTTGGGTTTTTTCAGGAGGGCATACTGTTCTTCCTCATAGGGTTTGAGTGCGGCAATAAGCCGGGCACCGCATTTCGGGCATTGGGGGTGATCGTCCACCCGGGAGACGACCGTGCGGCTCTTCCAGTCCCGGCAGTTCATACAGGCCAGCAGCACATCATCCTGGCTGAGCCGGCGCTTCAGGGTAGCAAGCACGGCACTGTCAGCGGTGGGCGGCGGGATCTGGTCGCGGGAGGAGAGGAGTCCCCCGGCCCCGATCAGCGAGAGGGGGCCCAGTTCCACACGGATCTTCCCGGACTGTACGAGGCTTACAATTCCCGCAGCAGTATCGATGTCCATGTACTCCGAGAGCAGCTCGCGGTACGCTTCCTGCTGGACAACCGTGTTATCGAAGAAATCGAGCAGGCGCTGGATACTGATACGCTCGTAATCGGCATCAGGGTCGATAGCGCCGAACTTCTTTGCGATCTGGACCAGTTTCCACTTGAAAAGCGCAGTCCTTTTCAGGGCAAGCTTGAGGATACCGGGCATGTGCGCCGGGTCGAGCGAGAGAAGGATGTCCCGGATGTCCGCGGCACGGATTGAGAAGGGGAGGCGCAGGAGCATGCGGTACGCATCCAGTTCAAGACCAACGGTTGTCCCGTAGCGGGCGGATACCAGGATCGATATGACACGCCCGAGCGCCTCGTTGGCCTTGTGGCCGGCACAGACATTGCAGACAACCCCATCCTCGGTATTTTCGAGCGTGATCAGTTCATCGGTGGGGACAAGCGATCGGTTCCTGTCCATCTCGCGCAGGAATCCTTCGGCATAGGAAAGACCGTCGGGTTCCGGGTGATATGCCGCAATGTCCCGCGTCCGCCGCATCATACCCGCCTCCTGTGCAACCGGGAACGGTACCGGGATCTGCTCCCCTTCCCAGGAGGGCAGTTCGCCAATAGCCTTCTTTGCCGGCTCTACGGTAAGTCTGCCATCGGCGATCTCCAGTACGCGCCAGAGCTGGCCCTTGGTGATGAAGACAACGCCGGTGTGCACCCAGCCGACAACGAACGATTCATCCAGCGTCCCGACCGTGCGCCGGGAAACGATGTCGAAGATCGGCACCTTGCGCTCATCATGGATCATCGAGAGGTTGCCCGCGAGATAACGCCGGGCCCGTGCTGTAGTGATAATGCGGCTCCCGTCAATCCGGATAAGGCGGTGATCCTCCATCTGCCGGCAGACATCGTCAAGGAGAGTACCGCAGTCAGGATAGAGCGATGTCCGCTCGCAGATCTCCCTGATCTTCGAACGCTCGATCTCGCCATACTCAACTGCAATAGCAGCCACCTGGTTTGCCAGAACATCCGCTGCATGCCGGGGAGGCGTGACACGCTCGATCTCGTTTGCCCGGGCCTTCTTCGCAATGACGAGAGATTCCAGGAGATCATCGAACCCGGTTGCAAGGATCGTCCCGCGGGATATGGTGTTGAGCTGGTGGCCGGCCCGGCCAACCCGCTGGACAAGGCGGGCAACCTCGCGGGGAGAGCCGAACTGGATGACATGATCCACGCGGCCGATATCAATGCCCAGTTCCATGGACGAAGTGCAGATGAGTGTTCGGATCTCGCCTTTCTTGAACCGATCCTCGGCATCGATCCGGACTTCCCTGGAGAGCGACCCGTGGTGCACTTCTACATCGCCATGCGAGAAGAGTGCATGACCGAGTGCTTCGGCTGTCACCCTCGTGTTGACAAAGATGAGCGTCGATCCCTCGCATTTGAGATGTTTTTTGAGGACTTCGGTCTGGTGTCGGAAATCATCGCCAACGTACTGCACGGAGAGTTCCAGCTGCTTTGCCACCGGCACCTGGACAATGGAACAGGGCCGGGCACCGCAGAGGTATCCCGCGATATCCTCCGGGTTCCCGACCGTTGCTGACAGGCCGATACGCTGGAACTCGCCGGCATACACGTGGAGCCGCTCGAGCCCCACTGCAAGCTGGGCCCCCCGCTTGCTGCCGGCCAGCTCGTGAATTTCATCAACGATAACGTACTTCACGTGGGCCAGGTGCTGCCGGAGCCGTTTCCCCATGAAGAGCGCCTGGAATGTCTCGGGGGTTGTGATCAGCAGGTCCGGGGGTGAGAGCGCCTGTTTGCGCCGTTCCCCCATGGGCGTATCTCCGTGCCTGACCCCGACGGTAAGACCGAGCTCTGCGCACCACCACTGCATGCGGGAGAGGATGTCGCGGTTCAGCGATCGCAGCGGCGTGATATAGAGCGCCTTGAACCCTCCCCCGCCGGGCAGCGAGAGGAGACCGTTGAAGACCGGGAACATTGCGCTCTCGGTCTTGCCGGTGCCGGTCGGGGCGATAAGGACGATATGTTTCCCGTCAAGGATAAGGGGGATTGCCTGCTTCTGGGCATCCGAGAGGGAGGTGAAGCCGCGTTTTTTGATGCAGGCAAGGACCCGGGGGTCCAGCCGTTCAGTCGTCTTCATCGAGATTCAGTGCACTCACAGGGCCGATGAGTGTCCCATCGGCAAGGATGATCTCTGCACGGTCCGCATTCATGCTCCGCGAGAGCGGCGAGAAGGGATCTTTGAGGATTTTCACAATATCATAACCGGCCAGCTCGTTGAACGCAGGCATGAACAGGACACGCGTCTTTCCGGGAGAACCCGGGGGAACCGGCACGCCATGCTCGCCCGGTTCGATATCCGCACGGATGTATGCCGGTGCCTGCATGGCATACCCCACCTCGTCCCGGAGGGAGATGAGCGGATGGTGGTGGCCGATAACCATGAGGTTCCCGAACAGGGACGGCGCCGGGTTCATGTGCCCGTGCAGGTATGCCACCCCGTCCACCAGTGCCCCGTCCCGGGGTCGGAGCTCTTCCTCGCGAACGAATCGTTCGATACCGATGTCGTGGTTCCCGGGGAAGACGATGAGCGGGACCCGGGCGCGGAGGGCATCAAGGATGCCGGGCATCTCGTAATATTCCTGCCGGGTGAGGGAGGGGATGCTGTGCTTGATGTCCCCCAGAAGGACGAGAGCATCCGGGTCTGCAAGGTCAATGACCCGCATCAGCCGTTCCAGCCGCCCGGCACTCCGGCTCCTGAAGTGCAGGCCATGCGCAGCAAGATCCGCCTCGATCCCGAAATGGAGATCGGCAACAATGAGCAGGCGCTGTTCCCCCTCGATAACGAGCGCGGGACCTTCGCTGATAAATTCAAGGTTCATAGCAGTTTGACATATCCTTTCTGGGGCTGGTAGCACTCGTCGTCCATGATGAGCGATTCCACCGCGGCCAGCACATCTTCCTTCTTCATCCCTTTTGAAGCAAGGGTATCGATGAGTTCTTCTACGGCAATTCCCCGGGGTCCTGCAGTGGACTGCACCAGTTCCATCACAATCTGGCGCATCTCCTCCTGTCCGGGCGGGGGTGCAAGGGGTTCCTGCGGGCGCACTCCCTGCACAACGCCTTCAACCATACCGGTCATCTCCCGTATACAGGCAATGTCAGGGGAATAATGCCGGGCCGCACGCAGGATCTGCTCGTCCGTGCAGGTTCCGGTGACGGCCTGGTGCACCAGCTCAAGCCGGCGCAGCGTGTATTCCGCAGTGATGAGAAAGAGCCGGTCACGGTACGGGCGGTCGATCGCCTGCACGGTCTCCGGGCGGATGGAGAGGATGCAGTTACCGTTCCGCTGGTACATCTGGGCAGTTCCCTGTACCGCCACAAACGAGGGGACCGGGATCTTCTGGAGGGAAAGAACCAGTTGTGCGTTCCTCCCATTACAGACCACATCGAATGCGCCGGTGGGGTCGGCCATCCGGCACCGGATCATATCGCCGCTTTCGGTTATTTCAGTCAGGGCTCCGGAAATGTACACCTGCCGGCACCATGCCCCGCCCGGGGTCACGACCCACCCCGGGGTACCCGGATCCGGTGATGGCACAAAGAGTGACGACCGCGAGAACTCCCCGGCAAATACCCTGACCGCTCCTTCCATAATCCGTTACAGAATTGTTGGGCGGAGAACTTCAAGATATAGCCCGTGACATGGGCGTGCGGATTGCCAGGGCAATGATCGTTGTATCCGGGTTCTTCTCTTTTGAAAAGTCAGGTTTTTTGCTGACGCATGGAAAAAAACCTGTACTGGCAGATCATCCGGGATATTTTCCCGGCGGACATGGTTGTTAAGCGCAGTCCGGGTATCAGACACGGAGATTCTGGAAAAGGATTCCGAATTTTGGATTTGTTAACAAAAATCTGCTCTGCAGAAATCATTTCGAAATGCTAACGCTCCCGGGCTTACGTTGCATACAGTGGGGGGGGGTCGGGCGGTGTACTTCCAGTGCGAACAAACCAATGTAATTCAGGTAAGTACTATCGGGAATTTTCCCCCGGATCTGTTGGTCACGGACGACAAAGTATCAAAGTACACCGCCAGACCCCTCCAGGGCCCTCCCATTTCCGTGCCGGATTCGTGCAGTTTTACAAGATGAATAAAGGGATTGTCCAGGCACCATGGGGGAGGGGGGGTCGCATGGTGTACAAACAGGGGGAGGGAGGAATGTTATTTCAAAAAAGGTTTTCTACAGAGCACAAAAATCAGAGTGGACAACGGATTGAATTTTTTTAGAAATAAAAAATTATCCGGACCGGCCGTACCGGCAACAGGCAAACGCAATGAAGAGTGCCCCGAGGATTACCGTAACCGGGACTGGCGAGCGGGCGGTAGTGGGGACCGTTGCCGGGGCAGTTGACTGAACGGACACTGCTGCGGAAGACGGGCTCTGCGATACTCCGGTAACCGTCGTGACAACCGGTGATTCGGTATCAGCGAATTTAACCGGTGAAACCAGGGTAGGATCAAGTTCAGATGCTTTTGCATACGCGGCCTTTGCTTCACTCATCTTCCCCTGGGCATAAAGGGCATTTCCCTTGTTGTACCATGCAATGGAATGAACCGTGGTCAGGTTCCCCTCGACCGCAAGTGCGGCATCTGCTGCGGCAATCGCCTCATCATTGCGGTTCAGCATCACCAGGATCCCGGCCCGGTTGGATTGGATAAGACCGGTCATCGAAGTACTGTTCAGGGCAAGAGCCTTGTCAGCAGCATCGAGAGCCTGCTGGTATTTTCCCGCATTTGCCAGATCGACACTTTGCGAATAGAGCGTTGCGGCTGCATCAAAGGACTCGGTAGCGTTTGCTGCCAGCACGGGCGAGACAACCATCAGCGCTGCGACCGCAGCGAGCACAAGAATCCGAAACTGCATTGTATTTCTCCGTCATGTATGTTATACGTTCATCCTATAATAACGTGGATAAATGAAAAAAGGGGGATCGGTATTACACTTCAGGAATTACGGCATCTTTTTTGCAACAAGGAGCCCGGCGCCGACAAGCCCGACAACAGTAATCCATGCCGGCAGGGGAGAGTAAGTGGTCTTTGTGGTCACCGGCACGGTTGTCGCTATGGTTACTTTCTGGATAGTCTTTGTCGGCTCAGCGGTTTCAGGAACGGTTGCGACAGGCTCCGTCTGCACGGTTGAAACCGTGGCGGAGGTGAAGGATTCCTGGGGGAGGAACGTTACGGAAGCCGAAGCGGTGGTTTTACCATTGAGGTCTGCTCCCGATGCCGTGAGCAGTCCCTGCATGTTATTCAGGTTCTGGCTGACCGTAAACGTATAGGTCCCGGCAGGATAGAGGAGACTTCCGCTGCCATCCCGGGCAAGGTGGTTCCACGAGCCCATCTTCTTGCCCATGTATATCGGGGTTGAAATGAACGGGGTGCTGTCAAAGGAAAGGATCTCCGTGGTTGTCGCACCAACGCTGCCAGTATAAAAATTGGATATCTGTTTGCCACTGGGATCGATTAGTTTGATGGTGAAGATCCCGTCCAGGGGGGTCAGATCGGTACGATTGTAATATACCATGGCCTGGTCCAGGTTCGTATCAATCCGGTAGGTCACATTTGTCGAAATGGGAACGGACTGGCCGGTAACATCCATATCATTGTCCGTATCCCATACACGGATAGTGAGATTGGGCTCCAGTACCCTTAAGACAACAAACGTCGGCTTGACATCCTCACAATACCAGTTTCCGGCATGCCCTTCAAAGATATCCGGGCTGACATTGAAATGCGTGGCAAGACCCGCCCCCTCGTTCAGTTGTTTTACCGTGAGGTTCTTATCTGCAGGGCCGGTCATATTTCCCTCATCCGCCCACCAGGCAATAACATGGCAGTCCTTTATTGCCGAAGTGATAACGAGATTGCTCTCACCAATAAAGACCGGGGCGCCCGCAGCAATTTTATTCGTCGTGGCTGCAACGGGCAGGCAGACCATGAGAATAATCACGAGAACAGATAAAATATATTTTCTTTGCATGAAAAGTAATTTCAAAACCCTTATGATAAACGTTATGACATTCATTAGTCACAGCGCTTAACCCGGGACGCAAGAGTTCTCATAAAGAGATCACCAATACTATCCACACGGGAACACGTGTCCCCTTTCTGGCGGGATGATACACCATGGATGAGAGCCACACGATCTGGATCGAGAAATACCGGCCGCAGAGACTTGCCGATATCGTCGGGCAGGACGAGATAGTAGAACGCCTGTCATCCTATGTAAAAAGCGGCAATCTCCCCCACCTTCTCTTCACCGGCAGCGCCGGTGTGGGAAAGACAACCGCTGCCGTCACCCTGGCCCGGGAATTTTTTCCCAACAACTGGCAGAGGAACTTCCGGGAGATGAACGCCTCCGATGAGCGGGGGATCGACGTTGTCCGGAACCAGATCAAGGAGTTCGCCCGGACGGGACGGGATGGGGATGTGCCCTTCAAGATCCTTTTCCTTGATGAGGCCGATGCGCTGACCACGGACGCGCAGGCTGCCCTGCGCAGGACCATGGAGAGTTATGCGCTGACCTGCCGGTTCATTCTCTCCTGCAATTATTCCTCCAAGATCATCGATCCCATCCAGAGCCGGTGTGCCATCTACCGGTTCAAGCCGCTCGGGGCCGGGGCAATCCGGGAAGAGGTGCGCCGGATTGCCTCCCGCGAAGGGCTGAACATCAGCGATGGCGCAATGGAGGCGATCATCTATATCGCGCAGGGAGACATGCGCAAAGCGATCAATGCGGTGCAGGGTGCCGCCATCATCAGCCCGACCATTGATGAGAAGCGGGTGTATTCGATCACCTCGACGGCCCGGCCGGACGAGATCAATGAGCTGCTCACCCTCTCCCTCAAAGGGGATTTCGATGGCGCGGAATTCCTCCTTGCCCAGCTCCTCCATGACCGGGGGATCGCCCCGAACGAGCTGATCAACCAGTGTTACCGCGCGCTCCTGAAGCGGGAGATGGACCGGGGCTTGAAAGTGCAGCTCATCGATCATCTCGGGGAAACAGATTTCCGGCTCTCAGAAGGGGCAAACAGCGACATCCAGATGGAAGCACTGATTGCGCGGTTCGTACTCTCCTCGCAGAAAGGGCCGTGACGGAGGGACTATGGAAAAAGAACCAGACCTCCACGATGGCGACCGGACCGGTGACTGGAGCCGTCTGCTCAAGACACGGTACAAGAAGGAACTGGGGGAGATCTCGCGTGAATACCCCCATAAGCGATCGCTCTATATCGATTACCGGGATGTCGAGAAATTCGGGAAGGTGGGAATTGCCCTTGCCGATGAGCTCCTCGAGAACCCCGGGAAGGTGCTGGAAGATGTCTGGGACGCGGTCAAGCAGGGCCAGCTGATCCGTACCAAGGACGGGAAAGAGCCAAAACGGATCAACATCCGGTTCACCAATCTCCCCAGGAAAACCGGTATCCGGTACATACGATCCGACGATATCAACACGTATATTTCCGTTGAGGGGATCCTGCGCAAGACCACGGAAGTCCGGCCCCGGATCGTGGAGGCGGTCTTCCGCTGCCCTGCGGGCCATTTCACGGTAGTACCGCAGAAATACGGGAAATTCATCGAGCCGGACGGGTGTGCCACGGATGGCTGTACGTTCAAGAAACTCGAACTGATGCCCAAGCGATCGAAATTCATCGACTCCCAGAAACTCCGGATACAGGAGCAGCCGGAAGGCCTTCGCGGCGGCGAACAGCCGCAGACACTGGATATCGATGTCACGGACGATCTCTCCGGCATGGTCTCCCCCGGCGACCGGGTGATCATCAACGGCATCCTGCGCTCCATGCAGCGGGTGGTCAAGGGCGAGAAACACACGGTCTTCGATATCTTCCTTGAATGCAACTCCATCGAGGTTGCCGAGAAGGAGTTCGAGGAGGTCGAGATCGATGAAAAGGACGAGGACGAGATCCAGAGGCTGAGCAAAGATCCGATGATCTACCGTATGATCACCCACTCGATTGCCCCCACCATCTACGGCAGCGAGAACGTGAAGCAGGCGATCGCCCTGCAATTGTTCGGCGGGATTGCCAAGGAGATGCCGGACGGGAGCCGCCTCCGCGGGGATATCCATGTCCTCCTGATCGGTGACCCGGGTATTGCAAAAAGTCAGCTGCTCAGGTATATCGTGAAACTCTCGCCCCGCGCCATCTACACGAGCGGGCAGTCTTCCACTGCCGCAGGCCTGACGGCAACCGCAGTCAAGGACGAATTTGGCGAGGGGCGGTGGACGCTCGAAGCCGGCGCACTCGTGCTTGCCGATATGGGTATTGCGGCGGTCGATGAGATGGACAAGATGGAGAAGGGCGACCGCTCCGCACTGCACGAAGCAATGGAACAGCAGTCCATCAGCGTTGCAAAGGCCGGCATCACGGCCACGCTCAAATCCCGGTGTGCCCTCCTTGGCGCGGCGAACCCGAAGTACGGCCGGTTCGATATGTTCGGGGACCTTTCCGAGCAGATCAACATGCCCCCGTCCCTGCTCTCCCGGTTCGATCTCATCTTCATCATGACCGACCAGCCGGACCAGAAACTGGACCTGGCCATTGCGGAACATATCCTGAAGGCGCACAGCACCGGGGAACTGATCGCGCAGCATAAGAAGACCCCGATTCCCGGGGTTACGGACGAGTACATCCAGCAGCAGCTGGCTCCCGTCATGCCAGATATCGAGCCGGGCATCTTCCGTAAGTACGTGGCATATGCAAAGCGTTCCTGTTTCCCGCGTCTCTCCCAGGAAGCACAGGACGGGCTCGTGGGGTATTACCTGAAACTCAGGGGCTTTGCGGCACCCAACAAACCGGTGCCGGTGACCGCCCGCCAGCTCGAGGCGCTCGTCCGGCTTGCGGAAGCCAGCGCACGCATCCGTCTCTCGAACACCATCGAGAAGAGCGATGCCGAGCGCGTGATCACCATCGTCGATGCCTGCCTCCGGCAGATCGCCTATGATGCCAAGACCGGGACGTTCGATATCGACAAGGTTGTCACCGGCATCTCCAAGGAGAAGCGCGATATCGTGCGGGTCATCAAGGATGCCATCCGCGAGATTGGCGGGGAGAGCCGCCGGGCCGGTATCGACAAGGTTATCGAGACGGTCAGTCTCAAAGGATTCCCGCAGGAGAAGGTGCGGGAAGGGATTGATATGCTCCTCCGCCAGGGAGAGGCAATGGAGCCGAAGCAGGGCATCATCCAGCTGATTTAGGAGTGGCAACGTATGACAGGCGACAGGGAACATGCAGTATTCGAAGCAGGGATAAAACTCGGGGCGCTCTACCACCAGTGGGTGGGAACTCCCATCTCCCGTGCATCCGCAGCAAGCATAGAGTCGGCGATCGAGAAGGCAGTCATCCTCCAGCCATGCGTTGAGGCTATCACCGTCAGGCTTGACCGGAGCCTGATGACCGAGAACCGGTTCGGGTACAGCGAACTCTCGGGCATGATGTTCGATGCCGAGATCGTGACTCGGGTCGGCTTTGCCTACTGTCGGGCCCGACTCTCACCGGACAAAGGATATCCCCTCATGAAGATCGTGGACTGCCATGAAATCCAGAACAATTCCCATAACTGACGATCATATCCATATCGATCCGATCAATGGCCGGGGTCTCGAAGCGGTGAAGGATTTTTCCCGGGTCGGGGGCACGCACATTTTTCTCGTGTCAAAACCTTCCTGGTCACTGTCAGTTCACCCGGTCACGGGCGAAGACTATGCCCGGGTATTCGATGAGACAATCCGGATCGCGGAACTGATTCCGGAGACCGGCGTAGTCGCCTTCCCCGTACTCGGTGTCCACCCTGCCGAGATCACGCATCTCACCGAGCGCATGCCGCTTGCAGCTGCCGTTGAGATCATGAAGGGAGGGATCGATTGTGCTGCACGCTATGTCCGCGAGGGAAAAGCCGTTGCGCTGAAGAGCGGGAGACCTCATTACGAGGTGAGCCCGGAACTGCTCGCTGCCTCCAATGAGGTGCTCATGCATGCCCTGGACGCTACTGCCGACTGCGGGTGCGCTCTCCAGGTGCATGCCGAGACCGGCCCTTGCAGCGACATCGTCGATATGGCACGAAGGGCCGGCATCCCAAAAGAGCGCGTGATAAAACATTACGGGGCGCCCGACACTCCCCTGCACCCATCGCTTATCGCAAAACACGAGGCAATACCGGAACTGATCCGGTCGGGCAGGGCATTCACTATGGAGAGCGATTACATGGACGAAAACGAGCGGCCGGGTGCCGTGATCGGCCCCAAATCCGTGCCCCGGTATACCAACAAACTCCTCGAATCCGGGCAGATGACCGAGGAAGACTGCTTCCGGATCCATGCCGAAACCATCCAGAACGTGTATGGCGTGTCAATTACCCTGGAATAAGCCCCGGTGCTGGTACCGACTTACCTTTTTTTATCCCCGCCCGCCAATGAGTGATCAATGTTCCTCAAAATTCACCGTTCCCGGGAAACGGCGGATGTCGTGGCAGTCTGCGATCGCGAACTCATCAACACCACGATCACCAATGACACGATGAAGGTCATAATCCACGATTCATTCTATGGAAAAACTCCCGTCACCGAAGAAGAGGTCAGGGAAGCACTGAAGAATGCAGGAAATGTCAACCTCATTGGAGAGCGGACGATCCGGATCGCCATTGAGATGGGACTCCTGACAAAAGCCGACTGCATCATGATCGGCAACGTGCCACATGCACAAATCTACCAGCTATGAGTATCCGTGATAATTTCTGCCCGAAATGTGGCAAACCTTCTGATACCGACGGACTGTGCAAACAGTGCCAGATCGGCAGCACGCCATGGTTCACATGTGAAAACCGCGTCCAGAACGTCCAGTGCCCCAGTTGCGATGCGGTAAAACAGGTGAACACCTGGACCGATAATATCCGGGGACGGGACGAACTGGGACCGGAACTTGCACGATCCGCTGTGCATTTCCACCCGGATGTCAAGAAGCCGTCAATCGACGTGAGCGTGGTGGACGTGACCCAGAACCGGTCCCGTGCCTACCTGACGATCCACGGCACCATGTACAAGACCGCGGTCGAAGGATCCTGCACGGTCGAGATCGTCTGGCACAAGGAGCAATGCGACCGGTGCAACCGGATCAGCGGGAGTTATTACGAGGGCGTTGTGCAGGTCCGGGCAGAAGATCGGATTCCCAGCACCTTTGAGCTCCAGATGTCGGCATCCATCGCCCAGCAGATCGAGGACCATCTCCAGTCCGGGGGGGAGCGGCTCTCGTTCATCTCGGACATGAACGAGATCCATGACGGCATCGACATCATCATCGGATCCCAGCATATCGGCCTTATGATCTCGCAGGGCATTGTTGCCCAGCTGGGCGGGAGATACACAACGCACCCCAAACTGGTGGGAGAGAAGAATGGCCGGCAGCTGTACCGGATCACCTATTCGGTGCGCCTTCCCCGGTTCCAGAAATTCGATGTGGTCCGGGCGGCGAACCGGTATTACGAGGTTGAACGCGTTGAAACGCACTCTGTGCGGGTGACCGATCTCCGGGACGGGACCTCCAAGACCCTGCGTGACGATGTGATCGAACGTATCATCGGGAACGCCCGGAGCGCCGAGTCTGCGCTCATCGCATTCTCCGAACATGCCGGGGTCGGGGTCCTCGATCCGGCCTCCGGGAAGACCGTTGAACTTGCAAAACCCGGGTGGGTCGCGATCCAGGCCGGGGATCATGTCAGCATCCTTCGGGATGGCGACCAGATCGTCATTGTCAGATAAGAATGCGGGTACGGAAAATCGCACGGGCTGATCTTCCCCTGATCAGCAATGCCGGGTGGGTGGATCCTGCACGTGCTCCGTATATTGAGGGAGATGTTGCCTGGGTACCGGTACACCCGGGCGAACCGTGCGATGCAGAGATTCCTGAGCGGAGACGCTACTCCGGCCCGGGCTACTACCTGATGGGCGATGTTGCGGTGATCCACGGCGATAAACCGTCACCTGCGGACCTTGAGGAGATCATCCGGTTCCGCCACCCTCGCGGCATTATCCGGATTGCAGAACTCCGGGATGTGACACGGACACCCGAGACAGAGATTCTTTTTGGAACATGCGGGGAGGTACTCCACAAAGAGAGCGGGATCACGTACATCCTGGATCCGCAGCAGGTCATGTTCTCGATGGGCAACCGGAACGAGAAAGCCCGTATGGTCGCGATGATCCGATCCGGTTCCGGGACGGAACGCGTGGCGGACATGTTTGCCGGCATCGGATACTTCACCCTGCCCATGGCTGGCGCCGGTGCCAACGTCCATGCCATGGAGATCAATCCCGTGGCATTCGGATACCTGGAACGGAATATCCGTAAGAACCGACTCACCGATCGGATCATTGCAATGTTAGGAGACTGCCGCACGTCTCTCACCGGCACTTATGACCGGATCGTGATGGGGCATTTTGACGCGCTGAACATGCTTCCCGAAGCGCTGGCTCACGTGAAGAACGGGACCATTCTCCATCTCCACACCATCGGCCCGGCAGATGAACGGATCCGGGCGATGGTGGAAGGAGCAGGTTTTTCTGCTACTATCCGGGTACATAAAGTGAAGAAATACCGGCCGCATGCATGGCATGTGGTTCACGATGTGACGATCTCATGACGCTTGGAGAGACCCTTGCCGGAAAACAGGTTGTCGTAGCGGTTACCGGGAGCATCGCTGCGGTTGAATGCGTGAAGCTCATCCATGCACTGCGACGGAAGGGTGCGGTTGTGCAGGCGGTGATGAGCGAAGCGGCAGCGGGCATCATCACTCCCGATGCCCTTGCCTATGCCAGCGGCAGGCCGGTCATCACCCGGATCTCCGGTCTCGTTGAGCATGTGACCTACTGCGGGGATGACGGCAGCGCCGATCTCCTGCTCATTGCACCCTGCACCGCGAACACCATCAGCAAGATCGCCTGCGGCATCGACGACACGCCCGTCACGACATTTGCCACAACCGCCATCGGCAGCGGCATGCCGGTGCTGGTCGTCCCGGCAATGCACCACAGCATGTTCCGGCACCCGGGCCTTACAGAAAATATCAGGAAACTGGAAGGCTGGGGAATCGAAGTTTTGTCACCCCGCATTGAAGAGGGAAAGGCAAAGATCGCAAATATCGAAGAGATCGTGCTCTGGTCCGAGCGGGCGGTGATGGGTAAACCCCTTGCAGGAAAGTCGGTGCTCATCACCAGCGGTCCCTGCCGCGAACCGGTGGATGATGTGCGAATCCTTACCACCCGGTCCAGCGGGCAGATGGGCCGGGAACTTGCCCACCGGGCATTCCGACTGGGAGCGGACGTGACGGTGGTGCACCAGGATACCTTCCCGTGCGTGCACAATATCCCTTCAGGCACCGCAGACGAGATGCGACACGCAGTCCTCGACCATCTTGCGGAACACCGGGGAGCGGATATCTACATCAGCGCCGCCGCAATCTCGGATTTCGCACCGGTGAGAAAAGAGGGAAAGATCGCGAGCGGGACGCCCGCAACAATCGATCTCCTTCCCCTCAAAAAACTGCTGGGCGAGGTCATGGAGCGCTATGCTCCCTTCACGGTTGCCTTCAAGATCGACCGGAAGCCGGAGAAGCAGGCAAAGGCCATGATCCGGAACGGCGTCTCCCTGGTCCTGATGAATCACCCGGAGACCATGGGAAACTGCACCGGCGATTACGAGCTGCTCACATCCGAAAAAAAGGTGCGGGTCAAGGGTACAAAAGAGGACGTTGCCGTAACCATCTGGAACGAGGTACTTCGGACCGGTAAATTCAGTTGATGATACACTTTTTTCTCCTGGCGGTTAACGGCCGTCAAATCTGTCAGGATTCCTTATAGTCAGAAAAGACCAATAGTAAGTATACGAGGGGCCATCCATGAAACCAGGTACTGTCACCGCGTTCTGCCCGGGTCATATCTCGGGATATTTCAAGCGCATCAGCGGAAATACCCGGGCCGGGACCGGAAGCATCGGTGCGGGTATTGTCATCGACAAAGGGGTTTTGGCCAAAGTCACTGCATCCGGTAAAACATCCGTTATCGTCAACCGGAACGATGCCCGGGGCAAGCTGTTGGAGAGGAGCACCGGATCGCCGCTTATCGTCTCGGTCATGGACCGGCTCGGTGTCACCGCCTCCATTGTCACCGAATGCCAGCTCCCTATCGGCGCCGGCTTCGGCCTCTCGGCAGCAGCGCTCCTTTCAACGCTGACTGCACTGAACCGGTTATACAGCCTGGACCTGACCGATCATGCTATTGCCCTGTACGCCCACGAAGCCGAAGTCGAGCATCGCACGGGTCTCGGGGATGTTGCCGCATGCCAGGGCGGCGGGCGGGTCGTGCGGAGAGGCCCGGGAATCGATGGCCGGATCGAGCGGCGATACGATCTCACGGAACCGGTGTACACGATCAGCTTCGGGCCCATCCACACCCCGACCGTTCTCGGATCGCCCCGCCAGATGGAACAGGTAGCATCAGCATTTCCCCGCAGGTCCCCGAAGAATGTTGAGGATTTCTTCCAGATCTCCCGGCAGTTCTCCCTGCACAGCGGGCTTGCCACGCCGGAAGTCCGGAAGGTCCTTGAACTCTGCACGGCACGGGATGTCCCGGCAAGCATGACCATGCTGGGCAACGGCGTATTCGCCTATGGCACGGAGGCCCGCGACATCCTTTCGCAATTCGGCGGGGTCTGCGAATGCGGCATGGCACGCTCCGGAGCCCGGATTACCGGGGTGTCCCCGTGATACCTCCCGATCATCCCCGGTACCGCTCCCTGGTAACGCGTGAACGGCTTGCAGAATATGCCCGGTCCGGTGTCGTGGCAATGGAAGGTCTCACATCCCATGGCAGGGGCGAGGCCTTCGATTACCTGATCGGCGAACAGACAACCGCAACCGCCCGGCTTGCCGAGCAGACCGCAGCGGCCATGCTGATGTCCGCCCGGCATCCCGTCATATCGGTCAACGGGAACACGGCAGCACTTGCCGCACCGGAGATCGCAGCATTGCAGAAGGCCTGTGGTGCACTTGTTGAAGTGAACCTCTTCCACCGGACCGGGCAGCGCGTTTTGCAGATAGAAGAGATCCTCCGGAATGCGGGCGCTGATGTTTATTCCGGCGAGGCCGAACGGTTGCTCCCGCTCACCCACGACCGGGCATGGTGCCGGAGGGAGGGCATGTACTCCGCAGATGTAATCCTCGTTCCTCTGGAAGACGGGGATCGCTGCGAGGCACTCATTGGCATGGGAAAGAAGGTCATCGCCGTTGATCTCAACCCGCTCTCGCGCACGGCAAAGACGGCCACGCTCACGGTCGTCGATGAAGTCACCCGGGCCCTTCCGGAGATAGCAAAAGCCTGCCTTGAACTCTCACCTGCTGATCGCAACCGCCTGCTCGCTTCACTTGATAACCATTATCTTTTGTCGGAAGCAATACGTGAGATTACACTGAGGCTCTCCCATGCTCTGGACTGAGAAATACCGGCCGCGCTCATCACCGGAGATCGTGGGACAGGATGTGATCATCCGCCACCTCACCTCCTTTGCCGGGTCCAGGACCGTGCCTCACCTTATTCTCACCGGTCCGCACGGGACCGGCAAGAGTGTTGCGATCGAATGTTTCGCAAAGGACCTGTACCAGGAGAACTGGGAGCAGAACACCACGGTCTTCCAGACTTCGGATATCTTCCAGCAGGGAAAGGCACTGCTCGAACAGGATGAGCGGTACACGCACCTGTACCAGAAGAACCAGTCCCTGATCACCAACTTCAAGTACATCATCAGGTGGTATGCATCGCTCCGCCCCCTTGACGCGGAATTCAAGCTCCTGATATTCGAGGATGCGCATGCCCTCACCCGCGATGCCCAGCAGGGACTGCGGCGCATCATGGAGCAGACCAGCGGGACCTGCCGGTTCATCTTTACCACCACCAACCAGAGCGCCATCATTCCCGCGATCAGCTCGCGCTGCCTGCCGCTCTTCTTTGCCCCGGTCGATCACGACACCATGCTTCAGTACCTGACGAAGATAAAAGAACAGGAAAAACCGGGGAACGGGACCTGTTCTGCTGACGACCTGGATCTGATCGTGCAGGCTGCCGGGGGGGATCTGCGCCAGGCAATCCTGTTGATGCAGGTTGCCCTCACCACCGGAAGATGCAATGAACTGAACGCAATTTCACAATCCGAGACAGCAACCATTGCAACAGCAGCAGTAAACCTGCTCAAAGGGGGTGACAGCCGGGGGGCGCAGCGCCGCCTCGAATCCCTGATGATCGATTACGGCCTCTCCGGCAGCGAAGTCCTGTTTGAGATCCGGGCTGTGCTGAAGCGGGAATACAATCACCCGGCCCTTGCAACCGCACTTGCCGATGCAGAGTTCCGGATGCGGCATGCAAACAACGAATATGTACAACTGGGGGCATTTACCTCGGGGATACAGGGAATTTTTCCATGAGCACGATAAAAGAAGATAAGATCCGCACCCACTATGATTCGGTTGCCGGCACGTACGATCACCACTACGATCACCCCCGGGGCCGGAACTACCATACCCATATCAGTAATTACCTGATCAAGGCCCTTCCCGAAAAGGGCGATCTGCTCGATATCGGCTGCGGGACCGGCCTCTTTGTCGAGAAATATATCCGTCACGGGGGAACCGCGGTAGGTATAGACATCAGCCGGAAGATGGTGGAGCGGGCACGCTGCCGGTGCGCAATGTGCAACTTTGCCGAAGGAAATGGCGATGCCCTCCCCTTCCGGGACAATTCGTTTGATGCCGTCTCCAGCCTGCTGGTATTCAGTTATGTCAAGGAACCCGATGCCATGCTCAGTGAAGCGTACCGGGTGCTGAAGCCGGGCGGTTCAATTGCTCTCTTAACCCTCGGCAAGAAACTCCTGACCAAAGGAATTCCCCTGTTATACCAGATCAGTGAGAAGATGCAGGTGAAGCACGTGGTCATGAAGGATTTCGGCGAGCACTATTACGATGAGGAGGAGATGACCCGCCTCTTCTCCGATGCCGGGTTCACCCGTGTCAACACCCGGTGGTGCTCGTTTGCCCACATCGATATGATCGATCCGCTCTTCAACATCGCCACGAAGATCGAGCCCTTTGTCGAGAAACGGGTTCCCCAGCTTGCCTACAATATTTTCGTGAGCGCGAAAAAACCCGAAGATTAAGCAGCGCCGGTCTTGCCGGTCTTTGCCCGTAACCGTTGCAGTACCCGCTGCTTTTTCTGGATCGCGGCCTCGGAGGCGCGGACAACGCCCTCCTTCATCTCCTCAAAGTCACGGTTTTCTGTATCCGCGACTTTCTTGACCGGGGTATATGCAGATTCCCGGAACCGGGGGGAGAAGTCATGCTCTTTCCCGTCCGCAACAAGCACGGACTCGGGCTTTCCCATCTCCACGTGCCCGATCTCTTTCATGACAACACCTGCCGATGCAACCGTCCGGCAGATCGCATCCGCGGCTTTTCGGGGCGCCACAACAAGGAGTGCGTCCAGCGATACCCCGAGATAATCGATCTTGAGGTTCTCAAGCATGGACATGACATGGGGCTCGACAAGGCTCCCGATGGCAGGTTCATCGATCAGGATCCGGCACCCCGCCGTCTCCGCCATCTCGAAGGCATCGCCCCGGAGCCCGCCATTCGTCACATCGGTCATGGCATGGATCTGCGTAAAGACATCGCTCTTCATCAGGGTCTCGCAGGCCATCAGGAAATTCAGGTTGATGGTCTGTTCGACAACCTCCGGGAACCCGGAATAGATCGCGGCGGTCGCTATCGTGCCGCCCCCGGCACCTTCCGTCATCAGCAGCACATCCCCGGGCTGCGTGGATTTCCGGGCCGTGAGATGCTCGGCCACACCCACTGCACCAACACACCCGGTGAGCCGGCTGCCCAGCACCATATCCCCGCCGATGCGCAGGGTGGAGCCGGTAACAAGCGGCACGTCCATTGCTTCACCAACAGTCGTGATGCCGGCAGTATATTCAAAAATTTTTGCCACATCACCGTCATCGGCAACATGGATATCGGAGAAGAGCATGACAGGTTTTGCCCCCATCACGTACGCGTCACGCAGCGTTGCGCGGGTCACGTGAAACCCGGCAAGGTACGGGAAATCGGAGAGCCGGGAGTGCATGCCGTCGACCGTGCAGATGATATATTTTCCCCCGGCCGCAACCGCACCGGCATCGTCCATCTCATCGACACCAACGGACGCAGAGGTCTTGCCGATGATCCGTGCGATCTGGCGGTGGGCAAAAAAATCCCCCTTTCCCCGGGAACCCACACCGAACTCACCCATATGGACGCCGGCCGGTTCAAACGTAAAAAAATCACCGGACAACCCCTGCGTGTTCTTTACTTCCTCGATAACGGCGCGGGCAAATGCGGATGCATAGGAGGGATTGGTATTTTTCAGACGGACAATATGATCTGCCAGGTTATTCTGCAGGGTCTGCTCATCAGTACCTTCCGCAATTCCCCTGCGGGCATACTCCTCAACATCCATACTTTTCTGTTCGTGAAACAGGCATAAAAAGGCGGAGTACCCGGATCCCGGGATGCAGGGGACTACCGGAGAAGAATTCCCAGGACATCAGAAAGGCAATGAAGGGCATCGTCAACCTTCCCGTTCTTCAGGAGCGACAGGCCTTTCACAATGCCCGTGCGGACATCTTTGGCATCAATATAATACGCCTGGTCGAATGCACGGGCGGAATCCTCCAGCCGTCCTACCATGAAACAGGAGTTACTCATCACCACCCATGCATCGGCGATCGTAGGATCAAGCGCCAGCGCTTTTTCCAGGCAGGCAATCGCTTCCGTGTGCCTTCCCAGAAAGGAGAGCGCCAGTCCTTTCCGGTACAGGGCCTTTGCATGCTCCGGTTCAATGGCGAGCGCCCGGTCCAGTACCTCAACGGCCGGTACATATTTTTTCAGGTTGATGAGGCCGATTCCTTTCTTGATGAGCGCAGAATGGAAGAACGGGTACACCCGGAGTGCCCGGTCATAACAGGCAATCTCGTCCTCATAGCGCTTCAGTTTCCCGCAGGCAAATCCCTTGTTCACCCATGCGGAAAGATACCGGGGACGGATTTCAAGGGCCCGGTCACAGCACCGGATCTCCGATTCGTATTTCCCCAGCATGCCCAGCGCAACGCCCTTGTTGTTCCAGGCCGTTGCATTCTCCGGATCGATCTGCAGTGCCTGGTCACAGCATGTTACTTTGTCGTCAAACCTGCCGAGCATGCCACAGGCAAATCCCCTGCCAATCCATGCATCAGCACACCCGGGATCCAGTACGATTGCCTTGTCACAGCATTCGATCTCTTCCTCGTACCGGCCCAGTTTCCCCAGGGCAAATCCCCTGCCCACCCATGCAAGGGCGAGCGTTGGATCGGCTTCAAGGGCAAGAGAGAACGACTTCAGGGCATCGTCATGCCGACGGTCACGCCCGAGTGCGAGACCTTCATAATAGTACTCCCTGCCTTTATTTCGAAAACCAGTACTGTCTGCAAAATCCGGCATAGAGAACACGGGACCTGATCCCGGTGACAAGGCGCTTATCCTTACCACTGATTTGTATACGTGATATTTATGTTAATGTATTGGTGAAAATTGATCGGTCCGGGTTCCGGAAACAGAGCATAAAATGGCTTATATTTTTAACTATAAAACAATGATCATTTTGTTTTTTTGATAGAATAGTAAACAATATATTTATTAAAAATGATCTTCTCTTTGTGACCCGGGACTCCTCGGACAGCGGACAATCAAACCCGATTGGTGTCATACTTCTGGTAGTTGTCACCATCGCACTTGCAGCACTTGTGCTGGCCCTGATCATCCAGATGCCTAAGTTGGGGTTTGATCCCCCGGTCCCGACAATATTCGAGATCACGAAACTCCGTCATACCGGAGAGAACGGAGTCCTGAATTATGATAGTTATATGGTGGTAAAGAACCGCGGAACCACCGCGTATGACAACACAAAATTATATGCAAAAACGTACAGGAACGGGGAACTCCTTCCCTGCGTCATCCCGTACATAAATTTCAACAAGTATATCCGGGATAAACCGTACGGGATCCAGACCATCGGGGGGTTTGGTACGGACGATTATGCATGGTCGCCGGATGCCTCCATTTTCATTGATTATTCTGACCGGACATTTTATCCGGGGGACAACGTCCGGTTCGAGGTGTATGACCGGGACACCAACCAGATCCTGTCCACCGACACCTGGCCACATACCGAAGAAACGAATCAGGAAAGAATGATGAAATTATTTCTCAGTCATCAAGGCGCTTGAACACGCCTTTCTTTGCCTTGAGAACTTTACATTCGGGACACCGCCACGTATCCGGCACCTGTTCCCAGGGGGTTCCTGCAGGTATACCATTCTTCGGATCGCCTTTTTCAGGATCATAGATATAGTGGCACTCGAGGCATACCCATCGTGCAAGTTTTGTAACCTGTGTCAATGTCAAACAACTCCGTAACAAGAGATTTTTGTATATTACATATTCTCCTTTTTCCTGCGGTTATATGAATTCACCCTTCAGGGCAATCCCCCGGGTATCAGGGAATACCGGGCGCCGGTTCCAAAACCGGCAGGTTCCGGGCGCAGAGCCGGGCAACCCGCAGGGGCTCGGGAATTTTCCCGTCCAGGGTAAAATCATCGCAGAGCTGCGCCGCATCCTCGTGAGTGATACCCCAGGAACGGAGATAGATGGTCTGGCCGGTCTGCAACAGGGCCGGCATGCGTTCACCCAGCTGCCGGTACGCGGCAATCCGATCAGGATCCTCCGGGAAATGGTGTGCAATATCACCGGCCAGTCCATCGGACTCCTCATAGGTGACGCAGATGACCGGTACGCCGGATTCCTGTTCTACCCGGGCCGGGTCGATCACGTTGAACCACGAGATCACGCACCCGGAGAGCAGGATGACGTTCAGATCCCGACGGTGCAGATCGCGGATCATGGCAAGGATCGCATCGGTTGCATCCAATCCCCCGACCGTTGCGGTCCCGAACGTGAAGCCGTCAATGCGGAGATCCTTTCGCATCACAACACCCGCAAGGATCGACCGTGTCCTGCCGGTATAACTTTCCGCAATGCCCAGTGCCCTCAGCCCTTTCTTGGGCAGATGCATAGAAGCACTTATGACACTGGATTAAAAATACTATACCAATGAAATTCAACAAGGATGAGGTCTGCATCTTAATTCCCATTCTCAATGAGGCGCCGACCGTTGGCGGGGTGGTTAAAGAATTCAAGACCCTCGGGTATACCCATATTCTTGTCATCGATGGCAAGAGCACGGACAATTCCGTGAAAATTGCCCGGGAAGCGGGTGCCATCGTCCGCACGCAATCCGGAAAAGGGAAAGGGAATGCCATCATCGAGGCATTTGAAGTGATTGAGCAGCCCTACATCCTCATGCTTGACGGGGACGGCACATATTCTGCCAAAGATGCCGAGAAGATGCTCACTCCCCTGTTCCTCGGGTTCGACCAGGTGATTGGCGACCGGCTGATCAATGCTGAAGAGGGATCCTTCTCCCAGCTCAATCTCTTTGGCAACCATATGCTCAATCTTCTCTTCAAGATCGCCCATAGCCGGGATCTCCATGACATTCTCTCTGGGTACCGGGCATTTACCCGCCTTGCCATCCAGCAGATGCACTTAAAAGAGACCGGCTTCGAGATCGAGACCGAGATCTCGGTCGAATCGGTGCGGAACGGCCAGCGGGTCATGGTAGTTCCCATCCGGTATTCCCAGCGGCCGGGAACCGCCACCAAACTCTCACCATTCCATGACGGGATCAAGATCGTCAGCACGATCTACCGGCTCGCACGGGTCAACAACCCGATGTTCTACTTCGGCATGATGGGCATTTTTACCTCCATACTGGGTGTGCTCATCGGGCTCTTCGTATTGCTCGAATGGCTCAATAATATCGAGCATATTCCGCTTACCATTCTTACGGTCCTTCTCATTGTCGTGGGTATCGAGATCTTCATGTTCGGCATGATCAGCGACATGCTGCTCGTTTTCCACCGCGAGATTATCCGGGAGATCCAGCTTCTCCAACCGCCAAAACCACCCAAGTAATTTTTTTTAAAACGGTTTTGTTTTTTTCCCGGTATATGCGAGAAGGGGAGATGCACAACCGGTTACCTTTTTGCGACCAGGGTCTGCCGGATAGTTTTCTGACAGGATTTGGTTACCAATTTTAAGCAGGGTCGGGTTGATCCGGAAAAATTGTGAACGCACTCGCAATCGTCCGGTGTTTGCTCCCCCTTACAGGAACACGCCCATGGCCCACCCCCTCCTTGGACTCCGGGCCTCGCATGAGATCATTTTGTCCGGCCCTGTAGCGATCCCACAGACGCCCCGCGATCGCGACCCGGCCTGCTCTTTTTAATCCCGGAAGGTCCGCCCCCTCTTTGGAAATATTTCATGCGACCCCCACACCATCAGCAAAAATATTTTGTGAGACTTGTGGCTCATAAGTAAAAAATTCCGCGATCTCTCGCAGTTTTTTTCCCTAAATTTTTTCCACGTCAAAAATAATTTCAAAAACTTTTCAGAAAAATTTTCATGGCCCGGTCCGCAACGAAACCCGGCATCGGAATCCCCGCGTCTCACACCGTAAACCCCCATTCAAAACAATCTCCCGGAACCCCCTTTTTCCGGATTCGGGCCATCCCCTATCCGGCCCCAATACGTGCCCCGATTCCCGATTTTTCCGGAACGGAGCCCTGTACGTGCCCGGATTGGGATCGAGCGACCCCCTGTTTGATACAAAACTCCTGGAGTTTTTCACTGAACAGGGGGTCCGACAGATTAGTCTACGACGTAAACGTATATTTCACATCGGATGTTATCCCTATGAAATACCCTGGGAAAGATACATTCTCCCAAACCCCATTCTCCGACGGAGAACGATCCCAGGAACCCGGCCGGACCCCCTTCAAAAGTGCGTAATTCCCGGAAAACCCCGAAATAGGGAGATTTTACCGAGTTATACGGGCTCCGATTGGTTTTTCTCCGTCGGAGATCAAAAATGGCGTAAATAGACGCAATTGGATGGCCGATATCCTTCCAAACGGGCAATGGTGCGGGAAAATGAAAAGAAGCCCAGTTTTGGCAGGGGGCCTCACGTCGGAGAGGGCAATTTCTCTGTCGGAGAACGTCACAGTTGCCCCCCAGGTTCTCCCTTGTTCCGGATAATGATCACGTTGTTCGTCGCCCCCAGGGTCGCGAGGTTGCCGGTAATCGTGCTGCCGGCCACGAAGTGACCGTGATCTCTATCCGACACCGGAGCGGGGCTTATCGCGGGTTGTAATATTGTTACCCCACCACCGCCAGCCATCCCCAGTATACCAGTACCTGCAACACCGTGAGTGGCAGCCCGACTTTCATGAACTCAAAGAATGTCAGCGTCACGCCCTGCTTCTCCGCGTTCTGGATGATGATCACGTTGCTCGCCGCCCCTAGGATCGTGAGATTGCCGGCAATCGTGCTGCCGGCCGCAAGCGCCATGAGTTGTGCCGTGCCGCTTCCAGCCTGCATCACGAGCGGCTGGAAGAGGGCAACGAACGGCACATTGGAGATGAACTGGCTGATGATGACGCTGGTACCAAGGAGCAGCGGGACCGATGAGAGCATTGCCCCGCTGACAAATGACTGGAAAAATCCCGTCAGCCAGACGCTCTCCATGAGAACGAACATCGCGGCAAAGAAGACGAGCGTATACCAGTCGATCGCTTTGAGAATCTCAAAGCGCCTGTGCGAGAAGAGAATAACGGGAAGGGCGGCACCGATAGCGATCAAGGGCAGGGTCACGAGCATGGAGCCGGTGAGGAGCGACGCAATGATGTTTGCCGCTGCCAGCAGCAGGACAATCGCGAGCGCAATCTTTACAAGGATCATCAGCCGTGCATCGCAGGCCGGGGCCGGTTCCTGCTCATACACCCGTGGCAGGAATTCTCCGGGATAGAGCCAGCGCAGCACCGCGTACGCGACCCCGAGACAGAGCAGGGTCGGGATGGCGAGATAGAGTGCGAACGTGACAAAGGGCGAGGCCATACCGGAGTTGAGGGCAACGAGCAGGTTCTGGGGATTGCCGATCGGGCTCATGACGCTGCCGGTGGTGATCGCGATGGCGAGCGTGAGCATGAGGAGTTTTGGTGAAATTCTGCGACCCGCTGCAAGACCAAGGACGAGCGGCGTGCCGATCACGGCGAGGGTGTCGTTCATCAAAAGCGCCGAGAGGATGCCCATGCCAAAGAGGATGAAGAGCACGACCTGGTCGGGATTTTTCGCCCGGGCAAAGAAGCGGTGCGCAATGCAGGAGAGATAGCCGCTTGCAACCAGCGCCTCCCCGACCACGAACATGCCAAAGAGGAAGAGCATCACATCGGGATCGATGGCATGGACGGCATCGGATGGCGAGATCTGACCAGTAAGGAGAACGACAATCGCTCCGCCGAGCATGATCTGCCAGATCCTGAGATTGAACCTGCCGACCTGCCTGACCGCAATGAGCAGGAAAACCACGGCAAGTACGATGATGGGAATGTACGTAACAGATCTCTTTTACTGCACGATGATGAGGATTGTCATTCTGTCAGAACTGGGGGGATGCGAGCGTGTCTGGCCGGAAAAATTTTCCGGGGTCAATATCGCAAAAAACGCAATCTCTTCGGAAAATTGGTAAATTTTTTATTTTTTGCAAATTTTCCGGAAAAATGGCACAGTTATGGTTGGTGATCCACGTTCCAGTGCAGGAGGATTCCCTCTTCGATCTTTCGGGTCTCAAGGAGCGTGAGCCGGCAGAACTCGGACTCCTTGAGGAATCCTGCGCCATCGGCAAGGGTCGGGGCATCCTTCCCGCCAATCACCAGGTTCCCGATGAAGGTATAGATCTCATCTACCAGCCCGGCCGCGATCAGCCCGGCAATAAGGGTACCGCCCCCCTCCACCATGACCCGCTGGATACCCATCGCGCCCAGTTCATCCATAAGAAGCGTCAGGTCCACCCGGTCCCGGCCGGCAACGATCACCGTTGCGAGTGACTGAAGGTGCGCTACGTTCTCTTTGTCCGCCTCTTCAGCAACCGCGATGATCCGTTTTCCCGTTCCCTTGAGCAGGATGGATGCATCCGGCGGGGTGCGGGCATGGCTGTCGACAACAATACGGATCGGGTGCTCGTCAACCCCCCGCCGTATCCGGTTGGTCCGGCATTCTTCTGCTTTCACGGTCAGTGACGGGTCATCCGCAAGGACCGTCCCGATCCCGACCATGACCGCATCGCTGCCGGCCTTGAGCCGGTCAACCCGGTTAAAATCCTGGACCCCGGATATCTTTACCTGGCGCCGTTCGCGGGTGGAGAGTTTGCCGTCAGCACTCATGGCAACATTGACAATCACATGGGGTCGCATAGTCCATCGTTGGTTGCCCTCCCGGTTATAATAAACCACTGATTTATGTGCGATCCCTTCTTCAGGTACCCGCATTGTTCCCGGGCAATTCTCTAACAAATCCCCTTTTTTAGTGTGAAAAGCCACTCATCTCACGTAAAACGGTCTGATTCAGATGCTTCATTTTAAATAAAATGAAAACAGATTGCCAAAACGAATTATGGGTGAGATTGCATTGCCAATTGACCGTTTCCCGGTACCTGATGAAGAACTGGTACGGATCATCGTTGTCACATCGCTGACCATTTCGTGTATCCTTATCACTGCCATGGCGTATTCCAGCGCTTTTTGCCTCATCAGTTCCCAGCTCCTGTTCATACCGATCATCTATGCGGCATATTTTTTCCCGAGACGCGGCCTGTATATTGCAGCGATATGCAGCTTCGCTTTCCAGACCATAGGGTACTATCACAGTTATCCCGATTCCCTGGCAATGATTAGCGTTACATCCGAAGCAATTTTTTTCATCATTCTCGCGGCACTCATCACGTTCTTCAACGAGCGGGTCCGTTCCGGGGAAGTCCGGTACCGGGCTATCTTCGAGCACTCGCAGATCGGGATCCTCCTTTTCGATTCGGCGACATTCGCCATCCGCACGAGCAACACCAAGTTCTCCGGCATGCTGAATTATACCCCCGGCCAGGTGAATGAAAAATCATTCCTGGATATCTTCCTCACTCCCCGGGAGAAGAGCCGGTTCCTTGAGCGGATCGAAAAGGAGAAGACCACCTCGGATTTCGAGACACGGTTTGCCACAAAAGACGGGGGATCCTGCTGGGTGAACCTCTCGTGGGATCACATCGATGCGAATACCGTCAGTTGTTCGGTGATGAACATCAATGGCCGCAAGATTGCCGAGAAACTCAACAACGACAACATGATGAAGTACCGGCAGCTCACCGAGAGTTCGCCCACCAGTATCCTCATCATCCAGAACGGGTTCATCCGTTTTGCCAACCCGTCGTTTGTTGCGTTTCTGGGACATACGGTTGCGGAGATTACCGGTAAAAGCCTGGAGACCTTCATCGATCCGGGGGATCGTGAGAATCTGAATGAGTTCATGGCACAATGGTCACAGAAAATTCCCGCAGCACAAACCCGGGAATTGCGGTTCGTGACAAAGAGCGGCGAGATCCGGGGCGCAGCACTCTTTACTACCGCTATCCGGCACCTGGAGAACCCGGCTACCCTCATCAACCTTGTCGATATCTCTGAAAAACAGCGGCTGGAAGAGAAGATCCTCCAGGATAATGACCGCCGCCGGGGTATCATCATCACCGTTGCTCACGAGCTGCGGACGCCCCTTCAGCCCATCCTCGGGTACCTCAATCTCCTGATCTCCGATCCGGAGGGGTTCGGCATTGTCGCGGATACCAAGAAGATCCTTGAACGCTGCCTTGCAAGCGTGGATCGCGAGCGGCAGATCATCAACCAGATGCTGGACCTCTCGGTGCTGGACAGCGGGAAGATCAAGCTGAAATATTCAACCTTTGCCCTTGCACCCATGGTCAGGAAAGTGCTGGACGACGGGGGGTTTGGCACAAAAGCCGATCTGACAGTTGATGTCGGAGAATCTGTCATGATCACGGCCGATGCAGACCGCATGATCAGTATCCTGGATTCCATCCTGTCCAATGCCATCAGTTATTCCAAGCCCCCGCGGAAGATCGGTATCATCTACCGGACGGGGATTGATGACCGGCAGCATCACATTGCGATCCGGGACAATGGCATCGGCATAGCGCCAAGCCAGTTATGTTCGATCTTCGAGCCGTTCCAGCTGGCAGATGGCGTTGTTCTTGCCCGTAAGTATGAACGGCTCGGCCTCTCGCTCTCCATTGCAAAGAAAGTGGTCCAGATGCATGGGGGCGATATCACCGTTGAAAGTGTCGTGAATGGCGGCAGTACATTTACCATTCATCTGCCAAAGGAGGTGCAGCATGACGCGTAAGATTATGCTTGTTGAAGATGACCTGCCAATCCTCGAGATGATGGAGATCCTTCTTCGAAAGATCGGGTACGAGCCGGTTCTTGTCCCGGATGTTCTGGAGGCACTCGAGCTGGTGAAGAGGGATCCCCCGGCACTCATCCTGCTGGATATCATGATGACGCCGATCAATGGCTGGGAGTTCCTGGAAAAACTCCGGACCGAGTACAATATCCGGGAACTGCCGGTGCTCTTGTTCACGGCCTCGCCATCTGTTGAGGAGAAGATCAGGCAGATGAATGATCCTTACCTTGGCGTGCTGCAAAAACCTGTATCAGTACCTGATCTGAAGGCCGGCATCGAGCGTTTTCTTGGAAAATAAATAAAAAATCGCAATAATTTTTTAAGGGTGCATTGCATCCCGCTCATTGTTCGCGGAGTTCCGGATCCGGGTATGCATGCATCACTGCGGTGTTTTTCTGATCTCTTCTGATACCGCATGGCCGGTCTTGTTCATGTCCTGTTCGAGTTCCCTGATCTGGTGGTCCACGTCAGCTTTGCGGCGCTCGGCTTCCACTTTCTTCATTTCAGTTCCCAGATCCACGGACAGTTCGGTCATTATCGCCTTGCTCCATCGTAGTATTTTGTGGTTTGAGAGAAAAATGATTCGATTTCAGGGCGATATATCCTGGCGGACAGGGCGCCATTGCCCCTGTGTTCTGGCAGGTAAATGCATCCGGAGAGCCCACGGTTTGCCCGGTACCCATCGACTGTTCAGGCCGGCAGGACGATCTTCTCCAAAATTGCAGCTACCGAATCGCCTTCGAGCAGGACAATCCCCCACGCCCCGTTCTCACCGATGAGGAGTGCTACCGGGTGAACGGCGGCAATCATCCCGTGTCCGTAACAGGTCGAGTTTTCCCTGACCACGGGGATGATAGTGCGGTTCCCGTATACCTGCGGCTGCTGCAACCGCAGCTCGTTACTCATGCCCCGGTCACCCCCGGTTTCCTGCGGGCAGCATATGCTATTGCTGCCTGTATCGCCGGTTCCTTTGCAAGGTTCAGGCCGGCGATCAGCACAAGGAGGGGATGTTCGACCCGGACCCGTACCGTGATATCCAGTTCAAAGACGACCCGGTCAAAGACCGGCACCATCTCCACATCAATGCGGGACGCGAGAAGGGCGAATCGTGACGCCCAGTAACAGCCATAGGTCTCCCCGGTCAGGACCGGGTCGCCAAGCCCGAGTGTCACGGTGCCCCGTGCATCCACGAACCGGCTCTGCTGCCAGAAGGCGGAACCGAACGTGCCGACCGGCCCGATCATCCGGTGCACGATATGGACCAGCTCGCCGATATCCAGCGGTTCCTCAACTCCCGCTTTGGGCTCCGGTACCGCCACATTTCCCGGGCTCTCCGGTTTTCCCGCTTCCATCTGGCCGGTATGGGAGAGAACCCGGTGGCCACACACGAGTACCGTGGTCTCCAGGTTCTTCCCAGAACCCGATGACCGGATGGCAATGATACCCCACGAGATGAGCACGGATGGCTCATGCCGGTCTGCGCTCCAGATAAGCGCAGCCGCTGCCCGGACCGGGATCGCGTACAGCAGGAGTGTAAGGGTAAGGAGCGGGACAATGAGCAGGAGGATAATAAACGCCGGGATGAGGAGGAGGTTCATAAAAAAGATATGGCAGGGTTATAGTTCGTCTTTCTTGCTGCCTTCATCCTTGTTCCGGGTCATCGTCTTGACCGCATCGATCACCTGCGGGGCCAGCGACTCGGAGAGGGCAGAGATAACCTGGGCAAGCTGGCTGTCCTTTTTGAGAGACATTACCTGGACACCTTCTGGCCCCTTCACGTCCTTGTGGAGGATGACGAGTGCTATCGGCTCGATCCCGCCACCGGCACCGGCACCCTGTCCGCCGCCATCCTTCGCATGGTTGCCCCCGGCACCAAACGCGAAACCATAGCGTGCCACCGGCACGACCAGCTTGTCACCGAAATCAACCGGTTCGCCCATCACGTTCTTTGCTGATAGGAATCCCTTCAGCTCAGCTGCTGTTTCCTGAAGCATCTGTTCGTTGGACATGGTGTTCACTCACCAAAGATAGCATCGTTCACCTATTTTAAATCGTCCGGGACGTGGACACGGCTGTACCTGGCGACCGTGACATGCAGGTGATCCCGGTCATGACAGGATCTCATGACGGGATATGAGGCCTGATCTTCAGACAGGACCGGGCTGCCATCACTATCCGGTACATACGGGAAGATCTCCTCATGGCATCTCCGGATCTGCGGGTCACCGGAAGAGAAGATTGATGCGGTGAGATCCAAATCAAACGGCCGGACATGATTCAGAAGTACCCTGATTGCATGACCGGTGAAAATCAAATGATCTCCAGGCCATTTCAGTATCAGGAGTTGACTTTCTTCGCAAACAACGGGGCCACTTCCCGGGCGGTCTCGTCTGTTATGAAGGTGATGAGAGATTCTCCTGCACTGAGCTTTCGTGCGGGCTGGATCCGGCTGGTGGTCCGCCCACCGCTGCGGATGCCGAACTCTCCTATGCCAAAACGGGTATGCAGCTCCAGTTCGCCAATTGTCTTCCCGTCTGCTTTGGAACCGGGTTCGATAAGGAATGAGTGTACGTGCCGGTCGTTGAAGAGAATGCTGGGATCTTCCAGTTCCGCTTCGCCCGTGGTACTCTTCGCGAACAGGGTAGTGCCGATCGCCTTGGTCTTTTTTATAATGTAATTGATCTCCTCATCGGGAAGCTGGTATTTCCGGAGTACCCGGGAGAAGATCTCAACCGATGCCTCAAATTCTTCCGAGATCACTTCATCAGCACCCAGATCCAGCAGGGCCCGGGCCTCCCGCACCCGCCGTGTCCGCGCAAGAATATGCACGCCGGGCGCAAGTTCCCGTGCGGTATTGATAATACGGGGGATGGCATCCTCATCGGACACAACGATGACCAGCGTCCGTGCCCGCCGGATACCGGCATGTTCCAGTACTTCAGCCTGTACGGCATCCCCGAACATGAAGTTGGGGCGGAAGGTTGACCTCTCCTGCCGGATGATCGCCGGGTTCAGCTCGATGACCATGTAGGAAATCCCGGCAATGGCAGCTGCCCGGGCAACGCTCTTGCCGGTGATGCCATAGCCGGCGATGATGAGGTGATTGGAGAGATCCTTCTCTATCTCCTCTGCGGGTTCTGCCCGCTGTTTAAGGATCCGGGCCGGCACGATCCGGTAGATGAGATCAACGGTTTTCGGTGCTGCATTCATGGTAAAGGGGGTCAGGGCCATGGTGATGATCGCCGCGGCAAGGAAAATCTGGTAGACCACGTTCGGGATGAGTGCGGAGTCAAGACCGGTCTTTGCCAGGACAAAGGAGAACTCCCCGATCTGGCAGAGTGCAAGGCCCGAAAAAACACAGACCCGCAGCGGCATCCCGATCACTGCGGCGGCAACCGCACCCGTAAGGATCTTTACGACAATGATGGTGACAACGATCATGGCCACGTAATAGAAATCGGAGAAGATAGTCTGGGTATTGAGGAGCATACCGATCGAGAGGAAGAAGATTGCAGCAAAGACATCCCGGAACGGGATGATGTGGCCGAGGGCATTGATATTGTAATCCGATTCCCCGATGATGAGCCCGGCAATGAACGCCCCGAGCGTGAACGAGAGCCCCGCTTCGCTTGTCAGCCACGCGATGAGAACACAGATGCCGGCAAGGGTGATGAGGAAGAGCTCGCGGTTCTTCTCGCATGCCACTTTGTACAGGAACGCCGGGATCACCCAGCGGGCCATGACGATGATGACAAGGAGGATGATGGCGACTTTTCCTATCTGGAATGGCAGTGAATTCAGGTCAATGCCCCCGCTCCCGACAAGCATGGGTGCGATAAGCATCATGGGAATGATGGCAAGGTCCTGGAAGATGAGGATCCCAAGAAGCGTCCTGCCCTGGAGAGTATCCACCTCGCCTTTCTCCTGCAGGATCTTCATGACAATGGCCGTGCTGGAGAGGGAGACGATGAACCCGAAGATCAGCGCCTCGGAAAAAGGCATACCGAGATATTCGGTGAGAAGGGTGATTGCAACGATCGTGACCAGGACCTGTACGGATCCCCCGATGATCACCGTCCGCCATGAGCGCAGGAGTTTCTGGAACGAGAATTCAAGACCAATGGTAAAGAGGAGCAGGACAATCCCGATATTGCCGAACGCATCAATGGCATCCTGGTTGGTGATGATCCCGAAACTGTACGGCCCGACCAGGATGCCGATGATCAGGTAGCTGACAATACTGGGGATCTTCAGGCGCTGGCCGAAGTAGAGGAGGAGGACGGCAAGTATCAGGACACTTACACTGGCAACGAGGATATCCATGCAGAATCTTCCGGTGTATTACAGACTTTGAGTAGAGGTGGCGATGAACCGGATATAATACTTTCTGCAACAGGGTACGATACCACGTGCTAAAAAAACCAGCACTCATTTGCGAAAGGAAAGGATCATTACTGCGACCGGTAGCAGGAATGAAAGAATCGTATGCCATCCGGTCCGGGCCGATCAATAAAAACAAAAGATTTGGCCGGGCGCACTATTTCGTGCCCCAATGAAAAAGATCAGGCCTCTTCCTGTTTTGAGAAACAATGGCCGAGATCCTTGGCCGTCTGGTCTGTTGCAAAGATGATGAGCGCGTCACCCGCTATCAGGCAGGTGCTCACATCCGGCTGGGCGGTGGTCTTGTTATCACGGCGAACGCCGAAATCGGATATGCCATACCTGCTTTTGAGTTCCAGGTCCGCAATCGTCTTCCCGTCAGCAAAGGATCCCGGCTCAACGGTGAGCATATGGATACGCAGGGATAAGAGGACCGTGTCCATGCCCATCGTCGGCGTGTTGTTCCCGTTCTTGATAAACTTGGCATAGCCCCAGTTCTGAAGTTTTGAGACGATTTTTGCAATCTCCGAATCTGGCAGCCGGTACTTCTTCAGTGCCCGGGTGAAGATCTCCTTTGCCGCCTCGTACTCTTCCGACACGACCTCATCGGCTCCGAGATCCAGCAGGTATTGTGCATGGCGGATGTGCGTTGTCCGGGCGATGATATAGATCTCCGGCGCCAGCTGCCGGGCGGAATGGACGATGCGGGGAATTACTTCCTGGTCGGACACAACGACAACCAGTGCCCGTGCATCGCGGATCCCGGCATGTTCCAGCAGTTCCTCCTGGGCTGCATCCCCAAAGAGGAAGAACGGGCGACGGGAGGATTTCTCCCTCCGGATGATATCCGGATTCAGTTCGATGACCATGTAGGGGATGCCGGTGATCTCGGCTGCACGGGCAACACTCTTGCCGGTGATGCCGTATCCTGCGATAATGATATGATCCGTGAGCGATCGTTCGGGTGTGACACCAGCAGAGCATCCCGCAGGGTCGGGAAGGACCCGTCGGGGCGCATGGCGGTACCAGAACTCGGTCACCCGGGGGGCGGCGTTCATCATGAAGGGCGTGAGGGCCATCGTGACGATGGCTGCCGCAAGGAAGATCTGGTAGATCCTGTTCGGGATAAAGTTCGCGTCAAGACCGGTCTTCGCGAGCACGAACGAGAACTCTCCCACCTGGCAGAGCGCAAAACCCGTCATGATGGAGACACGGGCCGGCATCCCGAGGATGGCCGATGCGAACATACCGGTCAGGATCTTGATGCCGATGATCAGGATCACAATCATCAGGATGAGGGTGATGAACGACGAGTCCGCGAAGATGGTTTTTGTGTCCAGCAGCATCCCGATGGAGAGGAAGAAGATTGCGGCAAAGATGTCCCGGAACGGGATGATGTGGCTGAGCGCATCGATGTTGTAATCCGATTCCCCGATGATCAGGCCGGCAACGAATGCCCCGAGCGTGTACGAGAGCCCGGCCTGGTTGGTGAGCCAGGCAACGATCACGCAGATACCGGCGATCGTAATGAAGAAGAGTTCCCGGTTCTTCTGGGAAGCGACCTTGTACAGCATCTTCGGGATCACCCACTTGGCGAGGATGATGATGAGGATGAGGATCATCGCGACCTTGGTGATCTGCTCGGGAAGGTCTCCCAGATCGGTACCACCGATACCCATGAATACCGGGGTGATGAGGAGCATCGGGATGATGGCGAGGTCCTGGAAGAGCAGGATCCCAAAAAGGGTCCGGCCCTGCAGAGTGTCCACCTCGCGGCGTTCCTGCAGGATCTTCATGACGATTGCTGTACTGGAGAGCGAGATGATGAATCCGAATACGATGGCTGACTGGGCCGGTACCCCAAGAATGTATGCGGCAAACGCGATGCCAACGATCGTGGTACAGAGCTGGGCAAGGCCGCCGATGATCACAATGCGCCAGGACTTGAGCAGTTTTTCAAACGAGAACTCGAGGCCAATGGTGAAGAGCAGGAGCATGATCCCGATCTCCCCCATCGTCTCGATCGTGGACTGGTCGGTGATGATCGCGAGGCCATAGGGCCCGGCAAACATGCCGATGATGAGGAAACTGACAATGCTCGGCAGCTGGTACTTCGCTCCCACGTACAGGAGAATGATGGAAAGGATGCCGATACCGACAAGAGCAAGCATGAAGTCCATTAGGCCATCATCCCGTGTAAGAAACGGTTCATTCCCGTGATTATGCGACGGTCAGATCCCAAAAGAAATGTTCCGTTTATTTTTTGTGAATAATTCGTATTCATGATAGGTGATGCTGATATGGTCCCGGCATGTACCGGTGTTCTGCAGCAAAGTTCGGGAAAAGAAGTGCCCCAGGCCTGATTTGAACAGGCGACAACCAGATCTTCAGTCTGGCGCTCTCCCGGGCTGAGCTACTAGGGCAGGGATACAAATGTTGTTCCTGTTGACTAATAAATGATC
>Ga0153915_10000052_pt1 | contig 107061 bp, 95 predicted proteins | sample Opewatmetagenome_2_FD_107003 | JGI IMG/M metagenome (GOLD analysis project Ga0153915, IMG submission 107003) | Freshwater wetland microbial communities from Ohio, USA - Open water 3 Core 3 Depth 3 metaG | ecosystem: Environmental > Aquatic > Freshwater > Wetlands | place: USA: Ohio, Lake Erie... | reverse complement strand
TAACCGTTTCCTAACAAAAGGCTAACAAAAGCCTCATCCCTCTCTCGTATGGTCGGATCGCGGCCCGACGAGGCGCCGCGGCTCGAAGCCGAGCCGCCCCTTTGGCCGACGACATCGAACGGAGGAAGAACATGAAGAAGACTGCGCTCATCGCGCTCTCTCTGGTCCTGGCGGCATCCGCCTTCGCCCAGCTCTCGGGCACCTACACATTCGGCGGCTCGACCACCGTGGCGCCCATCGCCTATGCGGCAATCGAGCAGTTCCAGAAGGACAACCCCGGCGTGAAGATCTCCTACGAGGCCACGGGCTCGGGCGCGGGCCTCACCGCCCTCGCCGCCGGGCAGATCAGCATCGCGGGCTCCTCGGCCGACCTCAGCGCCGAGCAGCTCAAGACCCTGGTCCCAACCGTCGTCGCCCTCGACGGCCTGACCCCGGTCGTGAACAAGAGCGTCAAGCTGAGCAACATCAGCCTCGAGAACCTGGCCGCCATCTTCACCGGCAAGATCACGAACTGGAAGGACGTCGGCGGCCAGGACATGAAGATCGTGGTCGTCAACCGCGACGAGTCCTCAGGGACCTACAAGTCCTTCTGGGAGATCGTGTGCCAGAAGGCCTACGGCAAGACTGTCGCCTACACCAAGGACGCGCTCGTCGCCAAAGAGAACGGCGAGGTCGCCGCGAAGGTCGCCTCCACGCCCGGCTCGATCGGCTACGTCGGCATGGCCTTCGCCGAAGAAGTGATCAAGGCCGGCGGCCGCTCCCTCCTCGTCAACGGGGTCAAGGACACGGTCGCCAATGTAGTCGCGAAGAAGTGGCCCCTCTCTCGCCAGCTCTACCTGGTCACTAAGGGCGCGCCCGCGGCGAGCAGCGTCGAGAAGGCCTTCATCGACTTCGTCCTCTCCGCCAAGGGGCAGGCGATCGTCAAGTCCGCCGACTTCATCCCCGTCCCCAAGAACTAAGGCGCGACGATTGAAAAAAAGGAAGATCATGGAGAAGGGCGCGGAGGGGATCCTCCTCGCTTGCGCCCTTCTCTCCGTCCTGGCGGTGGCCCTCATCACCGTCTTCCTCTTCGCGAGGGGGCTGCCGCTTTTCCGTAAGGTCCCGCTGACCGAGTTCCTTTTCTCGACGAGATGGGAGCCGACGGCCGCCGAGCCTCATTACGGTATCCTATCCTTCATCGTCGGATCGCTCTGCGTCACGGCGCTCTCCCTCGTGATCGCGATTCCCGCGGGGCTGGCGGTCGGCATCTACCTCGCCGAGCTCTCGGGCAAGCGCACGTCCAGGGCGATCCGGACGGCCGTCGAGCTTCTCGCCGGGATACCCTCGGTCATCTACGGCCTCTTCGGCATCGCGGTCGTGTCGACGGCCTCGCGGGCCGTCTTCGGCGGCTCGGGCTACGGCCTGGGATCGGCGGCCCTCGTCCTCGCGATCATGACGCTCCCAACGATCGTGAACGTCACCGAGGTGTCTCTCCGGGCGGTCGCTCCCGAGCTCAAGGAAGGCTCGCTGGCGCTCGGGTCGACGCAGTGGCAGACGATCATCAAGGTCCAGGTCCCGGCAGCGCGCTCGGGCATCATCGCGGGCGCGGTACTCGGCATGGGGCGCGCGATAGGCGAAACCATGGCCGTTCTCATGGTCGGGGGCAACGCTCCGATCATGCCGAAGGGCCTGGACGGCATGGTCAGGACTCTGACGATGAACATCATCACGGACATGAGCTACGCGAAGGACGATCACCTGACGAGCCTCTTCGCCACGGGCATCGCCCTCTTCGTCTTCATCCTCGCTTTGAACATAACGGTCCAGGCGGCCCTCAAGCGCAGCCTGGCGGGGGCCGAAGGAGCGAGCCTTGCGTAATCGCCTCGCCGATCGCGGCCATCGCGCGCGGATAGCGGGCCAGGCCGTCGCCTTCGGGGCGATACGCGCCGTCTCCATCCTTACCGTCGCCATCCTGGCCCTCATCATCGGCTTCGTCGCCTATCGCGGGCTCCGGTATTCCAACGCGACCCGGGGGCCGGTCCTTCAGTATTCCGAGAAGGTCCCCGACGGTCTCTCCCTGGCGATCAATCCGCTCTCGCGGCTCGAGTCCATCGACTTCCCGGTCCTCTACGGGATGTTCACCGACGAGTACATCAACTGGGCGAAGATCTCGGGCCAGGACTTCGATCTCGTCCCGACGATCCCCGATCCGTCGTCGCCCGACGGAAAAGCCGCGTCGAAGCTGCTCTTCGGATCGTCGACTGACCCGGATTCCGCGGCCTCCATGCTCGGCGGCTTGGTAAAGGTCCTCCCCGACGCGGCGGCGGCGCTGCGCGTCGTCGAGACCATGCCGGGCGCGGCCGCCCTCGTGCCGGCGAGCCTCGCGGAAGAGGCGGCTCGGGCAGGCAAGGTCAAGACGGTCCCGCTACGCCGTCTCGTCCTCGCGGTCAACGACGAGGCAGCCGCGCTGATCGATAACCGCTCCGTCGAGGACCTGGACGACGCCGCGATCGCGAGGCTCCTCGAGGGCAAGGTCGCGAGCTGGTCCGAGCTCGGAGGCCCCGAGCTGCCGGTCGCGGTCATAGCCCCGTCCGGGGGAACGCCCCTCGCGTCGGCCGCTGCCGCCGCGGGCTACGGGAAAGCGGAGTGCGCGGGAGCTAAGGCTCCGTCCGCCGGACCCGCTGAGGCCGACCGCATCGGCGCGATACGCGACACCGCTGGAGCGGTCGGCCTCGCCTTCGCGGCCGACGCCCAGGCCGAGGGATTGCAGACGCTGACCAGGAAGGGCCGCGAGAGCGGCTGGAACTTGACGCTCCGCTACCTCGTCGAGGAGCCGGGACTCTCGGGCAAGGTCGGCGGAATCTCGACCATAATAGCCAATACCTTCATGATGCTGGCCCTTACCCTCGTCCTGGCGGGGCCGGTCGGCGTGGCCGCCGCCATCTACCTCGTCGAGTACGCGAAGCAGGGAGCCCTCGTTCGCGCGATACGGCTCGGAACCGAGACGCTCGCGGGCATCCCCTCGATCATCTTCGGCCTCTTCGGCTTCCTCTTCTTCGTGGACATCCTCGGATTCGGCTTCGGCCTTTTATCCGGCTGCCTCACGCTGACGCTCATGATACTGCCGACCATCGTCCGCACGTCGGAGGAGGCGCTCAAGGCCGTCCCGAAGTCCCTCCGGGAAGGCTCCCTGGCCCTCGGCGCGACCAAGCTGCAGACCATCCTCCGCGTGGTCGTGCCGGCGGCGGCGCCGGGCGTGCTCACCGGCCTCATCCTCGCCGTCGGCAGGGCGGTGGGCGAAACGGCAGCCCTGCTCTTCACCATGGGCTCGGACTACAAGCTCGCGAAGGGGCTATTCTCCTCGGCGCGCTCCCTCTCGGCCCACGTCTACCTCCTCTTCGCCGAGGGGATATCCTTCGACCGCGCCTTCTCCACGGCGACGGTCCTCATAGTCATCGTGCTCGCCTTCAACGCGGCAGCGAGGCTCCTCGTCAGCCGCATGGACGGAGGCTCCCGATGAGCAAGGAGACAGCGATGCCATCGCCCGCGAAGTACGTCGTGCGCGACCTCGACCTGTGGTACGGTCCGACCCAGGCCTTGAAAAAAGTGACCATGGACATCGCGCCCAACGCGGTCACGGCGCTCATCGGTCCGTCGGGATGCGGCAAGTCGACCTTCCTCCGCGTCCTGGACCGCATGAACGACCTCATCGACTCGGTCAGGATCGAGGGGAAGGTCCTGTACGACGGAGTCGACATCTTCGGCGATATCGACGTCATCGACCTGCGCAAGCGCGTCGGCATGGTCTTTCAGAAGCCCAACCCCTTCCCGATGAGCGTCTACGACAACATCGCCTACGGCCCGAGGGTCCACGGCCTTCAGGACCGCAGGAAGCTCGACGAGATCGTCGAGCGCAGCCTCGTCGGCGCGGCGCTCTTCGACGAGGTCAAGGACCGCCTCAGGAAACCCGCCATGGGCTTGTCGGGCGGCCAGCAGCAGCGGCTCTGCATCGCGCGCGTGCTCGCGGTGGAGCCCGACGTCCTCCTCATGGACGAGCCGACGAGCGCCCTTGACCCGATCTCGACCTCGAGGATCGAGGCGCTACTCGAGGAACTGAAGAAGAGATATACTATCATTATCGTCACGCACAACATGCAGCAGGCGGGACGCATATCGGACGGTACCGGATTCTTCCTGCACGGCGAGCTCGTCGAGTTCGCCCCGACCAGGGAGATTTTCACCAACCCGAGGGACAAACGGACGGAGAGCTACATCTCCGGACGCTTCGGTTGAAGACGCGTCATGATTTCGCTCAACTTCCGGAGGACGGGATGCAGGCTCGGATACATTTCATGGAAGAGCTGGCGAGGCTGAACCACGACGTGCTGGCGATGGGCACGCGGGTCGAGGAGGCGCTGCGCAAGGCCGTCGAGGCCCTCAAGTCGCAGAACGTCGACCTGGCCAAGGAGGTCAAGGCCTCGGACGCCCTGGTCAACGCGCTCCAGCTGAAGATAGAGGACCAGGCGGCCGCCCTCATCGCGACGCAGCAGCCGGTCGCGCGGGACCTGCGCGAGCTCGTGACGGTGCTCAAGGTCACGGATAACCTCGAGCGGGCGGGCGATCACGCCGTCCACCTGGCGAAGGCGGCGATCAAGCTGGCGGGCGAGCCGCCCTTCCGCCAGATCGAGACCCTCGCCCGCATGGCCGACATCGAGTGCGAGATGATCCGCGGCGCCGTCGACGCGTACCTGAACCATGACGCGGACAAGGCGCGCGAGGTGGCGGCCAAGGACGACGAGGTCGACCGGGCGCACAAGGCGATCGTGAAGGAGCTTCTCGAGTTCATGAGGGAGAAGCCCGAGCTCGTCGACCGCGCGAACAAGATCATCACGACCTCCGGATTCCTCGAGCGGCTGGGCGATCACATGACCAACATCTGCGAGGCCGTCGTGTTCATGGTCGACGGCAGCCACGTCGAGCTGAACGACTAGCGCGGAGGACCAGCCGATGGCCAAGGCCTCGATCCTCGTCGTCGAGGACGACCCGGAAATCCGAGAGCTCCTCGCCTTCTCGCTCGCGAAGGAAGGCTGGAAGCTCGTCCTCGCCGCCGACGGCGAGGAGGGGCTCAGGCTGATGCCCGAGGCCGATCCCGACTGCGTCGTGCTCGACATAATGCTCCCCGGCATGGACGGGCTCGAGGTCCTGCGGGCGCTGAAGGCCGATCCCGCGAAGAGGCGGCTCCCCGTCATAATGACGACGGCCAAGGGCGAGGACGCGGACGTCGTCGCCGGGCTCGAGCTCGGCGCGGACGACTACGTCGTCAAGCCCTACAGCCCCAAGGTCCTCGCGGCCAGGATCCGCGCCGCGCTCCGCCGCACCTCCGACGCGTCCGACCCGGCGCGCCGGGCCGAGCAGGTCGTCTCGAAGGGTCCCCTGAGGCTCGACTCGGGCCGGCGCGAGGTCCGCGTCGGAGAGCGCGAGGTCGCCCTCTCCGCGACTGAATTCTCGATCCTCGAATTCCTCCTGCGCAATCCAGGCTGGGTCTTCTCCCGCAGCCAGATAATCGACGCGATCAAGGGCAAGGACTATCCGGTGACCGACCGCTCGGTGGACGTGCAGATACTGGCGCTCAGGCGCAAGCTGGGAGAGTCGGGCGACTACATCGAGACCGTCCGCGGCTTCGGCTATAGGATGAAGGATTGAAAATGAAAGCGACGCTTTTCAGGCGCGGCTTCCTCGTCGTCGCGCTCACCGCGCTCGTCGCGGTCGGCGCGTTCCTGACCGTCGGCCTGTCCGCGCTGGACGCCGCCTATGGCAAGGCGGGCACCGCCTCGCTCGCGTCCGCGGCGAGCGCGCTCGCGGCCGCCATGCCGGAGGATGCCTCCGTACCGGGCGCGGCCGCGGCGAAGTGGTGCGCGGCCATCGCGGCCGCCGGCGGCTATCGCGCGACCATCGTCGCCCCCGACGGCTCCGTGCTCGCGGACAGCGAGGCCGAGCCGGGCGCCATGGAGAATCACGCCTCGCGCCCCGAGGTGGCGGCCGCGCTTTCCGGCGTCGTCGGATCGGGCAGGCGCGAGTCGGCGACGCTCAGGAAGTCCTTCGCCTACGCGGCGGCCCCGATCGCGGGAGGCGTGAAGGGAGCGCTCAGACTGGCGGTCGAGCTCCCGACGCTCAGGGCCGCGATGGCCGGGGCGCGCGAGGCGCTCGCGGCCGCCTCGGTCGCGCTGCTCGCCGCGCTGATCGCCGTAGCCGCCGCGTTCAGCAGGAGCGTGTCCCGGCCCATCGCCTCCCTCGCCGCGAAGACGCAGGCCTACGGCGCGCCGGACGCCGCGGCCGACGGCGGCGAGGTGCGCGCCCTCTCCGATGCCATCGACTCGATGACGGCCGAGATCGCCGAGCGGGCGCGAACGGCCGAAGAGCAGGGCCGCAGGCTCACCGCGATACTCGACGCTATGCCCGAGGCGGTCCTGGCGCTGGACGCGGAGCTGCGACTCGCCTCCGCGAACCGCGCCGCCGCCGAGCTCTTCGGCCTCGGCGAGGACGCGGAGGGCAGGAGCCTGCTCGAAGTCTCCCGGTCGAGCGCGGTCCAGGCGCTGGCCGCCCTCTGCCGCGACTCCGGCGAGGCCGCGAGCGCCGACATCGCGCTCTACCTCCCCTCGGAGCGAGCCTTCGCCGCGACTGCCGCGCCGATACTCGGCTCGGGCGGCGAGAGCCGCGGCCTCGTGCTGGTCATGGGCGAGGTGACCGAGATCCGCCGGCTCGAGCGCGTGCGGCGCGACTTCGTCGCGAACGTCTCGCACGAGCTCAGGACCCCGGTCCAGCTCGTCAAGGGATTCGCCGAGGCCCTCGAGGACGGTGCGTTAGGCGATCCCGAGACCGCCTCCCGCTTCGTCGGCATGATCGGCCGTAACGCGGAGAGGATGGAGGCCCTGATCTCCGATCTCCTCGCCCTCGCCTCGCTCGAGCGCGGAGGCCGCGACGGCATCGAGGCCGCGAGGACATTAGTCGCGCCGATACTCGCGGCCGCGCGGGACGCCGTCTCCGCGAAGGCGGACGCCGCGGGCATCGAGATCGGCGTCGCCTGCGACGAGGGCCTCGAGGCCGTCGTCAACGCCGGCCTCCTAGAGCAGGCCCTCGTCAATCTCCTGGACAACGCGGTCAAGTTCTCGCCGCGCGGCTCCCGCGTCGACGCCGAGGCTCGCGCCGTCCCCGGCTCCGAGGGCGGATCGCTCAAGATCGAGGTTCGAGACCGCGGCATCGGCATCCCCGCGGCAGACCTGGGTCGCATCTTCGAGCGCTTCTACCGGGTCGACAAGGCCCGGTCGCGCGACCTGGGCGGCACCGGGCTCGGCCTCGCCATCGTGCGGCACATCGCGCTCGCGCACGGCGGGGCCGCATCCGTGGAAAGCTGGGAGGGAGAGGGCTCGACCTTCACGATCGTCCTTCCGCTGGAAGGCCCTCCCAGGTCCGGCGAGGCGATTAAGGCAGGTCCCGCGAAGGCCTGAGGACCCAGTCCGAGGCCCCCGACTCGTCCACGGAGACGAGAAGCTCCCGCTCGACGCCGACGAAGCGCCAGAGGCCCGTCGGAAGTTCGACCTCGTACACGCCGGCCGAGGACGGGACGGGAGCGGCCGCGAAGGGGCTCTCGGAAGCCCAGGGTCCCTCCCCCGGCAGCGCGACCTTGAAGCGCTCGGGCTCGTCGAAGGCAGTCGCGCGGAAGCTGCCTTCCGCCAGCCGCCTCGCCGTCTCTGAGGCGGGCAGAACCCAGGGATCCGACGAGCGAGAGACCGCCTCGCGCGATAGGCGCTCGAGGTCGTACTCGCGCGCGTCGATGCCCGCCCCCTCGAGCGCGAGCGCCACGGAGGCGACGTAGCCTCCGATCCAATCGAGCGCGATCGCGTCATGCCGCGCTGCCTCGGCCGCCTCTGGATAGAGGGCACCCGCCGGCCCCAGGCCCCTGCCCGCAGAGGAAGGCAGGACGATGATCTCCTGGGGACGGCCGCGCTCGACCTCGATCTCCACGACCTCGCCGGGCGAGGCGGCCATCGAGCGGATAGCGCCGCCGGGAGCGCGCCAGGAAAGCGCCATGCGCAGATCGGGCAGGAAGGCCCAGGAAGGCGGCGATTCGGGCAGCGCGACCCGGAGCCTATGCGCCTTGGACAGGTCCGAGGCGAGGTCGCACGAGACGAGGGAAACCGCCCCGAGCAGGGCGAAGGGCAGCAGGGCAGCTAGCGCGCCGATTAGGAACTTGACGATACTCATGATTAGCACTCGCGCGCGATGCGCGAGGACGATTGAGGCCCGGCGAGCCGAGGAAGATGCGAGCGATATGTAAGGAAGCGATCGTACATGGTCGCCTTCGGCGACCTGCTTTTCGAGGATCGCTCTATAGATCGGCGCCTGGATTTATGCAGATCGCGCAGCGATCTGCCTCTTCGCGCATCGCCGACTATAAATTGGCGATTGGATACACGCGGATTGCTTCGCAATCCGCGCCGTCAAGGATCGCTCTATAGATTAGCGATCCTTGACGAGAGGCCCTTCCGCCATTCCTTCTTCTCGCCCTCTTTCTCCCATTGGATGCGGCGCTTCACCGTAAAAGAGGACTCGCTTCGGTCCTTGAAGACCACGACCGCGAAAGAGCCCGAGCCGAGGTAGACGACCTTCTCGCCCGGCTCTAGGGGCTCGGCCGCGGCGACGCGGTCGAGGACGCAATCGAAGTGCGCGGGCTCGCCCTCTTCCTTGCCGGAAGAAAGGGCTGTCGAGAGGTCGTAGACAGGCTTGCCGCAAAGGGGACAGGTCGGCGGCTCGCGGCCGTCGTCGGGTCGGGACGCGACGTAATCCTGGCTATCGGTGCCCTCGGGCCGGTCCTGGGCCTGGCTCTCGCCGCCGGAACGGTCCTGGCCCTCGCCTGGCCGATCGCGGCGGGGCCTGCCCCTGAACCCACGACGGCGCCCGAATCTCCTGCCCTGTCCGCCGCCCTTGCCGTCCTTATCGCCTGGTTTTCCGTCTGCCATCGTAATAGCCTTCCGTGATGCGAGCGCTGAGTACCGTCGCGATCCTCAGGATCGCTCCGGCCATATAGGCCTCGTCACCGATCTTGGCTTTGAGCTCCGCTATGCGCGGAGACATCGCGCGGTCGGCGACTCGTCTCCGGGGCGGAAGCGCGCTCGCGGCCGCTGCCTCGGAGGACGCATTGGTGGTGACTCGGCCTCTCATAGCTCTCCCGTGAACGCTGAATGATAGCATTGCCGCACTTCGCCCGCCCGCACGAGTATGACGTCGAAGCGGACGGCGCAACTACTATATTCTCGATACCGAGAGAGGAATATCTTAGCCGTTTCGATTATCTTGCGCCGCTTCTCGGGCCCGATGGCCCGATCCAGCTCCTCGGGCCCCAGGCGCTCCCAGGCCTTGACCTCGACGAAGGCTATCACGCCGTCGCGGACCGCGGCTATATCGATCTCGCCGCCCCTCCAGCGGAAATTCCGCCGCGCGATCGTCCAGCCCTCGGCCTCGAGGAAGGCGGCCGCGACATCCTCCCCCGTTCGCCCGGCCGATGCGCGAGAGGAGGGAGCCCGGTCCCCGCGCCTCCGATCCGACGACGGGCCGTCGGTCACGCCCCGGCGAGCTCCTTCGGGTCGAGCGCCCGCGCGATGAAGAGGGCCTTCTCGGAGACGAGGTCGACCGAGTCGCCCAAGTCGCCCTCGTAGCGCTTGCCGAACTCGTCGACGATGATCCGGAGCTTGGGCCGCAGGGGAGCGTCGGGATGGGTCTCGACGACGCGGGCGATGGCCGAGTTGTTGAGGAGGACCGTGGAACCGAGGGGGTAGATCCCCATGCTCCTTATAAAGGCCTTGAGGACGTCCGGATCGAAGCGCCGCGAGTTATCGGAGAGAAGCGCCTTCATGGCCGTGTACCCGATCATCGAGTTGCGGTAGGGCTTCGCGCTGACCATGGCCTCGAAGGCGTCCGCCACGGACATTATCCGCGCCAGCACGTCCACGTCCTTGCCGGGCGTCCTGCGGGGGTACCCGTCGGAGTCCCACCTCTCGTGGTGCTGCAGGCCGACGAGGCCCACGTCGTCGGGGTACATGAGCTCCTTGGTGATGATCCGGTACGAGAGGAGGGGATGGGCCCTGATCTTCTGGGCCTCGTCCTCGGAGAGGACACCCTTCTTCTTGACGATGGACTCCGGGATGCGGAGCATGCCGGAGTCGTGAAGCAGCGCTCCGGTCGCGAGGTAGGCGAGGCGGTACGGCGGCAGCTTCAGCGTCGCCCCGATCACGGTCGCGAGGATCGCCCCGTTTACCCCTCCTCGCGCGAGGTCGTAGGTTGTCGTCTCGGAGCCGAGGATCGCGGCGATGACGGAGTCGCGCTCGTCCCGGACAACGGCGAGCACGCCCTGAGACACGACGTCCACCGCCTTGCCGTCGATCGCCTCGCCCTTGCGGATCTTGTCGAAGACCGTCGTCAGCCGGTCGACGAGGTCCGTATAGCGGAGGTAGAGCTCCTTGGATCCCGTGAAACCCAGGGGCATGGGCTTCTCCGCGGGTTTCTCCTCCGCGACGCCCTCGTCCTCCTCGACGATACCGCCCTCGGTCAGGGCGAAGGCCACGCCCCAACGCTTCAAGGCCTCGATGTCCTTCCCTTTTACGGGAACGTTCGCGGGAACGAGGAGATTGTCGTCGTCTATGTATACGTCCTCGGAGAAGCGCGTGCCGGGCTTGATCTGGTCCAGGGCGATTCGTTTCTTCATGCTTCCTCTATAGACTTCACGAAGGCGAATACCCTCGCGACAATCTCATAGCACTCCTCGGGCACGTAGGCGCCGAGGTCGAGGGGGAAGATCGCCTGGGCGAGGTCGTCCTCTTCCAGCACCGGCACGCCCGCGTCCCGGGCGATGTCCACGAGCCTTTGCGCGGCCCTGCCCGCGGCCTTGGCGGCAACGAAAGGCGCCGGTAGACCGGCCCAGTACCGAAGGGCGACCGCCTTCCGTGCCCGCGCCTCGGCGCGATCCTTTCCCGACTCAGGCATCGAGGTCGAAGCCCCCGTCGGTTCCGGCCCCCGCTCGCCCGAGTTTCCGCTCAAAGGCGGCCGCGCAACCTGAGGCCGCCATCTCGGCCTCGAAAGCGGCGAAAAACGAGCGGAAACGCGGTGATTCCTCGCCGCTCGGAGCCTCGACGCGGACGACGGCCCGCGCGCCGCCGCCGAAGGAAAACGACGCGCGCCAGGTCCTCGGAGCGCCTGATCCCGACGCGTCGAAGCGCGCCTCGATGCGTCCCGGCCCCCCCGGAACGTAGGGCAATTGTATACGAAAGTTTCCGGCGAAATCAACAGAATCGAGGGCGAAGCGGAAAGGCACGAGGAGCCAGCCGCCGCCCCGTCCCTTGACGTGGTTGAACAGTCCGAGATACTCGCCCTTAACGTCGCTCCCGGCCTCAGGCGATTCAACGGCGTCGCCACTCGGTTGGCCGGTCCTGGCAACGAGGGCCTTGAGGAAAGCGCCGAGGAAAGGCGCGAGATCCTGCTCGGGGATCGAGCGCTCGAAGTCGCGCTCGAGATCGAAGGCGGCGGTCGGATCAGTTTCATCGGGGACCGGCCGACCCTGGGGGCCGGCGCCGCGGTCTTCGCGGTCCTTACCCGAGCCGCCGTCTCCGCGCCCGCTCCGACCGTCGCCGGCCGTCGCCACGGCCTCGAGCGCGGCCTCGTCGGCAACCAGGCCCTTGGCCTCCATCCTCGCGGCGAGCTCGACGAGGCCGGCCTCGTCCTCGCTGCCCTCGGCCAGCGCGCGGATTGCCTGAGCGCGCAGCGCGGCGCGGCGCACGCGGCCGAGCGCGGCCCCGTCCGGCGAGATCCCGGCCCCGAGAAGGGCCGTCAGCGCAGCGCGGGCTGCATCGTCGGCTGGCAAACCGGCCTTAATAAGCGCGGTCGCGGCGGCGTCGCGGACGGCGGCGCTTCTCGGCCCCGCCGCATCGAGGATCCTTAGGAGTAGATTATCGCCCGAGCGCTCGACCCGCGCCCTGAGGAGGGCGCCCGGCTCGAGGAAGGCCGTCGACGAAGCCGTGAAAAGCCGCGGACCCGCGGCGATGCGGTAGAGATCGGAGCCGATGCGCTCGCGGACCTCGATAGAAACGACGGCGCCGGCCTTGAGGCTCTCGCCCCGGCCGGCGCCGGCTTCCGCGCCCCGTACGAGGAAGGACGCGTCCGCGGGTCCCGCGGTCTTCATCGCGCGTTGTCCGCGCTCGACGCGGGGTAGACCGCTTATTCCTTGTCGGCGGAGGGGGCCGCGGCCTCCTCCTTCTTGCTTCCAGGAAGGAGTATCTTGACCTTCGACTTCTTACCGACCTTCGTCCTGATGTAGTAGAGCTTGGCGCGGCGGACCTTTCCAGAGCGAATTACCTCGACCTTCTCGATCCTGGGCGAGTTGAGAGGGAAAACGCGCTCCACCCCCACGCCGTAGGAGATCTTCCGGACCATAAAGGTCTTGCCGACGCCCGAGTTCTTCATGGCGATGACGAGGCCCTCGTAGATCTGGACGCGTTCGGTCTTACCCTCGACGATCTTGAAATGCACTTTGACGGTGTCGCCAACCTTAAAATTGCCCTGAAAGGGCTTAATGTTCTGCGCCTGAATCTTCTGCATCAGGTTCATGCTCTTCTCCCCCTTGGGTCAGTATCTCGAGCAGGAGCCGCCTTACCTCATCGGTAGTCGCATTCGCCGCGAGGAGCTCCGGACGATACGCCAGGGTTTTCTTGATGCTTTCCCTGAGGCGCCATCGCTCGATTTTGGCATGGTGACCCGAGGTCAAGACCTCGGGAACCCGCATATTATCATAGACGGCGGGGCGTGTATACTGGGGGTATTCCAGCAAAACCCCACCAGAACCGCCTGGAACGGCCCCGAAGGACTCCTCCTCGAGCGACTCCCCGGAGATCACACCCGGCACGAGCCGATAGACCGCGTCGACCAGGACGAGGGCCGCTATTTCTCCTGAGGAAAGGACATAGTCGCCGATCGAGACTTCGTCCGTGACGTAGCGGTCGATGACCCGCTGGTCCACACCCTCGTAACGGCCGCAGATCAGGACTAGCTCTTCCTCGCGGGAGAAATCCGCAGCCATGGCCTGGTTAAGGAGTCGCCCCGAGGGCGTGAGGTACACCGTCCGCTTTCCTGATTCGCCCGCGGCGCGGTCCCCCGCGCCTGCCGCCGCCAAAGCGCGGCCCAGAGGACCGGGCAGCATGAGCATTCCGGGGCCGCCGCCGAACACCTCATCGTCGCACTTCCGGTGCTTGTCGGTCGCGTAGTCGCGCACGTCGACGAGCTCATAGGCCATGAGGCCTCGCTCAACGGCCTTGGCCATGATCGAGCTCTCGAAAAAGCCCCGGAGTATCTCCGGGAAGAGCGACAGGACGGTGATCTTCATTCTTCCAGCAGCCAGGGCGCCAGGAGCTCGATCGTGCCCGCCTCCAGGTCGACCGCGCCCACGAATTCCTTCCGGAATGGAACCAGGGCAGTGCGTCCGGCGCTGCCCTCCCCGGCCGCGCCCGGAATAACCGCCTCGAGCCAGGGATCGGGGCCTCCCTCCAAGACCGAGCGGACCGTCGCCACGGCCCGGCCCTCTGAGACGAGGGAAAGCCCGACCAGGTCCGCGATGTACCACTCGTTCTCGCCGAGGGGGGCGCAGTTCGACCGCGTGGCGAGGATGTCCATGCCAGTCAGGACACGGGCAGCCTCGGGACTGCCGTAGCCGACGAAGGCGATGGAGAGGCCCCCGCCCGACTCCTCGATCCGCGCTACCTTAAGCTCGAGAAGCCTCGGCGCGCCGGTCGCGGCGTCCGTTCCCCGCAGCCGAGCGGACTTCAGGCCGAGGAAATGACCGAACTCGCCCGAGTAGGACTGCACCTTGAGGTCGCCGCGCAGCCCCTTGGGCGCGCCCAGGCGGCCGATCGCGAGGATGGCGTCTTTGTCGCTCTTCGGCATGGTGGATCCCCTGGGCTCGGGCGGGCGGACCGGGGCGCGCGACTCCGCGCGGCCCCGCGCCGTCCGGGAGGGTTTTAGTCGAGGATCTCGAGGATGACGCGCTTCTCCGACGCGGAGGAGGACGCGGAAAGTATGGTGCGCATGGCCTTGGCGATGCGCCCGTGCTTCCCGATGACCTTTCCGATGTCGTCGGCCGCCACCCTGAGCTCGAGGATCGTGGACTTGTCGCCCTCGACGGCCGCCACCGAGACGGCCGCGGGATCGTCCACGAGGGACTTGGCGATGTATTCGATGAGATCGCGTTCCACGATCTTGACTCCTTGAAAGAATCGCGCCGCGCCCTTCTAGAGGCGCGGCGCGGGCATTCACTTGATCTGGATGCCCTTTCTGTTGAGGAGGCCGCGCACGGTGTCGGTCGGACGGGCGCCCTTGGCGATCCATGCCTTGGCCTTCACCTCGTCGATGACGATCTGCTTCTCGTCCTTCTCGATCGGGTGGTAGAGGCCGATCTCCTCGAGGCACACGCCGTCGCGCGGCACGCGGGAATCCATGACGACGATGCGGTAGAAAGGCCGCATCTTGGTGCCGAATCGCTTCAGCCTGATCTTGACGCTCAAATCTCTGTCCTCCTGAGTCTTCAACTCGTGGATTGGGCCCGCCCTTACGACATCCGATCCATGCGGCCTTGCGAGGCCGGATCGGCGATCCCCGGACGGGAGGCCCGGAGCGGGGTGTTCGACGTTTATACACCGGCGGCGGCGCTCGGGTCAATGACGCGGCCGCGCCGGCGCGGGTATACTGCCGCCCGTGACGGTCGCCGCGCCCTTCCCGCCCCGCTCCCTCTTCCTCGCCCCCATGGTCGGGCTCTCGCACCGCGCGCTCCGCGAGCTGGTCCTCGGCTTCGGCGGCCTCGACTACGCGTACACGGAAATGGCCAGCGCCGCCGCGATGGTCTCCGGCTCGCCCTACGACGAGTGGTACCTCGACTCGGGGCCCGAGCCCGGCCGCACGATCTGCCAATTCTACGCGACCAAGCCCGAGCGCCTGCCCGAGGCCCTCGCCCTGCTCCGCGAGACGAGCGCGACGCCCGTCTTCGGCGCCGACATCAACTTCGGCTGCTCGGCCCCTCACATCACCAAGGCCGGGGGTGGCGCCGCCTGGATGCGCGATCCCGAGGGCGCCCGCGCCCTCGTGCGCGCAGCGCGCGCAGCCTGGGACCGGCCCCTCTCGGCGAAGATCCGCCTCGGCGCCGACGAGGATTACTCGCGGCTCGCGGACTTCGTGCGCGGCATCGCCGAGGCCGGCATCGATTTCGTGGCCATCCATCCCCGACTCGAAGGGCAGAAGTTCAGGCGGCGCGGCCTCTGGGACCACGTCGCGCGCCTCGCCGCCGAGATGCCCGTCCCGATCGTCGGGAACGGCGACATTAAGTCCTGGGGCGACTACGCCGACCGCGTCTCGCGCTTCTCGCCCGCGGGCGTTATGATCGGCAGGGAGGCCGCACGGAGGCCCTGGATATTCGCCCTCATCCGCGGCAAGGAGGCCTCGCCCGACTTCTCGATGGAAGTCGACCTGCGCGCGACGGCCTTCCGCTTGCTCGAGCTCATCGAGGCCAGGCTGCCTCCCGACTTCAGGCTCACGCGCGCCAGGCGGTTCTTCTATTATTACGCGGACAACTTCAGCTTCGCCCACCACATACGATGGAGACTCCAGAACGCCCCCGACCTCGACTCGATGCGTCGCGCGATCGAAGACTACCTCATCGAGACGCCCGGCGACGAGCGGCGAGTCTATAGCGAGTGAGAGAATGAGCGAGCGCGGCTGTTTCAAAAACATTACTGACTTGCACAGTTTTACATGTCGAGTTATTATGTAAAACCTCGTTTCGGAGGCTCCGATGGAAGACACGATCCCCCAGATGTTCATGGCGCGAGCGGCTGCCTATCCCGCCATCCCCGCGCAGTTCTCCAAAAACGCGGCCGGCGAGTTCGAGCCCATCAGCTACTCGTCCCTCCTGGACGAAGTGCGCGCCTTCGCTGCGGGGCTCGCGGAGATCGGCGTCCGCAGGGGCGACCACGTCGGCCTCATCTCGGACAACCGGAAAGAATGGCTGACCGCGGACCTCGCGATCATGGGGCTCGGTGCGGCCGACGTCCCCCGGGGCTGCGACGCCACCGAGCAGGAGATCCGCTACATCCTGGACTTCAGCGAGTGCCGGATCGCCATCCTCGAGAACGACCGCCAGCTCAGGAAAATATTGACGCAGCGGCAGGGCCTGCCCCTATTGAAGGAAGTCCTGATGATCGAGGCCCCGGCGGCCGAGCTGAAGTCCGCCGCCGTCGGCGCCGAGCTCGCGCTGCGGACCTACGCCGAAGTCCGCGAGCTCGGCGGGAGGCGGGCGGCCGCCAAGCCCCGCGAGTACGACGACGCGGTCGCCGAGGGAAAGCGGGACGACCTCGCGACCATCATCTACACCTCGGGCACGACCGGCGATCCGAAGGGCGTCATGCTGAGCCACGGCAACTTTCTCTACCAGACCGAGCGCCTGCCCTCCGTGCTCCACATCAAGAACGGCCACGCCTTCCTCTCCGTGCTCCCCGTCTGGCATTCCTTCGAGCGCGCCGTCCAGTACATCATCCTCACCTGCGGCGCGGGCATCGCGTACTCGAAGCCCGTCGGATCGATCATGCTCGCGGACATGCAGTCGATTCAGCCGCACTGGTTCACCTCGGTCCCGCGCATATGGGAATCGATACGCGACGGCGTCAACCGGAACATCAAGAGCCAGAGCGAGGTCAAGAAGGCGCTCTTCTCCTTCTTCGTCGGCATCGGCGAGAGCTACGCCTACTTCCGCGACCACCTTCTCGGCCGGATGCCGCGCTTCGCGCCGAAGGTGCGTCTCTTCGAGATCCTCGGGGCGATCCTCCCCTTCCTCTTCTTCGCCCCTCTCCGCGGGCTCGGATATCTCCTCGTCTACAGGACCGTCAAGTCGAAGCTCGGCGGCCGCTTCATCGCGGGCATCTCGGGGGGCGGGGCCCTGCCCGCCTCCTGCGACCGCTTCTTCGGCGCCCTCGGTATCCTCATCCTCGAGGGCTACGGCCTCACCGAGACCGCGCCCGTCATCGGCGTCCGCTACCAGGACAAGCCCGTGCCCGGCACGGTGGGAAAGCCCCTCGAGGGCCTCGAGGTCAAGATCGTCGACGAGCTCGGCGAGCGCCTCCCGGCAGGCTCGAAGGGACTCATCATGGTCAGGGGCCAGACGGTGATGAAGGGCTACTACAAGCGGCCCGACTTGACCGCGAAAGTCCTGAGCGAGGACGGCTGGCTGGACACGGGCGACCTCGGCATGATGACGCGCGACGGCGAGATCAAGATCACCGGGCGCGCAAAGGACACCATCGTCCTCCTGGGCGGCGAGAACCTCGAGCCGGTGCCCATCGAGCAGAAGCTCGTCGAGAGCGAGTACATCAAGCAGGCCGTCGTGCTCGGGCAGGACCAGAAGTACCTGGCCGCGCTCATCGTCCCCGACGAGGACGCGGTGACCGCCTGGGCCCGCGAGAACAATCTCGTGATCATCGACTACGACTCGCTCCTCCAGCAGCCCGAGGTCGTCGAGCTCATCGACTACGAGATCAGCGAGCTCGTGTCGATGAAGAACGGCTTCAAGAGCTTCGAGCGCATCTTCAGGTTCGCCCTCCTGGCCAAGGGCTTCGAGGTCGGGAGGGAGCTCTCCGCGAAGCAGGAAATCAAGCGGCACGCGATCGTCGAGATCTACCACAAGGAAGTGAAGAAGCTCTTCGAGTAGGGCCGCGCCAGCCCCGGGGGCGCGGGGTCGTGCGATCTTTCAGGGATCGAAGGAGCAAGAGACAAACCTTTCTGAAAGGTTTTTCTCTCGCTCTCTCTTTTCCAAATATCCCGTCGGCCGACCTGACGATCAGCGCTCGATCTCGATATCTCCCGAGACCGAGCGGACGTGGAGGCGGCGGCCACCCTCGCCCAGGCGAAGGGCGCAGCGCCTCGGGCCGGTCGTCAGCGCGAGCTCGGCTCCCGGCGCGTCCAGCTCGCCCGACAGAGTCTCTGCCCGGAGCTCGAGGTCGGAACCGGCCAGTACGAGGCTCACGTCCCCCGAGGTCGTGCTGACCTCGCCGCCCAGGAAGCGTCCCGCGATCTCGAGCTCGACGTCGCCCGAGCCGCCCACGACGCGCAGCCGACCGCCGGGCTTGAGCACGGAGATGTCCCCCGAGTCGCTCATGACGACGACGTTGCCGCCGGCCGCCTCGACGGAGACGTCACCCGACTGGGTCTCGGCGCTGACCGAGCCCGAGATGTCGCGGCAGCGGAGGGCGCCCGTGGCGAGCTTGGCGTTCACGCTCGTCGAGCACTCGACCTCGACGCGGCCCTCGGCGGACGTCGCCTCGACGGAGGCGCCCTCGAATACGCGGATGTCGCCGGAGTCGGTGTTCGCGAGAAGGTCGGCGAAAAGGCCGCGTATCTCGATCGAACCGGAAGAGGAGTGCGCCTCGATGTCCCTGAAGCACGCGGGCACCCGGACCCGCGCGACCGTGGCCACTACGTCGTCGAAGGGCTCGTCAGCCACGACGAGTATGCCCTCGCTCGCCCTGATCGAAGGCCGCCAGCCGTGGAGACGGAGGGGATTCCCCCGAAGCTCGAGCTCCAGCCCGATCTCGCCGTTATCGGAAGGAAGCACGATGAGCTCTCCGTCCGGAAAGCGCAGGACGAGGCGTTCGGCCTTCCCGGGATCGATCCCGACCGAATAGTAACCGGGCTCGACCGAGTTCTCGCTCTTGCTCATCGAAGGCCTCCCTCCCTAACCACGTATAAGACGACCACCGGGGCGGCCGGCCAGTATAGCATGAATAAGCCGGGATGGCGAGGGAGGAGAACGTCGATTCTCGATCATTTGAAAATTTCCAAACGTTAGGATTTTTGCTAGCGTTATTTTATATATAACATTACCATCTAGCAAGAACTGCAAAACTTTTGCTTCGACATCTAGAAACAGAGTACCTTGACAGTGATGAAGTTTTTGTAAAGCGTCGTCGTTACTTCGCGATAATCTCGTAGCTCGCGGTCGCCTCAGCTCGCTCGCCCTGGCCCGCGACCGTCACCGCGATCCCTCGAGTAATGGAGCCGCGGATGTCCTTCGATCCGAGGTCGGCGAAAGGCGTCTGGGCGCTGAGGCCGTTCGACTCGTCGACCGCGAAAGGCAGGGTCGAGGCCGCGACCTTGATGAACTCGGTCCCGAAGGGCGGGGTCATCTTGAATGCGAAGGAATCGCCCTCGCCGGGTATCCGGATCGCGACGCCCGGATCGACGCGCCTGCCCGAGGTATAGGCGTTGGGCCAGATGAGCTTGAGAGCGCCGGTCGCGTCTACGTGGTAGACCTTGAGCCAGGCGCTCTTGTTGACCGTGACGAGGACGGTCATGCGCTCGCCCTCTCGGTAGACGGCGCCGGGCCCTCGGTCGGTGCTGACGGAGACCGAGAGGGTACCCGTTCCCGCGCCGGGCGCAATGGCGCTGAGGCTGGCGGCGACGGACTGCGTCGTCGCCGAAGGGCTGACCGTGTATCGCGCGGGAATCGAGGACTTCGGCGCCGTGACATCGATCGTCCCTATGAGGACGCCGTCCGAGAGTCCCGTGAGTTCGAGGCGGACGCGTACGGAGGCGCCCTCGTCGTAGTACCTCCCATAGAGCAAGGCATCGACTCCGTTCGTCTCGAAGAAGTCTCCGTAGACCTTACGGAAGGCGCTGTCCATCGCGGCGGCGGCGGCCTTGTCGAAGAGCCGCAGGCCCTTCGTCTTGGGTATGGCCGAGGCGAGGGTCTCTTCGAGGTAGCGCGAGAAGGGGCTCGGGAGCTTCGTATCCTCGAAGGTGAAATCGCCGAAGGCGGTGAGGAGGTTGGGCTGCCAGTAATTCGCCACGAGCCTGTCCAGGGACGCGGGGAGGCCGGAGTCCCAGGACTGCGCGGACGCCCCCGCGACGCTGGCCGCGGCGAGCGCGAAGACCGATAGAGCGAGCGCGATTCCCCTTGTCTTCCTCATATTCGCCTCCCCTTACTTCCTTCCATCCAATCTCGCCCCGCGGCCCTTTGCGCCCGAGGCGAGATGCTCGAGGAATTCCCCGCGGTCCTTCCAGAGCGCGAAGGCGTCCTCCCTTCCGTCTCGCAGGCGCGCGTCGACCCTGGCGATGGCGTCGCGCAACGCGTCGACCGCCTTGGCGCCGAGCACCGGGGCGAGCGACGCGGCGACGTCGGGGCGGCCGCAGAGCTCCCGCGCCTTGTCCGCCCAGGGCAGGGCGCGCTTCGAGTCCGCGTCCATCGAGGCGACCGCGTCGGCGATCCGGTCGCCCTGGGTCGCGATCGCGTCGGCGAGCCGGGCCGAGAAGGCCTCCCCGCTCGCGCGGAGAACGGCCTCGCCCCTCGCCGAGAGCGGGAGGCGGTCGGCCTCGAGCTCGCGGTAGAGCGTCCATGCCGCCTCGTAGTGGGCCTCCATGAGGCCGTCGAGATCGCCGAAGGCGGCCCGGAGGCGCGACCGCGCGTTGTCGGACTCGTCCCAGCGCCTGGGGAAGCGAGCGAAGAGCGACTCGTAGTCCTCGCAGGGCGTGGCGATGGCCGGGACGCCGGAGGGATCCGCGAGGACCTCGTGGAAGAAGAAGGCGTAGCGATGCTCCATGAGCATGAAGCCCTTCTGCACGAGCTTGCCGATCACGGCGGCCGCGTCGCGCTCGCCCATCTCCTCCATGATGCCGTAGAGCGGCCGTCCCCCGACGGGGACGCGGGCCGCGAAGGAGGAGGCGCGGGGCGGGACCTCGCGCAGGCTTCTCATAAAGGAGGGGAAGGCACGGCGCTTCAGGAAGGTATCGAGCGCGTCGACGGCGAAAGCGAGGTCGCGCGACGCGAGATCGAGGCGCTCGGCAGGCCCCTCTCCGAGGAGACGGGCGCAGAGCGTCCGGAGGAACTGCGCATCGAGGACGATGAGCGCGCGACCCCGCGCGCCGCCGAATGAGACGTTATACGAAACCGCGATGACCGGCCCGCCCGACAAGGCCTCCTCGGCAGACGAGGGCCCCGCGGCAGCCGCCCGTGCCTCCATGCCGAGTAGCGCGCCTATCGCCGCCGCCGATCGGGCGGCGAGCGCGCCGACCAGGGCCCTCCATTCCTGCGAGCCGCATTCGTAGGGGCCGAGGGGCGAGGCCAGGCAGCGCAGGGTCGCGGACTCCTCGACGCTCGACTCGGTCAGGCGGAGGCTGACGCGGTAGCCGCCCGAGGCCCGCGAGGCGATAGGGCGAGGAGTCGCGCAGAAAACGAGGTCGACGGGAGTCAGCCTCGCCTCGCTGCCGGGCAGGTGAAGGCGCCGCTCCGCGAGGACGCGGGCGAGCGGGAACGCGCGGGGCCCGTCTATCCGGAGCTCCTCGTCGGCAGCCGCTCCGAGGATGGGGCGGCCATCGCGATCGGGCGAGAGGTCGAGGACAGTCGCCGCATAGGCCCAGGAGGAGTCGGCGAGCGCCGACTGGATCCGCGCCGCCGCGTCGGGGGCGAGCGCGAGGAAGAAGTCGCCGGCGTCGAGGCGGTATTCGAAGACCCGCGAATCGAGCAGGGCCCAGCGGATGCAGGCGAGCGATTCCTTGTCGACGATCTCGCAGCTGAGCGACGAAGGAAGAGGCGCCGCCGCCGCGGGCCCGATGGGCGCGGCGGATCCCTCGCGCCGGGCGAGCGCGACCGCGTCGCCGAGCCGGTCGACGAGGGCGTCCGCCGCCGCGATCGCGAGGCCGATAGGATCCTCCCCGTCGGCGTCGCCGCGGGCGTCGCGGTACGCGGCGGCGAGGCGGGACGCGGCCTGTCCGCCGAAGAAGAGCCACGCCGCGGGCCCGATCTCGCCTGAGCGCGCCTTGACAGCGAGTATCCTCGCCTCGCCCGAGAGCGCGGCCTCCCACGCGTCAAGGCTCGAGTCGGAAGCTTTGACGGAGGCCGAACGGCCCGCCAGTCGAGAGTAGTTCTCCCCGAGGAGCGCCGAGAAGAATCCGAGCGGATCGGACGGCCCGGAAACGGCGCGCTTTCGTCGGAAGAGGGAGCCGAGGACGTTCAGCAATCCCATCGGATCGAGTATACCACGCCGTACTGGAAACAAGCCTCGGCCCCGTGGCATAATCCCGTACCCGCCATAGGCGGCGTGAGCGCGCAGGAGGAGCATCGTGTACAAGCCTGTCGATCCGAAAGTCAGCTTCCCCAAGATGGAAGAAGGCATTGTCCGCTTCTGGGAAGCGGGCCGGATCTTCGAGAGGTCGATCTCCCAGCGCGAGGGCGGAGACGAGTTCGTCTTCTACGACGGGCCTCCCTTCGCCACGGGCCTGCCGCACTTCGGCCACTTCGTGCCCGGCACCATCAAGGACGCGATCCCCCGCTACAAGGCGATGCGCGGCTACAAAGTCGAGCGCCGCTTCGGCTGGGACTGCCACGGATTGCCGGTCGAGAACCTCATCGAGAAAGAGCTCGGCCTCGACTCGAAGACTGACATCGAGCGCTACGGCGTCGCGAACTTCAACGAGGCCTGCCGCGCCTCGGTCCTGCGCTACGTCAAGGAGTGGCGCGCGATCATGACCCGCGCCGGCCGCTGGGTCGACTTCGACAACGACTACAAGACCATGGACCCCGACTACATGGAGTCCATCTGGTGGGTCATGAAGGCGCTCTGGGACAAGGGCCTCATCTACGAGGGCCACTACATCCTCCCCTACTGCCCCCGCTGTTCGACCGTGCTCTCGAATCACGAGCTGGCCCAGCCCGGCGTCTACCAGGAAGTGCACGATCCGGCCATCACCATCAAGTTCAAGGTGAGGGCTGTCCCGGCGGGCCTGTCCTCGGCCGGACTGGTCGGCTCGGACGGGGCCGGCGCCGCGTACCTTCTCGCCTGGACCACGACGCCCTGGACCCTTCCCTCGAACCTCGCGCTCTGCCTGGGGCCGGACATCGACTACGTCCTCGTCCGAGACAAGGGCTCAAGCGGCGCCGAGGAGCGCTACGTCCTCGCCGAGTCGCGCCTCGGCTCGTACTACAAGGAAGGCGCGACGCCCGAGGTGCTCTGGCGCAAGAAGGGCTCCGAGCTCGTCGGCATCGAGTACGAGCCCCTCTTCCCCTACTTCGCGTCCCTGCGCGATCAGAACGCGTTCCGCACCGTCTCAGGCGGCCACGTCACGACCGAGGACGGCACCGGCATCGTACACACCGCCCCGGGCTTCGGAGAGGACGACCACGAGGTCATGAAGGGCACGGGCGTGCCGACGATCTGCCCTATCGATGCCGAGTGCAAGTTCACGTCCGAGGTGCTGGACTACGTCGGCGTCTTCGTGAAGGACGCGGACAAGCCGATCATGGAGCGCCTCAAGGCCGAGGGCAAGCTCGTCAGGCGCGAGCAGATCCTCCACTCGTATCCGCACTGCTGGAGGTGCGATCACCCCCTCATCTACCGCGCGATCGGCTCCTGGTTCGTGAGGATCGAGCCCGTAAAGCCCAAGATGCTCGCGGCCAACGCGCAGATAAAGTGGGTGCCCGACCACATCAAGACCGGTCGCTTCGGCAAGTGGCTCGAAGGCGCCCGCGACTGGGCCATCTCCCGCAGCCGCTACTGGGGCAATCCCCTGCCGATCTGGAAGTGCCCCGACTGCGGCAAGACGGTCTGCGTGGGCTCGCGCGACGAGCTCCAGAAGCTTTCCGGCAAGCGCCCCGATGACCTGCACAAGCACTTCGTCGACGAGATCACGATACCCTGTTCCTGCGGCGCGACTATGAGGCGCATCCCCGAGGTCCTCGACTGCTGGTTCGAGTCGGGGTCCATGCCCTACGCCCAGGTCCACTACCCCATCGAGAACAAGAAGCACTTCGAGGAGCACTTCCCCGCCGACTTCATCTCCGAGAGCCTCGACCAGACCCGCGGGTGGTTCTACTCGCTGACCGTGCTCGCGGCCGCGCTCTTCGACAAGCCGGCCTTCCAGAATTGCATAGTCTCGGGCATGGTGCTCGCGGCCGACGGCAAGAAGATGTCCAAGTCGTTGCGCAACTACACCGACCCGACCGAGGTGATCGACCGCTACGGCGCCGACGCGCTCAGGCTCTATCTCCTTAACTCGCCCGTGCTAAGGGCCGACGACCTCTGCTTCACCGACGACGGCGTCAAGGATGTGCTCAAGAGCGTCCTCATCCCGCTGTGGAGCTCCTACGGCTTCTACGTCTCCTACGCGAGCATCGACGGCTTCGACGCCGCGCGCGTGGCGTCCGTCGACGTCGCGGCCCAGCCGCCGCTCAACCCCCTCGACCGCTGGATACTCTCGGTCTGCGAGGGCCTCGTGAAAGGCGTCACCGACGCGCTCGAAGGCTACGAGATGCAGGACGCGATCGCGCCGATCGTCGACTTCATCGACGCCCTCAACAACTGGTACATCCGGCGCTCGCGCCGCCGCTTCTGGCGGCCTGCCGAGGCCGGCCGGGACTCGGATAAGGCCGAGGCCTACGCCACGCTCCGCAGGGTCCTGGTCAGGTTGGCGACGGTCGCCGCGCCCTTCGCGCCCTTCATCTCCGAGGAGATCTGGCGCAACCTCCGCGCCGAGGGCGAGGCCGAGTCGATCCACCTCCTCGACTGGCCCGCGTACGAGAGCGGGCTGCGCGACGAGGAGCTCGAGCGCAAGATGGCCTCGGTCCGCCACGCCGTGTCCATGGGCCGCGCGCTCCGCGTCCAGAACGACGTCAAGATCCGCCAGCCCCTCGCCTCGGTCCACATCGTCACCCGCGACGACCGCGAGCGCGCGACGCTCATGGAGATGGAGGAGATCCTCCGCGACGAGCTTAACGTCAAGCGCGTCGCCTTCCGCGAGGATGAGGAGGAGCTCGTCGAGTACTCGGCCAAGGCCAACTTCCGGGTTCTCGGCAAGGAGCTCGGCAAGGACATGAAGGCCGCCGCCGAGAAGATCGAGCGCTTCAGCGCGCGAGAGATCGCCAGCCTCCTCGACGGGGCCGTACTCGAGCTCGAGGTCGCGGGCAGGGCCGTCGAGATCACCAAGGACAAGGTCGACATCCGCCGCTCAGAGCGCGAGGGGCTCAAGGTCCTCAACGAGGGAAGCCTCACCCTGGCGCTCGACACCGAGATCACGCTCGAGCTCCTCGACGAGGGCTACGTGCGCGACCTCGTGCGCGGCGTGCAGAACCTCCGCAAGGAGGCAGGCCTCGCGGTGACCGACAGGATCAAGCTCCACGTCGCGGGCGATCCCGCCCTGAAGAAGGCGCTCGACGCATTCGCGGACTTCGTGCGCTCCGAGACCCTGGCTGCCTCCCTCTCATGGGCGGACGGCCCCGGAGTCCCCGGAGGCGCGGGCGCCTTCTCGGACATCGAGGCCGGCGACAAGGTCTGGCGCGCCTCAGTCTCGAAGGTCTAGCGCGCGACCTGCCGCGTCTCTTGATATTCAGATTGGAGTAATCATGCTTTCAGACCGCGAAACGCGGGACTACCGCCTCTTCGTACTGGCCACGATCTTCGTGGCACTAGGTAGCTGTATAAACTCGTCGATCTTCAACAACTATCTCAAGGACGTCTTCGACCTCGACGTCGCGCGGCGGACCTTCCTCGAATTTCCGCGCGAGCTTCCGGGCTTCCTCGTCACCTTCTTCGTAGCCGGCCTCGCGCTCCTCGGCGAGGTCCGCATCGCGATGGTCGCGAACCTCGCGGCGAGCGCGGGCATGCTGGCCCTCGGCTGGATCCCGGCGTCCTTCGCCCTCATGGTATGCTCGACCTTCATCTACAGCGCCGGCCAGCACATCTACATGCCCCTGGGCAACGCGATCGGCATGAGCTTCGCGGCGAAGGGCCGCGAGGGCTCGGTGCTCGGAAAGCTCTCCTCGATAAGTACGATCGCGCTGCTCGGCGGGACCCTCGTCCTCCTCGCGCTCTTGAAGATCATCGGACTGTCGTACAAGCTCGCGTTCTCGATCGGCTCGATCCTCTATCTCGCCGCGGCCGCCGCGCTCCTGGCGATGAGCCCGCGGCGCGCGCCGGGCAAGGCGAGGCGCCTCGTGATCAAGCGGCGCTACGCGCGCTACTACGCCATCTCGATCCTCTACGGCATCCGCAAGCAGCTGTTCATCACCTTCGGCCCCTGGATGCTCGTCGACCTCTTCAAGCAGCCGGTCCAGACGATGACCTTCCTCTTCCTCGTCATCTCGCTGGTGGGCATCGGCGTGCAGCCCGTCGTGGGCAGGCTCACGGACCGCTTCGGTCCCAAGGCCGTGCTCGGCGGCGAGGCCCTCGTCCTGATAGGGGTGTGCGTCGTCTACGCCTTCGCGCCCGAGCTCCTGCCCGCGGGCGCGGCCCTCGTCGTCGTCTCGGCCTGTTACGTAGTCGACCAGGCGGCCAACGCGGTCGGCATGGCCAGGGCCGTCTACGTGAGCCAGATCGCCGAGGATCCGGCCGACGTCTCGCCGACCCTCTCGCTCGGCATAAGCATCGATCACGTGATGTCGATGTTCATTCCCATGCTCGGGGGCCTGGCCTGGAGGAGCGCCGGCGAGAGAGGCTACCGCTGGGTCTTCCTGGGCGGCGCCCTCGTCGCCGCGGTAAACTTCGTCGTCACGCGCGGCATGGCAAGAACCCACCGCGCGTGACGGGTTGCGCGCGTATGGCTAATCAAGGCGAGAATCTATCAGGGTGTTGAAAAAGGCCTACCGAGCCTTTTTCAACACTACCTTGAAATCTGCAATTGCGTAGAAAACCTAAGGTTTTCGAGCAATTGCATAGCAGGTCGTTGAAATGCATCGAGTATCTCAACGACCTGCTATAGCCTGCCCGGGACGGGCTTCATTGACTCCATAGGGCACCCGGCTAGACTTTTAGGGCGCGGAGGGGTTCCGCGCGGCCGGCGCGGTTCGCCTCCTCATGGAGGGAATATGAACTCGACAGTCATCTTCTTCCTGGTCAGCGCGGCCTGCGTCCCCCTGTTCCTGGTCTGCTTCCGTCTGGCCTTCCGGAGATCTATCGTATTCACGATATTTACGGTGTTTATCCTCGTCATCCTGATAATAGGCAATTGCTGCTTCTATGTCGGCGTGAAAGGCTTCATCCACCTCAGCTGGGGCATTCCCGTCACGTTCTTCAACCTGGCCCTGGGCCTCGTCGTCATCAACCGCCGGATCGCGCGGCCGATCAAGACCGTCGTCGACACGATGAGCCGAATGGCGGAGGGCAGCCTGGATCAGACTGAGGAAGAGGCTCGCGCGAGGGACCTGATCGCGGCCCGCAAGGACGAGCTCGGCTCCCTCGCCTCCTCCGCGCGCCGGATGCGCGCGAGCCTCGTCGAATTCGTAGGGAACGTCAGGACCTCGTCGAGCCGGGTCTCGAGCGGGGCGAACCAACTCTCGAGCGCGGCTCAGGGCCTCTCGCAGGGAGCCAACGAGCAGGCCGCGAGCGCCGAGGAGCTCTCCGCGTCGGTCGAGGAGCTCGCCTCGACAGTCAGGCAGAACGCGGGCAGCACGGCCGAGGCCGACCTGCTCTCGCGCAGGGTCGCCGAGAGCGCAAGGAAGTCGGGCAGCGCCGTGGGCCAGACGGTAGAGAGCATGAGGGAGATCGCCTCGCGCGTCTCTATCATCGAGGAGATCGCCCGGCAGACCAACATGCTCGCGCTCAACGCGGCCATCGAGGCCGCGCGCGCGGGCGAGGCGGGCAAGGGCTTCGCGGTCGTCGCGAGCGAGGTGCGCAAGCTCGCGGAGCGCTCGGCCAGGGCGGCGAGCGAGATCAACGAGCTCTCGAGGCGGAGCGTGGACGTCGCGGGACAGGCGGGCAAGGGGCTCGAGGAGCTCGTCCCGGACATCGGGAAGTCCGCGGACCTCATCCGCGAGATCGCCTCCGCGAGCGCGGAGCAGTCGAGCGGGGCCGAGCAGCTATCGAAGGGCATCAACCAGGTCGAGGTCGTCGTGCAGCAGAACGCCACGACCTCCGAGGAGTTGGCAGCGACCTCCGAGGAGCTAGCCGGGCACGCGGCGCGGCTCCTCGAGATCGTCGGCTTCTTCAAGGTCGGCGAGACCCAGGCCGGAGGCGCCGCCCTCGTCCCCTCCCCGGTCGTTTGACGCGCTCGGTCCCGGCCGGTATCATCCCCCCATGATACCGGAAAAAGTGAAGGCCCTCCTCGACGCTAACGGCCTTAAGGCCCTCGAGTTCGAGCCCGGCAGCACGCCGACCGCCGAGATGGCCGCGGCTCGCATCGGCGTGGAGGTGTCGCGCATCGCGAAGTCGCTTCTCTTCAGGGGGAAGGACGGCGCCTACTACATGGTGGTCTGCCCCGGGGACAAGCGCCTGCCTCCCGGCGCCCTGAAGCGAGCCGCGGGCTGCAAGCTCTCGATGACCGACGCCCAGGAGACCGAGCGCGTCACGGGATTCAGGCCGGGAGGGGTCTGCCCCTTCGGCGTCGAAGGCGTGCGCATCTTCCTGGATCGGGAGCTCGGGGACTACGAGACCGTCTATCCCGCCGCGGGGACCGACGCGACGGGCGTGCCTACCAACCTCGCGCAGCTCGCCCGGATAACGGGCGGCACGGTCGTGGACTTCGCCTCGGCGGAGTAATGCTCAGGGCCGCGGCTCGGTGCCCGTCCCCCGCACGCAGCGGGAGCTCGCATCTCCAATGCAGCGAGCGATACCCTCCATGGTCTCGGCAGAGAGGTAATGCTCGATACGGCAGGCGTCCTGCTCGGCGATCTCCGGGCTGACTCCGACGACGTCGCGGAGGAATTCCGTCAACAGGCCGTGGCGCCTCCGTATCTCGGCGGCCGCGGCCTTGCCCTCGGGACTCAGGTAGACCTCGCCGTAATGCTCGTGCTCGATGAGCCCGCGGCGCTCGAGCTCGTGGAGGGCGGCATGGACCGAGGGCTTCGAGACCCGGAGCTCGTGGGCGATATCGGTGACCCTCGCGACCTTGCTCCTCTCGCGCAGGAGTCCGATGGTCTCGAGGTACATCTCAAGGCTTTCCGTCACGCCGCGTCTCCTCCATATAGGAACAATATCGAGTCGGACCCGTCCGCGCCAGCCGGAACTAGTGCGATTAACAATGGAATACTCGGTAATTTTTTTCAATGATTAAAAATACATTAGTTAAGGGCCTCTAATAAAACTTCATGGCGGAAAGCCTTCCGCCCGCTCATCCTCCATGGTAGGATCGACTCATCTTCCATATCCAGCAGGAGGATGCCTATGAATCGAGTTAAAAACTATATGAGGTTCCTTATAGCGCTCCTCGCCGCGCTGACGCTCTTCGCGTCATGCGCTTCGAAGCCCGCTGCGCCCGGGGCCGAGCCTGAGCCCGGTCCGGCCGCCGGTCAAGCGGAGCCGACCCAGGCTCCGGCGGTCAGTCAGGCGGATCTCGACGCCCTCCTCGCCCAGGCGAAGGAGCTCAAGAAGAAGGCTTTCGACCTCAAGCTCTATGAAGTGCTCGCGGACGACTACAAGGCCGCGGACGCTCAACTCGCGAAGGGCAAGCAGGCATACGACGACAAGAACGCCGCCGCCGCGAAGGAAGGCCTGGACGCCTCGGTCGTCGCGTTCACGTCGCTCATCGAGCGCGGATTGGTCGAGCTCGTGGCGATCGGCAAGCGGGAGGCCGAGGACATGAAGTCCCTGGCGATCCGCGCCGACGCGGAGTCCCGGACGCCCGAACGCCTCGAGGCGGGGGACGCGTCCTTCGTCGCCGCCGAGAAGTTGGCGGGCGACAAGAAGCCCGAGGAGGCGATACCCGCGTACGAGAAGGCGCGGCTCTGCTACGAGCTCGCCTACAAGCGATCCGCGGCCGGGGCTCTCAAGGACGAGATCGAGGAGAAGGACTTCGCCAAGTGGGACTCGGGCAACTACCAGATCGCCGAGGGCAAGTTCACCGCCGAGGAGGGTCTGTGGGCCTCGGGCGCCGATGCCGACAGGGCCGCGGGCGCCGACGCCCTCGACGAGGCGATCCTGCGCTTCAACCTCGTCCTCCAGAAAGGCAAGGAGACCGTCGCGCTCAACTCCAAGGAGAGCGCCGAGTCTTCGAAGTCGCGGTCCGACGAGATCAAGGCCGAGGTCTCCGCGAAGGATGAGTACGAGGCCGCGATAGCCGCGTTCCGCGACGCCGATTCGAAGCTCACGAACAAGGAATTCGAGGAAGCGGCCGCCGGATACGATGAGGCGCTCGCCGCCTTCGATCAGGCCTACGATATAGCGGCCGAGAAGCGCGCGCGCGCCGAGGAGGCCATCAGGCAGGCAGGCGAAGCGACGGCCGAGAGCGAGCGGAAGGCCGACGAGGCCGATCCGATAATCAACGGGACACAGCCCTGAGGAGGAGGCGAGCCATGAAGAAGCTGCTGATGTTACTGGCCGCCCTCGCCGCGGCGGCCTCGATAGGGGCGCAGAGCCTCAAGGACAACTCCCACTACCAGAAGAGCCTCGAGCTCATGGCCCAGGCCGAGGAGGCCTACGAGGCGGGCGACTACGACGCCGCCGCGGACTTGGCCGCGCAGGCCAAGGAGTACGCGCTCCTCTCCGACCAATACGTCGAGAAGATGCTCGCCATGACCCGCGCCGATCAGGCGATCGCGAAGGCCGAGTCCAAAATCGCCTGGGCCGAGGCGCGAGGCGCGGCAACGACCCATCCCGGCCAGGTCGGGCTCGCGAAGACCGAACTCGCGGCCGCGACCGAGGCCTACAAGGCCGAGGATTTCGAAAACGCCGAGGTGAGGGCCAATTCGGCCGCCGAGTCGATCGACGTCATCGCCAAGGCCGAGGCCGAGGCCGCGATCGCCAAGGCAGAGGCCGCGATGAAGGACGCGGACGGCGCGGGCTACCGGGAGGGCTTCCCCTCCGAGTACGCGAGCGCGAGCGTCGCGATCGGCGACGCGAACGCGGCCTACGGCTCGGCAGACTACGAGACCGCGATCGAGCGGGCGAATGCCTGCGTCGCGACTCTCGCCGCGATCAGGGAGAAGGACGCCGCCTGGCCGGCGGTGTACGTCGTCCGGCTCATCCCGGAGCGGCGCGACTGCCTGTGGAGGATCGCGGAGTATCCCTTCATCTACAACAACGCGCGCAAGTGGCCGGTCATCTACGACTACAACAAGAAGACGTTTCGCGACCCGGGCAATCCGAACCTGATCTATCCCGGTCAGAAGCTCGTGATCCCGAGCATCGCCGGCGAGAGGCGCGCCGGGACCTACGATCCCGCGAAGAAGTACAAGCCCTTCGTCGCGCCGAAGAAGTGAGCTGAATCGAAGCATGCGCCGAGGCCGCCCGTCGAGGGCGGCCTTTTTTTTCGATCGGCTTTTTTCGGTCGGCGCCGCGGCCTCGGCCTTTTTCCGAGAGGGAAGCGGGGTTATGATTAGGAGCCAGGAGATATCCCGATGAGACGAATAGGTCTACTGTGCGCCGCCCTGCTCGCCCTGTCGGCCGCGGCCGCTGCCGAGCAGCCCAAGAGCATGAGCGTCAACGTCAAGGAAACGCAGGTGAGGGCGACGCCCGGCTACCTGGGCAAGGTACTCGGGACGCTCGCCTACGGCGACCGCGTGCAAGTCGCCCAGACGCAACAGGGCTGGGTCAAGGTGAGCGTGGCCGGGAAGGGCCTCGCGGGCTGGATCAACGAGTCGGCCCTGACCGCCAAGAAGGTCGTGCTGAGCTCAGGCTCGAGCTCCGCCTCTCAGGAGGCCTCATCCGGCGAAGTGGCCCTCGCGGGCAAGGGATTCAACAGCCAGATCGAGTCGGAGAACCGGAAGGACGATTCCTTCGACTACGCGACCGTGGACCGGATGGAGAGGGCGGTCGTCGCGCCCGAGGCGGTCGCCGCCTTCCTGAAGGACGGCGCCCTCGCGGGCGATGCGGGAGGCGGGAAATGAAGGCCGTCAAGCGAGCCGCCCTCGCCGTACTGGCGGTCGCGCTGCCCTTCATGGCCGCGGGCCTCGACTTCGGCTCGGCGCTCAAGGAAGCCGCTGGGAAGGCGGGAGTGAAGGCCTCCGACGCGCAAGCGATAGAGCAGGCGGCGCAGGCGGTAGCCAAGAGCGCCGAGGACATCACTCCCGAGCAGGAATACTATTTAGGCCGAGCGGTGGCGGCGAAGCTGCTCTCCGGCCGCAAGAGCTACGAGAACCAGGCCGCCGCGAAGTACATCAACCTCCTGGGCCGCGCCCTCTCGAACTGCTGCGAGAGGCCCGAGACCTTCGGCGGCTACCACTTCCTCATCCTGGACTCCGACGAGATCAACGCCTTCGCCGCGCCCGGAGGGCTCATCCTCGTCACGCGCGGCCTCTTGCGCTGCGCCTCGAGCGAGGAGGCCGTCGCCGCCATCCTCGCCCACGAGATCGGCCACGTGGCCAGGCAGCACGGACTCAAGGCCATCAAGAAGGATCGGCTCACGAAGGCCGTGATCGGCGTCGGCACGGCAGCGGCGCAGGTGCTGGGGCCCGAGGAGCTGAAGGAGCAGACCGCGACGTTCAAGGACTCGGTCGGCGACATCACCTCGACCCTCGTCAACTCTGGCTACTCGCGCGACCTCGAGCTCGAGGCCGACAAGGCCGCGCTCGAGAACCTGCGGGCCCTCGGCTACGATCCGGCGGCGCTCGCGGACATGCTGAGGGTCATGCAGAAGAAGCTGAAGCCGGGCGGGCTCGACTTCGCGAAGACCCACCCCGATCCGAAGGTCAGGATCAGCGCGATCGAGAAGCAGCTCAAGGGCAAGGCGCCTCCCCAGGCGAAGCCCGAGGCGGCCGCGGCGCGCCAGGCGCGATTCAAGGCCGCCCTCGGGAGCATATGAGCGCGCCCGCGACGGAACGAGCGGTCGCGGCAGGCGGCGGGGAGCGCGCGGCCCAGCGGCGCAGGCTCCTCCTCGGCGCGATGGTCGGATCGGGCGGCGCCCTCCTCGCCCTCGGCCTATGGCTCGCGGGCGTCCTCGAGCCCTTCGAGGTCAAGACCTGGGACTGGAGGGCGAGGCTCATGGCCCGGCCGGGGAAGGCCACCTCCCAGGTCGTCACGATCCTCCTCGACCAATCCAGCCTCGACTGGTGCAAGGACGACCAGGGCCTGGCCTGGCCCTGGCCCAGGGAGACCTACCGGGCCATCACCGACTTCTGCTCCCGCGGCGGCGCGAAGGCGGTCGTGTTCGACATGATCTACTCGGAGCCCTCGGCCTACGACGCTTCCGACGATCCCGGATTCGGCGACGCGATGAGGCGCTATGGGAGGGCCGTGGGCGCCATGTTCCTGAGCGCGACGAACAAGAACGCGGCGACGACATGGCCGCAATACCAGCCGGAGGGCCGCATCGCCGTGTCCGGGCTAGACGCATGGATCGCGCGTGCGCGTCCCCGGGCTTTCGCCTTCCCCCGCGCCGAATTTCCGACGCCTGAGATCGGCTCGGGACCGGCCTTCCTCGCCAACACGAACCTCCCCGCGGATTCGATCGACGGAGTCTATCGACGCGAGCCCCTCTTCAATACCTTCGACGGCCGCGTCGTGCCGTCCGAGGCCCTCGCCGCCTATCTCGCGGGCAATCAAGGATCGCACAACCTGTCGATATCGCCCGGCAGCCTCGCGATAGACGGCCGCGGAATCGCCGTCGACTCCGACGGCCGCGCGATCCTCCGCTACCGCGGGCCGACGAAGACCCATGCCGCCAAAAGCGCGGCCTCGGTGATACAGGCGGAGATCCGCATCGAGAACGGCGAGAGGAACGAGAAGGAGGATTTGGACCCCGCCTTCTTCAAGGACAAGTACGTCTTCTTCGGGGTCACCGCCGCGGGCCTCTTCGACTTGAAGCCCTCGCCGATGTCGGGGGCCTACCCCGCGGTCGAGATCAACGCGACCATGCTCGACAACCTCCTTTCTGGCGACTTCATGAGGCCCCTGCCCTTCCTCGCCACGCTGCTTATATCGCTCCTCCTCGCGGCGGGCGCGGGCATCGCCGTATCGACCGCGTCGGGCGCCGGCAGGAGCGCGCTGGCCTACCTCGTCTTCATCCCGCTCGCGCCCCTGCTCGGGATCGCGGCCTACGCGGCCGGCTGGTGGCTCCAGGTCGTCGCCCTCGAGCTCGGATGCGTCTTCGCCCTCGCGGGGTCGAGCGTCCTCTCCTACGCCACCGAGGGCAAGCAGAAGCGCTACATCAAGGGAGCCTTCAAGCAGTACCTCTCCCCCGCCGTCATTGAAGAGCTCATCGCCCACCCCGAGCGGCTCAAGCTGGGCGGCGAGCGCCGAGAGCTCTCGATCTTCTTCTCGGACATGCAGGGCTTCACCTCGGTCTCCGAGGCCCTCACGCCGGAGGAGCTGACCGCGCTGCTCAACGACTACCTCTCCGCGATGACCGACATCATCCAGGAGGAAGGGGGGACCATCGACAAGTACGAGGGCGACGCCATAATCGCCTTCTGGAACGCGCCCCTCGACCTTCCCGACCACGCTGTCCGCGCGATGCGCGCGGCGCTACGCTGCCAGGCCAGGCTCGCGGAGCTGCGGCCGGCATTCAAGGGACGGGTCGGCAAGGACCTCTACATGCGCGTTGGCATCAACTCGGGGCCCGCGGTCGTGGGGAACATGGGCTCGCGGACGAGGTTCGACTACACGATGCTCGGCGACGCCGTCAACCTCGCCTCGAGGCTCGAAGGGATCAACAAACAGTACGGCACCTACACGATGATCTCGGCCTCGACGCTGAAGCTCGCGGGGGATGCGTACCCCGTCCGGGAGCTCTCCCGCGTCGCCGTCGTGGGGCGCAAGGAGCCGGTCACGGTCTACGAACCGATGACGAGCGAGGAGTACGCGGCGCGCCGCCCGGTCCTCGACGCCTTCGCGCCTGCCCTCTCTCTCTATTACGCGGGGAAGTTCGGCGAGGCCGAGGCGGCCTTCGGCGCGTTAGCCGACCGAGATCCGCCGTCCAAGGCCTACGCGGCGAAGTGCCGCGAGCTCGCCGCCTCCCCTCCGGATGGGGCGTGGAACGGCGTGTGGGTGATGACGCAGAAATAAACCGGACGCTCATCCCAGCTTGCGCCCGGCTAACAAGCGAGCCGGGCGCCTTTATCCCAGCTTGCGCCCGGCTTCCTCGGCCTTCGCGAGGAGGGCGAGGAGCTCGCCGCGGACCTCCTCGATGCGGGCGCGTTCCTCAGGATATGGGCCTGAGAGCTCCTCCTCGAGCCGCTCGCGCGCGGCCGAGAGCCCGAGTCCCCGCTCCAGGGCGAGGTGCTTGAGCCTGAGCAGGAGGCGCAGGTCCGCGTCGGAGTAGGCGCGACGACCGAAGGCGCCCTTGCGCGGCTGGAGGAGCGGAACCTCGCGTTCCCAGTGCCTCAGCGTCGACGACGGCAATCCGAGGAGGCGTTCGACGCGCTTGGTCGTGTATGCGGCCACGGCTACCGACCTCCGCTCTTCCGTCCCTTCGCCGGCGCGCTCGCGCGTCCCGCGGGTTTTCCGCGTGCCGCGCCGGGCTTCGCGCCTTTGCCGCTCGCGCGTCCCGAGGCGACCTTGGGCTTCGAGCCTTTCCCGCGCGCGGCGGCTTTCGGCGCGCGGGATTCGCGCTCCTTCCGCTTCATGTACCCGGCCCTCGTCTCGGGAGCCTTCGCGGCCTTGGGCGCGCGCGACGCGGCGATCTCGAGGATGAGGGGTATCTTGTCCATGCCGAGGTCCTCGCGGATGCGGTTGCGCAGGAACGAGGCGTAGGCCTCGCTGACGGCCTCGGGCCGCGAGACGAAGATCGTGAACTTCTGCGGGTTCACGGAAGTCTGGACCGCGTAGCGAAGCTTGAAGCGCGTGCGCGGGCCGACGGGCGGGGGCGTGGCCTCGACCCAATCCGCGACCGCCTTGTTGAGCTTCGAGGTCTCGATCTTCCTCGTGAGCTGGGCGTGGAGGGTCACGACGGTCGACATAAGCTTGTCGACGCCGGTCCCGTCCTTCGCGGAGAGCGGAAGGATCGGGGCCCAGGCCATCTGCCCGAAGAAGTAGCGGATCCGGTCGCGGGCGGCCTCGAAGGAGTTCTTGACGTCGGGCATCGCGTCCCACTTGTTGAGGGCGATGACGACGCCCCTCCCCTCCTCCACCGCGAAGGCCGCGATCTTCTTATCCTGCTCGGTCAGGCCCTCCGCGGCGTCGACCATGAGCACGACGACGTCGCAGTCCTTGACGACCTTGATCGAGCGCGTGACGGAGTAGTACTCGATGTTCTCGGTGACCTTGCCCTTGCGGCGGATGCCCGCGGTGTCGAGGACGACGAAGGACCGCTTCCCGTGCTCGAAGCGGCCCTCGACGATGTCGCGGGTCGTGCCCGCGATCTCGCTGACGAGCGCCTTCTCCTCGCCCACGAGGCGGTTCAAGAGGGTGGACTTGCCAGTGTTGGGCTTGCCCATGACCGCCAGGCGGATGGGCGAGCGCTCCTCGTCGACGCGCCGGACGCGCGAGAAGTCGAGTCTCCGCTCGATCTCCTCCTCGAGCTCCCCGATGTTCCGCCCGTGCTCCGCGGACACGATGAGGATCGGCTCGAATCCCCACCTCGCGTACGAGTAGGCTAAGGCGTCGCGCTCGGGGGAGTCGGCCTTGTTGACGACGAGGACGACCTTGCCGGAGCGCTTTCGCAGGAGGGCGGCGAATTCCTCGTCCTCGGGCGTGGCCGAGACCGCGTCGACGAGGAAGAGGATGAGGTCGGCTCGCTCGATCGCCTCCACGCTCTTCGCGGCGACGAGTGCGTCGAGCCCCTCGCGGTCGAGCTTGAAGCCGCCCGTGTCGACGAGCCTCGCGACCCTGAGAGGCCGGTCGCCCTGGCCGCCGCCCTCGCCGGCGGGGTTGTCGGCGGCCGCGCGCGGCGCGGCGGCGGGCTCGGGGCCGTCCAGCTCCCAGATCGAGTCCACGCAGTCGCGCGTCACTCCCGGAGTCGGATCGGTGATAGCGCGCCTCTTGTGAAGGAGGCGGTTGTACAGGGTCGACTTGCCGACGTTGGGCCTGCCCGCGATGACGACGACGGGCAGGTTCTCGAAGCGCGCGCGGGACCGCGGCTCGGGGCCGGGCGGCGCGGCTTCCTTCGAACGCGCGCCGGCGGCCGGGGCGGCGCGGCCGGAGGGGCGGACGCCGGGCGCGGCGGGGCCGGAGGCGCGACGGGGCGCCTCTAGGTGAGAGGATCGTTTAGTCACGTTTTTCAGCTCCTTATCCTGGAGGACAGATAGGCGGCGACCTCGGCCGAGGAGGAGAGGGCCATTGCGGCCTTCGCGATCGAGCGCGCCTCCTCGATCCCGATCGAACGGATGGCGCGCTTGATTGCCGGGACCGCCGCGCTCGACATGGAGAACTCTTCCAAACCGAGCCCGAGCAGGACCACCGCCGAGGCCGGATCGGCCGCCATCTCGCCGCACATGCCCACGGGTATGCCGGCAGCCTTGCCGCTCTCGATGGTCCTCTGCACCAGCCTGAGGACGGCGGGATGGTAGGGTTCGTGCAGGTAGGCCACTTTCTCGTTGCCGCGATCGACGGCCATCGTGTATTGGATGAGATCGTTAGTCCCGATGGAGAAGAAGTCGGCCTTCCTCGCGAGGATGTCGCTCGTCATGGCGGCCGCGGGTATCTCGATCATGATGCCCACGGGCAGGGACTTCGCGGTCGCCTGGCCCGCTACGGCGCACTCCTCGCGCGCGGCCTCGAGTATCGCGAGCGCGCGCTCGAGCTCGCCCGCCGTGGCGATCATGGGGAACATGACCCGTGTCTCCCCGAAGGCGGCGGCGCGCAGGATCGCCCGGAGCTGGGTCTTGAACACGTCCTCGCGGCTTAAGCAGAAGCGGATGGCCCTCCAGCCCAGGAGCGGGTTCTTCTCGTCCTGGGCCCCGAGCTCCGGCAGGACCTTGTCGCCGCCGATGTCGAGGGTCCGTATGGTGACGGGGCGGCCGCCCATCGCCTCGATCACGGTCCGGTAGGCCTGGAACTGCTCCTCCTCGTCGGGCACGTGCCCGCCGAGGAAGAGGAACTCCGAGCGGAAGAGGCCGATGCCGTCGGCGCCGTGGGCCAGCACGCCGAGCGCCTCCTCGGGCATCTCGATGTTCGCCTCTACTCGGACCCTGGTACCGTCTATCGTGATCGCCGGGAGGTCGCGCAACGCGTCGAGCTCCCGCTCCCTGGCTACGGCCGCGTCGTGGTCGGCCGCGCTTCGCGCCAGGATCGCCGCGTCGGGATCGGCGGTGACGACGCCGCGGTCCCCGTCGACGGCGACGACGGCCGCGCCGCGCAGCCGGACGAGCGCGTCGGCCACGCCGAGGACGGCCGGGATCTCGAAGGCCCTCGCGAGGATGGCGACATGGCTCGTCCTCCCGCCGGCCTCGGTGACGACGGCCTTAACCCTCGCCCTGTTCATCGAGATCATGTCCGAGGGCAACAGGTCGCGCGCCACGAGCACGACGTCGGACGCGAGGTCCGACAGCGTCATGCGGTGCTTCTCGAGGAGGTGGCCGAGGATGCGGCCCGAGACGTCCTGGATGTCCGTGGCGCGGTCGCGCAACGCGGGATCGTCGGCCTTGGAGAGCTTCTGGACGAGCTCGCGCTCGATGTCGACGACGACGCGCTCGATGTTGAGCAAGTCCTCGCGGAGCGAAGTCTGGATGCGGTCGTAGATCTCGGGGTCGCTCAGCATGAGGAGGTGGGACTCGAAGATCGCGGCCTGGTCCTCGCCCGCCTCGCTCCGGGCCTTGTCCCTGAGGACGGTGACCTCGGCCTTGGCCTTCTCGGCCGCGGCGAGGAAGCGCGCCCACTCGTTCGCCACGTCGGAGCTCGCGATGGCTCGGGCCGGAACGGACCGCCCCCCCTCGTCGTCGAAGAGGAAGGCCGCCGCCACCGCGACTCCCGGTGAGGCGGGGATTCCGCTGAGCTCGATCATCGCGCCTCGAATGTATCAGAAAAGGACGATATCGTCAAAACCGACGTCGAGGGGGCGGCTGAGACGCCTCGGCCGGGTGCCCCGGTCAATGCAAGACGTTATACGGATTGACCGTCCGACCGTTCTTGAGCACGGTGAAATGGAGGTGCGGGCCCGTGCTGTACCCGGAATTGCCCGAGTACGCGATCCGCTCGCCGAGCGCCACGCGCTGGCCCGTCTTCACCGAGATGGTTTTCAGGTGGCCGTACAGGCTCTGCCAGCCGGCGTGGTGCCGAATAAGGACGTAATTGCCGAGGCCCGAGCTGTAGCCGGTCGCCGCGACGGTCCCGTCCATGGCCGCGCGTACGCTCGTCCCCATTGCGGCGCCGATGTCGAGGCCGTTATGGAAGCCACGGACATTCGTGAAGGGGTCCTTGCGCCATCCATACCAGCTGGTGATGTAGGAGCGGATCGGCCAGCGGAAGAGGTCGCCCGAGATCTCCCGCAGCGAGAAGGACGCGAGCTTGGCGTCGGGCAGAAAGAGGCTCGCGCCGGAGCGCACGGAGCCGGCCTCGAGGCCGTTCGCCTCGACGATCCTGTCGGCCGAGATCTTGTTGGCCTCGGCGATCGACAGGGCCGTGTCACCCGCCTTCGCAGTGTAGAGGATGCCCGCCATGCTGGGGATCTTGAGGATAGTGCCCGGCTGGAGGGTCCTCGCGTTCCGTATCCCGTTGAAGCTCACGACGGTATCGAGCGTTACATTGTACTCCTCGGCGATAGCCGAGAGCGTGTCGCCCTTCATGACTTTGTACGCGGAATAGAAGAGCCCGCGTGATCCGCGCGCGTCGGCCGACTCGTCGCCGGCGATCTCGGCCCCGCCGTAGGCGGGGCTGCCGTAGGCGGGGCCGCCGTAGGGGGCTGCACTGGAAGAAGCGCCGCCCGCAGCCTCGCCGAGGGCCCCCGATCCGGCAGAGGCGGTCACGGATGCGCCGCCGTTCGCCGAGGGCGCGGTTCCCAGGGCCGAGCCGGTCAGAAAGAGGCAGGCGAGGAGTATGGCGCCGGCCTTCCGGAACCTGGGAGAGGCGAGGCGCGCGAGGGCGGCCTCGGCGACGTTCTTCAGGGCGAGGCGGACTCGCCCTCCTTCCGCATAGAGCAGCATGTCAGGCTCCACTTTACAGGATACGGGGCTCCGGCGCAAATGCATATTCGTCCCTCAAATCGGCCCGACGACGGCATCGAGCTCGACGCGGGCCGCCGACGCCGCCTCCTCGACCATGGGACCGTCGATCGATCCGCGCGGCAGGGGATGCGGCGGCGCGTCCCCGACGAGTATGACGACGCGCTTCTCCGCGGACCACGAGAACTCCTCGAGGGCCGCGTAGAGCGCCTCGAAAACGGCTTCCGGGACGTCTCGCCCGCCCCCTGAGCGAAGCGTCGCGAGGTTCAGAGAGAAGGCCGAGAGGTCCCTCGTGAAGTCGTAGCGCTTGTACAGGTATTCCTCGAAGTAGTCCTTGTAGGCCACGAGCCCGAGGCGGTAGGCGGGGAAATCGCCCGTCCGCTTCGCGAGGAGGCCGGGAAGGCGCGACTTGATCGCCTCGATGGCGTCGGCCATCGTGTCGGTCGTGTCGACGCAGAGGACGACATCGACCTCCTTGCCCTTATACGTCGCGAGGAGAGCGTCGATCGTCTCGGGAACCTCGTCTCCGGTCGGGGCGTAGGCCAGGCTGCCATCGCTGGGGACCACGATGTCGGTAAAGGCCGCGACCGTCTCCGGCATGAAGTTGCCGCGCGGCACGGCGGTCGCTCGCTTCGCCGGGGCCGGAGCGGCGGAGGCCGCGGCGGGCTGCGCCGTGGGGGGCTGCGCCGTGGGGGGCTGCGCCGTGGGGGACTGCGCCGTGGGCGCCGGCGCCACCGGGGCCGAAACTGATGCGGCCGCTGAAGCCGCCGCAGGCTTGGCCGCCGGCTCAGCGGTAGCGGCTGGCTTGGCCGCCGGCGCCATCGGGGCAGTCGTCGCGGCAGAGGCGGCCGCGACTGCCGCCGCCGGGACCGCCGCGGCCGCGCGCTTCGACGGAGGCGCCTGCGTCACGCGGATGACGTAGGGATTGTCCGCGTATGCGCCGGAGTAGTCCGCGTAGGGCTTCGCGAAGGCCCGGATATTGATGAAAGTTCCGTCGTGCAGGAAGGTCCGCCCGGATCGCGTCCACGAATAGCCCCACACGACGACCCAGGGGATGAAGATGTGGTAGGCGCTTCCGAGCCGGGCGTCGAGCTCGGGGCTCGAGTCGACGAGGAAGTACTGCCCGTTCGTCTGGGAAATCCGCTTGCCGTCGAGGATCCTCACCTCGTCCCCGTTGATCAGGTTCTTCTGGACAGTGCGGTAGGTATAGCTGTCGGCCTTGCGCTCGGGATCCTTGGTCGACTCGGTAAGGAGGACCGAAGCGAGCCCGCGTTTCGCCCTGATGTAAAGGTGGTAGCCCGCGTCGTTCAGCTGCTCGATCCTGAGGTCATCCGAGCCCAGGACGAGGGGATCGCCGCCACCTCGTCCAGGGGAAGCCGACGGCTCGCAGGGCGCGGTCGGGGCGAGGAGGAGGCAGAGCGCGAGGGTCGCCGCGCGTCGGAAGAAGGCGATTCGGATCACCTTACTAGAATCGGCGCATCCGGCGGGCTTCGTAAGCCCGGCCTTGCGACCGCCTTCGAGGCAGCCGCCGCGGTCGCCTCGAAGGCGGCGGCCCGGCGCGGGGCCGCCCCGCGCAAATCGGCTAACGTCCCGAGCGGACCTTCCGGCCGTCCTCCTCCACGAGGGCGGCGAAGCCGGCGAGACGCCTCGCGCGGACCTCGGGATCGAGGTCGGAGTCCAGGCCGAAGCGGAGCTTGAGCTCGAGGACGCGTCGCGCGGCATCGTCGAGGCGCTCGGCGGGCAGCTCGCCGGAGCGGACGGCCAGCGCGATCGCGTCGCGGACACCCTCGGCGCCGCCCATCGCGGACAGCATGAGGAGGTCGGCGCCCGCGGCCAGGGCCTTCACGGCGGCCCGCTCCGGGCCCATGCTCGCGGAGAGCGCCTTCATGTAAAGGTCGTCGGTGATCGCCACGCCCCGGAAACCCAGTCGGCCCTTGAGCTCGGCCGCGACGACGGGGCGGGACAATGTCGCGGGCCCGGACGCGTCGAGGGCCGGGAAGGCGACGTGGGAAAGCATGACGCCCGCGACGCCTCGGCGTATCGCGGACTCGAAACGGGGGGCGTACTCGCGCTCGTAGGCGGCGCGGTCGACCTTCAGGACGGGCAGTCCCTCGTGCGGGTCCTCCGCGGCGTTCCCGGGGAAGTGCTTGGCGACCGCGGCGACGCCCTTTTCCTGCAGGCCTTCGATATAGGCCCCCGCGCAGGCGTCGACGACCGAGGCCGTCCTGCCGTAGGAACGGGAGCCGAGGAAGCGCTTGTTGGAGTCGGTCAGGAGCTCGACCACAGGCGCCAAGGCCATGTTCACGCCGAGGGCGCGGAGCTCGGCGCCGGCCGCCGCGCCGAGGACCGAGGCGTACCTCTCTCCCCTCGAGCCGACCTCGGAGGGCGGCGGGATCCTGGTTATCCCCTCGCCCTTGAACCTGAACACCGAGCCGCCCTCGTGGTCGATCGCCACAATGAGGGGAAGGCCGCTCCCGTTCCTCGCGGCCGCGGCCTGGAGGGCCCCGGTAAAATCTCCGACCGCGGCCGGCTGGTCGGGCAGGTTGAAGCTGAAGAGCACGACGCCGCCGACGGGCATCCGCCCGATCAGTCCGAGGGTCGAGGCCGAGGGTGTTCCCGCGCCCTGGATGCCGATGAGGAGGACCTGCGCGGCCTTCGCCACGAGGTCGAGGGCCTCGACCCTCCTCGCGGCCGCGGCGGCGTAGTCGCGGCTTCCCGGCATCGCGACCCGCCGGGCGCCCGCGCCCTGTTGAGCGCGACAGCCCGAGAAGGCGGTCGCAAGGAGGAGGATAACGATCGCGGAAAGCGGGCGAGCGGGAATGAACGAACCCCGCAGCAGAGCTGCGAGGTATCGTTCGTACGGCAAGGAAATTGATTGTATGAGGGATCGCATACCCATAGCATGCTGTAGACGTACCGCAGCAGAGCTGCGAGGTATGCGACCCTCTTTCCGAATCACGACATCGACAGCCCTTCGGCGACCAGCGCGTCGATACCTCCGTCCGAGTCGGGGAAATCGACGGTCGCCGGCGGGCGGCTCGAGTCGATGCGCGCCGCGAGGGCCTCGACTCCCCGCGCGAAAGGCGCCGACGGATCCGAGGCGAAAAGGGGCCTGCGCGCGGCCACGCTCGCGGGCACGGCCGGATCCTCGAGCAGGTAACCCGCGAAGTCGATCGATACGCCGAGATTCTTGGAAACGATGTCGCGCAACCTGTAACCGAGCGCCGCGTCGCTCCCCTCCCGGCCCATGTTCATGACCGCGCGCGGGCGGAGGGCCCCGAGCCTCTCGAGGGCGGCCGCTCCCTCCGGGAAGCGGGAGGCGAGCTCGCGCGCGAAACCCAGGAAGGACGTGCCGCTCCCCTCCGTCTTCGAGGTCGCGAACTCCATGACGGCCTCGCGGCCCGGGCTCTTCTCCGGGAAGGACCGCGAGAGGGCGCGGAAGGCCGCGGTCTTGAGGAACGAGTACGCGTTGAGGATCGACGTGACCTCGGGCCGTACGACGACGAGGCCGTCGGAGGAGGCCAGGAAGAAGTCGACGACGTTGTAGGAGGACCCGGCTCCGAGGTCGAGGATCGCGAAATCCGCGGGCAGGGCTCCCAGGCCCTTCAGCAGGCGCTTCTTCGCGAACCACTCGAGGTTCGCCGTGCCCGGCAGGAGCCCGTCGCCGGGCACGAACCACAGCCTCTCGTACTCGGTCTCGACGAGGAGGTCGGCGATCGCGCTCTCGCGCTTCCAGACGAAATCGCCGAGGCCGGCGTGCTTGTTGCGGACGCCGAGGCAGGTATGGAGGTTGGAGCCGCCCAGGTCCATGTCGACGAGCACGACCGCGCGGCCGCGCGCGGCGAGGGCGAGGCCCAGGTTGGCCGCGAGCACGCTCTTGCCGACCCCTCCCTTGCCCGACGCGATGGGCAGGAGCCGCGTCACGCGGTGGTTTCCCTGCGAGGTCGTCCTGCCGGCGTCCCTTCGCTCGCTTCGCGTCGATATGCGCGCATTGAAGGCATGCTAGCGCTCCGTCGCCGCCGGGGCAAGTCCCGCGGCCCCGCTTCGATCGCCCTTTGCCGCGGAATGCCGGGCGAGGTATCCTAAGGACATGGCATTCCACGGCCGCAAGCTTCGCTCTGTCCTCGCGACGGCACTTCTTTTCGGCTCGGCGGCCTTCGCGACCACCGGCACGCCGAGCTCGGGCGACGAGAGGATCGTCATCGAAACCGACCCGACGCTCAAGGCGGGCGTCGCCTCGATCGACCTGCGCTGCCCCCTCCGCGCCGCGAGGGCCTACATAGATTCGACCTACGCGGGGACCACTCCTTATGAGTCGGGCATCGCGCCCGGCGCCCACGTCATCCGCGTCGAGGCTCCGGGCTATTATCCGCTCAGTATCTCGCTCGTGCTCGAGCAAAAGACGCTCTATACGATCACGTTCAATCCCGCCCTCGTCATGGGCAGCCTCTCGGTCGGCGTCGAGCCGGCGGGCGCGGCCTTGAGCCTCAGTGGAAAGCCGCTTGATCCGGGGCTCGTCGAGCTCCCCGTCGGGACCTACTCCCTCGTCGCCAGGCTCTTCGGATACGAGGAGAAGAGGATCGAGGTCGAGATCGAGGAGAACGCCACGACGCGCGCCGACATCTCGCTCGAGAAGGCGGCGTTCTCGGTCTCGGACTTCCGCGCGACCCGAGCGACCTTCAACCCGGGGAACGCGGGGGCAGCGGGCAAGACGGACATCGTCTTCACGGCCTCGACCTACGGCTCCGCGCGGGTCGAGATACTCGGTCCCGACGGGGCCGTCGTCCGCGCCTTCGACTTCCCGAGGATCGAGACGTGGAAGCAGGCCGAGGAATGGGACGGCCGCGGCGAGGGCGGCGAGCGGCTCTCCGACGGGACCTACGTTGCGCGGCTCCGCGCCGTCCCGGCCCCCGGCATGCCGATCCGCCCCGAAGGACGCCTCCCCGAGGGCGAGGTCTCCGCCGACGGCTCGATCGTCCTTGAGACCGAGATCGGCCTCGACTCCACGATCCGCGTGCGGCCGCTCGGCGCGATGTCCGCGATGCCCGGCCTCGCGGCCTTCCCCGATCCCCTGCCGCAGCCCGCGGGCACGACGGCCGTCGAGGCTGCCTGGCTCGCGCCGACCGAGGACGCCTCGGGTTCGGCTCTCGGCCTGTCGCTGTCGAGCTCGCTGGGCGGCGTCGTCGCTCTCTCCCTATCGGGCGCGACCGAGCTGGGGGAGGAAGGCGCCGCCGACCTCGCCGCCTCCATCCTCGTGTCGCTCCTGGCCGACCGGGCATCGGGATCGGGAGGCGCGATCTTCGTCCGCGCATCCTGGAGCTCGGCCTCGGAGCCCTCGATGCCGGAATCGCGGAGCGCCGTCGAGGTCTCGACGCCCTGGGCGCTGTCCTTCGGCGACTTCAGGCTCGGCGCGGCGCCGGGCGCGTTGATCGACTTCTCGTCCCCGCCCGAGGTCCTCGCGTTGGCCCGGGCCGGGCTGTGGCTGGACGGCCGCTCGCTCCGGGCGGGCCTCTCGGGCGCTCTGCCCTTCGGGCTCGGACTGGCCGGCCGCGAGGCCGGGCCGCGGTGGCCCGCGCGGATCGCGGCCGAGGCGAGGCTCATGCTCGGCTCCTCGCCCTTCACGATCTCGGCCTACGCGTTGGCTGACATAAGTCCCGACGGCGGGGCGAGCTTCCTCGCGGGCCTCGGCGTCGGCCTGCTGTTCTAACGGGGCGCTCCTGACGCGAGGGACGGCCGACTCGGTGGCCGCCCGGCCGTCCCTCGGTGTAGTATTCCGGCGTGAGCCACTACTCCATCGCGGACATGCTTTCCTTCGGCGAGAGCGCCGACTACGAGCGCCTCGAGCTTCCCGCGCCTGAGCCGACGGGCTCCGGCGGCATCGCCGTCCCCTCCTCGACGCTCGAGTCCCTGGCGGAGCGCGCCTTCTCGGACATCGCCTTCTTCATGCCGATCGAGCACGTCGAGGCCATCGCCGCCCTCCTCGATCCGGCCTCCGGATCGACCGGAGCCGATCGCTTCGTAGCTCGCCACGAAGCGTCAGATGCCGATCGCTTCGTGGCGACGCAGCTCCTGCGCAATGCCGCGATCGCGGCCGAGGGCCTCTTGCCCGTCTGCCAGGACACGGGCACCGCGATCGCCTACGGATGGAAGGGCTCGCTCGTGTCGACCGACGGAAAGGACGAGTCGGCCATCGCGTCCGGCGCCGCGAGGGCCTACGCCGCTCATCTCCTGCGCAAATCCCAGCTCGCGCCCTCGTCGTTCCTGGAAGAGTCGAACACCAAGGACAATCTTCCCGCGCTCGTCGACCTGCGCCAGGCGGCCGGCTCCGAGTACCGTCTCTGCTTCGGGGCCAAGGGAGGCGGCTCCGCGAACAAGACCGCGCTGACCATGGAGTCGCCCGCCATCCTCGAGCCCTCGGCCCTCGAGGCACGGCTTAGCGAGCGCGTCGCGGCCCTGGGCGCCTCGGCCTGCCCGCCCTACCGGATCTCGGCGGTGCTCGGCGGCTCGAGCCCCGACCAGGCGCTCTATGTCCTCGCGCTCGCGGGCCTCGGCCTCCTGGACGGCCTGCCCCGGTCCGGCGCGAGGGGCGGGACCGGCCCCCTGCGCGACCCCGAGTGGGAGAGGAAGCTCCTCGAGATCGCCGCCTCGACGGGGGTCGGCGCGCAGTTCGGCGGCAGGGGCCTCGCTCTCGACGCGCGGGCGATCCGCCTGACGCGGCACGCGGCCAGCCTGCCCCTCGCGACGGGCGTATGCTGCTCGGCGCACCGCAAGGCGCGCGCGATCGTCTCGCGCGAGGGCGTCTTCCTCGAGAAGCTCGAGCGCGACCCCGGGCGCTTCATTCCCGCGAGCCTTCCCGTCCTGCCTGACGCGCGAAAGGTAAGCCTCGACCTTCCGCAGCGCGAGCTCGGCCGCCTCCTCGGCTCGATGCGATCGGGCGACTTCATCTTGATATCGGGCACGGTCGCCACCGCGCGCGACGCGGCGCACGCGCGCTTCCGTCGCCTCGTCGAGGAGGGACGGCCCCTTCCCGGCTACCTCTTCGAGCATCCTGTGTTCTACGCGGGCCCGACCGAGGCCGCGCCCGGCATGGCCTCGGGCTCCTTCGGCCCGACGACCGCCGGCCGCATGGACGCGTACATGCCCCTCCTGACCTCGCGCGGCGCGAGCCTCGTGTCGATAGCCAAGGGCGGCAGGTCGAAGGCCGCGGCCGAGGCCATCGCGGGCGCGGGCGGCGCGTACCTGGCCTGCATCGGAGGCGCGGCTGCCCTGGCCGCGCGCGAGCACGTCGTCTCGAGCGAGATCGTCGACTACGCCGACCTCGGCATGGAGGCCGTGCGCCGCGTCGTCCTGCGCGACCTGCCCGCGATGATCGTCGTGGACGGCTCGGGCCGCGACTTCTACGCGGAGCTCTCCCGGCGACCCTAGGATCCTCGTTCCGACGTAAAAGCCTCGTCTCGCGCGCCGCGCGCATTGCTTTTTATTAGCAATCCACTAATATTTAGCGGACATCCGATCCGCGGCGCCGCGGGTCCGCCGAAAGGAACGACGATGGACGAGATGCACCACGGTCCGAAAATCGCGAAGAAGCGCAGGAGCCTGCTTCGCCAGATGACTCTGCGGGCGGAGCTGCCGACCATCGCCTGCTGCGCGCCCGCCCTGATGGCCTACCTGGTGGTAGGCTTCCTGGGAGAGCAGGGCAAGGTCGCTCCCTTCGTCCTGTATTGCGGGATATCCTGCCTCTCGACCTCGTTGCTGGGCTCTCTACTGCGGCGCTCGAACCTGTCCCCCCTGGCCGCCTGGGTCAAGGGCGGCGGGCAGGACGCCGCCGCGGCCGCGCGGGCGCGCCAGGCCCTCCTCGAACTGCCGATCAAGGAGTCCGTCTCGCTCTTCCTCCGATGGGCCGCGACCTGCCCCCTCATCATGCTTATCGCCCGCCTCTTCGGGGACGACTTCGGGGCGCCGTTCTGGATCTTCTCGAGCATCGCCTGCGTCCTCATCGGCGTCCTCTCCCTGCCGGTCTCCTTCCTGGGCACCGAGCTCGTCTGCTCGCCCGCCCTGAACGATCCCCGCCTGGCCGTCGCGGGCGGCCGCTCGCGCCTGCGCCTCAGCCTGAGGCAGCGGCTCGTCTTCAGCGTGAGCGCCATGGTCGACTATCTCGCGGCCATAGTCATCCTCCACATGGTCTACGTCCAGCGCGGCATCATCGACCTCGACCGCTCCATGGTCTGCCTGTACGTCCTCATCGCGGGTACCATGATCATGGTGGTCGTCATCATGAGCCTCTTCAACCGCAGCGTCTCCGCGACGGTCAAGTCGATTAACGCGAAGCTCGAGGACATGAACCGCGACTCCGGCGACCTGACCGTGCGGCTCGATGTGATCGCGCAGGACGACATCGGCACGCTGTCGGGCAACTTCAACGGGCTCATGGGCTTCCTCAGGTCGAGCATATCCGAGGTCAAGCGCTCGGCCGAGCAGGGACGCTCCATCGGCGTCGAGCTCGCCTCGACGGCCGAGGAGGCCTCGGCGGCCGCGACGCAGATGTCCGCCGGCATGTCGGGCCTCAGCAAGAGGACGCAAGGCCTCATGACGGCCGCGCGCGAGCAGAAGGAGTCCGTCGGGGCCGCGAACGACGCCCTCGCCTCCTTCATGGCGAGCGTGGACGGCCAGGCCGCCGCGGTCGAGGAGTCGTCGGCCGCGATCAACCAGATGATCGCGAACCTCGCCGCGATCGAGGCCTCGACGACCGATAAGAGGAGGCTCGTCGGCGCCCTCAAGACCGACGGCGCGGAGGGCGACAGGATACTCGAGGAGATCACCGGCATCGTCGAGGACGTCGCGCGCTCGGCCGAGACGATAACGGAGCTCGTCGACGTCATCGGCGGCATATCGAAGAGCACGAGCCTCCTCGCCATGAACGCGGCGATCGAGGCCGCCCACGCGGGAGCGGCCGGCAGGGGCTTCGCCGTGGTCTCCGACGAGATCAGGAAGCTCGCGGAGTCCACGGACAGCAACTCGAAGGACATCGCGAAGTCGCTCGCCGAGGTCGTCGACAAGATCCGCAAGAGCGCGGAACTGTCGTCCCGCACGAAGGTCGTCTTCAAGAAGGTCTTCGAGGGCATCGCTGTGGTCGACGGGAGCATGGAGGAGACCCTCGCCGGCCTGACGGAGATATCCTCCGGCGGCGGCCAGATCGTGGAGTCCGTCTCGGAGCTCTCGACGCTCGCGTCCGGCCTGCGCGAGTCCGGCCGAGAGATCGGGGAGCGCATCCGCGCGATACGCGAGGAGGCGGACAAGGTCGCCACGCTCGCCGAGGAGAACGAGCGGAGCGCGCTCGAGATCAGCGAGGGCATCGGCGAGATTGCGAGGACCGCCTCAGCCCTATCGGAGCTCGGCGGGAGGAATGCCGACAGCATATCGGCGCTCGACGGCGAGGTGGCGCGCTTCAGGCTGGAGTAGGATCGGGTCCGACTCGGCCTAGCTGCGCGGCTCGCGCGCTCCCGCGCCGCCCTCGGCGCGCAGCATGCGGTCAGCGAGGAAGAGCGCGGCGACCATGAGGGCGTGGGAGTATTGGCCCGAGCCCATCCGAGCGCGCACCTCGGAGGCGGGAACGATGAGCGGATCGACGATCTCGTGCTCGTCCAGGTCGACGCGCCCCGCGGGCCGCAGTCCCTCGGCGAGGAAGACGTGGAAGCGGTTGTCCATGAAGGCGGGATTCGGGCTGATCGAGCCGGCGAGCCTCAGCGAGTCGGCGACGTAGCCGGTCTCCTCCTCGAGCTCCCGCGCGGCGGCCCGCGCCGGCTCCTCGCCGCGCTCGACGCATCCGCCGGGGAACTCGACGCTCACCTCGTCGGAGCCGTGGCGGTACTGCCGGACCATGAGGAAGCAGCTCTCGCCGCCCTGCTCGACCACGGGGACGACGGTCGCCCACTCCGCGGCCTCGAGCACGACGAATCGGCCCCGGCGGCCGTCGGGGCCCTCGTTGTCGCGCTCGACCACCGTGAACACCGAGGTGCGCAAGAGCTCCCTGCGCTCGAGGCGCTTCCATCGCAGCCCGCCCTGTCCCTCGCCCATCGAGCCCTCCCTGGCGCGATGATAATCCGCGGCCCCGCGCCTCGGCTACCTTCCCGCCTTCGGGCTTGCCTCGCGGACGAGCCGCGCGGTAGGATCGTACGGTCCCGCGAGGAGAGATTCCATGGACGAGCGCATGCCGCCCTGGGTCGCCGAGTTTCCCGGCTCGGTCACCGTATCGGGCAAGGACGGGACCATCCTATACATGAACGACGCCGCCGGCCTGACCTTCGAGAAGAGCGGCGGGAAGTCCCTCGTCGGTTCGAACCTGGCCGCCTGCCATACCGACGCGTCGAGCGCGAAGATCCGCGCGATCATCGAAGAGGAACGTCCCAACGTCTATACGATCGAGAAGGCCGGGAAGTGGAAGCTCGTCTACCAGGCTCCCTGGTACGATTCGGGGACGCTCGCGGGCGTCATCGAGCTCGCCGTCGAGATCCCGCCCGAGCTCCCGCACTTCAAGAGAGGCTAGATGACCCGCCCGAGCCTGCGGAAGATTTCCACCAAGGTCGCGCTCTCCTTCGTGCTCATCGTCCTCATTCAAGGCGGGCTCTCCATCATCGTCCTCTCCTACACGACGCGGGAGGCGATGAGCGCGTCCGTCGCCGACCAGAGCCTGAAGATCGAGCGGATCATCGAGAACTACTGCAAGGACGCCAAGAGCGACCTCCTGGTCAAGGCCGACCTCCTCGCCGGCCAGGGCAAGATCGCCACGCTCCTTCGGAGCGGGGAGATCGACACCCTGCGCTTCGAGCTGCAGTTCTACCTGGCCTCGCTCAAGCTGGACTCGATACTCATCGTCGATGATTCCGGGAGCGAGATCGCCGGAGCGGGCAATCCTTCGCTCGCGGACATCCTGCTCAAGCAGAACCCGAAGGACCTCCTGGTCCAGGGATTCACGACCACGTCGACCCCCTACGGGACCTTGAACGTGAAATCCGAGGGCAATAGGATCCAGCTCTGGAGCCTCCACGAGATGGCGCTGAGCGGCAAGCGGAAGGGCATCATCTGCATCGCGAAGAGCCTCGACCGCTCCTTCATCGGCAGGGTCGAGGACATTACCGACACCCACATGCTCCTCGCCCTGCGCAGCACCATCCTGGTCAACGGCCGCGTCGAGGACAATGTCTTCATCGAGTACAGCCGGCGCGTCGCGGCCGACCCGGAGCTGGGTGCGAGCGGGTCGATCAAGACCTTCAAGTACAAGACGACCCACCTCCCCGACTACCCGGAGCTCGAGCTCGTCTACTTCATCGACACGAATCCCGAGAACAACGACCTGTCGCGCCTCGTCGGGAAGACCTTCACGACGACCCTCGTCATCCTGGCCGCGACCCTCCTGATCGCCGCGGCCACCTCGGTCTTCCTCTACCGCTACAGCTTCAAGAAGCCCTTCGCCGCCTTCCAGGACGCCATACGCCGGATCTCGGCGGGCGACCTCTCCTTCCAGTTCTCCACGAGGACGGAGGACGAGTTCGCGGGCCTGGAGCGCGAGTTCGAGGGCATGACCGACAACCTGCGTAATCTCGAGCGCGAGCTGCAGATCAGCTCGCGCATGGCCGCCGTCGGCGAGATGGTCGCGGGCGTCGCGCACCAGATACGCAATCCGCTCGCCGTGATGAAGGTCTCCGCCGAGATGATACGCGACGCGGCCAAGTACCAGGCCGAGCGCGCGGCCGAGAGGCCGAAGCCTCCCTCGCGGCGCGCCGGGGACAGGAGGTCCCCGGACATTCCCAAGGCGCCCGACGCGGACATCGGGCCCCTGGCGGAGATGATCGCGAGCGAAGTTGATTCGCTCAACGCGGTCATCTCGAAATTCCTCGACTTCACGAGGCCGCTCAGCGTCAAGCCGCAGGACGTCGAGGTGGGCGAGTTCCTCTCGCGGGCCGCCGCCCACATCCCGATGGAGAAGTACCCAGGGCGCGAGGTCCGCGTCGACGTCGCCGAGGGCGCCGAGCAGGCGAGGTTCGACCGGAGCCTCATGGAGCAGGCGGTCTCGAACCTCGTCGCGAACGCGCTCGCGGCCTCGAGGCCCGGCCAGGAAGTGTTGCTTCGCGCCGAGCGAGGGGCCGGCTCCTTCCGCATCATCGTCGAGGACGAGGGCGAGGGGATGAGCGAGGAGGTACGCGCGCAGCTCTTCCATCCCTTCTTCACGACCAAGAGCGACGGGACGGGCCTCGGCCTGTCCATCGTCCACAGGATAGTCGAGGAGCACGGAGGGACCGTCGAGGTCCGCTCGGGATCGGGCGGGACCTGCTTCGAGATACGGCTGGGAGGGGCGGCCTAGGGCCATGGACAGGAGGCGCATCCTCGTCGTCGAGGACGAGCGGAACATGCAGGCCGTACTCAAGCTGCTCTTCGACGGCCAGGGCTATGAGACGCGTTGCGTCTCCGACGGGCTCGAGGCCCTCGCGGCCCTCGACGCGGACGCCGACTACTGCGCCGTGATCTCGGACTTCAAGATGGACCGCATGGACGGCCTGGGCCTGCTCAAGACGATGCGCGAGCGCGGCGTCCGCGCGCCCTTCGTGCTCATAACGGCCTACGGCACCGTCGAGAAGGCGGTGGAGGCGATGAAGCTCGGGGCGGTGGACGTCGTCACGAAGCCCTTCGCCAAGGAGACCCTCCTCGGCGTCGTGTCGCGCTGCGCCCGGCTCGTCGCCGCCGAGGAGCCCAGGCGGGGCGGCCGCTCGGAGGTCGAGGGGCTCGTCTACAACTCGCCCGCGATGGCCGAGATCGGGAGGCTCGTCGAGCGCGTCGGGCCCGCCGCGGCCCCGGTCCTCCTCTTCGGCGAGAGCGGGACCGGCAAGGAGGTGCTGGCCCGCGCGATCCACCAGGCCTATGCCAAGGGCGACTTCGAGGCGAAGCCCTTCGTCTCCGTGAACTGCCCGGCCGTTCCCGAGAGCCTGCTCGAGAGCGAGCTCTTCGGGTACCGCAAGGGAGCGTTCACGGGAGCGGACCAGGACTTCAAGGGCAAGGTCGAGATGGCCGACGGGGGCAGCCTCTTCTTCGACGAGATCGGCGACCTTCCCTCGTCGATCCAGCCCAAGCTCCTCCGGCTCCTCGAGAACCGGACCTTCGAGCCCCTCGGCTCGGGCACGACGAAGAAGGTATGCATCCGCATCATCTGCGCCACGAACCGCGACCTCGGCAAGCTCGTGGACGAGGGGAGGTTCCGCGAGGACCTCTACTACCGCATAAACACGTTCACGATCGACCTGCCCCCGCTGCGGGACAGGCGAGAGGACATCGCGCCCCTCGCCGTGCACTTCCTCCGGCGCTTCGCGTACGAGTCGGGCAAGGACATCCGCTCTTTCTCGCCCGAGGCCGCCCAGCTGATGGCGACGTACTCGTGGCCGGGCAACGTCCGCGAGCTCAAGAACGCCGTCGAGAGGGCCGTCGTGCTCTGCTCCGGGACCGAGATACTACCCACGGACCTGCCGCGCGGCCTCAGGCGCCCGGGCCAGGTCGAAGCGAAGGACGAACCGCCGCCCGCCGCCCGCCGCGACGCGCCGCTGGGGGCGAATCCCATGGAGAGCGCCGAGCGCTCGCTCATCGTCGACGCCCTGGAGCGCGCCGGAGGCAACGTATCGGCGGCCGCGCGGCTCCTCGGCGTTACGCGAAACACCCTGCGATACCGGATCCGCAAGCACGGACTGGAGACGAGTCCCGAGGACTAGCGGGTGGTTTTTGCCGGCCGGTATGAGCCACCAGGTGGTTGTTTTAAGCCAGTTCGAGCCGAGATGGTTGCGTCGACGAATCAAGGTTTCAGGGATATTCCCAGCGAACGTCAAAGCGACAGTATTCACTATTAAAAAAGATCAGGTAATCAAGAAAGATATTGTCAACCGCAGACATGCGGGATACTCAAGCCTTTTCATTCCATTGCCATATCCGCAAGGATTTTCGCTGCTGCTTTCCTCGATGTTGAAAGCCAATTACTTCACGTCAACTGCTTACTATAAATAATTGCGAAAATGCCAGGGAGAAACGCATATCCCATATTAATGGCATGAGACCTGCATTTACAAAGTATCTTTTTCTAGGAGGTACCTTTTGAAAAAGACATTGTTTTTCGCTCTCGCGATCATCGTCGTCGCGAGCCTCGTAATCTCCTGCGGACCGCCCGCGAAGCAGAAGATCGGCCTCTCGTTCTCCGATTTCGCAACCGAGCGCTGGCCGCGCGAGCGCGACAATATGTCGAAGATCCTCAAGGACGCCGGCTATGACGTCCTCGTGCAGGAAGCCAACCACGACGCGAAGCTCCAGAATGACCAGATCAAGAACATGGTCACCCAGGGCGCGAAGGTCATCATCGCGATCGCCGAGGACGGCGACTCTCTCGCCACCTCCGTGGACGAGGTCGCGAAGAAGGGCGTGAAGGTCATCGCATACGATCGCCTCATCAAGAGCCCCAACATCGCCGCCTACATTTCCTTCGACAACACCGACGTCGGCCGCAACCAGGCCAAGGGCGTCGTCGCCGTCAAGGATTCCGGCAACTTCGTGCTCCTCGGCGGAAGCCCCACCGACAACAACGCCCACCTGGTCCGCTCCGGCCAGATGGAAGTCCTCCAGCCCCTCATCGACGCCGGCAAGGTAAAGATCGTCGCCGACCAGTGGGTCGAGAACTGGGACCCCGCCAACGCGAAGAAGCTCATGGAGAACATCCTCACCGCCACGAAGGGCAAGTTCGACGCGGTCGTCGCCTCCAACGACGGCACGGCCCTCGGCGCCCTCGAGGCGATGAAGGTCAAGGGACTGGCGGGCAAGGTTCCCATCTCCGGCCAGGACGCCACCGAGGCGGGCTGCAACTCCATCGCCCGCGGCGAGCTCTCCGTCACGGTCTTCAAGGATGACCGCCTCCTCACCCCGATGGCCTGCGAGATGGCGATCAAGCTCGCGAAGAAGGAAGCCATTCCCGGCCTCACCAACTTCAAGCTCGCCGACCTCACCCTCAACACCTCCAAGTCCGGCGAGGTTCCCTGCAAGTTCCTCCAGGTCGTGCAGGTTACGAAGGCCAACGTGAAGACGGTCGTCGTCGACTCCGGCTACCAGAGCTACGAGGGCGTCTACAAGGACGTCCCGAACGCCCCCGCGAAGTAATTCGCGCTAAGGCATCAGGAATCCGAGGCCCGGCCCCCGACGGGGCCGGGCCTCTTGCAAGAGGACCAGTTGCCCAGGAAGCAATAGAATTCCAGGACAACCAGGGGTCCTCTGGCCGCAGGGCCGTAAGGGAGTCAAAGTGGAACTGGATGCGTTCCTCGAGATCAAGAACGTCACCAAGGAATTCCCGGGCGTAACGGCCTTGAGCGACGTCTCGATCAGTATCAAGAAGGGCGAGATACACGGCCTCTGCGGAGAGAACGGCGCCGGCAAGTCGACGCTCATGAAGATCCTCTGCGGCGTCTATCCATACGGCACGTATTCCGGCGACGTGGTCTACAAGGGCAAGGTCCTGCGCCTCAGCTCGGACTCGATCCACCAGGCGATGCGGGAAGGCATAGCCATCGTCTACCAGGAGCTCACACTAATCCCCCTCATGACCGTCGGCGAGAACATCTACCTCGGCAAGGAGCCGAGGATAGGTCCCTCGATCGACTGGAACAAGCTGTACTCGGACTCGGACGAGGTGCTCAAGCGCTACAAGCTGCCCATAGTGCCCCACGAGATCGTGAGGTACCTCGGAGTCGGGCAGATGCAGATGACCGAGATCGCGAAGGCGCTCTCGGAGAACGCCGACGTCCTCATCCTCGACGAGCCCACCTCTGCCCTCTCCGAAGCTGAAGTCGACAAGCTCATGGAAATCCTGCATACGCTGAAGTCGCTCGGCGTAACGTGCATATATATCTCGCATAAGCTCGAGGAGTTCTTCCGCATCACCGACACGGTCACCGTCATGCGCGACGGCAAGGTCGTCACGACCCAGCCCACCAAGCAGCTCTCGCTGGAAAAGCTCGTCAACCTCATGGTGGGCCGCGAGATGAAGGAGCGCTTCCCCAAGGGCAACCGCAAGCCCGGCGAGATCTTCTTCAAGGTCGAGGGCCTGCGCGCCATCGATCCAGCGGATCCCTCGCGCGAGGTCGTCAAGGGCGTCGACTTCGAGCTCCGCAAGGGCGAGATCCTCGGCATAGCCGGGCTCATGGGCTCCGGGCGGACCGAGCTGGTCACGACCATCTTCGGCGAGTACGGGCTCCTGACCGCCGGGAAGATCATCCTGAACGGCAAGGAGATCACGATCGGTTCGGCGCGCGAGGCCATGCAGCACGGCATCAGCCTGGTGCCGGAGGACCGCAAACGCCTGGGCCTCGTCCTCATCCAGACGATCCTCAGCAACATCTCCCTGCCCAACCTGAACAGATTCGCCAGCTTCATGCGGATCAACGGCCACGCCGAGGTCGCCGAGGCCGAGAAGTTCTCCAAGAGCCTCTCGATCAAGGCTCCCTCGGTCCACGTGCTCGCCGAGTCCCTCTCGGGCGGCAACCAGCAGAAGGTCGTCATCTCGAAGTGGCTCATGTCCGAGCCGAAGATCCTCATCTTGGACGATCCGACGCGCGGCATCGACGTAGGCGCCAAGTTCGAGATCTACAAGCTCATGAACCAGCTCGCGGAGCAGGGCTACGCCATCATCATGATCTCCTCGGAGCTCGAGGAGGTCCTGGGCATGAGCGACCGCGTCATGGTCATGTGGGAGGGCCGCTCTAACGGCACGCTGGGCATCGCCGAGGCGACCCAGGAAAAGATCATGGCCCGTGCGACGGGCATAGAAATCGCATAAGGGGCGGTCGCAATGTTCAACCAAATAATGGCTGCGTTCAAGAAGAACATCAGGTCCTACGTCCTGATCATCGCGCTGGTGGTCATCTGGCTCGGCTTCGGCATCGCCCAGCCGGCTTACTGGTCGGCCGACCACATCCAGGACATCTTCATGCAGATGGCCATCATAGCCATCATGGCCTGCGGCATGGTCTTCGTCATCGTCACCGGCGGCATAGACCTGTCGGTCGGCTTCGGCGCGGGCTTCGTCTCGGTCATCGCCGCGGCTATGCTGTACTACAAGACGATCGAGGCTCCTCTCGCCTCCATGGGCATCGCGGGCCAGACTCTCGAGGTCGTCACCGCCCTGATCGTCATTATCATCTGCATAGCCATGGGAGCCCTCATCGGCGTCCTCCAAGGCTCGATCATCGCCTTCCTCATGGTTCCGCCCTTCATCACGACCCTCGGCGGCTTCAACATCTGGAAGTCCGGCATCCTCCTGGTCACGGGCGGCAAGTCCCTCTTCATCTCGTCCAACGATACCTACAAGTTCATAGCGCAGGGACGGATACCGCCGATCGCGGGCTTCGTCATTGCCGTAATCGCAGCCGTGCTCATGTTCATCATGGTCTTCCGCAGCCGCGCCAGGAAGCAGAAGTACGGCATCCAGGTCGGGAACCTGGTCTGGGAGCTCGTCAGGACCGTGATCTTCGTCGTGCTCCTCTTCGGCTACATCGTCATCGTCAACAAGGCTTACGTCCCCGGCGTGCCCTTCCTCGTCCTCATCCTCGCGGCGGTCGCGCTATTGATGAACTACGTGTCCACGAACACCCGCTTCGGCCGCTACGCCTACGCCATCGGCGGCAACCGCGAGGCCGCGAGGCTCTCGGGCATCAGCATCAAGAAGTCGCTCTTCTCGGTCTACGTCACGATGGGCGCCCTCATGGGCGTCTCGGGCGTGGCCCTCGCGGCCTACGTCGGCTCGGGCACCACGGCCGCCGGCTCGGGCTACGAGCTCGACGTCATCGCGAGCTGCATCCTCGGCGGCTGCTCGCCCCTGGGCGGCGAGGGCACGGTCTTCGGCGCCATCATCGGCGCCCTCATCATGCAGTCGCTGACCAACGGCCTGCAGATGCTCAACGTCAGCTCGAACCTCCAGTACATGATCAAGGGCGTCGTGCTGATCCTGGCCGTCTGGGCCGACATGACCATGAAGAAGAGGAAGGCCTAAGGCTCTTTCCCCGGGCGACCCCTTGCGGGCCCGCCCGAAAAGAAGAGGGCCGTCCTTCGCCGCTCGCGGCGGGGGACGGCCCTCTCTTTCGCGCCGGCGTCAAAGAGGCCCGAGGCCTCCCGCCGTCGGCGCGCTAGGCTTCCCGACTCAGCCTGAACTGCGAGAGGAGGACCTGCTGAGCGCGGGCCATGTCGGAGAGCGACTGCGCGGCGCGGGCCACGTCGGTCGCCTGGGCGGACATCTCCCTCGCGGCCGACTCGATCTCGGTCGCCGCCCCGCTCGTCCCCTCGTTATCCCTCGAGAGAGCGCGTACGGTCTCGGTCAGCGAGCCCGAGAAGGAGACGATCTCCTCCATCGCGGCGAGGATCGAGGCCATGCCTCGCTCCGCCTCCGCGGCGAGGGCCGCGATATCGTTGAGGCTCCGCTCGGACCTTTCTGCGTGGGCCGCGTTCTCCTTCGCCACCGAGAGGCCGCGCGCGGTCGCGTCCTCGGCGCTCCGCACCCGCGAGCCCACGCGCCCGACCAGGTCGGCGATCTCGCCCGCCGACCGGTTCGACTGCTCCGCGAGCTTGCGGATCTCGGAGGCGATCACGGCGAAGCCCCTGCCCTTCTCGCCCGCCCGCGCCGCCTGTATCGAGGCGTTGATCGCCAGCACGTTGGTCTGATTGGCCAGCTCCGATATCGAGGCGATGATGGCCCCGATCCTCTCCATGTCGGACGCCAGCGCGCCGATCGTCGCCTGCGCGACCGAGGAGGCCTTGGCTAGGGAGTCGACGGTCATACGCAGGCCCGAGACCGCCGCGAAGCCGTCCTTCGACGCGGCGGCGACGCGACCGGAGATCGCCGCGCCCTCCCGCGCCGAGTCCCTCGCCGCGGCGATATTGCCCGCGAGCGCGCCGAGCGCCTCGCTCGTGCCGTCGACCTCCCGCGCCTGGGCCCTGACGTTCCCGCCGATCCTCTCCACGGTCCGTCCGATCGCGACCGTCGACTGGCCGGACTCCTCGGCCGAGGCCGCGAGCTCCGCGCTCACCGAGATGAGGGACTCGGAGTGACGTATCGCCGACATCACCGACTCGCGGAGGCTCACCGGTTCGCAGTTCAAGGCCGCGACCGCGAGGCCGGCCTCGACCGCCGCGTTCACGGCGCCGGTCAGTGCGCGGTCGAAGATGGGGAGCGCGACCGCGTCCCAGCCCTCGTCGCGGAGCCTCGAGAGGATCGGGGCGTAGGTTCCCGCGCTGAGGTCGCCTGAGCGCTCGGGCGGGGGACTGAAGCAGCCGACCTCGACGTCCCGGCCGGCGAGATCCGCTCCGGCGTCCTGGGCGCCCTTGCGGACGGGGGCCCAGAAGCCCTGGCCGCTCGGCGTGACGGCCGCGATGCGCAGGCGCCCGCGGCTCGGCGTCCGGTCGGCTCCGTCCAGGGCGACGGCCAGGCCGCCGTCGGCTCGGCGCGTGGCCCCGGGGTCCAGGAATTTGCGGTAGTTGTCCTTCGTGACGGCCTCGAGCCGCACGAGGAGCCGCGGCGCTGTCGGCGCCCAGAGGCCCGACAGGTAGTTGTAGAGGCGGACGATCGGATCATAGCCCTGCGCATAGGGATCCTGGGACAGGGAGGTCGCGATGAGTCCCTTCTCGATCATGGCTGCGGTGGCCTCGGTCAGGTCGTGCGTGAAGACGAGGGTCCTGCCGGCCGCCCCGGCGTCCTCGACGGCCCTGGCGGCCGCCTGGGGAGTCGCGCCTTCCGTGACGTAGATCGCCTCAAGGCCGCGATGCGCCGCGAGGAGCTCGGTCGACGCGCGATAGGTCCTCTCCTGGTCCCTGAGCGACTCCCGTGTATCGACGACCGAGATCGAGGGATACTTCTCGGAGAAGACGGACATGGCGCCGCGACGCCGGAGGGAGTAGTTGACCGAGCGGAAATCGCCGACCAGGACCGCTACGCGGCCCCTGCCCCCCAGGGCGCGGCCGATTGCCTCGCCTATCGCCTGGCCTTCCTTGTAGCTGTCCGAGCCGACGTAGAAGAGCCTGCGCGAGGGCTCGTCCGTCACCGCGTCGAAGTTGCCGATGCAGTCGAGGATCTTCGACATCGTGACCGAGGACGCGCCTCCGTCGACCGAGGCGCGGGGCACGAAGGCCGCGAGGTCGCCGGCGGAGAGCTTGACCAGGCCCGCGGACAGATCCTCCAGGGCCGCGACGCAACCGGCGCGCTCCGCGGCGGCGGCCTTCTCGGCCGCGGATACCGATCGATAGCTCCAGGCGGCGACGGCCAGCGCCAGGGCAATCGCGAGAGCCGCGAGAGCGGCCGTCGCCGCGGAGCCGAGCCCGGGAAACGAGAGGATCGCGACTATGGCGGAGATCGAGCAAAGGCAGGAGAGCGCGATAATGAGCAGTCCGCGGCGGCTGTTCAACATGCTGTAAGTCTCCTGAGGGCCCGGTAGTTCTCAGGCCGGGTCAGTGCTCTATTGCTGAGTAGTTTACAGCATTAAAAGAAAACGCGGAGGAAAAACCTCCGCGTTCCGCGCAACTGCCTTCGAGGACGCCCCGGGCGCGCTAAGGTCCCGCGCCGGACCGGCCCTATCGGACGGCCTTCCTGCCCGCGTCTATCGCCTTGACGTTGAGCGGAATGAACTTGTGCTTCGACTCGGGGAAGAAGGTCTGAAGCACGGCCTCGAGCTTGTCCAGCTTGACCGCGCCCGTCGCCTTCGACAAGGCGCCCATCATCACCATGTTCGCGATCTTCCCGTCGCCGATCTCCTCGGCCAGCTCGCCGCAGGGGACCTCGACGACCTTGAGATCCTTCCGCGAGGGCCTCTCGTGGACGAGGCTCGTATTGATCAGCAGGGTCGCCCCCGGCCTCGCCATGCCCTCGCAGATGGGCAGGGAGTCCGGGTTCATGACCACGCAGGAGTCGGGCGAGGTGACGATGGGGCTCGCGATCTCGTCTCCTGAGACTACGACCGAGGCGCGCGCGATGCCGCCGCGCTTCTCGGCGCCGTAGAAGGGGAAGAAGGTCACCTCGAGCCCCTCCTTCATCGCGCAGTAGACCCAGAGCTGGCCCAGGGAGATGACACCCTGACCGCCGAAGCCCGCCATGAATGTCTTCTCGGTCATGCGGCGCCTCTCTTCTCGGCGGCAGGGGCGGCCACAGCCGCTCCGTCCAGCTCGTTCTTGATCTCGCCGAGGCCGTAGTAGGGGATCATGTTCCCCTTGAGCCAGTCGACCGCCTCGGTCGGCGACATCTGCCAGTTCGTCGGGCAGGGAGACAGGACCTCGACCATCGTGAAGCCCACGCCCCTCATCTGCGCCTCGAAGGCCTTCTTGATGTACTGCTTGGTCTTCCGCACGTTAGCCGGCGTATCCACCGAGCCGCGCGCCAGGTATCTCGTGCCGGCCAATGTCGCCAGCATCTCGACTACGCGGATGGGATAGCCCATGCCCGCGACGTCGGGATCGCGGCCGTGGGGCGCGGTCGTGGCCTTCTGGCCGACCAATGTGGTCGGCGCCATCTGGCCGCCGGTCATGCCGTAGATCGCGTTGTTGACGAAGACCACGGTGAACTTCTCGCCGCGGTTGGCCGCGTGGACGATCTCGGCCGTGCCGATGGCCGCGAGGTCGCCGTCGCCCTGGTAGCAGACCACGAGGTGGTCGGGGCGCATGCGCTTCACGCCGGTCGCGCCCGCGGGCGTGCGCCCGTGCGGCACCTGGACCGAGTCGCAGTCGAAGTAGAGGTCGGCCCAGATCGAGCAGCCGACCGGATTCATGAAGATGGTCCGGTCCTGGACGCCCATCTCGTCGATGGCCTCGGCGATCAGCCTATGTATGACTCCGTGCCCGCAGCCCGGGCAGTACTTGGACTGCACGTCCACGAGGCTCTTGGGGTGCCCGTATAGCTTCTCCATAGTCCTTTCCTCACGCGCCCGCCGCGCCGGCGAGCAGTTTCTTCGCGTAATCCAAGACTTCTTCCTCGCTGGGGACGACGCCGCCGCAGCGGCCGAAGAAGTCGACCTTCGCCTTGCCCTCGGCCGCGAGCCTGACGTCCTGGACCATCTGGCCCATGCTCATCTCGACCGCGAGGAAGCGCTTGCCCGCCTGGGCGACGCGCGCGATCTCGGCGCTCGGGAAGGGCCAGAGCGTGATCGGCCTGACCATGCCGAGCTCGAGGCCCTCCTTCTTCGCCAGCTGGATCGCGCCGAGGCAGACCCGGGCGCAGGTACCGTAGGCGACGAAGACGAGCCGAGCCTTGTCGACGTTGACCGACTCGAAGCGCCCCAGCTCTTTCTCGATGCGCGCGTAGCGCTCGTAGCGGGCGCGGACGCTCGCCTCGAGGGCGGGCGGGTCGAGGATCATGGAGCAGATGTGATTGATCGGCCGCATCGAGCCTGAGCGCGCGGTCTCGGCCCTGCCGCCCGCGGCCCAGGGCCGATCGGGCCGCTTCCCCGCGTCGCGCGCGGGCGGAAGGACGACGCCCTCCATCATCTGGCCGATGAGGCCATCCGCGAGTACGATCACGGGCGTGCGCCACTTCTCGGCCAGGTCGAAGGCCTCGTAGGTGAGATCGGCGGCCTCCTGGACGCTCTTGGGCGCGAGAACGATGTTGTAGTAGTCGCCGTGGCCGCCGCCGCGCGTCGCCTGGAAGTAGTCGCCCTGCGAGGGCGAGATTCCGCCCAGGCCGGGGCCCGCGCGCTGGACGTTCACGACGACGCAGGGCACGTCGGCGCCCGAGGCGTAGGAGATGCCCTCCTGCTTGAGCGAGATGCCGGGGCTCGAAGAGCTGGTCATCGCGCGGCCGCCGGCGGCGGAGGCGCCGTAGACCATGCTCATGGCCGCCGTCTCGCTCTCGGCCTGGATGAAGACCCGCCCCGAGTCGAGCATGTATCTGGCCATGTAGGCCGTAAGCTCGTTCTGCGGCGTTATCGGGTACCCGAAATAGGCGTCGCAGCCCGCGCGGATCGCGGCCTCGCCTATCGCCTCGTTGCCTTTCATGAGGCGCTTATCGTCGGACATTCCTCTCCCCCTATTCCCGGTACACGGTGATCGCCACGTCCGGGCAGACCTGGTAGCAGCTGCCGCAGGCTATGCACTTGTCGGCCTGGACGGCCTTAACCGGGTAGTAGCCCCAGGAGTTGGGCGACGTATCCGCCGCCAGGACCTTGGTCGGGCAGGATCGGACGCAGAGCAAGCAGCCCTTGCACCTCTCCCGATCTATCTCGGGCTTGCCCTTGTTCGCCATGGATAAGTCCTCCTATCTGCAAGCCAGCGCCGCGAAGGCGATGGAAGCGAGCATGGTCCGGGCGCTGTCGGCCCGGCTCGTGAGAACGATGGGCGCGGCCGCGCCCATCACGATGCCCGCGCCCTTGGCGCCTCCCAAGTCGAGCAGGCACTTATACAGGATGTTCCCGGCTTCGATGTCCGGGGCCACCAGTATATCAGCATCGCCCGCGACCGGCGAGTCTATCTTCTTGATGCGGGCGCTCTCGGCGCTGATCGCGTTATCGAGGGCCAGGGGGCCGTCGACGACGCATCCCCTGACCTGCCCCCTCCGGTTCATCTGCGTTATGGCCGCGGCCTCGACGGTGCAGGGCATCTTGTCCCAGTTCACCTTCTCGACGGCGGCGAGCATCGCGACCTTGGGCTCCTCGACGCCGAGGGCCTTGGCGGCCCCGACCGCGTTGGCGACTATGTCCAGCTTGGCCTGCATGTCGGGCGCGATGTTGATCGCCGCGTCCGTGACGAAGAGCAGCTTGTGGTACGAGGTCGTCTCCATGACGGCGACGTGGCTGGCCAGCCTGCCGGCGTTGATGCCCGTCTCCTTGTTGAAGGCGGCCTTCAGCAGGACCGAGGTGTCCACGATGCCCTTCATGAGGACGTCCGCGTCGCCCGCGCGCACCAGCCTGACCGCCTCCGCGGCGGCGGCGGCCGGGTCCTTGGCGCTCGCCTTCTCGAAGCGCGAGATGTCCAGGCCGAGCGAAGCGGCAAGCTCATCGATCGCGGCGGGATTGCCCACGAGGATCGGCTCTGCCAGCCCGTTCATCCAGGAATCGACGGCCGCCTCGAGGGCCGCGGCCTCCTGCGCGGCCGCGACCGCGATGCGCTTGCGGCCTGACTTCCTCGCGGTCTCTATTAGCTCATCTATCGTCTTCATGCCCTTCCTCCTGTCGCCCGGCTAATACTCGAGGACGCGCGCCTCGCCCGAGAGGGCGCGCGCTCCCGCCATGGCCAGGGCCTCGAGCTCGCCCTCGCCCGGAAAGACCGTGACCGGAGCGATGAAACGGCACATATCCTCTATCAACGCCGTCGTCTCGGTCGAGTGCGCGATCCCGCCCGTGAGGATGATCCCGTCGACCTTCCCGGCCGCGGCCGCGGCCATGGCCCCGATCGCCTTGCCGATCCCGTACGCGAAGGCCCTGAACACGAGGCCGGCGTTCTCGTCGCCCGAGCGGACCCGCTCCCGCAGGACGCGCATGTCGTTGGTCCCGGCCAGGCTGACGAGCCCGCCCCTACCGGTGATCATGCCGAGTATCTCTCGCTGCGAGTACTTCCCCGAGAAGCAGAGCCTGACGAGGTCGCCGGGGGGCAGGGTCCCCGACCGCTCACCGGCGAAGGGCCCGTCGCCGTCCAGGCCGTTGTTGACGTCGACGATCCGCCCCTTCTTGTGCAGTCCGACCGAGCAGCCTCCGCCCATGTGCGCCACGATGAGGATGACGTCCTCGTACGAGCGGCCGCGCTCGGCGCACCACCGACGGGCGACGGCCTTGTGGTTCAGCGCGTGGAAGATCGAGCGCCGCGTGAAGAGCGCGTTGCCCGCGACGCGGGCGACGTCCTCGAGCTCGTCAACCACGACGGGATCGGCTATGAAGGCCTCGATGCCGAGCTCTGCGGCGATCCGGGCGGCGATGAGCGCTCCGAGGTTGCTCGCGTGCTCGCCGTAGCGGGCCGCCGAAAGATCGGCGATCATGGCAGGGCCGACTCGGTACACGCCGCCGGGGAGAGGGCGGAGCATGCCTCCACGGCCGACGACCGCCCCGAGGCGCGACGAGTCGTACGAGCGCCGCGCCAGGGAGGAGCGTATCTGCTCCTCACGGAAGGGAAGCTGGTCGAGGATCGAGGGATACCTGGACGCCTCCTCTGCCGAGATCGCGAGATTCTCGCCGAAGAGCTCCTTGCCCTCCTCGAAGACGGCGAACTTAGTGGACGTAGAGCCGGGATTTAAGACGAGGACGCTCAGCGCCATGCAGGCTCCTGGAAATGATACGAGGGAAAGCCCGATTCGATGGGCTCCTCGGGACACGTCGCACCTAGAAGTATACCAATGAGGGGAGAAGAAGCAATGGGGAAATTGCAATATTTGAAAGGCCGTTTCGTATTATGAAACGACTGAAGAGTCACTTCCCTTCAGGCTCGATGCGAGCGCCGAGGATCTTCGTCATGTAGAGCTGGATGTAGAGCTCCAGGGCCTGATGGTTCTTGATCTTGAGGAGCGTCGGCGAGTCGGCGAGGGAGGAGCCGAGGTTCTTGACCCGCTCGAGGGTGAAGGTTTCCTTCCCCATGGTGCGGAGGATGTTCCGCAGGTAGTCCCGAACGAGGCTGTCGACGTCGAAGGAGAGGTTGTGCTTGGCCTCGGCGCTGAGCATCGTGTTCCAGCGCCCCTCCAGCTCGCGGAGGTACTCCTCGAGGCCGCGGCCCGGCGGAAGGAGCTCTTTCGCGATGCGGGTAGCGGCGGCCTCGAACTCGGCGCGACGCTCCTTTGCGGTGAGCGTTCGAATCTTGCTGGCCGTGCGTCCCTTCGCCTCGGCCTCGGCCACCGCGTCCCTGGCCGTCTGGAGGCGGGAAGCGGCCTTCTCGGCGCGATACCGGCCGATCCGGCGGATGAGGCGCGCGATCGTCGAGATGACGGGTATCGTGTACCAGAAGGGGAGCAGCATCCTCGCGTCGGCGAGGAGGCCCTTCCGCGACAAATCCAGGAGCTCGTCGAGCGGGATGAGGTCGTCCTTGTAGAAGAGGCGGGCGACGTCGGGAGGCAGCTCGGAGCGGGACGCCGCCTCGTCCCTGACCAAGGGGAGAAGGCGGTCGCGGATCAGGGCGTCGAGGATCGGGAAGCGCGCCTCGATCTGAAGCGAGAGTTCTCCGATGAAAGCCGCGTCGTCGTCCATGGGGGGGCAAGTCCGGAAATCCCCGAGGAGGCCGTGCCACTGCTCGATGAGCCGCGTCCGGATGTCCGAGCGGGCCTCCGCGATCTGCCGCACGACGAGGAGGAGGGCGCGGTCCTTGGCCACGAATGCGCGACGCCCGCCCGTCGACACGACGAGAAGCTCGGGGAGCCTGCCCGGCTCGGCCTTCGTGCTCTTCTCCTTGATCCTGGCCTCCAGCTCGTCGCGGCCGAACTTGCCGAGCACGGGCGCGCCCTTGGAGTCGCGGAACGAGAGGATCTCGTCGATCGTGAAGTTGAACGGCGGCTTGCGGATCCCGGAGTCCAGGGCCTTCACGGCCGACTCGAGGTCGACGAGGCGCTGAGCCTTGCCCTTGTAGTAGTTCGCGTAGAATTCGCAGATGATCGCGGCCTGGTGCGTCGACCAGTCCTCGGCGGCCTTGTCCTTCTTCTTCTCCAGGTCCTTCTTGATGGCGCTGATGAAGTATGCCCAGAAGGGATAGGTGAAGTCGGACTCCGAGGTCTTCATGCTCTCGATGGCCTCGTAGGGCTTGGTGAGGATCCCCGAGAGCGTGTCCTTCAAGAGGCCCTCCTTCCCGGGGAAGGCGCCCACCAGCTTGTTGTACATGAACTCTTTGTTGGCGCCCTTGCGGAGGTACTGCCTGAGCTTGAGGAGAGCGTACTCGAGGAGCTTGTCGGGGACGAAGTCAGAGGGGATGACGAAGGAGCGGACTCCGTCGGGGAAGGCGATCCTGAAGAGGGGCACGTCGCGGCGGCCCGAGCCCTCGGATATGAGGCCGAGGTCGGTATCGACGGCGATAGTCTGGATCCAGTCGTCGGGGACGCTGATTTTGAGCCCCTCCTCGTCGGGGAAGGGCACGTCCGGGTTATCGTCGACGCGCCTGAATTCCTGCCTGAAGGCTTCCTCGTAGCGCTCCGGGAGAACGATGGCCTTGATCTCGTTGCCGACCGTCTCGAGGGCGATCTTGCGCTCCTTGGCCAGCATGTAGAGCCTGGGGATGAGGACGACGTCGGGATTGAGCGAGAGGTCCCGGTACAGGGGCTCCGACTGGTCGGAGAGCCGCGCCTGCCGCTGCACAGCTTGAGCGAAGCCCTTGTACTCGAGCACGGAGAGGTCGTTGCGGTTGGCGAAGGACCGGATCAGGCTGTAGACGTCGATACCGCGAGGCATGGCCCCTATCGTAGCCGAGGCGGGCCTGATCGGGCAAGAAGAAACGAACAGGCCGCCCCTTAGGAGCGGCCCGTCCTTCGCGCGAGATCGCGACGCTTATGCTCTGGTCTTGTGTCTGTTTCTTCTCTTCTTCTTCTTGCGCTTGTGCGTCGCTATCTTCTTGAGCTTTCTCTTACGTCCGCAAGGCACTGTAGCTCTCCTTCGCGTAGCGAATCGGGATTATGCACGCATGATCCGGTCAAGTCAAGGGGAGCTGCCGCGGCAGCCTCGTCGCGGACAGCGTCAATCGCGCCGACCGGCCCGGAGGCCGCTTCCGAGAGGCCCGAAACCGGTCATCCGAGCTCCCGCCGCGGCCCCGATCGGCCTTGCAAACGGCCGTGGCTTCCATTATAACCGTAGCAGCGGGCTCGTCTGTCCCCCCTCGGGAAAGAGCCGGCCCGTCCTGGGAAAAGGAGCGTTGAAGCGTATGATCGCCAAGTCCGACATGCCGAACATCAACGAAAAGCGACCGGAAGGCGTCAAGCCGGATGGAATGCCGTATCGCGTGCTCATCGTGGACGACTCCATGTTCATCGCCAAGCAGCTCGGCCAGATACTCACTTCCGAAGGCTACGATGTCGTCGGCACGGCCGGGGACGGTATGGCGGGCATCGAGAAGTACAAGGAGCTCTGCCCGAACATCGATCTCGTCACGATGGACATCACCATGCCCAAGATGGACGGCGTGACCGCCCTCGAAAAGATACTGGAATTCGATAAGAACGCCTGCATCGTCATGGTCAGCGCGCTCGGCAAGGAGGACGTGGTCAAGAAGTCCCTCCTTCTCGGCGCCAAGAGCTACATCGTGAAGCCCCTGGACCGTAAGAAGGTGCTCGAGCGCATCACGGCCGTCCTGAAGCGATAGCCGTCCGCCGGGGCCGCCCGCAAGGCGCGCACCCGAGTCAAAAGAAAAGGGCCCGCCGCGCTCGAAGCGCCGCGGGCCCTCGTCTTTCCTCGCGGGCGGCGGCGAGCCGCCCGCCGAAGGTACCTACTTTCCCATTTTCGCGATGAGCGAATCCACCTTCTCGCCGTAGCGGTCGGGGGCGGTCTCCTTCGCCGTCTTGAGGAAGGCCTTGGCGTCCTCGAGCCGGTTCTGGGCGTAAGCGTTGACGCCGAGCGCGTAGTTCGTGATGGCGGGATCGCAGCCCAACCCGAGGGCTGACTTGTAGAGCGCATCCGCGCCGTCGAAGTCGTTCTTGGCGTAGGCGATGAGCCCGAGGTAGTAGTCGGGCACGTAGCTGCCCTCGTCCATCGTCTTCGCCTTCTCGAAGCTATCCTTCGCGTCGTCGAAGGACTTATCCGAATAGAGCTTCACTCCCTGGGCGACGAGCTCGGGGAAGGTCTTCCGCTCGGCGAGGTAGGCGGTGAAGGCCTCGCTGACCGCGTCCTTGCCGTACCACGTGTCGATGATCCTGGCCACGGCCGCCTGGTTGTCGTCGAGTACCGCGTCCTTGCGGAGCGCGGCCACGGAGTCCCAGAGGAGGCGGTTATAGCCCTTATCCTCGCTGTTCGCGAGGAAGGACACGAAGGCCCAGGCCTGGGGATAGAAAACGTCGATCTCGGCGCTCGCTTCCTGCTGGCCGATCGAAAGGAGCCGGTCCAGCGGGATGAGGGTCCCCTTCTCCTTGAGCGACTTGACCGTCTCGAGCCAGGCGAGGTTCTCGGGGAACGAGACCTTGCCGCCGAGGTCGTCCCATCGGGCCGACTCGAAGCACACCGCGGCGCCCTCGCGCAGCCAGAGCGGCGGGCTGGGAATGAAGGCCTTCAGGAACTGCACGAAGCCCTGGTGCGCGAGGCTCGCGGAGAACTCGGCGTCGTCCTTGTAGAACACCAGGAGCTCGGAGCGCTCGGGATTCGCGTAATGGAGATAGACGAAGTCGTCCTTCGTCTCCCCGACGACCTGGGCCATGTAGGCGTCGAAGCCGGCCTTCTCCTTGAATTCCCTTACGTTGAGCTTCGCCTTGAGGCCGTTGACGTCGAATCGCGAGAAGGCGTTATACAGCCCGAAGTAGGCCTCGAGCTGCCTGGACAGCGCCTTGGCCCTGTCCTCGCCGAACTCGGAGACGACGGAATAATGATCGCTCTCGGCCTTCGCGAAGGTCGCCGTCGCTTCAGCGGGCGCGGCGTCTGCCGCGGGGGCCGGAGTCGGGGCGGCCGGAGCCTCTGCCGTCGGCGCGGCGGGCGTCGCCGCTGCCGACGCGTCGGCCTGCGCGAGAGCGAAGGGCGCCGCGAGCAGCAAGACCATGAGCAACATCGCCAGTTTCTTCATGATTCCTCCCTGAAATGAATCGTCCGATTCCCGAACGTGCCGCTCGCCTCCGGCGGACGGCGAGATCCTCCGATATCGTACGAAGCATCCCCTTTTCGCCTATACATTATCGACGGAAAAGCCCGTTTTTTACAGACACAATAATGTAAACATAGGGGTTAAAAGCGGTTTTATCCATAATCCCGGCCGCGCGATCGGCAAGAATTTCGCGCAACGCGGCGCCGAGGAGCCTCCGGCTCTGTTTTCTGTCTACGATAATCCTACCGCCGGGGCGAGAAGCGGTCGATCACGATGCTGACCTCCTCGATGAGGATGCCCGTATAACGCTCGATATTGTCGATGACATACATCTGCAGGGCGTGCGCGTTCGAGGCGAGCTTGGTCCCGAAGGGGACCTCGAGGACGATGGTGAGCCGATAGCCCTGCGTATCCGAGCGGACGGCGAGGCGCCGGATGCGGAGGGAGTCGTCGAACTCGTCGACGCAGTGGATGACCATCTGGGAGAGCGCCGCCTCGGAGATCGAGACCCTCCCCCGCTTGGAGTACTCCGGCCTGACCACGGATTTCTCGTAGACACGGGGCATGGACGGCGCCGTCCCGAAGCTGCGCTTCAGGAAGACGCGGATCGTGTCGTAGAAGATGGCCGGATAGCTCCGCTTTATCTCCAGCGAGGGCACGGGGATCACGTGCTTGCCCTCGACCTTGCGCGAGCGCACGGCCTTGTCGATCTCCTCGCGGCTGGCGATGTCCTCGATCTTGATGATCTTGGTCGGGTGCGGGATCTGCAGCCGCTCGCATATCTTGAAGGCCATCCTGTCCGAGGTCCCGATGACCAGGATTTTCCGGAAGCGCTCGCGCTGCAGGACCTTGGCGACTTCGTCGCGGTGGGCCTTGTCGTGGAACAGTGCGGTCTTTACCGCGGCCATATAGAGCTGCTCCTTCTTCGCGGAGCGGCCGGCGAGGACGGCGTCGCCGCGTATGAGGAGGCCGTCGTCGATGATCATGTCGATACCGTACTTCTGGGCGACGAGCTTGGCCCTGAAGCTCTTGCCCGTGCCGCTTTCCCCGACGAGGGCGTAGACGCGGATCCCTTTTATCAACCAAAGGAGCCCGCTCAAGGGGTTGAACATCTGCCTGCACTATACGTCGAGCGAGCGCGGCGGCGCAATCCGAAAATCCGCGCCGATCGGAGGCGATCGGCTCCCGGAGGCCGGCTCGCCTGTCGGAGGCTCCTCATGCCGATCGCCGGAAAGGCGAGATTTGCCTAGCGCCCTCATCGAGCGCGGTGTAATCTCGGCTTCATGAAGCGGATAGCGATAGGCGCGGTCGGGACGCGGGGCGACGTGTCGCCCGCGATAGCGCTGGGAGCGATGCTCTCGAGCCGGAGCGAGGTCCTCCTCGCGGCGCCCCCGGAGAACAGGGAGGCCGCCGAACGCGCGAATCTGGAATTCGTTCCGCTCGGCGACGACTTCTCCGGGGTCGTCGCGGCCGGCGGCCTCGGGCGATACCGCGAGCAGATCCGCCTTCAGTTCCGCGAGTGCGCTCCCGTTTTCGCGCGGGCTGACGCGATCGTCGGCTTCAGCCTCTTCTACGCGGGCGCGTCATTGGCCGAGCGGACGGGCGCGCCCTACGACCACGTGTTCTTCACGCCGCAGGTATTCAGATCGACCCTCCTGCCCCCGCCGTCGGCGCGCGACATGGACCTGCCGCCGCGTCGCATCGAGGCGGCCCGGAGGCGCCACGACGCGCAGGAGAACTTCGTCCTCAAGGCCTTGATCAACGACGAGAGGAAGCTCCTCGGGCTTGCGCCGGTCGCCGGGGCGGGAGAGGCGCGCGATCCCGCCCGCGCGATCCTCGCGATAGACGAAATCATCGCGAGGCCGCCCGAGGACGCGGCCGGCGTCCGGCAGGCCCATTTCTGGCGTCTCCCTGGCGACCGCGAGCCCTCAGGCGCGCTCGCGCGCTTCCTCGACGCGGGAAAGCCTCCCTTCCTCCTCACCCTCGGCAGCGTGTCGCGCGCGGTGAGGGGCTCGCTTAGATCGCTCAGGCAGGCGGCTTTATCGCTCGCCGGGGCCGGCGAGCGCGCGATCGTCGTGCATCCGGACGCCGTCGACGGCGAGCCGACATCGGGAGCCGTCTTCGAGGTCGCCTTCGCGCCCTTCGACGCCGTCCTTCCCCGATGCGCGGCGATCGCCCATCAGGGCGGGGTCGGCACCCTCTTCGCGGCCGCGCTCTCGGGCATTCCCCAGGCCGTCCTGCCCTGCATGCTCGACCAGTTCTTCTGGGCGCGCAGGATCGAGGAGCTCGGCGTCGGTTCCTCGCTCGGGGGGCCGAAGGCCCTGGCCGATCGCGGGATCGCGGAGCGCCTGGGCGCCCTCGCCGTCGACAAGGCCGCCGGACGCGGCGGCATGACGCGCCGCGAGGCCGCGGCCGCTCTGTCCTCGACCCTCTCCTCCCCCGATCGAGAGCGCGAACTGCGTGCCAGAGTCTCTGAGCTTTTCGGCGTACCCGTAGATTGAAGGCGGCATTTATAACCACTTCCTCGCAGTCCGGAATCTGATGGCGCTTTTTTCTCATTAAGCGCCACCAGATTCCGAAAAATGAAGCGAAGGAGTGTCATATGCCGCAGATGGAGACCGTCTTCGCCCTTTCCTCAGCCATGAGCGCCGAGATCGCCTGCTTCGAGGCATATCTCGCCGCCCAGCGTTCCTTCACCGAGGCGCTCGTCGCGAGGGACTGGACTGCCCTGCAGACCGCGATGGGCATCCAGGACGAGCTCGCCCGCGCCATAGCGGAGAAGGAGAGCGAGAGGGCCGAGGCCTTCGAGATGCTCCGAGCCCAGACCGGATGCGACGCCAGCGGCATGTACCGCGTCGCCCTCCTCGTGCCCGAGCCGGAGCGCAGCGAGCTGACCGACCTCTATCGCCGCTTGAAGCTCGCGGCCATGCGCGCGAAGTTCGAGAACGCCTCGGCGCGTGACTACGCCGCGGGGAACCGCGACCTCCTCCACGCCGTGCTCGAGGAGCTCTTCCCCGAGAAGAAGCACAAGATGTACGGCCGCTCCGGCAAGACTGTCCAGCCGGAGATCGACGCCGTCCTTCTCAACACCGCCCTGTAGGCCCGGAGAAGAATCGTGCACTCCACCTTCACCGGCATCGAGATGGGCAAGCGCAGCCTCAACGCCCATAACCAGGGGCTGATCACCGTCGGCCACAACCTCGCCAACGCCTCGACCGAGGGCTACTCGCGCCAGCGGGTCGAGCTCGGCGAGTTCTACCCGATCTACGCGCCCGAGCTGAACCGCGAGGAGACTCCCGGCCAGATCGGCCAGGGCGTCATGATCGACCGGATCGAGCGGATGAAGGACGATCTCCTCGAGGGCCGCATCGACGTCGAGAGCGGGCTCGAGGGCTACTGGGGGGCGCGAGACAAATACGTCCTTCAGCTCGAGCAGATCCACAACGAGCCCTCCGACTCCTCGGTCCGCACGCTGATGGACAAGTTCTGGGACTCGTGGCAGGAGCTGTCCCTCCGGCCCTCCGACGCGGGCGCGCGCGAGGCGGTGCTCTCCCGCGGGGACGCGTTGGCCGACGGCATCCGCGACCAGTATCGCCGCCTGACCGACTTCAGGGCGGCGGTGGACGGCGACGTCCGCGGCACGGTCCAGCAGGTCAACGAGTACTCGCGGCAGATAGCGACGCTCAACGTCGAGATCCAGAAGTCCAAGGCCCTGGGCGATAATCCCAACGATCTCATGGATCGCAGGGATGTCCTCGTCGAGAAGCTCGGGCACCTCATGCCGATCACCGTCGACCAGCGCGACTCCGACGAGTTCATGGTCCACACGGACGGAATGATCCTCGTTCAGGGCAAGATCGCGCGGACCTTCGAGATGAAAGGGGCCGACGACGAGGGTTTCGCGTCTCCCTATTGGAAGGACACGGGCCTCGCCGCGGACATCAAGGGCGGGACGCTCGGCGCCCTCCTCGAGCTCCGCGACGTCGATGCGAGGAACGAGATCCAGACCCTCGACACGATGGCCCTGAGCTTCACCGACCTCGTCAACGAGACGCACCGCGACGGCTACGGCGTCAACGGCAGGACCGGCCTGGACTTCTTCAAGGAGTGGCCCTTCATCAACAACGTCGCGGGCAACTACGACCGCAACGGCGACGGGCAGTACGACTCGACCTACGTCTACCGGATGACGGGCAAGAACGCGCTCGTCGCGCAGGAGCAGATCGGCCTGGCGGGGACCATCAAGATCTCGACGGCCGGCGGCGTCTCCGAGGTGCCGTACAACCCGACCGACACGGTGGCCGACTTAGTCTCGCGCGTAAACCACGCGGGAGCCGAGGTCACGGCGAGGCTCACGCGCGACGGCAAGCTCGAGCTCAGGGCCACGCCCGCGGCCGAACGCGGCGAGCCCGACTTCGTCGTGAGGCACGTCGAGGACTCGGGACAGTTCCTCGTCGGCTACGCGGGGCTCTTGCGCGCATCGGGCGCCGAGGGCGCCTACGACTGGGGACGCGCCGACGCGACGACGGCCCTGAGGCAGGACGGCGCGGCCTTCGCTGTGGCGCCCCTCGCCCACCCCTCCGGCTGGCTCGCCGTCGCGCCCGAGCTTCGCTCGGACCCGCTCTCGATCGCGGCGGGCTTCGGCGAGAACGGCAGGCCCGCGGCGGCCGGCGACGGATCCGCGGCCCTCGCCATAGCCTCGCTCAGGACCCAGGCGGTCATGGTCGGCTCGCTGAGGACCTTCGACGACCACTTCGCCGAGGCCGTTGCCCGCGTCGGCCTCTCGGGCGAGCGCGCGCAGAACGCCGCGGCAACGCACGATCGGATCGGCAAGGAGCTGCGCGACCTGCGCTCCTCGATCTCGGGCGTGAACATGGACGAGGAGCTCGCCAACATGATCAAGTTCCAGCACGGCTACTCGGCCGCCGCTAAGTTCGTGACCCAAGTCGACTCGATGCTCGACACGGTCATCAATCGAATGGGAGTGTGACCTAGATGCAGCGCGTCAGCACCGACCTGATGAACGACGACATGCAGTTCTGGACGCGTCGTCGCGAGCGCGAGATGGCCTCGATGGAGACCAAGATGGCCCGCCAGACGAGGCTGGAGAACCTGCGAGACGACCCGCTCGCGGCCGCGAGGGCCGTGCGCTACGACTCGGTCGGCGCGAGGCTGCAGCGCTACGAGAAGAACGCCCTGTCGGCGCAGGATCAGTACAAGGTGGCCGAGGACTACGTGCGCCAGGCCATCGACGTCTCGCAGCGCGTCAGGGAGATCGCGGTCCAGGGCGCCAACGGCGTCTACTCGAAGGAAGACCAGAAGTACATGGCCCAGGAGGTCGACCAGCTCCTGGGCGAGCTCGTCGCCCTCGCCAACTCGCGCGCCCCCGACGGGACCTACCTCTTCGCGGGCGAGAAGTCGAAGACGCAGCCCTTCCGCGAGATCGAGGGCGCGGCCGTCGGGGCGGCCGGCTCGGTGCTCGTCGGCCTGCAGTACCTCGGCGCCCCCGGAGGACCCGAGGCCGAGGTCTCCGAGGGCGGCTACGTCCCGCTCGCGCTGAGCGGCTCCGACGTGTTCTGGGCCGAGCGCCAGCAGGCGATCTCTACCTACGACGCCCGCGACTGGCGTGCCGTCGCCGACTCGTCCTTCATCGTGGACGGGAAGGCCGTGCAGGTGAAGGCCGGCGACAACGTCTACGCGGTCGCGGCCAAGATCAACGACTCGGGCGCCGCGGTGAAGGCGACCATCGATCCAAGGACCTTCTCGCTGTCCCTCGAGACCACAGTGCCCCACCAGATGCGCGTCGAAGACGCGAGCGGCGGCGCGGTCCTCAAGGAGCTCGGCCTCGTCGCCGCGACGGGCGCCGCGCCCGACAACTGGGCCCCGAGCGCGAAAGTATCAGGCGGCTCCATGTTCGACGCCGTGATCCGGCTCCGGGACTCGCTCAACAAGGGCGACATCCTCGAGACGGGCGGCGGCGCGCTCGCCGGCATCGACGGCGGCCTCGATAACCTCCAGCGGCGCGTCGCGGAGATCGGCGCCCGGACCGAGCGGCTCGACGCCGTCGCGGCGAGGCTCAACAGGGAGATCCCCGATACGGCCAAGCTCGAGTCGGAGGAAGCGGACCTCGACATGACCTCCGCGATCACCGACTACCGCATGCTCGAGTACGCGCACAAGGCCTCGCTCGGATTCGCGGGACGCCTCTTCCCCCAGACGCTCCTTGACTTCCTGCGGTGACGGCCGACATAGTGGTGGACAGATGAGAGTCAAGACAAAGGCCTACGGCGAGATCGATACCGACGAGCGCCAGCACGTGCACTTCCCCGCGGGACTCCTCGGGTTCGAGAAGTTCAAGGACTACGTCCTCCTGGACTCGCCGCAGAAGCCCTTCTTCTACCTGCAGTCGGTGGACGTTCCCGACCTCGCCTTCATCCTGATCGACCCCTTCCTGTTCAGGCCGGACTACTCGCTCGACGTGAGCGACGAGTCGCTCGGCGAGATCGGCGTGGCCCGTCCCGAGGCCGCGCTGGTCTTCGCGATCGTCACGGTGCCCGGCGAGGGAGGAAGCGCGACCGCGAACCTCATGGGGCCCCTCATCGTCAACAAGGCCAACCGCCTGGGCATGCAGGCGGTGCTCGCCGATCCGCGCTGGCGCGTGAAGCACGACATCATGGCCGAGCTCGCGGCCTCGAAGGGCAAGGGCGCATGCTGATCCTCTCCCGCCGCGTCAACGAGAAGATCGTGATCGGCGACGACGTCGTAATTTCCGTCGTAGAGGTGAGGGGCGACCAGGTCAAGCTCGGCATCGAGGCGCCGCGCAACGTGAAGGTGTTCCGGCAGGAAGTGTTCGACGCGATCCAGGAGGAGAACCGCAGGGCCGCGGCCTCGCCGTCGCAGCTGCCCCTCATCGACGTGCCGCTCAAGAAGGAATAGCGCCCGACTCGGCGGCCGCAGCCATCGCGCGCGACTAGCGGGGGCGCCTGTCTCGGCGCGATCGCGGGAGATCGGCGGGATTGCGGCTTCCCGCCGAGGATCCGGTCGACGTCGTCGTCCGCGAGGTCGCGTCGCTCGACGCAGCCTGGGCCGCCTCGAGCGACGCGGCTTCGATCAGCCTGAACTCGTGCTCGAAGTTCGGCGTGAAGACGCCCTTTCCAATGTTGTCCCGTATCTCGTCGAAGCTCCAGAACCTGCCCTCCTCGACCTCGCGGCCGTCGGGGGCGAAGGGGCCGCCGTAGGTCACGACGAAGGAGAAGACGAGCTCCGACTCGGCCTCGCAGTCCCAGCGGTAGCGCAGGATCGGCTCGATCCTCGCGCCGGAGGCCTCGACGGCGAGCTTCGTCACGCCGATCTCCTCCCTCATCTCGCGGGAGAGGGCGTCGTCGAGGTCCTCGCCCGCAGAGACGTGGCCGCCCACCGCGCTGTCCCATTTCCCGGGCTGGATGAGCTTCGCCGCGGATCGCTTCTGCAGGTACATCGAGCCTCGCCCGTCGACGACCTGGAGATGGACGACGGGGTGGAGCTTTCCCGGACCCTTGTGGCAGTCGCCGCGCTTCGCGGCGCCGATCACCTTGCCCGCCTCGTCGACGAGGGGCAGTATCTCCTCTCCGTTCTCGACGGCGGCGCGCAGCCGCCGCGCCCCGATCTTGGCGGACGCGAACTGCCACAGCGCTACCGCCCCGAAGAGGATGTACAGGAGCCCTCCGGAGATGAAGCCCCACGCGGCCGAGGACATCGCCAGCGCCGCGTAGACGGTCAGCGCGATATGCGCGACGAGGACGACGAGCATGAGGACGAGGCTCCGCCTCATGGCGGGCAGGGCCGCGTCGGGGATCGAGACGCCCCGCATCTGCCTCCCGACGTAGCCCTTCAAGTACGAGGAAGGCAGGAGGACGAGCGCCCCCATCGCGGCGGCGAGTATGAGCTCGATCACCGCGGGCTTCAGCTTGAAGAAGATCTGGTCATTGAGGGCAAGCGAGAGGGCGCCCATCGCCGCCAGGAGGATGGTGTCGGCGGCCACGAAGGGATCGGCGCGCTTCTCCTTGAAGAGCGAGTAGAGGAACTCGCCGAGGCCCGTGCCGATGCCGACGAGGAGGCCGACGGTCTCCCCGAACAGCGCGTCCGCGGCGACGAATACTATCAGCGGCGCCAGGCCGGGAAGGAGCGCCTTGAGGAGCGTAACGGGATTCATCTTCGCGGCAAAGAATACCGGCATCGAAGAGGATAGGCAAGCTCCCGCTGTGCATGACCGCGCGGCGGAGGCTATACTAAGGCGCTCGAAGACCATACGGCTGAATGCCGTGAAGGCAAGGTATCTCTCGTGCCGAAGATTTTTCATCCATCGACGGGCTTCTTCGTCGGCGACCCCGACCTCTCGCCTCTGCGCGGTCCCGGCCTTCCGTCGGACGAGGACGTCTCCCGCGCTCTCGAGCGGCTCATCGTCTCCGCGTCGGGCTGGCGGAAAGTCTTCGCCGCGTCGGGACGCGAGGAGTCGCTCGAGGAGGGCGTCTCCGCCGCGGACCTGGCGATCGCCTCGGCCGCGGCCGAGGCCTTCGCGCGCATGGTCCGCGGCATGACGGCCGCCGACGCGCCCGCGGTCCTGGTCGGCATCGACACGCGGCCGACGGGGCCGGCCATCGCGGACGCGATGGTCCGCGCCCTCATCGGCGCCGGCCTGCGCCCCCGATACCTGTTCATCGCCGCGGCCCCCGAGATCATGGCCTACTCGCAGCGGGCCTGCTCCCTCCCTCCGGACCACGACGAGAGGGCCGAGGGCTTCTGCTACGTCTCCGCGAGCCACAATCCCGTCGGCCACAACGGCCTGAAATTCGGCATCGCCTCCTCGGGCGGAGGCGGCGGCGTCCTCGGCGCCGCCGAGGCGGCCGCGCTCGCCGCGGACTTCCGTTCGATAATCGCCGCTCCCGGCGCGGCGGCGCGAGCGCGCGATCTCATGGCGCGGGCCGACCCGAAGGCCGTCGCGAAGGTCTTCTCCGAGTGCGCCCTCTGGAAGCGGCGCGCGATCTCAGCCTACACGCTCTTCGCCCGCGAGGTCGTGTGCGGGACCGACGATCTCGAGGCGCAGGAGGCCCTGCTCGAGCGCATGTCCCAGGCGGCCCTCGATCGCCCGGTCGGCGTCGTGGCCGAGCTGAACGGATCCGCGCGCTGCCTCTCCATCGACCGCGACTTCCTGGCCGGCATGGGCGTCCGCGTCCGCTCCGCGAACGACGCGCCCCGCTCCTTCGCCCATCGCATCGTCCCCGAGGGGGAGTCCCTCGTCGACGCGATGCGCGAGCTCGACGCGGCCGCGGAGGCCGACGAGTCCTTCGTCGCGGGCTACGTTCCCGACTGCGACGGCGACCGCGGCAACCTGGTCGCCCGCGTCGCCTCGGCCCCGCGCTCCCGGCCGATAGAGGCGCAGGAGGTGTTCGCGCTGTCCTGCGTCGCGGAGCTCGCCCAGCTCGCCTGCAATGGCGAGCTGAGCCACGACGAGGAGGGCAACGCCCGCGAGCGCGTGGCGGTCGTCGTCAACGACGCGACGAGCATGAGGATCAACGCGATCGCGCGCGCCTTCGACGCCGACGTCTTCCGCGCCGAGACGGGCGAGGCGAACGTCGTGTCTCTCGCCGAGTCCCTGCGCGAGCGGGACTATATCGTGAGGATCCTGGGCGAGGGCTCGAACGGAGGCAACATCACGCATCCGTCGCGGGTCCGCGATCCGCTCGCCACGCTCGGGGCCTTGATCAAGCTCCTCCTCATCCGCGAATCAGACTCGAGCGAGGGCCTCTTCCGCGCGTGGATGCGCCTCTCCGGGCGCCTCTCCGAGTATAGGCCGGACTTCGGGATCGGCGACGTGCTCGACTCGCTGCCCCGCTTCGCCACGACGAGCGTGTTCGAGCCCAGGGCGGCGCTCCGCGTGCGCTCCTCCGACCAGGCCGCGCTGAAGGCGCGTTATGCGACGATATTCGCGCGCGAGTGGGAGGCCAAGAGGGACGAGCTCGGCCGGCGCTACGGGATAGCCTCATGGGAGGCCTACGCGACGAACGCTCAGGTCGAGAGCCGCGTCGGCGCCGACTTCGCGGCCTCGGGCCGCGGAGGCCTGCGCATCGCCCTCGCGGACGCCGAGGGCAGGCCGCGCGCCTTCCTCTGGATGCGCGGCTCGGGCACGGAGAGCGTCTTCCGCGTCATGGCCGACGTCGAGGACGGGCTGCCCGAGGACGAGGAGCGCCTCCTCGCCTGGCATACGTCGATGGTGCGCGCGGCCGACGAGCAGGCTTGATGGGCCGTCGGACTATGGTCTAGGATAAGCGAAGGCGCGGGCAGCGAGGAGTATTGATGGGTATCAGGGGCGAGCTTTATTCCACGCGCGTAGGCTGCGAGGGCAGGACCTACTTCTTCAACGTGAAGGAAAACCGCATGGGCGACATGTTCCTGACCGTCGTCGAGAGCAAGCCCAACGAGTCCGAGGGATTCGAGCGCCGTTCCGTCGTGATCTTCAAGGAGGATCTCCCGCACTTCCTCAAGGCCTTCCAGGGCGCCCTCGACTTCATGGCCGCGAATCCCGAGGCCGCGCTCGGCGCCGCCGCGGCGAAGGACGCGATACGGTACGAGCCGAAGGCCGGCGCCGCGCCCCAAGGGGACGCGGCAAGGAAGGCGAAGTCCCCGAGCGGCTTCGCGGGCTCCGGGGCGCCGAGCGCATCGGCAGGCTCGGGCCCGAGCGATATGATCGGCTCGGGGAAGGCCGCGCCGAAGAAGAGAATCGTCGTGAAGCGCAAGCCCCCCGCCCCCAGCGCCGGAGCCGAGGACTGACCGCCGGTACCGAGCCTCAGCCTTCCATGCACTTCGCCACGACGTTCCGCTCGCGCGGGCCGTCGAACTCGCAAAAGTAGACCGCCTGCCAGGTCCCGAGCACGGGCCTGCCCCCCGAGACGACCAGGGAGAGGCTCGGGCCGAGGAGGCTCGTCTTTATGTGGGCGTCCGAGTTGCCCTCGGCGTGGAGGAATGCGTCGTCGCGCGGCGCGATGAGGGCGAGCTGCCGCTCCATGTCGCGCCGAACGTCGGGATCGGCGGACTCATTGATCGTCAGCGCCGCGGTCGTGTGCAGCGACTGCAGGACGCAGACGCCCTCGCCCACCCCGGAGTCCGCGATCGCCCGCGCGACGCGCTCCGTGATGTCGATGATCTCGACTCGCCTCGCGCTCCTGACCCTGATGACTTCCGGCTTCGCCATGGCCGCGAGTATGCCCTATTCCCGCTCGAAGTTGAAGCTCATCCGTTGGATGGGCGAGGGGCCGAGCTCCCGGCAGGTCGCGCGGTGGGCCGCCGTCGGGTAGCCCTTGTGCCGCGCGTATCCGTACTCGGGATAGAGCCAGTCGTATCTCTCCATCATCCGGTCGCGCGCGACCTTGGCGAGGATCGAGGCAGCCATGACGGCGGGCACGACCGCGTCGCCCTTGATCACCGCGGCGCAGGGCCTGCCGAGCTCGGGCTCGCGGTTCCCGTCGACGTAGACCTCGGACGGGGCCGCGATGCCCCTTCGCGCGAGCAGCGAGGCGAGGTCGAGGTAGGCTCGCCGCATCGCGAGCATGCTCGCCCCGAGGATGTTGAGCTCGTCGATCTCGCAGGGATACGCCCAGGCCACGGACCAGGCGACGGTGCCGCCCACGATGAGCGCGTAGGCCTCGACGCGACGCCGGGGGGACAGGGCTTTTGAATCGCCTAACGCGTCGAGCGGGAAGCCGTCCGGAAGGACGGCCGCGCCCGCGGCGACCGGCCCGGCCAGGGGGCCGCGGCCCGCCTCGTCGATGCCGCAGACGCCGGGGCCGAGCGGGATCGGCCTGGGGCCCGGGCGGCTGCCCGGAGCGGAGAAGTCGGAGGGGCGGAGGGCGCGGGACTGCTTCACCCCGCCATTGTACCCGGGCACGGGCCGCGGGTTAACCGCCGCGGCGCCCCTCCTTCTCGTCCTTTAAAATGAATACTTGCTCGAGACGGACCGCGAGTCGAACGAGAAGGTATCCTTCGGCTCGTACTGAGCTCCGTCGAAGAGCACGACGCGGCAGCTGGCGATATCCGCGAAGGCATAACCGCTCAGGTACTCGATATCTCCCGCGTCGATGTCTACGGAATTCGCGGTGCCGTCCGTGTTGAAGGACGAGATGTACGCCGTCTGCAGGGCTTCGCCCGACGGATCGCGAAAGAGCGGCGTGACGCCGACGTAGTTATCGTCGGCATCGAAGAACCAGAGCACGCCGTTGTGCGCGATATCGTCGGCGACGGAGAACAGAATGGAGACCGAGTCCGCGTCCTTCGAGGGAGACGAGGCGGTCGCCCGGAGAAGCAGCGGCGCCGACGTAGCGGGCGGCGTACCGACGTAGTCCTCGTCGTGGGTCGTCGTATAGGTCCCGACGCTGCTCGAGCCCGGGGCCGCGATAGTCCTCTCAAGCGATGACGAGGTCCCGTTCGCGAGTCTGATAGTCGCCTTCGCCTGACCTATGGGCAGGACGTGAGGCGTATCGCTGTCGTAGAAGTAGCCCCCGCCGATGTACTCCGACGCCGCATTGATCCTCCTCGTATCTGACGAGCTCGCGATGATCCATGAGAAATCGGTGCCCGGGAACGCCACCGTCGCGGAACTCACGTCGGAGGCGCCGATGTTCCCCTCGTAATTGATATAGAAGGAATAGAAGGCCGTGCTGCCGTCGGAAGGAGGCGTCGTCCAATAATCCAGCGCTATATTGTTGGCGATCCATTCGAGATTGGTTATGGAAACGTTCTTTGCCGGTCCCGACGTATCGCTCGAACAACCGGCGAAGGCGAAGACAATCGCGAGGAATAGTAACGGCGTATACATTACCTTTTTCATCAACATCTCCTTTTACAGTAATACTTTGCCTATACTACCATGAAAGTTCGACATGGAGTATCAGTCTCCTGCGCTCGTTGCGCCTCCTCGGGCGAGCCGACTAGAATGCTCCCCATGGACCTCTCCTTCTACAAGCTCCGCCTCTGCGACTCGGACATCATCCTCGTCGACGACATCGAGGGGGACGGGAGGGATCGCGACTGGACCGAGGTCGCGCGCGCGATCCTCCGCAGGAGGCTCGGCGTCGGCGCCGACAGGCTCGCGGTCCTCGCGCGCGCGGAGCGCGACTTCTGGCTTCGCGTGTTCAGGCCCCAGGGAGAGGGAGGACCCTGCCTCGACGCGGCGCTCTGCGCGGCGCGCTACCTCATGGACTCGGGCAGGACGGGGGCCGAGGCCGTCCCGATGCGCGTGCCGGGCGGCGAGGTCTCCGTGGACGTGCTCGACTCCGCCTCGCTCGGCGTCTCGGCGGGCCCGCCGCGCGGGGTCCCGGACGGCGAGGAGCTCGACGCCGCTCGGGCCGCCGCCCGCGCGACGGTTATCGAGTCCGAGGGACGGCGCTATCTCGCCCTGCCGCTTCGCGCGGGCCTCCCCTCGGCCGACGCAGTCGCGGTCTTCGCCGACGACGGCGCCTCGAGGGCGAGGGCGCGCATCTCCTCCGGCGCCGGACCCGCGACGAAGGGCCGCGAGGACGCGCCCGCGGCGGTCGCCGTCAGGGTCGTCTCGCGCGGCGAGGTGAGGATCTCGTTTCCCTCCGGAGGGGCACTCGATTCCTGCGCGGCGGCCGCAGCGGCGGTCGCGGCCGCGGCCGCCGTCGGCTACGCGGACCGCGAGGCCATGGCGAGGCTGCGGTCCGGCGCGCTGTGGGTCGAGTGGACCGCGCGCGGGAGCGTCTACGTAGCCGGCCGCCCCGAGTACGTGTATCGGGGGGAGTATCACCTGAACGAGCCCGACTAGGCCTCGTAGTAGTCGGCGCGGAAGTCGTCCAACTCCTCGAAGCCGAGGCTACGGTAGAGGGCCATGGCGGGCGCGTTATGCGGCTTCACGAACAGCGACGCGCGCCTGCCCGATCCCTCGATCTCGGCCAGGAGGGCCGTCACGAGGGCGAAGGCGAGTCCCCTCCCCCTCCTCGCGGGCAGGGTGTAGACGCCTCCGACCTGGTCGACGCCCAGGCCCCGCGCGTTCGTCCCGGCCTTGGCCACGACGGTCCCTCCCTCTTCCGCGAGCACGACGAGCTGGCGCTCGAGGGCGCGCGCCAGGGAGGCGCGGCAGGCCGCCGCGTTGAACGAGTGGATCGGCGTGAGGACCTCCTCGCGCTCGTAGGCCTCCTGCAGGGGAAGGAGGGCCTCGAGGTCGGAGAGCGACGCCCATCTGAGCCTCGCGCCGCCGCGAAGGGAAGGAGGCGCGGGCGGCGTCGACGCGCCGGCCGAGGGGCGGCGCGACATGAGGCGATAGTCGACCGAGGCCTTGGCCTCGAGGCCGAGGGCGGCTCCGTACCTCGACACGTCGCGCGCCAGTCCGATCGCCGAGGCCGCTCGCCAGCTCCCCGACGCGAGGCCGAGGTCGCGGTCGGAGGCGGGATCCTCGGGCAACACGGGGAACGCGAGCCTCGAGGGATGGCAGAGCAGCGCTCCGCGCAGCGGAGCCGCTCCGCGTAGCGGAGCCGCCGCCCGGGGCGGCTCGGCGCCCGGCCCCGCGACGCCTCCTTCGGAGGCGATTCCTCCGGAAGCGATCCACACGGCCCCGCGCAGGACCGGCGGCAGGCAGAGCTCTCCGTCCTTCGCGATCCTTCCCGTGAAGCCCGCGCAGCGCTCCTCGCGCGCGGAGAGGAAGCCGGCCAGCGCGGCGAGATCGGCCCTCGCGGCGCGGCGCCAGGCGAGCTCGCTCACTTGGCCAGCTTCACGGGAAGGCGGCCCTGGGCCGCGGCCTTCCCGGCCAGGACGTCGATCCCGGCGCGAAGCGACTCGCGGGAGCAGCCGTACACGGCGACGACGGCCTCGGCCCAGGCCGCGCGGGCCAGCGGGGCCGGGCTCTGGGCGGAGACGATGGCGACCCGCTTCCCCGCGTCATGGGCGCGTTGCGCGAAATCCATGCCGGCCTGGTTGGCCACGCAGACGAGCGTCGCGGAGCAGCCCGCGAGCGCCGCGTCGAAGGCTCGAAGCTCGCCTTCCAGGGCCGCGCCCTCGGGCGAGTACGAGAAGCGGAACGACGAGGCGCCCGGATAGGCCTCGAGGGCGGCGGACGTGAATTCCTTGAGCGGCGAGGCGATGAGCACCTGTCCCGCGGGAGCGAAAGGTATGCCGCGCGGCGCGACGGCCGTCGCGCTGCGGTAGGCCTGCTCCTTGAAGAAGGCCGCCGCCTCGGGATCGGGCACCCTCGAGGCGAGGCGCCCCAGGTCGGGGACGAGGGCGGCCTTGCCGCGACCCTTCAGGTAGCGGAGCTTGGTCTCCACCACCCTCGTCGCGGCCTCGCGGACCCGGGAGCGGAAGGAGGCCCTGCCGCGATAGGCCGCGAGGAGCCTGGTCCAGGCCGGGTCGTCGAACTCGAGGAGCCTCGACATCATCACGACGTCGTTGCCGGCCTCAAGCGCCTTGACGCAGGCCTCCGAGAAGGCGCCCGCGGCGATGCCCGCCCCGTTCATCGCGAGGTCGTCGGTGACGGCGATGCCCTTGAAGCCGATGCGCTCGCGGAGGAGCGTCGTCATGAAGAAGCGCGAGAGCGAGGCCGGCTCCCCGTTCCCGCTGACGAGGGGGAAGGCGAGGTGGCCGCTCATGATCGCTGGGACGCCCGCCGCGGCGAGGACCCGGAAGGGAAGGAGCTCCCGCTCCCAGAGCGTCTTCTCGTCGACGCGGATGACGGGAAGCGAGCCGTGCGAATCGTCCGCGGTGGCGCCGTGGCCCGGATAGTGCTTGGCCGTGGCTATGACCCCCGACGAGGCGAGGCCGGCCGCGTATGCCGCGCCGAGCGCCGCCACGACGGCCGGGTCGTCCGAGAAGGCGCGGGGCCCGATGATGTAGCTCTTCGGCTCGGTCGCGAGGTCGACCGAGGGGGCGAAGTTCATGTTGACGCCGAGGGCCGCGAGCTCCCTGCCGATGAGCTCGCCCGTGCGGAAGGCGTCGTAGGGCCGGCCCGAGGCGCCGATGGCCATGTTGCCGGGCGTCTCGGTCGTGTCGCCCTTGATGTGGCGGATCCAGCCGCCCTCCTGGTCGGTGGCGACGAGGAGGGGGATGCCCGAGCCCGAGGAGAGGGCGACCTTCTGGATGACCGCCACCGCCGAGGCGGCGACGCCCGAGTCCTCGGCGTTCCATCCGAAGATCTTGACGCCGCCCAAGCCCCGCTCTTTGATCCACCGCAGGAGGAGCTCGCCCGGCTCGTCGCCAGGATAGGCCATCATGAGCACTTGGCCGATGACCTCCTCGTCGCTCATGCGCGCGATGAGCGACGCCGCGAGCGCGGCGTCGGCCTCGGAGCAGATCGCCGGCGGCTTGACGGCGGTCGAGGGCGCCCCGGACGCGGCCGTCGAGGCTCCGGCCCAGAAGTCCGGCGCGGAGGACGCCGAGCTCGCGAGGAGGAGGCAGGAGAGCGCGGCGCCGGCGAGGGCGACCGCGCCGGGGCGCCTACGCGTAGCCCGAGCCCTCCAGCTCATCGATGTAGGTCGAGGCCGAGTGCGCGGCCACGGCGCCGTCCGCGGCCGCGGTCACGACCTGCCGGAAGGCGGAGCTGCGCACGTCGCCCGCGGCGAAGAGGCCGGCCACGCTCGTGGCCATGCGGCCGTCCGTGACGATGAAGCCTCCCTCGTCCTTCTCGGCCTCGGGGGCCAGCGCGGTCTGCGGGATCGAGCCGACGAAGACGAAGACCGCGTCGACGGCCTCGTCGTAGACCCTGCCCGTCGTCGTCTCGCGGAGCGAGGCCGACTCGACCCTCGCGCTCCCCGATATGCGCTCGACGACCGTGTCGAAGCGGACTTCGATGTTGGGGTTCTTGAGGACGCGCTCGGCGAGCGAGCGCTGGGCTCTGAAGCGGCCCTTGCGGTGCACGAGCAGTATCTTGTCCGAGAGCTTCGAGAGGAACATGGCCTCGTCGCAGGCGGCGTCCCCGCCGACGACCACGAGCATGCGCTTGCCTTTGAAGAAGGGGCCGTCGCAGGTCGCGCAGTACGAGACGCCGCGGCCCGCGAGCTCCTCCTCGCCCGGGACGTCGAGATGCCGGTGCTTGGCCCCGGTCGCGAGGACCGCGGCCTTCGCGGCGACCATTCCATCGCTCGTCTCGAGGGCGAAGCGCGCGCCCTCCTTGCGGAGGGACAGTACGGAAGCGCTCAGGAAAGTCGCGCCGAAAGACTCGGCCTGGCGCCGCATGGCGTCGGCGAGGTCGTAGCCGTTGATGGGCCCGACGATGCCGGGATAGTTCTCGAGGGCGTCGATAAGGAGGGCCTGGCCTCCGGCCGCGGTCTCTTCTACGACGAGCGTCCGCAGGTTCGCGCGCGCGCCGTACTGGGCCGCGGAAAGCCCCGCGGCGCCGCCCCCTATCACGACGAGATCGTACTCGCTTCCCATGTCCTCTCCTGTCGATAGTCGATGCTTTGCCACTATATCCCGCCTAGAGTACATTTGAGAATATGCGTCATGAATACGCGCGAGCTCGTCACGCCTCGTACCTCCGGGCCTTCCTTCTCGCGGCCTTTCTCCTCTCGGCCGCGGTCCGGACCGTGGCGGCGCCGTCCGTCGCGGGCGCGGTTACCGCCGCGAATGCCCTCGCGCCCTCGGCCGCCATCGCCGAGCTCGGCGCCTTGCCGGATCCCCTGCCCCTTCCCCGGCTCGTCGAGGCCGCCCTCCTCTGCTCGGGCGTGCCCCGGGAGCGGGTCGCCTTCTACGCGGACCGCGTCGACGTCCTCCTGAGAGAGGCCGCCGCCGCCGTCGGGGCCGCGGCCGAGCGTGGCTCGGCGGCTGAGCTCGGCTCAGCGCTGCTCGACTTCCTCCACGCGCGGGTCTTCCGCGCTTACTCGGAGCAGGCGACGACCCTCGACGGCGTCCTCGACTCGGGGCGCTACAATTGCGTGTCCTCGGCGCTCCTCTACATGATCGCGGCCCGGAGTCTCGGACTCGAGGTCTCGGGCTCGAGGACAGTCGACCACGCCCTCTGCGTCCTGCGTTCGGGAAGCCGCGACATCGACGTGGAGACGACCAATCCCTACGGCTTCGACCCGGGCACCAGGAAGGAGTTCAAGGACTCGTTCGGGAGGACGACGGGCTATGCCTATGCGGCGCCCGGCGCCTACTCGGGCCGCAGGCGCGTCGGCGACCGCGGCATGGTCGGCCTCGTCCTCTCGAACCGCGCGTCGCTCCTCGAGCGCTCGGGCAGGTATCGCGAGGCGCTCGCCCTGGGAGCCGACTACTACGCGCTCTGCCGCGACGCCGACTCGCGCTCCTTCCTCGTGGACCGGGTCAACAACGTCGTGGCCGACCTCTCGGAACGCGGCGACATCTCGGGCGCCGAGTCCCTCGCGGCCGAGGCGGCAGGCGCGCTCCCCGGCGAGAGCGCGATCGCGGAGCTGGCGGGCAAGACGCTCGAGGCCCTGGCCGCGAAGCTCGCCGCGTCCGGCGACTACGAGGGCGCGCGGCGCGCCGCCCTGGGCCGGCGGGGACTCGCGAGCGAGGCCGCGGTCGCGCGCGCGCTCGCCGCCGCGGGCGACGCCGAGCTCGTGCGCGCGGCCAACACCCTGCCCTTCGCGCGGGCGATCGCGGTCGCGGACCGCCTGCGCGCCGCGGGGCAAGCCGACGAGGCCCGCTACGCCCAGGCGATTGCGGCGATCTACGGAAGGGAAGCCGCGCGCCTCGGCGCGGCCGGAGACTGGCTCGCGGCGGCCGCCCTGGCTGAGGAGGGCGCCGCCAAGGCGCCGGGCGACGGGAGCCTCGCGCGAGCGGCGACGACGATGCGGCGCAACTTCACGATTGCGTCACACAACGCGTTCGCGGCGCTGTACAACGCCGGCGACTACGCGGGAGCGCGGAGGGCGATCGAGTCGGCGCTCGCGGCCGCGCCCGGCGACGCCACCCTCGCGCGCGACCTGGAAGCCGCGAAGTCCGCCGAGGCTAGGCGGTTACAGGAAAACTGACGACGACGCGGGTGCCGGTCCCCGAGCAGCCGGCCGAGAACGTGGCCTCGCCCTTGATCTGCGCCGCGAGGGCGTGGACGAGGTCGGTCCCGACCCCTTTGCGCTCGCTTGAGCCGACCTTGCCCAGGCCGATCCCGTCGTCCTCGACCTCGATGCGCGAGGTCCGGCCCTCAGTCGCGGCGGAGACGCGGAAGCTGCCCGTCCTGCCGTCGGGGAAGGCGTGCTTGAAGGCGTTGGACACGAGCTCGTTCACGATGAGCGCCACCGGTATCGCGCGCTCCAGATCGAGGCAGACCGGGGCGGCTTCCACTCTCCAGGATATGCCCCGGAACGCGCCCTCGTAAAGGTTCGACAGATATTCCACCAAGCGCTCGCAGTACGACTGCATCTCGACGCCCTCGAAGTTCGAGGAGCTGTAGAGCACCTCGTGCACCATCGACATCGACTGGATCTGGGTCTGGCAGTCCATGAAGATCTTGCGCGCGGCCGGGTCCGCGATCGCGCCCTCTTGAAGGTTCAGGAGGCTCGAGACGACCTGAAGGTTGTTCTTGACCCGGTGATGGATCTCCTTCAGGAGAATCTCCTTCGTCGCGAGCTGGTTCTCCAGCTCGCTCTCGTACAGCTTGCGCTGCGTGACGTCCCGTATGATGCCCATCGTCCCGAGGCCGGTGCCCTCGTACTCGGGAAGAAGGAACCCCGCGCAGTTCACCTCGCCGTACGCGTTGACGCGGGTCTTGTGGAACGCATCGTTCTCGTCGGCCCGCCTGAGCCTGACCTCGAGGTTCCTCGTCATGCGCTTGCCCGATCGGCGCTCGTCGAAGAGCTTCGGAGCTCCCTCGTCGCCGGTCTTGGTGCCGGCCAGGGGCGGAAGGACGGAGGATCGGCTGATCCTGGGGACGTCGTCGGGGTGGACGATCTCGCTGAAGTGCTTGCCGATCAGGGCCGCGGGCTCGAAGCCGAGCTCGCGCACCGCGCCGTTCAGGTAGAGAAAGCGTCCCTCTCCGTCGAGCGTATAGACGATGTCCGGTATCGCCTGCACCAGGTTCATGTACTGGTGCTCCGTCATCTGTATCTGGGCGTTCTGCCTGGCGACGCTCTCGCGTATGTTGAGGATCTTCCTGACGAGGAGGGGCAGGAGGGAGAGGTGGGCGTAGCCTTCCGTGCGCCTGAGGAAGAGCGAGGCCTCGTCGCGAATGGTCCTCTCGATCCGGGCCGGGTCCTCGTCGGGCTTGACGAGGAGGATGGAAGGCAGCGGCCAGAGGGTCAGCCATTCCGCGAGCGCGCCCGCGTGGAAGCCGAAGTCGGTGACGATGGCGTCGGCCTGGTCGGAGGAGTACAGCTTCTCGACGTCCGCGATGGCCGCGGGAAAGCTGAGGATCCAGTCGGGGCACAGCTCGCCGATGACGCGCGCGGCCTCGGCCCGCTCCGCCTCGTCGTGGATGGCAAGGATGAGCCTGACCGCGCCCTCCGAGGCCTTGCCCTGCTGCGCGCTCATGACTGCGAGTCTCCGGGTTGCGCCATTGCCTCGAGTCTAGCTCCGAGCCTCCGTCGCGTCAAGGAAACGGGCCTTCGTAAAGCGCCGGCGGGCCGCGATTCGTTGCGTAAGGCGTCGCCGCTCGGCTATACTGGAAGCAGTCGGAGGCACTGATGAGCGAGGATCTTGATTTCTCCGTTCCCGATCTCGGAAAGCGCGGCATACCGTCGCCCATCGTCCTCTCGACAAACAGCGGAGACAGGATCGCCGATTACGTGCGCGACGACGACCGCGTCCTCTACTCGGTCGTCGCGGACGGAGGGGGGGCGGAAGGCGCGTTCGAGGCCGCCGGGCCGAGGGAACTGATCTACTTCGCCCCGAGCCACGTCCACGCGGGCATAGTGACCTGCGGCGGCCTCTGCCCGGGCATCAACGACGTGATCCGGGCTCTCGTCCGCTGCCTCTGGTTCCGCTACGGAGTACGCCGCATCACGGGCATACGGTACGGCTACCGCGGATTCCTTCCGGAGGCCGGCATCGGCGTGCGCCCTCTGGACCCCGAGGCGGTCGACGAGATCCACAAGGTGGGCGGCACCTTCCTCGGCTCGTCGCGGGGCGGCGGGGACCGGGTGTCGGACATCGTGGACGCGCTCGAGCGCCTCAACCTGAACGTCCTGTTCTCGATCGGCGGCGACGGTACACAGAAGGGGGCCATGGAGATCGCCGAGGAGGTCGAGCGCAGGGGTCTCAAGATCTCGGTCGTCGGCATACCGAAGACGATCGACAACGACGTCCTCTACGTGGACCGGACCTTCGGCTTCGAGACCGCCGTCGCCCGGGCCGCCGAGGCGGTCGCGGCCGCGCACACGGAGGCCCACTCCGCGATGAACGGCGTCGGCCTCGTCAAGCTGATGGGAAGGCAGTCGGGCTTCATCGCCGTCCACACCGTGCTCGCGGTCCACGAGGCGAATTTCGTGCTGATACCCGAGGTCCGCTTCGACCTCGACGGCCCGAACGGCCTCTTGAAGCACCTCGAGGACCGCCTGGCCAGGCGCTCGCACGCGGTCATCGTGGTCGCCGAGGGCGCGGGCCAGGAATTCCTGAAGACCGACGGGGGAACCGACGCCTCGGGCAACGCGAAGCTCAGCGACATCGGCATCTACCTCAGGGACACGATCGTCGGGCATTTCAAGAAGAAGGGCGTCGACGCGACGGTCAAGTACATCGACCCGAGCTACATGGTCCGCTCATCGGTCGCGGACCCGACGGACTCGGTCTACTGCGAGAGGCTCGGCAACAACGCCGTCCACGCCGCGATGGCGGGCAAGACCAAGGTGATCATCGGCATGGTACACGGCCGCTTCGTCCACATTCCGCTGGCGGCGGCCGTTTCGAGGAGGAGCTTCGTGGATCCGGAAGGCTCGCTGTGGCGGGACGCCGTCGACGCGACGCAGCAGCCGCTGGACATGACGAATCCGAGGCAGGCATGACCAAGAAGAAAGTCCTGATAATCGACGAGTCCGAGCTCTTCAGGGACTACCTCCGGAGCCGCCTGATCGCCAACGGCCTCGTGGCGGAGACGGCGATCAACGGCCTCGACGGCATGGTCAAGCTCCGCAACGCCCTGCCCGACCTCGTGATCATCGACTACAACCTCTCGAGGAAGACCTGCCGCGAGGTGCTCGAGGAGAAGAACCGCAATCCGAACACCCAGGTGATCCCCGTCGTCCTGACCGCCCAGAAGGTTGACCGGAACCGCATCCTCGAGCTCGTCCCCTACAACATCAGGCGCGTCATCATGAAGCCGATCAAGATCGACGCCCTGTACTCGACGCTGTCCGAGATACTCGGGATCAAACTGGAAGTCGACGCGACGCCCTGCGTCATCGAGTCCCACGTGAACGACAACATCGTCTTCGTGGAGATCGCGAAGGGCCTGAACCGCGAGAAGATCGACCTTTTGCGCTTCAAGATCGCCGAGCTCCTCGAGATCTACTCGATCCGCAGCCCGCGCATACTCGTCATGCTCTCCGACATGGAGCTCAGCTTCGTCGACGGCCCCAACATGGAGCTGCTGCTCGACACGCTGCTCGAGCGCACGCGCGCCAAGGCGCGCCACATCAAGATCCTGACCAACTCAACCTTCGCGAGGGATTTCGTCTCGGGGAGGAAGGAGTACGCGGACATCGAGGTGCTCTCGAGCCTCCAGTACGCGATGGACGGGCTCCTGACCGACTACGATCCCGAAATCGAGATGGGAGAGGGCAAGGCCGAGATGCTCGCCGAGCGCGTCCTGGCCGCGCAGACCCGGGAGACCTCGCGCGAGGCCATCGAGATGCGCTTCGAGGCCGAGGGCCGGAAGGCCATCACGATCGAGTCGATGAAGGAGGCCGGCAAGGGCCTGACGATCGCGGTCGTCGACGACGACTTCGTCATCCAGGAGCTCGTGAAGACGACCTTCGGCGCGATCAACGCGACGGTGCTCGCCTATTCCGAGGGGGGTCAGTTCCTCGAGGCGGCGAAGTCCAAGAACTTCGACCTCGTGTTCCTCGACATCATCATGCCGGGCATCGACGGCTTCCAGGTCCTCGCGCGCCTGCGGGCGGAGGACATCGAGATGCCGATCATCATCCTGTCGGCGGTCAGCCAGAAGGAGGCCGTCATGCGCGCCTTTCAAGCCGGCGTCAAAAGCTACCTGATCAAGCCGCTCAAGCCGGACCAGATCCTCAAGAAGACGCTCGAGATCCTCAAGGCCAACTTCTAGGGCGTCCCGTGGCGTTCCCCGACGATCTGAGAAAGGCCTCGTTCGAGCAGGCCGAGCTGCCCGCGGCCGTCCTCGACCAGCGCGGCGTGCTCGCCCTGTGGAACCAGGCCTTCGCCGAGCTCTTCAACCGCGTCTCGGGCCTCGGGCCCGAGAGGCTGTCGGGCTCGTTCTTCGACTTCCTCGAGTCCCGCGAGGGCACCCGCCTCGAGTACTACGCGGCGGAGATCCTGCTCGGCGGGCGCGCCTCGGCCGCGGTCGAGAGCCCGGCCAGGGCCTCCGACGGCTCCGTCCGCTGGCTCAGGATCGTTCTCTCGCGCCTCGGCGTCTCGTCGGGCGGCGAGGCGGCCGCCGGGGAAGGGGTACAGGAGGAGCGATTCCTCCTCTGCGCCGTAGAGGACGTCACCGACCGCGTCCTGCGCGAGGAGGGCCTGCGCAGGGCCAAGGACGAGGCGGAGAAGGCGACGCACACGAAGAGCCTCTTCCTGGCGAACATGAGCCACGAGATCAGGACCCCGATCCAGACGATCCTGGGGATCGTCGAGCTCCTGCGCGAGACCGAGCTCGACACGGAGCAGGCCGACTACGCGGGCCAGGTCGGCTTCTCCGCCGACGTGCTCCTCGGCCTCATCAACGACGTCCTCGACTTCTCGAAGATCGAGGCGGGGAAGATCGAGCTGGAGACGACGAACTTCGACCTCCGCGCCTGCGCGTACCAGGCCGTCGACCTCCTCGCCATCGAGGCGGGCCGCAAAGGCCTCGAGATCGTGGTCGACATCGACGATGACCTGCCCGCTCTCGCGAGGGGCGACCCGCTCAGGCTGAGGCAGGTCGTCGTCAACCTGCTCAAGAACGCGGTCAAGTTCACGCGCGAGGGCAGCGTGACGCTCGCGCTCGCGAGGACCGACTCGCCCTCGGGCCAGAGGATCCGCTTCGAGGTCGCCGATACCGGACCCGGCATCCCGAGCGCGGCCCGCGAGCGGCTCTTCACTCCCTTCTACCAGGCCGACACTCAAGGCGCCCGAAAGGGCGGGGGCACGGGCCTCGGGCTCGCGATCTCGCGCAGCCTCGTCGAGACCATGGGCGGGACGATCGGCGTGCGGGCGCCGGAGCTCGCGCGCGCCAAGGGCCCCGGCGGCGAGGGCGTCGTGTTCTGGTTCGAGATCCCCCTCGCCTCGCCGGACTTCACCGCCCCCCCGCGCCTTCCCCCGGCCTCGCGGGCGGGCGCGCGGCTCCTCGTCGTGGACGACCACGAGGGCGCGCGGGAGTTCGCCGCGGCCGTCGCGTCGAGGGCCGGCTACGACGTCCGGACGGCCGCGTCGGGCGAGGAGGCGCTCGCCGCGCTGCGATCTTCCGCCCTCTCGGGCTCTCCCTTCTCGCTCTGCCTGATCGACCAGGGCATGCCGCGCATGGACGGCTGGAGGCTCGCGAGCGAGATCACGGGCGACACGTCGATCAACGCCGCCCGCCTCATCCTCATGGCGGGTGCGGGCACGATCAGCGCCGACGCCAAGATGAAGCTCCTGCGTTGGTTCAACGGATATCTCGCGAAGCCGGTCAGGCCGCGCGAGATGCTCGAGGCCCTGGAGCGGGCGCTCTCGTCCGAGGTCGACCTCGAGAGCGCCGAGGCCGGCGCCGAGGCCGAGGCGAAGCTCGCCCGCTTCGACGCCGACGTGCTCCTCGCCGAGGATCACGACGTGAACCGCGAGCTGTTCACCCTCCTCCTCGAGCGGATGGGATGCCGCGTCGTCGGCGCGCGCGACGGCGTCGAGGCCGTGGAGCTCGCGTCGCGAAGGCGCTTCGACCTCGTGCTCATGGACATCTTCATGCCCCGAATGTCGGGATACGAGGCGTCCCGGGCCATAAGGTCCTCGGGCTACGACGGCCCCATCGTCGCCGTCACCGCGAGCGCGCTCAAGGGCGAGCGCGACAAGTGCGTCGAGGCGGGGATGGACGGCATCCTGGTGAAGCCCTTCAAGAGAGAGGACCTCGCGGAGGCGCTGAGCGCCAGCCTCGGCGGGGGACGGCGGTCCGCGAGCGCGATCGGCGCGTCGCGCCCTCTCGAGACGCAGGGCGGTCCGCCGTCGGACGCGCGGACCGGGGCGGCCGGTCCCGAGGTCTTCGACTGGGAAGGGGCGCTCGATACCTTCCTCGGCCAGAGGGCGACCGTCGTCAGCCTGCTGGGACGATTCATCGAGAAGGCGGGCGCGCAGGTCGGCGAGCTCGCCCAGGCCCTCGAGGCACAGGACATGACTCGGTTCCGCGAGGTCTCGCACTCCCTCAAGGGCGCCTCGTGGAACCTCAGCGCGCGGCGTCTCGGGGACGCCGCCCTCTCCGGCGAGACCGCGGGCAAGGAAGGCGACGCCGAGGCCGCGGCCTGGGCGCTCGGGGAGATCAAGGCGTCCTTCGAGGAATTCGCATCGGCCGCCGCTCCGTACGTACAGGGCGGCTAGCGGCGGACGTCAGCGGCGGCGCCATATACGACGAATAGCGCGGGGAATTAACACGCGACCGCGGCGCCGTGTAGTATTCCCGCGTGAGAGCGAACTACCACACCCACTGCGACTACTGCGACGGCCGCGCGAGCGCCGCCGCGATGGCGAAGGCCGCCGCCGCCGCCGGCTATTCCGTCCTCGGCTTCAGTTCCCACTGCCCGCTGCCCTTCCCGAGCGAGGGCAACATGAAGCTCTCGCGCCTCGGCGAGTACCGCGACGAGATTCGCGGACTCGGCCGCGAGTGGGCCGACCGAGGACTCGAGATCCTCCTGGGGCTCGAGATCGACTATATCGCGGGCCTCTGCTCTCCGCGCGACGAGGTGTTCCGTTCCGCGGGCCTCGACTTCATGATCGGCTCGGTGCACTACGTCGAGCTGCCGGGCCCGGGCCGCTTCGCCGTAGACTACGGCAAAAAGTTCTTCGAGGATCGCATGGCGCGCTTCTCGGGGAGGGATCAGGGCCGCGCCCTCTACGAGGCCTACTACGAGGCGCTCTCGACCCTCATCGAGGAGGGCGGCTTCGACATCCTCGGCCACTTCGACCTCGTCAGGAAGAACAACGGGGCAGGGCCGGAGGGCGCGGGCGGACGCTGGTTCGATGAGCTCTCCCGCGGCTACCTGGACGCCGCCTTCGGGGCGGCCCGCCTCCTCAAGGGCTCAGACATCGTCGCCGAGATCAACGTCGGCGGCATGAGCAGGGGGAAGGTCAGCTCGCCCTACCCCTCGCTCCCGATACTGAAGGAGCTCCGCGGGCTCGGTGTGCGCATAACGTTCTCGGCCGACGCGCACGCGCCCGAGCACCTGGGCGCGAACCTGGGCGCGGGCCGCGAGCTCGCCCGGGCCGCGGGCTACGGCTCGGTAGCGGTGCTGACGAAGGGTAAGTGGATCGAGGTCGGGATCGACGAGACCTGAGGCCTAGCGGTTGCGGCGCTCCTCGCCCTTCTGGCACTCGACGCAGAGGACGGCGTAGGGGATGGCCTCGAGCCGCTCGGAGGGGATCTTCTTGTTGCACTTCATGCAGAAGCCGTAGCGGCCCTGGTTGATGCGGCTCAGGGCGGCGTCGATGGCGCGAAGGCGCTTGATGTCCTGCGTGCCGAGGGCCTCGATCATCTTGCGATCGATGTCGTCGGAAGCGACGTCGGCGAAGTCCTTCGGGTCCATCTCCTCGACGATGGCCCGGAAATCGGCGTTGGTGGCGATGAGGGTCTCGAGTATCTCGCGTTTCTGGGAGAGGAGCAGCTCCCTCATCTTCTCGACGAATTCCTTCTCCATCTGCCACCTCCTGAAAGCCCTTGGTATCCGAGACGCCTGAGAGCCGCGCGAGAGCCGAGATCCGCTCGGCGTCGCTTTGGTCTTGAAACGGCTCATCGCCGCATCGGGCCGGCACGATGATGTATATCGGTCAAAAAGTCAAGATGCGATCGATCGCGGGCCTCGACGGGGAAGGCCGCGGCCCTCGCCGCTCGATTGACATTCCCCAAGATAGTACATACTATTTTATGCGCCTGCGAGGAATATGCAAATTCCGCGGGCGCGCGGACGCGACCTTGCGAGGCGCCCCGCGCTATTCCCCCCGAGGAGAAAACGTGGCCAAAGAAGAAGCCATAGAGGTCGAAGGCGTCGTACGGGAATCGCTCCCGAACACCATGTTCCGCGTGGAGCTCCAGAATGGCCACGTCATCCTGGCGCACCTATCAGGCAAAATGCGTAAGCATTATATCCGCATCGTCCCCGGCGACAAGGTCAAAGTCGCCCTCTCTCCCTACGACCTCAACCGCGGGCGCATAATCTACCGCGAGAAATAAGCCCTTCAAAGATAATTCCCCCGGCGCCTACCTCGCCGGCCCTCTCACGAGGACCCACGTGGCGCCCGTTCCTCCCTCGGAGCGGTCCGCCGATCCGAAGCGCCCGGCGAGCTGGCTCGACTCGAGCGCGCGCCGCGTCGCGGCCCTGAGGACGGGCGCGCCGTCCGAGTGATTCCCCTTCCCGTGGATTATCAGCACTTTCTCGAGGCCCCGCCGCGCCGAGTCGCGCAGGAACGCGCCTATCGCGTCCTCGGCCTCGCGCGCGGTCATGCCGTGGAGGTCCAGCGAGGCCTGGGGCCTCATCTCCCTGAGACGCCTCGCCTCCCCGGCGGCGTCCGGGCCCGTCGGCTCGGGCGCGTCCTTCGCGGAGAGGTCCCGCTCATCCCCGCGTCCGCGCTTGATGCGCTCCCACTCGTTCAGTATCTCGCCGAAATCCATCGTCGCCTCAGTAGGTAAACACGGATTCGGAGGGGGCCCAGGCCTCCACGCCGTCCGCGAGGACGAGGCCGACGAAGCCCGAGGACTCTCCGCGCTCCCTGGCGGTCGCGCCGAGCGGCACGCGAATCCTCAGCTCGGCCTGAGCCGAGGGGATCACGCTGATCTGGTCGGTCCAGACGACCGCGTAGCTCGAGCGCCGCTCGAGCGCGGAGGCCAGGCAGAGCGCGAGCGCGAGGAGCGCCGCCGCGAGGAGGGCGATCGCCGCCGCCCTTGCGCGGGGGCGCGCGCGCTCGCCCGCAAGAATCTTCTCTCGTTCGTCGCGCCGCTTCCTCCGCCGCGCTCTCGTTTGCCCCAGGGCGGCGACGAGAGCGGCCGAGGCGGCGAGGACGACGGCCGGGACGAGGAAGGCCACAGGAGGAGGGAGCGCGTCGAGGAGGGGCTCTCCCGCGCCGCTCTCCCCCGCTCGCTCTCGCGCAAGGACGGCCGAGATGGCCCGCGAGGCGGCGTCCGCCTCGCGATAGGCGCGCTCGAAGGGCAGCTCGCGCCGCATGGTCCCGTACAGCGAGGCGAGGGCCGCTCCCCGCTCATCCTTCTCCCATAGGAGCCTCGCGGCCTCGGTCGTCGGGCCGAACGGCACCGCCATCGCGGACGCGGCCGCCGGCTTCGGCCTCTCGGGCGCGCGGACCTCGACCTCGATCGCGCGCGCCTCGAGGCTCGCGACCTTGCCGTCGGTCCCGAGGACGGCCAGGGGCGGGAAGCTGAGGCGAAGTCGCCCCGCCCGAGGCGGCGCGACGGCCACGACGGCGCTCGCGCTTCCGGAGTAGCCCGAGCCCCCGGCCCTGAAGTCGTCCTCGCGTCGCGAGGACCAGGCCCCGCGGTCGAGCGGCGCGCCGTCGAGCAGGACGATGGGCTCGGGCAGGACGATACAGGGGAAGTTGCCGGCGCCCTCGAGGCGGAGCGCGAACTCCGCCGATCCGCCCGCGACCGGCGAGGAGGGGTCGGGCCCATCGAGCCTCATCGACAATCGCCCTATCGCTTTGCTCTCCGAGATCGCCTTCGGAAAGGCCTTGATCTTTACCGAGACAGCGTCGGCCTGGCCTCTCCGTCCCGGCGATCCCCGGTCCGGATCGAGGGTCGCGTCGGGCAGGACGAGCTTGCCCTCCTCAAGCGCGACTACCGTCCATTCGAGGTAGCCCGAGGCCTCGATCGTCGCCTTCGCCGGCGCCTGGAACGAGGCCGAAAGTCCCTTCTGAGTCGCGCCGCCGTCGGCGCGCTCGAGGCGGACCTCGAAAGCCTCGCAGCGATACGCGGAGGCCGGCGCCTTCCATTCCCACATGGCCGGCAGCGGGGCCGCTTCCTTCGCGGCGCCCGACGGATCCTTCACGTTCAGCTCGATGGGACCGAGCTCGAGCCTGCCCTCGCTCGAACTCAGGATCAGCGTCTCGATCCTCCGCGTCCCCGACTCGCCGAGGGCGAAGCCGAGCCTGAGCTCGGCGCCCTTCGCGCCGCCCTTCATCACGTAGGGCCGAGCGGCCTGGGTCTCGAGCGCGAGGCCAGGGCCGAGGCGCAGGGCGTCCACGCGCAGGGAGGAGGAGGTCATTCCCTCTATCTTGAGGATGAGGAGGGCGGTGCCGCCCTTCACGAGCTCATCGGGGGCGATCTCGTACTCGTAGCGGAAGACTCCTGAGGCGTGCGCGGGGACGCGTTGCGCGAAAGCCATCGGGACGCAGGCGAGAACGGCGGCGAGCAGGGCGACGGCTCGCGCGGCGGCCTTCGATCGTCGGCGCATCAGTAGTCCGCCCCCCCGGACTCGGTCCTTGCGGCGCCGGGACGCCAGGATCCGGTCTCGAGCCTCTCGAGGAGCTTGAGCTCGGCCTCTTCGGCGCCCCCCTTCGAGACCGAGGTCGGGGCCGCGCCCGGCGGCGGGGACTGGTTCCTCATCTTCCACGCGCGCCACGCGAGCTCGAGGTCGAGCCGCGCGTCGCGCTCGAGGTCCTCGTCCCCGCTCGAGCGGGAGAGCGCGTCGCGGAAGGCCCTCCACGCCTCCTCGAAGCGGCCGCGCTCATAGAGCGAGAGTCCTTCGTTGAGGGCGGCGGCGGCTGCGAGGGCGGGCCCGGCGTCGGGCGCGCCCTCGCGCCGAGCCTCGGCGTAGAGGCCGGCGGCCGCCCCGTGCTCGCCGAGCCTCGCGTAGACGTTCGCGAGGTCGTAGGCCGCCGTCGCGGGGAAGGCCCGCGCGTCGACGGCGAGATAGGCAGCGGCCGCGCCCTGGTAGTCGCCGCGGTCGTGGCGTCGATTCGCCGCGGCGATCGCCGCGTAGTCCGCGAGGGCGGAGCAGCCCGAGAGCGAGAAGATCCCGGCGAGGGCGGCAGCCAACGCGGCCGCCGTCCGCGAACGGCGGGCTCGCGGGCATCGCGCTCGGGAGGGCGATTCCGTCACGGCAGCGCCCTCCGCGTCGAGAGCGCCTCGGCCAGGATCGCGACGATCAGGAAGGCGAGGGCCGCGAGCGCGAAGTCGCCGGAGCGGTCGGCCGAGGAGTACTCGATCCGCGTTCCGCCGGCAGCGGCAGACGCGAGCTCGGCGGCGAGCGCGGCGCTCGTCCCGGGATCAGAGGCCTCGAGGTAGCGCCCTCCCGCGGCCGCCGCGACGGCGGCGAGACGGGCTTCCTCGAGCGCGCTCGCGACCCGGCTCCCGCGCTCGTCGACGATCGGCGCGCCGTCGGGGCCGGGCACGGGCGCGGGCTCGCTCCCGCCCACGCCGACGACGATCAGGCGCGCCCTCGAGCGGGCGGCTTTCTCCGCCGCGCGGCGCGCCGAGCCCGCGAGCTCGCCTCCGTCGCTCAGGAGGACGAGAAGCCGGTCCCCCGCGCGGGACTCCGTGAAGGACGAGAGGCCGGCTTCGATGCCGCGCTCGAGGTTCGTGCCGACGGCAGTGATCGCGTCGGGTCCGACGTACTCGAGCGCGTCCTCGAGGGCCGCGAGGTCCTCGGTCATGGGCGCGAGGAGGACCGCGTCTCCCTTCGCGGCGACGATCGAGAAGGAGGCCCTGCGGCCCGCGGCGCCCTCCCGGCGCAGAAGAGACCGCACGATCTCCTTCGAGGCCTCGGCGCGGGAGATCCCCGAATCGACGGCCCCCATGCTCCTCGACGCGTCGATGACGAAGGCCGCCTCGACGCCGGAGCGCTCGGCCACGGAGCCGCGCCGGCCCCAGGACGGCCCCGCCAGCGCGGCCGCTGCCGATAGGATGAAGAGGACCCCGGCGGCCGCGCCGATCGCGGCCGCGGCCGCGAAGGCCGCGCCCGCCCTTCGCCTGAGCGCCGGCCCCGCGAGGGCCTCGACCGAAGCCCGGAGAGCGGGCGCGCGAAGGACTACGAGCGCGATCTCGGGGACCGCGAGGAGTGCGAGGAGGAGGAGCTCGGGCCTCGCGAAGGTCACGGCCGCCCTCCCCCGCCCGCGAGGCCCGCGAGCCTCGCGATGCCGAGCAGGGCGAGCGCGGCGACGAGGAATGGCGCGACGAGGCCGCGCTCGGCGCTCTCGCTCCGCGCGCGCGCCGGCGAGGCGCTCTTCTCCGACAGCGACTCGAAGGCGGCCGCGAGGGCCTCGCGGTTCTCGGCGGGGAAGTAGTCTCCTCCTCCGGAGCGGGCCAGGGTCTCCATGGCGAGCGCGTCGAAGCCGGAGCGGTAGGTCCCGCTCCTCTTCTCGCCGGTCGTCGGGTCGACGTACTCGACGGGGACGTCGCCGGGGCTCCCGACGCCGACGATCGAGAGCTCGGCGCCGAATCGGAGGGCCGCGGCCGCCGCGGCCGCCGGGTCCATGGCGCCCGCGTTGCTCTCGCCGTCGGTGAGGAGGATGACGCGCTTCTCCGGAGCGCTCGACCGCGCGACGTGCGCGACCGCCGTCGCGATGCCCGCGCCGATCGCCGTGCCCTCGCCGTAGGCGCCGGGGCGGAGCGACGCGATGCGCGACGCCACCTGGGCGTAGTCCGCGGTCGGCGGGCAGACGAGGGCCGCCTCGCCGCCGAAGGCGACGAGGCCGACCGTCTCGTTGCGGCGCGCCGCCAGGAAGTCGCCGATGATGGCCTTGGCCGCGTCGAGCCTCGTGGGCTTGAAGTCCGAGGCGGCCATGCTCGGCGAGACGTCGAGGACGAGCATCGCCTCGGCGCCGCGCTCGAGGTACACGACGCGGCGCGATGCGATGGCCGGACCCGCGGCGGCGAAGGTCGCGGCGGCGAAGCCGAGCCAGAGCGCGAGGACGCGCATGCCGCGCGCGACGGAGGCGCCGAGCGGAACGCGCGGGCGCTCGCCTCCGGCGAGAGGGAAGGCGAGGGAGGCGCGCCGCCGGTCCGCCGCGCGGCCGAGCGCGAGGACGAGGAGCGGCAGCGCGAGCGCGAAGAGGGCCCAGGGCCGGTCAAGCGCGAGCAAGCAGGGCCTCCTCGTTCTCCGCGGCGATTCCCCTGGCGCGCTCGGCCGCCGCCTCGAGCTCGGCCGCGAGCGCGCTCGCCCCGCCGAAGCGCACCTCGTCGGACCAGGCCAGGAGGCTCGCGGCCCTGTCCCTCGTGGCCGGCGCGGGGAACGTCGCGTCGGGAAGGGCGGCGAGCTCGCCGGGCGTGAGGGCGGGAATCTCGGGCGAGACGCGCGCGGAGAGATAGACGCGGAGCGCGCCCGCCAGGGCGGCGGTATAAGCGGCAGGGTCGGCGGGACCCGCGTGGGCGGCGAGGAAGTCGAGGCTCTTGCCGAGCCGCTTGAAGGCCTGGCCCGCCCTCCATCGCGCGAGGAGAGCGCGCGAGGCCGGAATGAGGTACGCGACGAAGGCGAAGGCCGCCAGGCCGAGCGCGATAAGCACGCCCGCGAAGCCGTAGAGCGCGACCGCCGCTCCCGGCGGGAAGCGCTGCGGCCTCGGGGAGGTGGGATCGCGGTCCTCGGGGCCGAGGCGCGATACCGCCTCATAGGGCAAGGAGGGCAAGGCCGCGCCCGAGGCCGCGACGCCCGCGACGATTCCCCTTCCCGGCGACCAGGGCACGAAGCGGATCCTCATCTCCCAGCCGGCGCCGTTCCTCGCGATCTTGAGTGCGAGGAGCTCGGGATCGGCCGTCCCGCTCCGCGCCGGCAGTCCCGCGCCCGGCTTGAGCTCGAGCTCGGAGAGCGACTCTCCGATCGCCGGGGCGACGGGCGCGATGACCGTGACCTCTTCGCCGGGGCCGTAGCTCGCCGGAATGTACGACGGCGTGCCCGCGAGCGAAGCCGCGACGAGTCCAGCCGGGCCGACCGACGCGAGCGCGGCCGCAAAGGCGCAGCGCGCTACGGCCCCGAGCGGAGCGCGGCCCGCGCCGACGCGAGCGGCGCTCACGCCTTCCTCCTGCGCTCGAAGAACTCGAGGAGCCTGCGGACGGGATCGTCGGCGGCGTCGATCTCGAGGACGGGAACGCCCGACGAGGCGCAGGCCTCGAGGCAGGACGAGCGCCTCTCGAGGCCGCTCGCCTTCCACCTCTCGCGGAAGGCGCGGCTCCCGAGGGGCAGCCAGGCGGCCTCGCCGGTCTCGGGATCGACGACGCGGAAGGAGCCGCGCCCGGGCGGCTCGAGGTCCGAGCGGTCGGTCATCCTGACCGCGACGACGTCGTGGCGTCTCCTCAGCTCGCCCAGCGGCCTGGCCCAGCCCGGATCGCGGAAGTCCGAGAAGACGAGCACGAGGCTCCTGCGCTTCAAGGCGATGGACGCTGCGCCGAGCGCGGCCGGCAAGCCGGGTCCGCTCTCGTCGGCCGCGTCCCGCGGCGCCTCGCCGCCGCGCGTCGGCCGTCCGAGCCGAGACGCGGCCGCCGCCGCGTCGGCCACCGCGAGGGCGTGGGCCTTGCCGCGCCTCGGAGCGAGCTTGCGCAGGACCGTCCGCGCGAACACGAGGCAGCCGACGGGCATCTCGCGCAGCTGCGCCGCGTAGGCGACGAGCGAGGACGCGAGGACGGCGGCGTCGAGCTTCGAGAGCTCGCCCGCCCCCTGGTCCATCGAGCGCGAGACGTCGATGAGGAGCATGAGCGCGAGCGAGCGGTCCTCGCGGTAGGTGCGGACGAAGGGCCTGCCCGATCGGGCGGTCGCGTTCCAGTCGATGATGCGCGCGTCGTCTTCCAGGCTGTAGTCGCGCAAGGAGTCGAACTCGATGCCGCGGCCCCGGAAGACCGAACGGAAGTCGCCGCGCGCGAAGGCGCGCGCGAGGGCGGGCGACGCGAACGTCAGCCGCCTGATCCTCTCGCGGAGCTCGTCGCGGTCCACGGCGCTCAGGGCACGGGGATGGCCGAGAGGACGCGGGCGACCACGGCGTCCGCGTCGACCGCCTCCGCCTCGGCCTCGTAGGAGAGGACGAGGCGGTGCCTCAAGACCTCGGGCGCGGCCGCCTTCACGTCCTCGGGCAGGACATAGCCGCGGCCGTCGAGGAGCGCCGAGATCCTCGCGCATCGGTACAGGTGGATCGAGGCGCGGGGCGATGCCCCGAACTCGACCCAGCGCGCGATGTCGCGCGAGAGCTCGAGGGGCCGCGGCGCGCCCGCGAGCGCGTCGGCGCGGTCGCCCGCGGCGCCGGGGCGCGTTGCGCGGACGATCCTGACCGCGTAGGCGGCGATGGCCTCGTCGACAGAGACGGCCTCGGCGGCGGCCCGCATCGCCGCGATCTCGCGCGCTCCCAGGACCCGCTCGACCGGCTCGAGCGACGCGTTCGCGACGCGCCTGACGATCTCGGCCTCCTCGGCCGGCCCGGGATAGGTCGCGACGACCTTGACGATGAAGCGGTCGAGCTGCGCCTCGGGCAGGGGATAGGTCCCCTCGTGCTCGATGGGATTCTGCGTGGCCAGCACGAAGAAGGGCTCGGGCAGGGGGATGCTGGAGTCGCCTATCGTGACCTGGCGCTCCTCCATGGCCTCGAGGAGGGCTGACTGCACCTTCGCGGGCGCGCGGTTCACCTCGTCGGCCAGGAGGATGTTCGTGAAGACGGGCCCGCGCCTGGGGAGGAAGCGGCCGGTCGACTGCTCGTAGACCATCGAGCCCGTGACGTCGGCGGGCAGGAGGTCGGGCGTGAACTGGATCCTGCCGAAGCCGAGGCCCGCGATCTCGGCGAAGGTCCTGACCGCGAGGGTCTTGGCGAGACCGGGCACGCCTTCGAGGAGGACGTGCCCGCCCGCGATCACGCCCGTCAGGATGCCGCGGACTATCTCGTCCTTGCCGACTATCCTCTTGGACATCTCGGCCCTGGCCCGCGTCGCGAGCGCCTGGGCGTTCTTGATCGCCTCCGGCGGCGGCGCGGCGGCGGGCCTGCCGTTCATACGGCCTTCATCCATCCGCGCGTGTCGGGGACGACGCCGTACTGTATTCCCTTGAGCTCGCGGCCGAGCTTCATGGTGAGCTCGCCCGGCTTGTCGCCGAACTTGGCCGTCTTGCCCTTATGCGTGACCGACTCGACGAAGGAGGCGCCCGCGGCCGTGCCGGTGAAGAAGACTTCCTTCGCGTCGGAGAGGACCTCGTCGATGGCGATCCTGCGCTCGGAGACCTTGACTCCCGCGGCGCGCGCCAGCTCGACGACGCTCTTGCGCGTGATGCCGGGGAGGATCGTGTCGCCGAGCTCGGGAGTGACGAGCTCGCCGGACTTGAGGTAGAAGAACGCGTTGCAGGAGGAGCCCTCCTCCACGTACTTCCGCTCCACCGCGTCGAGGAAGAGCACCTCCATGTAGCCCGCCTCCTCGGCCTCCTTCTTGGCAAGGGCCGAGATGACGTAGTTGGAGTCGGCCTTGATCCAGCCCGTGCCCTTGGGCGTCGCCCTGATGCGCTCGGTCGTGACGGCCGACGAGGAGCCCGGCTTGAAGTAGGATCCGACCGGATTGGCGACGATGAAGACGCTGGGCTTCTTCGAGATGCCCACCCCGATGCCGCCCTCGGCGTAGGAGAAGGGCCGGAGGTAGACGCCCTGCGCGCTCACGAAGCCGTCGGCCTCCCACGCGGGGTCGTAGACGGGCTTGAAGCCGAGGGCCGCGTTGCGCGACGACACCTCGACGCAGGCGCGCACGAACATGTCCTCGGGGAAGGAAGGCATGCCCAGGCCGCGCATCGACTTCGCGAAGCGCGCGGCGTTCTCGTCGGGCCGGAAGATCGCGAGTCCCGAGCCCTTGCCGGCGCCCTTCTGCGGGAACGCCTTGAGGCCCTCGAAGCAGCCCATGCCGTACTGAGTCGTATAGTTCACGAGCGGCACGCCCGCGAAGCAGTTGCGGCGCTCGTTGAGCGCGTCCCGCTCCGCCTCGGGAAGCGCGGCCTCCTCGGCCGGCGTCTTGTGCGGCTGCTCGATGAATTCCTCGCGCCAGGAACCGTTGTCGAAGCGCGCTCGATAGGCTATCGGATACAATGCGAGCGAAAAAGCCATGAAGTCCCTCCGCTCGTTACTTTATCGCCATGCATAAATATGCACAAGCCGCGGCCTCGCGGGGTCGCCCCGCTGTTGCGCGCGCCCCTGTCCTCGGCTAGGCTGGATACGGGAGGCCTCATGCCGACCGGACGGCCCTACACGCCGAGCAACGCGAAATGGTTCAACTGGCTCCTGCGGCACAGCCTGGGCTACTGGCTCAAGTGGTATTTCCGCATCGACGCATCGTGGACCGACGGCGCCCGCGACCTCAAGCCGCCCTACGTCCTCGTAGCGAACCACGTCACCCTCATCGACGCGTTCATGCTGAGCGCCTTCATTCCCGTGCCCGTCTACTGGATCACGGCGGACGGCAACATGCGATCGAGCGTAATGCGGGCCCTCCTCGGCCTGGTGGGATCGATCCCGAAATCCAAAGCCATTCCGGACATAGAGACCGTGGGCCAGACAGTCAGGGTGATCCGCAAGCGGCGGGGAATCGTCGGCATCTGCCCCGAGGGACAGACGAGTTGGAACGGCATCACGCAGCCGCTGGTCCCCTCTACCGCGAAGCTCCTCAAGCTCCTTAAGGTGCCGGTGCTCGCGGCCGTGATCAAGGGCGGCTATTCCTCGTATCCCCGATGGGCCTCGGCATTCAGGCGAGGCAGGATGGAGATCGCCTTCTCGGCCGCCTTCCTCCCGGACGACCTCAAGGCCATGGATGCGGACGCGATAGCCGCGCGGCTCGATCGGGCACTGGCCCACGACGAGTCCGCGTGGAACGCGGTCGAGCGGGTGCGGTTCCTGTCCCCGCGGCGGGCCGAGGGCCTCGAGCTCGCGCTTTTCATGTGCCCCTCCTGCGGCGCCACCAATTCGCTCGCGGGCGAGGGCGGCCGCCTCCTGTGCGGATCCTGCGGGGAAGCCTGGCTCGTCGACGGATACGGCCGAATCAGTACGGAATCGGGCGCGAAGCCGGCCTTCGCGGGGATCAGGGAATGGGACGAGTGGCAGGAGTCGGCCTTCGCGAAGGC
>Ga0153915_10000051_pt1 | contig 108926 bp, 108 predicted proteins | sample Opewatmetagenome_2_FD_107003 | JGI IMG/M metagenome (GOLD analysis project Ga0153915, IMG submission 107003) | Freshwater wetland microbial communities from Ohio, USA - Open water 3 Core 3 Depth 3 metaG | ecosystem: Environmental > Aquatic > Freshwater > Wetlands | place: USA: Ohio, Lake... | reverse complement strand
TACATCCTCAAGCCGTTCCGTGAACTGGAACTCAAGACCACCATCGAGATGGCACTGTACAAATTTGCCATGGAACACGCCCTCCGCATCAGCGAGGAGACGACCCGTGTGCTGCTCAATGCCACGGAGGATTTCCTGTTTTTGATCGACACAAAGGGCCGGTTCCTTGCCGTGAACCAGGCCCTGGCCCTGAGGGCGGGTAAAGACATCGCGGGGTTCGTTGGATCGGATATATCGGACCTCGTTACGCACGGGTTTATATCACCCCGCATGGCGGCCTGGAACCTGAACCCTACCCAGAAAAAACCGATCCATTTCCAGGAAGAGTTCCGGAACAACTGGTACGATACCTCGATATACCCGGTCCTCAGCCCTGAGGGGGATATCGTATTGTTTGCCGTTTCGGTCAGGAATATCACGAACAGCAAGAAAGTCGAAGAGCAGTCACGGCAGAACGAGGAGTTCTTCCGTTCGCTGATCGAGGAGACGTCCGATATCATCGCCGTACTGAACAGGGACGGGACGATCCGGCACGAGAGCCCGTCCATTACCCGGTCCCTCGGTTTTGAACCGGCCATTCTTATGGGAAAATCGTTTGCCGATATTGTTCACGAAGATAATGTGCCGGAATTCAACCGGCTCATCACCGAGGTCCTTGAAACACCGGGCATGGTACGGCCTATACGGCTGAAAATGAAAAGCACTTCGGGGTCACCGACGATCATGGAAGGGATCATCAGCAACCTGTACGGGAACCCCGTCATCGACGGGATCATCATCAACGGCTGGATCAGGGCGGAATGTTAGGTCCGGGCGACCACGACCCGGTTGGGGAATACCTGACCTCCGCGCCTCCCCTGCACGTGGCAAACTAAATCAAAAAAATGGTCCGTGCACCCTTGAGGATCACGCTGTTTTCGGGATCGCCCGTATCGATTTTGCATAGAAGAACCCGACGATACCAAAGGTGATGATCGGGGATACCCAGAACGGGATATCAAAGCCGAAACTGTCCATGATCATGATGACTCCCAGGAAGAAGATGGAGTACATGGCCCCGTTCTTGAGATAGAGATATTTCTTGATAGTGTCGACATTCCTGATCGTCAGTTCCCTCACGACAAATGCCCCCAGGCCGTTACCAACCAGGATCAGGGGTACAGCCATCGTGAACGCGAACGCCCCGACAACACCATCAATCGAGAAGGTTGCATCGATCACTTCGAGATAGAAGATCTTACTGAGATCGGTCATGTTGCCGTGAAGCATCTTCTTCTCGGCCTGCTCGGCGTTCTCCCGGAACCCGTGTACGATGAAGAAGGCCGTGGAACCGACAACCGCCCCGAACGCGACCATCGTGTTGTAACCGAGGGCAACCCAGACCAGGGCAGCAAGGATTATCGAGACCACCGCGAAGAACCAGACACCTTTGACGGCAAAGAACCGCTCGCCCTTCAGGCCAAAGTTCTTGCCTTCGAGAAACAGCCAGTGGAAGAAGAGGAAGATGAGGAATGTCCCCCCGCCCATCAGGAGGATGGGTGCGGACTGTTCTATGGCCGCAATCACCAGCGGGTCGCTGGAGAATGTTGCCATGAATGCCCCGATGGGCCCAAGGGAAGGCGCGGATAACCAGACGATCAGCCACGGGAGGAGGCCGCGGACCGCAAAGACCGCAATAATCAGGCCCCAGAGCAGGAACCAGCGCTTCGCCCGCTCGCTCATCGTCGAAAGTACTTCGGCATTGATGATCGCGTTGTCGATGCTCGTGATCGTCTCGAAGAGACAGAGACCCGCGATGATCAGTACGATGGAAAGGATGTCCATGGATCAGGATCATATGGCTTTGCCCGGGTAATAACAGTATTTCAGCCCAGGTCACCAGCGCACCAGGTGCCTGCCGTAAGGACCGGCGGATGTAAACCCACTACCTATTTCTGGTGCCGGATAAGACATCTATCATCAGGCTGTACGGGATGACAGGCACAGGAAAAACCGCTGGACACGGGGAGACGGACGCTGCGGAGAGGGAGATCCGGCAGGTCGCGGAGCGGATGCAGTCCGCCCGGACCAAGGGCGACCTGGGCATCATCGTTACGCACGAGGTACAGAAATATTCCCTGTTCGACCTCCAGATCATCGGGGGAAAACTCAATACCGAGATCGAGAAACTGCCCCCGCCATACCGGGACGCGATCCGCCCCTGCTTCCGCGAACAGCTCTTCGGAAAGCACCACCTCCTGTTGGCAATGTACCGCGGCAGGGCGTTTGAGCGGCTCACGACACCCATCCGCGACCGGGAGCGCTTCGACAAATTCTGCGGGATGGTACCCGAAGGGACGTTTGCATGGGATGACTCCAGCGAGCGGAACCCCTATTTCAGGAACCCGAAGAACCGTCTCTTCTATTACCTGATCGCCGCGTTCACCATGTTCGTCCTCGAGGAGCCGGGCCACCCGGTAGGAATGCCGTTCCCCGGGGGGTTCAAAGTAGAGCAGCGGGGACGGGACTATTACTGCCTGATCCGGGACAAGGAGAAAGAGATCTTTTATTCCATCTGCAACTTCTGCCCCGCACTCCAGAGCGAGGAGCCCGGCACGGGAAAACAGCCATCATAGGATGGCGGATAGGATGGCGGCCGGATGAGAGAAAGCATATCCCGTAGTGCCAGACAGATGTACCTATGTCGGAAAATCACGGGGTGCTGTACCCCCTTGCCCTCTTCAAACAGCGGTACGTCCGGGGGTCTTCCTGGACCCAGATTGTGCTCAACTTCGGTATCATTACCGCGAATGCAAAACTCTTTGAGGACTTCTTCTACATCCATCTCGGGCTGACCCTGCCCATGGTTATTGCTCTCTCGGTACCCTGTTACATCATCATCTGTTATATCATCGGGTACTATGATGAGAAGAGCGGGTTCTGGCAGATCGAGAACAACCTGAGCTACCGTGTCACGCCCTACTCGGAAGAGATGCTGACAAATATCCGGGAGATCAGGGAACATATCAGGAAGAACAGCTGAGGGAACTATCCGCCCGCGTACGTGTTACAAAACCAGAACAGATGCGAATGCCGGTATGCGGCAAAAAAATGAAAAAAATCTTCTTTTTAATCCAGCGGGATTGTCTCCAGTTGCGACACGAGTTCCCAGATCCGTGTCCGCGCATGGATGGGCATATTGGGATCATTGGAGATTTCATCGATTTTCGAGATGGCTTCCGCGGCGCGCAGCCCCATCGCCTTGGAATTATTCGTGAGCAGCGTCCGGGTCTCATCAGCAACGCGCCGGATATTTCTCGGTATTGAACCGTCCTCCTGGATGTGCTGCAGCATCAGGATACAGTTTTCCATGGTCTTTTCTGCTGTTGGCATAGTATCGCCTACCTGTGTACCTGTAGTTAATATGCGGAACCGACATATATAGTTTAAATATCGATCAGACGGTGACCCCATGCCACGAAAAGAAGACGAGATAATGGCTGAATGCCTCCTCAAAGGGGGGAAAATGCTTGAAAAGACCTGCAAGACCTGCGGCTGCCCGCTCTTTGACGTCAAGGGCAAGACGCTCTGCGTTGTCTGTGCAGAGAACGAGACCGCTGCAAAGGGGGCAAAGGCCCCGGCGGCTGCGGCAGCAGCAGAGCCCCACGCCCATCACCACGAGCACGTCGCCGGTTGCGGGTGCGGCATGGACCATGACGAGGAGTCCTGCACGTGCGGCGATGACGAGGAGGGCGGGATGCTCGCCGAGGAGATCGCAATGACGATCCATTCCCTCTGCGAGCGGGTCCACAACGAGAGGGACCCGGAGAATGTCCTTGCCCTCATGCAGGCAGTGAAGGCCGGGACCGAGGCGCTCGAGATTTTGTGCCGGTTATAATCAACAGAACCCTTTTTTATCCAGTGATTTTTAAACAAACAACAATATAATCGATCGCGCCCGACCCTGATCCATGGACCGGAAGGAACACATCCACATCATCAGCGCCGGGGAAAAGATCCACGTAGCATACCCGGCGCTCTTCCGCACGCTGCCGACGATCACCCGCACGTACGTCCTTGCCGACAGCGAAGTCTATGCGCTTGCGTCCGATCCCGGGATTGAAAAGGAGCGGCTTGCCATACGGCACGCGGTCGATGCCGTGAAGGAGATCTCCGCGTCTCTCTCGATCCCGTTTGTCCGCGAGACGGTCTTTGAGCCGGTCTACCCGTCCGTCCGGACGATCCTGACGAAAATCCACCGGGATAATCCCGGGGCACGGTATACCTTCGATCTCTCGGGCGGGTCGAAAGATCTCTGCATGGCGCTCTTCGCTTTCGCGCCGTGGTTTGGTGCGGAAGTGTATGCAACATTCGATGAGAAGATACCGCGGAACGTGCCGTTGTCGGATCATCCGGTACGCAGCCTGCTCGCCAACCCTAATTACCAGAAGATTCTCGCAATGCTGCTCCGTCCGGGCATACAGAAACCGGAAAGAGGGATCCACCAATGGGTATCCAGAGAATATCTCTATAAACAACTCTGGTCCGTTTATACCCCGTCCCGGACGAAGAAGGCAAAGCCAGGCGATCTGCCGGCAATTCCCGCGAAAAACAAGCGCGGAACGAAACCGGCAGCGGAACTGTCGCATGGGACGCTCTCGACATTACTGCACAGCCTTGAGGAAGCCGGGCTTGTTCTTGAAGAGACCGCGTCAGACACGAAGCGGGAAAAGATCTACCAGATAACAGAACGCGGGGAGATCGCATTCCGGTTCTATGCAAGTGCCGCAACCAGCACACTGGTCCAGACAATTCTTGACAAAAACTGAATTGATGGAAGCTCCAGGGCCTGCCAAAAAATTTTTTGTCAGGGTACGAGGGTGTCAGATAAGCTGCCAACTGTTGGATAATTATCCAACTGTTGGATATTTATCTGACAGTAAACCAATTTCTCCGGCGTGAGATGAGTTGCCGATCAACCAGACCCTGCCTGAAAATTTCCGGGCAGGGGTCGAGGGGGTGATCTGATCGTGAGAAATTTTTTGTGAGGGGTGGGGGGGTCAGCCCCCCATCAAAAGAAAGTATTCTTACCCGTACTCCCTCCGGCACAGCTCGAATATCTTCCCCGCCGTCTTCTCCCCAATCCCCGGAACCGCAACCAGCTCCTCTATCGAAGCATTAACCACAGCCTGCACCGACCCGAAGTGCGCCAGCAGCAGCCGTGCGTTCTTCATCCCGATCTCCGGGAACGCCGAAACGACATACTCCTGCTCCTCCGCGAGCGAGCGGTGAGACTTGTGCGGGTGTACCTTGCGCTCGCCCCGTTCGCCCTCCTCGCGTTTCGCGATGACATAGAGCATCTGGGCGGTGTCCTGCTCGTCCTTCGTGAAGATGAGCGTGATGCCCATGTCAATGGTGATGGCAGCGAGCACACCCCGGATCGCATTCGGGTGGATATCCCGCTGGGTGTAGAGATCCGCTCCCTCAACGATCAATACCGGCCGTGGCACGGCATCGGCCATCTCCTTGAGCTGTCCGAGCAGGTCGCGGTTAATGAGGGTGTCGGCAAAGTCCCGGGATGTCTTGCGCTCGATGAGGATACGGTCGCCAACGGCATAGTCCCCGTGTGCCAGCCGTTCGAGCCGGATCGCTGCCCCCATGGTGGAGAGGACCTCGACCACCTTTGACGATGTCTCGCGGTCATCGATGACTATTTTCACACCCTGCGGGGTGAACTCCTCGATGCTTGCCTGATCTGCGATGAGCGGGGTCTCCCGCGGGGATGAGAGCACCGTGTTCAGCGTCCGCATACTCTTGTGCATCATCTTCTCCTTTGCGGTACTGACGTGGCGGAAGACTTCATCTGATGTGCCTTTCGTGATAAGGACAACAACCCTCCCGGCGCCAGACCGTCCGGTCCTGCCCTTGCGCTGGATGGACCGGATCTCCGATGGCACGGCCTCGTAGAAGATTACCAGGTCGGTTGACGGGACATCGAGCCCTTCCTCCCCGACCGATGTTGCGACCAGCACCCTGAACTCCCCTTCGCGGAACCGGGTAAGGGCCGCGATCTGCTTCTTCTGCGAGAGCCCTTTCTCGGCATCTTTCGTTGCCTGCCCGACGAAACGTTCGCTTACGATCCCGTGTTTCGCGAGGTAGTCTACGAGGAGCTGCACGGTGTCGCGGTAGGTCGCGAAGATGATGATCCGGCTGTCAGGCGAATCCGCGAGCTGCTGTTTCACGAGGCCGAGGGCAACTTCGGGTTTGGGGTGGAGCTCGTGCGTCCACTCAACGGAGCGTTCGAAGAGTTCGCGGAACGAATGGTCCTGTACAAGCCGCTGGCTCGCCTTGCTGCCCCCCGCTCCCGTCCCCTCTGCATACAGCTTGGCAAGATATCCTTTCAGCACCTCGCTCCCCTGTGACTCTGCGAGGGTGACCGCGTGCTTAAGTTTCATCAACTCCGCGTACACCGATGCAGCCGAAAACGCTGCGGAATCACGATTTGCGATCCGCTGCTGGATTTGGGCGTTGATGGCAGAAAGTTCCCGCATGGAGAGTTTCTCCCGCTTCGGCACCGTGAAGTGGAGTGATGCAAGGATGGCGAGCCGGTCCTCAGTGAGAGCGTTGATCGTCTGGATCGCTGCCTTGAGATCGGGGGGAAGATCGATATTGATGTATTCGAGGTCCCGCTCAAAGACGTACGGCCGCACGTCCGCATCGTTCTCCGTGCGGGTCTCCACGTGCTCGATCCCGAGATTCGCGCACACTTCCTGCACCTTTTCCTGCACACCACCCGGCGATGCGGTCATCGCGAGGAGGAGGGGCTTGTCCGCGGTAACGAGATACCGCTGGGCGAGGAAGACGTACGCATAGTTGCCGACCGCCCGGTGGCATTCGTCAACGATGAGGAGGGAGACGTCCGCGAGGGTGTAGCGCCCGGCAATGATATCGTTCTTGATGACCTGCGGGGTCGCAAGGATGACGGACGCCCGGTTCCAGTCAGCAGTCCGCTCCTCGGGAGGGGCTTCCCCGGTAAACATGACGAATGGGGATGCATCCGACTCTTCAGAACCCGCGGGACTCTTTGCGAGGAGATACTTCTCGAAGTAGCGGAGGTGCTGCTCCACGAGGGGTTTTGTCGGGGCGAGCATCAGCACCCTGCCGCCCTCGTTATAGAGCCGGGACGCGGCAACGAGGAGTGCCACGGCAGTCTTGCCGAGGCCCGTGGGCAGGATTACCATAGTGTTCCCATCCAGTGCCCGCATCGCAACCGAGAGTTGGTACTCCCGCTTCTCAATGGAGTCCGGTTTCACCAAGGGGTGGCTGATGAAGTTCATTGGTTGGTGAGAGGGTTGGCGGGCTTGGGTAATATAGGGAATTGTCCCCCGGAGAATAGCGGACCGGAAAGCTCCCCACTCATTGAAACGGGAGTCTGTACAGGTGTAAAACAAGAAGGGGGAGGGCTCTTGCTGGCCCTCCACTTCCCTGACAGGGGATATCCGCAAACCCTCCCTCAAAAGAGGGGCAGGACCGGGATTTGTGGAGGCGCTTCTCTCAGGATATGCCCTTGCCTACTCGTACTCCCTGAACAGCGCCGGGTTCTGTCTCCGGATCCACCAGCGCCTGACGATGAAGACACCGCCGATGAGCACTATTCCTGCCGCACCGGTGAGCACGAGCGTGCCGAACGTAAAGCCCGGCGACGGCTGAGGGGCCGGTGGTGCAACGGTGGTCTGTGTGGCGACCGGCGTGTCCTCCAGGGCTTTTTCAGCAACTGCCCGTGTCGGCCGCGTGGTCACCGGTTCCTGCGGCATGCCCCCGAACGTGGGCACGGCGGTTGGCGTTGCGTTCTGTGCGCTGAGCGTGCTGTTGGCCCTGCATGAGATCGCAAACCGCGAGAACCCGGGGCTTTTCGCGGTGTAATAGGCATTGCCATTCTTCACCATGACGAGCGTTGTCGGCAGCGCCGTCCATGTCTTTCCTGTGTTGTGATACATCACGACATCCTGCGGGGCAAGGTGGTTCTCTTTCAGCCACGACTCCGATACCACAAAATCGATCTTTGCTTCGGATATCGTGGTGTACTGTGCCGGTGTGATATCGGCATACTCGTACACGACCCCGGGCGCCGGGGCTGCTTCTTTGCCCGGCCCTTTCGCTTCGATGGCGGTCACCACCACATCCCTGACCCCGGCCCCGGTCACGGTCGCACTCGTGATGGACGTGTGGCCAATCTGGCCTACGTTCACGGAACTGGTCGATGTTCTCTCATTCCGGGGTGCGTTCTGTACGGGTTGTGCGGGAACCGGCGGGCCGTCATCATCGGATGCAGATTGTACGATCGGTGTTGGAGTCGTGGTTGGTGTGGGGGTTGGGGTTGTGGGAGGGTTGATGGTAAACCCGCTCGCGAGCATCGCCTCCTGGCCGTCCGTATTAGTGACATTGACATTCCATGATCCGGCCGTCTTACCGGTCAGGTCAAAGTAGCAGGTAATTTTGGTTGAGGTGATCACGACTTTGGTTGCCGTGATGTTGTTCTCCCCGGCTTTTGTCAGGTTGACTGTTGCGCCGGCAAGGAACCCGGTACCGGCAAGGTCTGTGATGCTGACGGACCCGGTATTAACACCGGAGGACGGTGAGATACTGGTCACGGTTGGCGGTCCTGGATTTACTGTAATGTACCCTGGTTTCCGTTTGCTGTAGTATCCCGGGACTCCTTCTGCATCATAGTATACCTGCAACGAGACCTGGTAAGTTCCTGGTACGGTATACGTGTGCGACGGGTTTTTCAATGTCGATCCGGCCGGTGCCAGACGCCACACGTCATTCTTGTACCCGCTACTGTCATACCCACCCATGATAACAATACTGCCATCTGGCAGAGCAACGCTGCTATGACCGTTCCTTCCCGAGTCCCAGGCATTCGTGTTCACCTGCGTCCACGATGCGCCATTATCCGTCGAGCGCCACACATCATTCTTGTACCTACCATCAGAAGTACGTCCACCCGTCAGGATGATACTGCCGTCAGGCATCACTACACTGCTGGGATAACCACGTCCCGTGTCCCAGGCACCCTTGTTCATCTGTGTCCAGGATTCGCCCTTATCCGTGGAACGCCACACGTCAGCTCTCATACCGCCGCTATTTCCCCCCATCATGACGATACTGCCATCAGCAAGTACCACGCTGGTATGCTGGGTTCTTATCTCCCACATGCTCCCGGTGGTTGTTATCTGAGTCCATGTTGCGCCGTCATTGGTCGATCGCCATATGTCATTCAGATAAGCGGAATTAGTCAATCCACCCATCAGGATGATACTGCCATCAGGCAGAGCAACACTGCTGGATCCCTGCCGTTTCGACCACGCGGCAGCTGGGGTCTGTTGGTCCCACGATTCACCTTTGTCTGACGAAATCCATACGTCGTTCATTTTGCCGAAGCCCAACCCGGTGCCGCCCATCAGGACGATCTTCCCGTCTGGGAGAACGACACAGTTGTGTTCGTGCCTCGCCGGCCAATTGGGTGTGCCGGTGTACTGTGTCCAGGACGTGCCCTTGTCTGTCGAATACCAGACGTCCTTGGTGTCGCCAGCGGAAATGGCGCCTCCCATCAGTACGATTCTCCCGTCTGGGAGAACGACACTGCAGGAACCTGATCTTCCCGACCAGCCGGGATTTGAGTTGACCAATGACCAGGACTGACCGTAACTCTCATCGCCAAAGAACCATGCCCATCCGGCTGGGTACCTGGTTGATTGATCGGAAAATGTCACTTCAAGAGGTACAGGTCCGGATGTAGGACTGCCGGAAAATATTACTTCGGGAAGCCCAGCGGCAGCAAAGCCGGAAATCGTCCCGGTACAAAGGATGAGCAAGAGCAGATATCGCAACCACGACATGGTTTCACCTTTTTACAGATGGACTTGTGAATCGGTTCCCGTATCCGGTCCCCCGGGTGCGAATCCCACGGGGGACCTTGCACGATCTTTGGTTGGGGAAGGCCACATCTGTCATCATGTAAGTGCATTTTGTATGATCAGAGAAGGGAGATAAACCCGGATGCGGACTTTCAGATTCTGAAAGTGCACCACTATCTGTACCGCACCAGCGACAACCGGCATACGCTGGGGAAAGATCCTGGGGGATACAAAAGTATCCGGTTTATCTCCCGAGAGATAGGATCATAATATAATATTAGTAATTTATTCCGGTAAAAATCCGGAAACTGTTCATCGGGTGGGGAGAAAATGGGCAGGGCATCCGTTCTGGTTGTGGAAGATGACCCCGTGGTTGTGCCGGGCATCACGGGGATGCTGGCAGACATGGGGTACTCCGTCTGCGGGATCGCAGCTACCGGAGAGAAGGCCGTTGAGGAGACCGGAAGGCTACATCCCGACATCATCCTGATGGACATCGAACTTGCCGGCCCGATGACCGGGATCGATGCCGCAGAGCAGATCCGTAAGCTCTGGCGCATCCCGGTCATTTACCTGACGGCCCACGCGGAAGAAGAATACCTTGAGAAGGCAAAGATCACCGAACCGTTCGGGTATATCTTAAAACCGGTGAAGATGCCGGAGGAGATCCGGACCACGATCGAGCTTGCGCTTTACAAGCACGCGATGGAGAAGAAACTGGACGAGATCTCCCCGGACCCAGCGGGTCCCCGGACCATCTTTGTGAGAAAAGCCCTGGGCGGCATCACCCTCCTCCTCCACAAGCGGGATGCGAACCGGTTCCCCCTCTTCAAGCATCTCCTCGAAACGGGCATCGCCGACCATGTGGGATGCATGTACGCATACTTCCAGACCAACCTTGTCGCGTATTTCGCCCGCGCTGTCGCGGAAGGGGAGCTTCAGTTTTTTGAACTGCGTGAGGGGATGTATCTCTTCGACCAGTGGTTCGACCGGGCCTGCGGTGAGGCAGCCCAGCCGGGTTCCGGGAAGAAACTGTTCTGCATCGCCGATGTCTCGAACCTGAAGGATCCGGATGTCGTCCTCCACATCCGCAAGAAATTCCGGGAAGCCGAACAGGTGCACCCGGGCATCTTTTCCGGAATCCTTGCCATCCCGCTGGATGATGTGAGAAGCCCGCGGAATGAAGAACTCTATGAAGGCATCAATCATGTCATCCTGTTCTCCGGGGAGGGGAATATCGTCTCGTTCACTCCGCCAATCCAGAAACCCCTGTCTGTGAAGGTGGTCCCGCAGGAGATCATGGACAGTGTGGTAAAAAAGTCACTCGATGTGCTGATCTTATCCTGCCTCCAGAGGCCGGTAACCGGCTATGGCATCATCCGGGAGATCAACGAACGGTTCCATGTCGTCATCCCGCTGGCAAGCGTGTATACGCACCTCTATCAACTGGAGAAGGACGGGATCCTGAAGGTAACGCAGCGCGGGAACGCCCGGTTCTATTCCCCGACAAAAGAGGGGGAAACGTATATTCGGAACCGGCTTTCTGAGATCAACACTGCCTACGAGCAAGTGCTCGGTAGCCGTGAGTAATTGTTCTTTCCTTCCGTTGCTCCAGGAGGGCCCGGGTTTCCCTGAACTCCCGGTCGCTATCGTGAAGATGATCCAATCCTGCGGTAATTACCGGCGGGAACGAGGATCTCGAACCGGGCACCGTGCCCGGGACCGCCAGTTTCCCGGATGGAGATACCGGTGATCGCAAGGATCTCGCGCGAGAGGAAAAGCCCCTGCCCGGAGTTCTCCCTGACACTGAACTCGAACAGGCTGCTCCTCGACTCTTCCGGTATGCCGGCGCCATCGTCCTCGCATGAAAGGAGGAGACCGGCGGGGGTCTCCCCGATGGAGAACGTAATCGTTTTCACATCCCTGCCATGGCGGACAGCATTGTCTACCAGGTTGTTGATGACCTTCCTGAACAAGGGATCGCAGAAGACCTCCCAGCCGGGGTCCGGTATCCGGATCGCGACACCCGTATGATCGCACGATTCCGTGACCTGCCGGATAGTGACTGCCGGGTCCTGCCAGGCTGGGGACTGGATACCGATCTCGTGGTAATCGCGCATGAACCTGACATGCTTGTTTACGATAGAAACGATATCGATGCAGTGTTCGATCTTCACGGAGACTTCCGGATCGCCTGCCCCCTTTCTGGCGGTATTGAGATATGAATAGAGAGCAGTCATCTTGTTCAGAAGATCATGACGGGTAATCCCGTTGAGCAGGCTGAGCCGTTTTATTGCCTGCTGCATCGCGTATTCTATCCGTTTTCTCTGGGTTATATCGATGAGGATCCCGCGGATACCGGTACAGCGGTCGTTCCTCATAACAGGAGTTGTATAGACAAGAAACGGGAAGCGGCTGCCATCACATTTCACCGCGTTATATTCGCCACCCTGCGACTTTTTTCCGCTGGCAATAGTGCCGATGTCCTGCATAATCCGTTGCCGGTCTTCGGGAATGATATGATTGAAAAGGTTGAGGCCCTTTTTCATATCCTCGCCGGTGTACCCAAAGAGCTGAAGAGCGTTATCATTGACAAAAGTGAATTTGCCGGTAAGATCGAACTCGAAAACGATCTCCGGAAGGAGGTCCACAAGCTCGTGGAACCGCTGTTCGCTCTCCTGGAGTGCGTCATCGCGCTTTTTGCTGTCGCTGATATCGCGGAGCAGGAGGAGGCGGGCGAACGGGGGACAGATTGCTGAAGAGAGAGATATGCTGATCCCATCGAAATTCCGCACGGCATCGCCTGTGATCACAGCAATCTGTTTACGGATCTCTTGCTCTCCGGATTCCGCCTCTTCCAGGAGCGGCGCAAGGCCGGGCAATGCCTCTCGTGCGGGTCTGTTGACGAGTGCGCCACGTGCCCCGAAGAAACGTTCGGCTGCCGGATTAAGATCTGCTACGTCCCCTTTGGTATCAATGAGGATGGCACTGTCGCTCATCCGGGAAAAGAGGATTGGGAGTAGCTCATCAGTCATATCCGGATCGTCCTGCTGATGGTCTGTTGTACCGGGTATTAGGAGTGTTGATCTGGATCCGGGAGTATGCTCATAGAAAAGAGGACGTGAGATATCTGCTCATTAGGGTGAATTGTGTTGAAAATGAGGGCTCCCCGCCTCTCAGGGCCGCTCTGCGGCACGGCAATCACTTGCATGCGATTTCTTATAAGTAAATGAGGCCGCCGCGGGGTGTCCTTCGGGGAATCAGTCATCGCATCAGTGAGGAATGTTTTTGAGAAAAACCATCAGGTTCTTCGAAGCGGCGGTAGTTCTCCCAAACAGGGGCACGGGTACATAAGCCCCCATCAGTATTACAAGAATTCTATTAAGAAAATTGGAGAGTTAGATTACCCCAGTTCCCCAAACGTCTTCGTCCCCTCGACCAGCGCCGCGAGCGTCTCCGGCAGCTTATCAATCGCAATCCGCACCTGCTTCATGCTGTCCCGGTCCCGGAGGGTGACAGTATTGTTCTCTTTGGTATCGTAATCCACAGTAACAGCGAACGGCGTCCCGATCTCGTCCTGCCTCCGGTAGCGCCGGCCGATTGCCCCGCTGTCGTCGTACTCCGCCAGGATGCCGGCCTTATGTAATTTCCGGGTGATCTCATCTGCAATCGTGTCGAGCCCGTCGCGGGTCATGAGCGGGAAGACCGCGACCTGCACCGGAGCCACCTTCGGGGAGAAACGCATGACCGTACGCTTCTCGCCATCGGCCTCATCCTCATCGTAGGCCTGTTCGAGCACCGCGTAGCACATCCTGTCGATACCGTACGAGGGTTCGATCACGTGCGGGACGATGTCCTCGCCCCGGATATCCACGACCTCGTCGCGGACCTCGAAGAGGTCGGCAGGGATATGGATCTTCTCGCCATCGATAACAACATCAGCACCGTCCGCGGTGGGAGTTGAATTCCCGAGTGCCTCGAAAATTGCCTTCGCCTTGTTGCGGTACTGTTTCCCGAGCACACCCATGTTGGGGATGATCCGACGGCGCGGGACCTTTTTTGGCTCAGCGTACTGGATGAAGACGGTCATCGGGGTCCCGCTCTCCTTTGCATGGGCATTGAGGTCGTAATTGGTGCGGTCGGCAAGGCCCACGGTTTCGACCCAGCCGAACCGGTCGGACAGGATCTCGGCGTCCCAGCAGTCGGTCGCATAATGCGCCCGTTCATCGGGGAGGTGCTGCCGGAACCGGAGCCGCTCGGGCTTTATCCCGATGGAGACGAGCATCTCGTGGGTCAGGGCCACGTAGTACGCGAGGTATTCGTTTGCGATGACGCCCTTGTCCACGGCCTCCCGCATTGAAAGCGAGACGGCCTCTTCGCATTTCTGCTGCTGGCCGAAGGTAAGAAGCGGCATCCGGTAATCAGCGTAGCGGTGGAACCGGGGGTGTTTGTTCTTCTCGTCCGGGTGGACGAAGATCTCGGCCTCGGCCTGCGTGAACTCGCGGAGCCGGATCATACCCTGCCGGGGGGAGATCTCGTTCCGGTAGGACTTGCCGATCTGGACGGCGCCGAACGGGAGCTTGTCGCGGTAGAACCGGAGGAGCCGGGAGAAATCAACGAACATCCCCTGTGCGGTCTCGGGACGGAGGTAGCCGACCCGTTGTGAATCGGGGCCGATGGAGGTCTTGAACATCAGGTTGAACCCGAAGACCTCGACTTTCCCGAGCACCTCTTCGCAGGCAAGGCACTTGCAGCCTGCGAGGGCGAGAGCAAGCTCCTCGTTCTTCATGGTGGACGCGTTCTTTACTCCGCCGCCTTCCGCTACATGGTCTGCCCTCAGGAACTCCCTGCAGTGCGGGCACTGGCACATCTTGTCGGCGAACCCGGCAACGTGGCCGGAGGCGATAAAGACGGCCTCCTGTGCGATCGTGGGGCATTCAATCTCGTAGTACCCTTCACGGATGACGTAAAAATCCCGCCAGATATTCTCGATCCGCCGCTTCATCATTGCGCCGAGCGGGCCGTAATCGATAAACCCCGCCACGGCACCGTAACACTCGGACGTTGGCCAGATGAAACCCCGGCGTTTGGCAAGTTCCATCACGTTCTCAAAGACATCGCTCATGGTGATCACGAATTCGTTCTTATACTGTTGATCGACTGGCGACAAAAAGACTCTGATGAAAATATGCACCGGGACAGAACGCGGGGAGGCGATCCCGGGGCGTCCCGTTCTCTTTTCCGCGGGACTTCCGGAATTTCCGGGAAACTTCCGGGCTCATGGATGTAGCTGTTCCGGTTTACACAAACAGGTCCTTTTTTGATCAAAACTGGTACAAAAAACACCATGGAGTTAAAAAAAATTAGAACCGATTTATACGTCTTTTGGTCAAACAACGCGTAAAGATAGCATTAAATAGCTGACGAAGTATTGTATATCCTAATCCCAATACGGGGTATGCAATGACCGAAGACAAACGTAAAGCACATCTTCTGAAACTCTTCAGTTCCATGTCGGGCAAGACCAAGATCGTCGAACCCATGAAAAATATCCATGGCACTTTAAGAGACAGTGACGCGATCGAACGCGAGGTCGCTCTCGTCATGAGAGAGATCACGGAACAGGGAATATTCAAGACCTCCTTAAAACCGATCCAGCTGGCAAAACTCGTCACTTCATTCTATGCAGAGAAGAATGACACCGAGATTGCACGCGAACTCGGGGACGAGAAACTGTCAAAGACGGTAGCACGGGCACGGGTACGGCTCAAGCTCTTCCGGGAACTTGACTTCAAGATGCCCTTTGACAAGGAGCAGATGGAGGCACTGATCGAGTCCGGGAAGACCATGAAAGAGGTATCCGAAGAACTTGGGGTAAGCCCATCGACCCTTCGGGAATACCGGCACGTGATCGAGGAGCAGGAAGACCCGACCATCGATCCGTATATCGACCGCATCCGCGATGTGATGGAAGACCGGGATCTCACGGAGCAGATGACCCGGAGCGCCACTGCCGACAGCCTTGGCGATTCCATCGATATCACGGAAGCCGAACTGATCGATGTGACATAAGGGACCGTTTCCCCGGCCATTGGCCAATACTTTTTTACGAACGGATCACTCGCTCCATGCCCGCCTCTTCGGGTCCCTTGAGAGTAATGTTCATTCGTACGTAATCCGATCTGCATATATGCAACTCACCTGGCTCGGCCATTCCTGCGTGCTCCTCTCCGGCACAAAAAAAGTCCTCATCGATCCCTTCATCGAAGGGGGAAGCGTTGCCGCCACCAATCCTGATATTGTTGCCGTCACCCACGGGCACAACGACCACATGGGAGAGACCGTGTCTCTGGGGAGAAAGACCGTTGCCATCACGGAGATCGCAAAATATCTTAAAACGAAGGGAGTTCCTGTCGAGAGCATGAACATCGGCGGGACCCAGGTGGTCGACGGGGTCTCGTTCACCATGACGCAGGCGGTCCATTCAACGGCAATAGAAGAGGCGGGGCCGGGTTTTTCAGCGGGTGCACCGGCGGGTTTTGTGATCGGGATGGATGCCGTGAAGGTATACCACGCGGGGGATACCGCCCTCTTCTCCGATATGAAACTGATCGGGGAGCTCTATCACCCGGACGTGGCGCTCCTCCCCATCGGGGGAAGGTATACGATGGGTGTCACCGAGGCGATGATGGCGGCAAATTTCATCGGCGCCAGGACGGTCATCCCCATCCATTACAATACGTGGGACCGGATCGCTGCCGATCCGCTGGCCCTGAAAACGGCAGTTGAACGGACAACGGACCTGAAGGTGCAGGTGCTGATGCCGGGCGAAACCCTTGAGCTCCTCCCGTAATCCGCGTTCCCTGTCCCGGCTGTGGCCATATGCAGGAGCAACCGCTTTCATCCGCAGTCATCTACAAATTCCGACGGACAGATCGGAATTCTTTTAGAGTACCGTTTCCCAGTTCAGTACGAGAATAGATCATGGCGCTGGAATGGGACCCGATCCTGTTTGTCAACCTGCTGTTGTGCATAGCGATCGTTGTCCTCGGTTTTCTCTGTTTCCGGAAGAGCGGCGAGATGCTGCCGGCATTCATCGGGGCAGCATTCGGGTTGTTCGGCATATCCCATGCAGCCACGCTGGCCGGCCTCAAGGTGCCCCTGACGGTCCCCCTGATTATCATCAGGACCCTTGCCTACCTGCTGGTGCTCATCGCGCTCTGGCAGCACCTGGGAAACAGCATGCTCCAGAAGGAGACGCGGCAGGCCTGGGTGGACTATTTCAAGGGAGAGACCGGGCAGGCAAAAGAGGAAGAGAAAACCTGACCGGTCACGGTATTTTCTGCAGTGCCTCTTCCCGGGAGGTGCAGATGGTAAAGATACTCGTGAACCCGGCAATGTCGAAGACCTTGTACACGGTCGGGCGGAGCTCGACAAGGATGACCTTCCCACCGGCTTTCATCAGGTCACGTGAGAGCTGGAGCACCGCCCTCATGCCGGCACTGGCAAGATAATTTGTCAGGGAGAAATCAAAGATCACGTTTTTCTGGTGTTCACCCGCGAGGATCTTCCGGAGCTCCGTCTCCATATCCGGTGCCGTGCTGCCATCGAGGCGCTCCGGGACCGAGACGATACAGGTGTTTTTGATGGTGGTGGTTTCTAACGTCATACGTATCCGTACGGTGACTTTGGTTCAGGAAGCATATAAATAACGCCCGTTTATCACGGGTCGCCCGGCATATGAAATACAGGTTGTGAACGGAATTCGGGAGGGCGGGGGGTAGCCCGGGCCAGATACGGGTACGCCATCACGGGCTGTTGGTTATGGGGGCGGGAATGGGGGTGTGCCGCACCAGGGAGAAGAAGACCCCGGCAATGCAGAGCACGGCAAAGATACCAAAACAGATCCGCATGCTCCCGATAAATGCCGGATAGAGCGATTCGGTGATCTGCACGTCACCTATGTAGATCGCCAGGATCATCATGGCAATACCCATCGAGAACATCTGGCCGACAAGCCGCATCGTGCCCAGCGTCCCGGAAGCAACGCCGTATTTCTTCCGGTCAACCGAGCCCATGATCGCATTGGTATTCGGCGAGGAGAAGAGCCCGAGCCCGGCACCGAGGATGACGAGGATGAGGATAAACATGACGAGCGAGGTCGTGGCATCTACGGTGATGAGAAGGATGAGTCCCAGTGCGGTCAGTGCCATACCCGCCGATGCGATCCTGCCCGGCTCCATCCGGTCGGACAGGATGCCCGCCGCCGGTGAGAAGAGTGCCTGGACCACCGGCTGTACCACGAGAAGCATTCCTGCATGCTGCGGGGTGAAATCCCTGACATACTGGAGGTACAGGCTCAAAAAGAACGTGACCGCAAAGGTTGCGCTGTAATTGATCAGGGCGGCCAGATTCGAGAAGGCAAAAACCCGGTTCCCGGTGAAGAGTGCCATGTCCAGCAGGGGATAGTCGATGCGGAGTTCTTTTTGGATAAACCATACCAGAATGGCACTTCCGGCAATGAGCAGGACAAAACCCGTGATCCCGGGGAGCAGGGAAAACCCGTACATCACGCAGACAAGGCCGAGTCCGTACCGGATCGCCCCGCCGGTATCGAACGTCTCCCCGCAGCAGTCCGCCCACTCGTCCTTTAAGAACAGGAGGATCATCGCGATGGTGAACACCCCGATGGGGATATTGACGAGGAAGATACTCCTCCAGCCAAGATATTCTGTCAGGATCCCGCCAAAAAACGGCCCGGTGGAGAGCCCGAAATAGACCGCGGTGGTGTAAATTCCCAGTGCCCTGCCCCGTTCGTGCGCCGGGGTCACGGACGTGAGGATAGCGACCGCCGTCCCGAAGATCATCGCCCCGCCAAACCCCTGGAGCAGGCGCACGAGAATGATCATCAGCGACGACGTGGAGAAGATCATCAGGACGGATGCCAGCGTGAAGATGAAGAGCCCACCAGTAAATATTTTTTTCCGCCCGTAGATGTCGGCAATCCTGCCAAACGGCAGGAGGAACACGGCGGATGCGAGGAGATAGGCCGATGCGACCCAGCCCATCTCGATGGCGTCCATCGAAAACTCCCCGCTGATGGAAGGGAGGGCGATGTTGACCGCGGAGAGGTCAAACGGTGTCAGGAAGCCGGCAAGGAGGGCAATGAAGAGGGCGATCTTCCGGGTCTCGGGCATGATGGGTATACACCGTTTAGGAAGGGCAGGCACAAAGAAGTTGTGAAACGTGCTGGTCCCGGTACTGCCGGGAGTTCCCCCGGGCCGTGGCGTGCGGAGGGGCGTGCCGGCGAGGATGCAGGACAAGGGAGGGAGATGCGTATCTGAAAGACTTAATGGGATCAGGTATGATAATAGATCTGATATATATGTCCTGCTTCCACAAACCCGTTATGATGGTCCTGTTCCTGCTCGCCTGCCTGCTCCTTGCCGGCAGCGCCTCAGCGGGAATGGGCATCCAGGCATACTCGGGAGATACGATCCCGCTCTCCGGGTACTCCCCGACCAGCAATTCCGTGTACCTCTTCCTGACCGGCCCCAACCTCCCGTCAAACGGGGTTGCCCTCAATGACATGACAAAACTTGCGGAGGATGGAGGGTTTACCGTCGTGCAGGTGAACGGGGAGGATGACAGCTGGAGTTACAACTGGCATACGAACAACATCAACGGGCGCCTCGATGACGGGACATACACGATCTGGGTCGTCAATGGCCCAAACGACCGTGCACACCTGCAGAACGCGGAATACGGCACCATATCAGTGACTCTTGGCAGGCCGTCCATCTCCATCAGTACACCGGCAACACAGGCCGTGCCCGGATCCCTCCTCGTCATATCCGAGCCGGCCGATGCATCGGTGGTCGTGAACGGAGTATACAAGGGAAAGTCACCCCTGACGCTGAACAGCATCGATCCGGGGACCTACACCGTTAATGTCTCGAAGTTCGGGTTTACCCCGGTTACTGCGACTGCCGTGATCCGCTCCGGTGAACAGGGGGAGGTCACTGCGGTCCTTGCCCCCGAGAGAGGGACGCTGGTCATCAATACCACCCCTGCCGGCGCAAACGTATCCCTGGACGGGACCCTTGCCGGGATATCCCCGGTCACCATAACGAACATCCTCCCGGGCAACCTCACCGTTGAGATCGCAAAAGACGGGTATGTTCCCGTCCGGCAACAGGTCATGATTACTGCGGGCACAACCTCTCCCCTGGAAGTCACCCTCTCGTCATCATCCCCCCTGCCGGCCTTCCCGCTGAAGACACCGGGGCTCACTGCGGGGGCCCTGCTGTCACTCTGTGCAGCAGCCGCATCGATCGGGTATTTCCGGTCGCGGTCCCGGTAATTTTTTTTTCGCACCACACCCGGGCCGGCTTTTGCATTACCCGTACACGGGTTTATATCGGAAAACAGGCAACCGGATAAAAAGAGATCATGAACACCTTCGATATCCTCATGGTCATCGCGCTCGGCACCCTTGCAGGGACGGTGATCGGCCTTTTCATCGGGTATGCCGCGAAGCGCCAGCAGCCCCGGTGGACGGTGATGACAGACCGGGACAAACTGATCAATATCGCCCTTGTACTTTTCTTCTCGGCCGTGTGCATTGCCGGACTCTCCCTGTACGAGATGATGTAGACACAGATCTTCTTAAAAAGATGCGACTCAAAGACCGCCTTAAGGGCGCTGTGCCTGATGATGCGCTGAACCGGTTCTCCGGCCATTTCGATGTGATCGGGGATATCGCCATTGTCTCGATTCCTCCTGAACTGGATGAATACAAAAAGACCATCGCAGAAACGATCCTCGCCAGCAGGAAAAACATATACACCGTCCTCAACAAGGTGCACAAGGTCCGGACGGATGCGAGGACCGCGTCGTACGAGATCCTTGCCGGCGATACCACAATCACCCGGTACCGCGAGTTTGGTTTCCAGTACCGGTTCGATGTCACGAAGGTCTTTTTCAATAACCACCTTGCCTCCGAGCGCATGCGGGTCACGGACCAGGTCGAACCCGGGGAAGCAGTCCTCGTCCCCTTCTGCGGAGTCGGGCCCTTTGCCATCCCGGCCGCAGCCCGGGGAGGCCGGGTCGTTGCGGTCGAACAGAACCGTGACGCGTATGCATGGCTCCAGGAGAATATTGCACTGAACCATGTCCGGAACGCGATGACGACCATCATGGGCGATGCACGCGACACCACACTCCTGCCAAAAAGGCAGTTTGACCGGATTATCATCCCGACACCGTACGGCATGGAATCCATCCTCGACGTGCTCTCACCCTTCGCGGCAGGGGACGGCATGATCCATTTTTACACGTTCAGGGCAGGAAACGAGATCCCTGCACTGGTGGAGGAACTTGCCGGGAAAGGTTTCGATCTCACGTACCAGAACTCCTGCGGGAACGTGGCCCCGGGCATCAGCCGCTGGGTATTCGATCTCGTAAAAAAGGATTGACAGGTTGCACGCCTAGTGCGCCCCAGCCGCCAACCTTAATCTGCCTTCCTGCCAGAAAATACCGGAGATCTGTTACTATCCATGCACATCGTCACACCCTCCTCCATACTCCGCGACTGGACGCCGGATGATGCACCATCCATTGTACGGCACGCAGACAATCCCCGCATTGCCGATAATCTGCGGGACGGTTTCCCCTCCCCGTACACCCTCGCGGATGCGAATCGTTTTGTTACCATGGCAACGGAACCCGGCGGGAAGAACCTCTTCCTCGCGATCGTGGTCGATGGTGAGGCATGCGGGGGGATCGGCATCCACCCGCTGGAGGATGTGTACCGGCGGACCGCGGAGATCGGGTACTGGCTTGCCGAACCTTTCTGGGGACAGGGTATTGTGACCGGGGCGGTAAGGACGATCATACCGGTCGCATTTGACCGTTACGATATCGTCCGGCTCCAGGCCGGGATATTTGCAAACAATCCCGCATCGATGCGGGTTTTAGAAAAATGCGATTTTGTCCGCGAGGCTGTCCACAGGAATGCCATAACAAAGAACGGCACAACGATGGACGAAGTCATGTACGCGATCGTGCGATAAAAAAGGGGGATTAGACCGGGAGGATCTTCCTGCCGAAGATCTAGTTGATGACCTGGCCCATGCCCATGTAGAGCGCAAGGCCACCGGCAACGAGACCGGTAACCCCGCCAATCGTCAGGATCAGGGCGCTGCCAGTCAGGTTTGCCGCAACAAGGAAGACGACAAGGAGCACCACAGCGGCGAGCGTGATCTGGAGGAGACGGTGCATCGCAAGCGTGCAGATGAAGAGGCCGAACGCAAATACCCCCCAGATGGCAAGGAATGCAGCAAGCTCAACCGGCGTGGGGGCCTTTGCAAGACTGAGGGCCGGCAGGATCAGGATTGCCGCAAAGGTAATCCAGAAGAACCCGAAACTGCCAAAGGTCAGCATCCCGAAGCTGTTCTTCTTCTTCCATTCCATGAACCCGACGCAGACCTGTGCGATGCCCCCGTAGAGGATCGCCATCGCGATGATGGGACTGCTGAGCCCCGTGAAACCTGCGTTATGCAGGCTGAGCAGGAGGGTTGTCATACCGAATGCGCACAACCCAAGAGGTGCCGGGTTGGCGGTGTTGTCATTGAGAAAAATATTGTTCCTGTTGATCTCATCGATGTGTTCCATAATTACCTCATATGAATACTGATACTGAGTACTGTGCACCGAATAAGTGCACCAGCATAAGGGTGAATTACATTAATAATACACCACTTTCTAAAAGTTGCGGTGCACAATATTAAACAATTTTGATTTGTTTGTTCTGGTTTACTAGCATATGCACCACAGTTAGGAGATTACACCCACATTATGCACCACCACTTATACAGAATGATGTGATGAACACTACAGATCCGTCAGGGAATTGCAGGAAAGGGTATTAAAAAGGAAGAGATGGCCGGGCCGGTGCACCGGCCCGGCCATGCACGGTGATATGCGGGTGTGCCTAATCGCTCCGCAACGCTTCGATGGGATCGAGGTTTGCCGCCCGCCACGCCGGGTAGACTCCCGAGAAGATACAGATGGCAATGCCGATAGCCATCGATACTGGGACATAGATCAGGCTCGCGAACGTGAAGAAATACTTCGTTGTCCCTACCATGGCGAGCACCACGAGCCAGCCTAAGATAACGCTCATGATCGCCCCGATGATGGCACCGACCAGGCCGAGGATCACCGCTTCATAGATGAACATCCGGAGCACCTCGCTCTTCCGCGTGCCGATGCTGCGCAGGATACCGATCTCCCGGATCCGTTCGGTTACCGACATCATCATCACATTGAAGATCGAAGTTGCGGCAACCAGGAGCGAGATACCGGCAATCGCCATGACAAATGTGGTGAGAGTACTGACGGTCGAAGTGATGCTCTCCATCATGCGGCTGCTGTCCTGCACGGCTACCTCGTCCTCCTTGCGGTTCAGCTTGTCCTCGATGGCCTCAGTTGCCGTGTCTGCGTCGTTGATGTCGTAGAGAATGACGTTGACCTGGTCATACTCGCCTTCCCCGCCATAGAGGCCGTTATAGGCCTTCTCCGTCATGATGATCGCATTGTCGCTGTTGAGGTCCATGGACATGCCCTTCTCCTCAAGGATACCGACGACCCGCACCTTCTGGATGATCGCCTCTTCATCGTCCTCGTCACCGATGGTGATGCGACTGCCGATCGTGAGGTCATTGTTCTCTGCAAAGGTCGGGCCGACAACAACCGAACTTGATGTCTGGGGGAGTGTCCCGTTTGCCACCGTCAGGATCGTTGCCATGTCCTCATCCCGCATTCCGTAGATAGTTGCCCTGCGCTCATCGTCCCCGATCGTGATCGTATCGGACTCCTGGTAGAGCGGGTAGACATTCCCGTACTTCCCGGCAGCCCGTTCAATATCATCAAACTGATCCTTGTCGATATAATCGTCATCGCCGGAGCTGCCTCCGCCTCCCATCATACCGCCACCGCCGCCACCGCTGTCCGGTTTCACGACCAGCACGTTGGCCATGGCCGAGAGCTCTTCGGTGACGGACATGGTCATGTTCGCACCCATCATGCCCATCGAGGATATGGCCACGACACCAATGACGATGCCGATGGCTGCGAGCAGCGAACGGAGGAAATTCAGCCGGATACTCCTCACCGAGAGCTGGAGGATGATATCGTTCTTCATGCGTCTGCCACCTTCCCGTCCCGGATCCTGATGATCCGTTCCGCCTGTTCACCCACAGATGGGTCATGGGTGACGATGATAACGGTCCTGCCCTGGTCGTGCAGGCCGTTGAGCATCTCCATGATCTGGCCACCCGTCTTCGTGTCCAGGTTGCCTGTCGGTTCGTCGCAAAGGAGGATATCGGGGTCGTTGACGAGTGCCCGTGCAATGGCAACCCGCTGCTGCTGACCCCCGGAGAGTTCGGCCGGTTTGTGCTTGGCCAGGCGCTTGTTGATCCCCACATCGGCAAGGAGCCTGCTGACCCGGCCGGTGGTATCGTTGCACCGGTGCTTGAGGATGTAGGGGTACTCCACGTTCTCGTACGCGGAGAGGAGGGGGATTAAGTTGAACTTCTGGAAGATGTAGCCGATGGCGTTGAGCCGGAGGTCGGTGAGTTTGTCATCGGACATCTTCCTGATGTTTTTGCCGGTGATGCGCAGCGTCCCGGAAGTCGGGACGTCCAATCCCCCGATCTGGTTGAGGAGGGTGGACTTCCCGGAGCCTGACGGTCCCATGATGGCGACAAACTCGCCCCGCTCGATTTTGATCGAGAGGTGATCGAGCGCCAGCACGTCGCCGGAGGGAAGCGGGTAGATCTTGCTCACATCGGCCAGTTCAATGACCGGTACGGTTGTCATGGTTCTGCCATCGATAAGACCGGTTCCTTACTCCTGCTCTTCGCTGTCATCCGTTTCAGGTAAGGGGTCCTTGCGGAACTTGTTCGTCAGGCGTCGTAAGAGTCCCTTTCTCCATGCGTAGATGAGGATGACAATGGCAATGAGAATGACAACGATCTCGGTCACCGGGATCTGGCTGAAACCGGACCCGAACGATCCGAACATTCCGCGACGCTGGCTGGATGCACCCGCAGGTGCGTTGTTCATTGCCGGTGAGCCGGGCATTGCCGAACTGTTGGAAGCGGCAATGCTGAAGGTTTTACTGAATGAATTCCCGTCTGCATCCTTATAATCGACAATAAGCGGGACTGCGCCGTTGCCGGTCATGGTATAGGTCACTTCGAAACTGGAGAAGTCATCCGGTTCAAGGTTACCGATTGCGTACACGGGGTTCGGGTTGACCGGTGTTGCCGGGCCCCCCACCGTGACAAGGACCGACTTCGCATCGGTCAGTCCGTTGTTGGTCACATCCCCTTTCAGGGTCTGTGTCATGCCGGAACCGGAGCTCTCGATGTTGTTGACTACGATCTCCGCCCCGGTCTTGTCATCGCCGATATTGAGGGGGAGGACCACGCTGGTCTTACGGTGGTTGTCCCCGTTGTCGAATGTGACATTGAACACTACATCTTCCGGGGTGTCTGGTGTGATCCTGAAGGTGGTTTCAGCCTTGCTGTTGGCAGCAATAGTCCCGATATACTGTTCCCTGGGGGAGATCTCTGCGCCCGGGCCCGATGCCATGACAAGGACATTGATGATCTCATTGTCCCTCGGGTTGATGACACTGACATTCACGGTATCTGTTTTCGAGATGGCGAAATTTTCCGGCTTGTCGGAGATGGTGGCCCGGACATCAGCTGAATCCACCTTCAGGGTCAGGATGGCATGGATCGCATTTGCATCGGGAACATTGGAGGACACGGTAAACAGGGGGAAATACGTCCCGTCAGTACAATCCGCCGTGACAAGGAAGGTATAATCGACCGTTGCGCCCGGGCCGACATTCGTTGAAGTAGAAAACGTATCCTTGTTGGATACATGGAGATTGGGACTGATGAGATCAGGTTGGGATATCATCACCGATGCATTGGCTGCATTTGACACATGTACGGTAATCGTCCCGGATTCATACGGGTAAAAAACACCGGGGTCCATTTCATAACCGGACACGTACACAAGCGCAGCGGCTTCCCGCTGCGAAGTTGCAGTAATGGTATTTCCTGCCGCGCTCACGGATATAATACTCATGAGGATGAGTAAAATCCCAAAAAATACTGGTAATTTCTTCATGTATTCTCCTTTGATGGAATTCAGGTTGTGCACCATACGAGGGCCCACTACGGGACCGGCATGTGCAGGTTCACAAATTGTAAGTTATTTTTAACATTTTGTATATTATAACTTTTCATCCCCCACGTATCCGGTTGGTGAGCATTCAGTCATGACAATGGTAAAGGAGCAATCCGGACAGGACCTCCCGCGCATCATCATTCGCAAAAAAACAGGCACAAAAAAGAAAAAATCAATGTTTCCCATCAGCACGGATACCGAGGTTACTTCTCGTCGACGGTACGGGATTCCTCATCGTAGGTGAACACCTCTTCAATATTGACCTTGAAATACCGTGCAATCCGGAAGGCAAGTTCGAGGGAGGGGACATACTTTCCCTTCTCGATGGCAAGGATGGTCTGCCGCGTTACGCCGATTGCCTGTGCAAGGTCTTCCTGGGTGAGATCATACATTGCCCGGAATACCTTGATCTTATTCTTCATCGGTCTCCCATTCCCCATATTTCCGGGCATAATACATCCTGAACCCGACATACAGGAAGATTGTCAGGCAAAGGAGCCCCAGCTGGAAATACCCCATCATCCGGGGGGAGATTATTTCCGGCTGGCGAGTGAAGAAAAATTCCCGGGGGAATTGCGGGACATACAGGATCTGCATGACCGCCCCGATCGAGAACGCACAGAACCCGACCCAGAAGATCTGGAAGGTCCGGAGCACGGCCTGTTCGGTGATCTTTGTACTCCGTTCATCTTCGATGAGATCGGTGACCTTCTTCCGGGCCAGGTATGCAATGAGAATTCCAATAACAAAGGCAATCTCGATAAACAGGGGATTGTGGACCTCGACTGAATACCAGAAAACCGCGAGCAGGACAAGTGCGATGCACCCGGACAGGATATAGAATGTATTCTTCTTCATGCAGTCCCTTTGTTATTGGAATTTACCATTGACGCTGATAAATGTGACTGTAATTCGTTGGTTTTAAAAGCGATCCAAAAAGACACCTGGCCCGGGAACTTCCCGGAGTATTTTATCGTTATATATCCGGGAGATCCGGAGGATCAGGATATACCCGGGAACGTACGGGCCCTGCAGGATGCCATCCCCGGTTCCACAACAGTACATCATGTGACGATATGGATACCCTGATATCCGATCAGGAAAAATCCATACAGCACGAGGTGTGTTGAACTGGGGGAAGTGACCGTCGGGCTCATCCAGATGGCGATGAGTCCCGATACGGATGAAAATATCGAAAAGGCACGCCGCAAGGTAGTGGAAGCGGCACAAAACGGTGCGAAGATCATCTGCCTCCCCGAGCTCTACGCGACCCGGTATTTCCCACAACATCCCGGCACGGACGCATGGTCGTCTGCCGAGACAATCCCGGGAAAGTCAACCTGCCTGTTTGCCGCAGTCGCCCGTAAATACCAGGTTGTCATCATCGTCCCGGTTTTTGAGAGGACAGTTGGCGGAAAGTTCTGCAATGCTGCCGTTGTCATCGATGCGGACGGAAACCTCTCCGAACCGTACCGGAAAGTCCACATCCCCCAGGACCCGGGCTTCTACGAGAAGGGATATTTCTATCCCGGTGATACCTACCGGGTATTCCCAACGCGCTACGGACGCATCGCAGTACTCATATGTTTTGACCAGTGGTTCCCGGAAGCGGCCCGGTCTGTGGCACTGGAAGGGGCGGAGATCATCTTTTACCCGACTGCCATCGGCCACCCGGGGCCGGACGAGCCTGATGAAGGCAACTGGCATGACGCATGGGAACTCATCCAGCGCAGCCACGCGATTGCGAACAGTGTCCATATCGTTGCAGTGAACCGGGTCGGGATTGAGGGAGGAACCCGGTTCTTCGGTGGATCGTTTGTGGCAGACGCATTCGGGAAGGTCCTGGCACGGGCGGGGGATGGCGAGGAGAACCTGGTTGTCCCGGTTGACCTGTCCATGAATGCCGGTGTACAGGATTCCTGGGGTTTCCTCCGTAACCGGCGCCCTGATACCTATGGCCGTATCACCGTGCCATTCGCGGGCACCGATGGCGCGTTCCCCTCCCTGCGTCCCGGGGATACACCGCGGAACCGGGGGTTCCATATGCCGGCCGAGTGGGAACCCCACGATGCGGTCTGGATCGCATGGCCCCATAACCCACGGACATTCCTGGACATCCCCGCCGTGGAGCGGGCATACTTTGAGTTCATTGCCCATGTCCACACCTCGGAACGCGTGGAGGTCTTTGTCCCGACAGCGGTTATCCACCGGAAAGTGAGGGCAAAACTGCGGGAGATGGGTGTCGACCTCGAACGGGTAATCCTCCACACCAGTGATTACTCCGATGTCTGGATCCGCGACTATGGCCCGACATTTGTCGTCAGCCGTGCACTGGGGAAGATCGCAATGGTGCGCTGGGAGTTCAATGCCTGGGGCGGCAAGTATGATGACCAGATCAGTGACGGGAAGATCCCCCGTGTGATGAACCGACGGCTCATCCTGCCGATCTTTGAACCCGGTATCGTCATGGAGGGGGGATCGATCGATACGAACGGCAGGGGGACCGTACTGACAACCCGTGCCTGCCTCCTCAATCCCAACCGCAACCCCTCCCTGACCCGGGAGCAGATCGAAGACCGGCTCTGCGAGTATCTCGGCATCGAGAACGTCATCTGGCTCAACAAGGGAATTGTCGGAGACGATACGGACGGGCATATCGATGACATTGCACGTTTCGTCGGCCCGTCAACCGTAGTATGCGCCTTCGAGACCGATACCACAGACGCCAATTATTCCGCTCTCAATGAAAATTACGAGATCCTTCTCCAGTCGCGCGATCAGGACGGCCGGCCACTCACAGTCGTGAAGCTGCCGATGCCGGGAAAAGTCGAGGATGAAGAGCAGCGCTACCCGGCAAGCTATACAAATTTCTATATCGGGAATACCGTCGTGATCGTCCCGGTCTTCAATGACCCTAACGATGCCGTGGCATTGAAGATCCTGGAGGGACTCTTCCCCGGCCGGACGGTCATCGGGATCAATGCCCGGGCAATGGTCGAGGGGTCCGGCACATTCCATTGCGCCACCCAGCAGCAGCCTGAAGTATAGACGGGGATCACGGCCGGGGAAAAAGGACCCCGGTCAGGTTTTTGGACCGGGAGCCGGCGATTGGCCACCAGGTGTCCCGCCCGGCACAAACCCGTCTGTAGGCACGATACTGACCGAGCTTTTGGGGATATTCTTCTCAAGAGATGCCCGGATCCTGTTGATACTCCCCTGCACTTCGGACATTTTCCTGTTGCCATCGAATTCTAAGAAGATCTCGATATAGACATTGGTGCCGGAACGGCGCGAGCGGACTCCGTGGAGTGCAGTATAGTCGTCGAAGAATTCCGCAAGGTGGCGGACGATCACCATCTGGAGTTCCTCGTCAAGCGTCTTGTCGAGGAGGTCCGGGAGGGATGAGGTAATGACCCGGTACCCGGAAGTGAGCAGGAAGCCGGCGATGATGAAGGATGCCAGCGGATCGATGTACAGGGACCAGGCATAGTGCGAGAGTGCCAGTGTTGCGATCAGGGACACGAGGACCGAGAAATCCGAGAAAGCCTTGGTCCGGAAGAGGCGCCACTGCGAGTCGATAATCGGTGACGGCTCGTTTAAGAACAAGCGGTAGTTCTTCCTCCACAGCCAGCTGTTCATGCAGACACCGATGACCATGAGCACGATACCAAGGTACGCCCCTTCGTGAACGAGCTCTGCCGGCACGGCGATCCGGTAAACCGCGACAGAGAAGACAAGGGCAAGGGAGACGAACATCACGCCTCCGGTGATTATGGACGTGATCGTCTCGAATTTTCCGAGGCCGTAATCATATGCCCCTCCGCCGCCTTTTGCCATCTTGCGGAGGGTAAGGTAGGCAAAGAACGTGGCAAGAATTTCATTGGCACATTTCAGCGCATCCGCGAACAGGACGATCGATCCGGAGAGTATGGCTGCGACGATATCGGGAATCCAGAGGACAAAATCAACGATCAGGCTTACGAGGACCGTCCGCTGCTTGGTGGCGAAGGATCCTCTGTCCGTATCACCTGGTGCACATGCATGAGACATGATTGGTATAGATCAATACACTCTTTTTCCAGATAAATACCGGCATGCATGGACCTGCCGGGCCGTATCACGTACAATGAAACTGGAAGAGATTTAAGGGAAAAAACACCCACATATTTTACTGCAATCTCTTTCACTCTCATCACCCTGTTCCCATCACTCCTTGACCCAAGGATTGCCTATGACACCCGCTGCTACCGACTATATACGGCACCACCTGCAGAAATTCGAGCAATCAATCGACGATATAACGGGGCATTTCAGCGAGCCGGGGAATCCCGGCCCGGGATATGCCAGCGCCCCCTATTATGAGAAGTGTTCGATCCGGATACTGCTCAACTCGTTTGATGGCAGTGAACCCGATTATGCGGCACTCGTTAAGGAATACCACCGGATCACGCAGAGACTGGACACATTCAATAAAGAGAAAGGAAAGGAGTACCGCGACCGGTTATTTTACGATCTCCAGACGTTCGCCCACAGGTACCATGCAGCAGTCTGCTACGTGCATCTTGGCCAGATCAACCCGGACGAGGGCTGCGATATATCACGGCGGGATCTTATCGGGGAATTATGCAGGGAACTGAAAGGGGATTACGACATCTCGGGGATTGAGGCGCTCATCACGATGCTTGACGACAATTTATCCGGGGATTCCGGACATGTGCCGGAGGGCATCAGGAAATTCAATGAGGCACGCTTCCCTGACCGCAACCCGTCCCCTTCCGACAGGGAATATCCGGTTATAGAAAAGAAGACCGGATCCGCTCATTCGGAATAACCACCCGGACTCCCGTGCGGGAGGATGTACAAAGCTGGTGCAAACGGTATGCCACGAGTCATTCAGGGCACACGGACCAGGATAAGGGTGATGTCATCCGATTGTGGGGCCGTGCCGCAAAATTCCCTGATATCTTCAAGGAGTGCGGCCATAATCTCCTGTACGGGGCGGGACGTGTTCCTGCAGAGGGATGCAACCAGCCGCTCCTCGCCGAAATATTCATTCTGCGCATTGAACGCCTCGGTGACACCATCCGTATAGAGGACGATGAGGTCCCCGGGTTCAAGAGGGATGGATGATAACGGGATACTGACATCGTCCACTACCCCGAGGGCAATCCCATGGCCTTCCAGTATCTCCGCCCCCGGGGGGTCGCCCCGGACCAGCAGCGGGGGGTTGTGGCCGGCATTCACGTACGACAGGGTCATCTTCTTCGGGTCGAGAACCCCGTAAAACACCGTGATGAACATGCTCGACCGGCCGTCCTCGTAAATGAGCCGGTTCGCTTTCCGGATTACGTCATGGGGATTGTCCTGTTCGGTGCCGCATACGCGGATCAGGGTCCGGCAGAGCGCCATGTACAGTGCAGCACTCACGCCTTTCCCGGATACATCGGCGATCACAAATCCCCACCGGTCCCCGGTTACGGGAATAAAATCATACAGGTCACCACCGATCTCCATTGCCGGGATGGTGGTCGCTCCAACCTCAAACCCGGGGATCACCGGCATGGATTCCGGGAGGATCGTCACCTGGATCTCCTTTGCGATCTCCATCTCTTTTTTGTACCGCTCCTTCTCGGCCGTCGTACGCTGGAGGGTATCGATATTCTGTTGGAGGTCCGCGGCCATCTGGTTGAACGAATGCCCCAGGTCCTCGAATTCATCACCGGTGCTGAGGCTGACACGGTGCCTGAGATCACCGTGGCCAAGGGCGAGAGCCGCATTCTTGAGGACCTCCACCGGCCGTGTGATGATCCGGGACAGGTATACGGCGAGAGCAATGACAATGGCAAGGATGATGCAGAAAAGGGCGGAGAACAGGACGGCAATCTGCCCGGTCCGCTGGTCGATGCTCTGCCCGGCCTCCACCGTTGATCTCGCGATCTTTGCCCGGGTCGCATCTACCGGTGCGGTTACCTCGTCCACAGGCATTGAGACGGCAAAACTCCAGTTCATGGACCTGACCGGGGCATATGCAACAAAGACCTCCCGCCTGCCAAACCACACTCTCTCGACACCGGTCTTTCCGGCAGTCATGTTCTTCCCCAGGGAGAGGAGGGCAGGATTGCTGCTTTCAAAGATATTTTCCTGCGAGAACGGCTGGTCCCAGGACAGGTTACCGGCTGACAGGCCCGGGCGGCTGATGATATCCCCGTCGCTTGCCAGGAGGACCGCATACCCGTTGACGGGGATGGACGTATTCAGGAATGCAGAGTTGATCACGTCGACCGTTACATCACACGCGATGACCCATGTGCCATCAGGAGTTGCAATGGCTTTTGACGAGGTCACGACAAGTCCATGTTGTGCCGCGTCCGGATAGGGTTCGGTCCAGTACACTTCCGGCGTCTTCTTTGCCCCGGTAAACCAGTCCCGTTCGCGGGGATCATACGTCTCATCCGTCAGGTTCTGCCACGGATACACACGCAGGATACCGGAGTCCGTGGCAAGGTAGACAGAGGTCAGGTTGGCATCCGCGACATAGGCGCCCCGGAGGAGGTCGTCCATACCGGCAGACCTCCTGAATTCAGGAGAACCAGGGGGGATCGTGATCCCGGGTGCCAGCCGGTACAGGACTGCAGAGAAGGGATCAGCCGGGGGATTGTAGCGATCATAAGAAGGGATGACCGGCTGTACGGGTGGATTGTTCTGCAGGGTTGCTGCCTGTACCGCAAGAATCACCAGTTCGGTCTCCGTATCCTCGAACAGGACATTGGCGATCTCAGCCTGGTCCGATGCGATCTGGACAAGGTGGTCTTCTGCCGATTCCAGGAGGGCGGTCGTCGTCTCATCGATTGCCTCCCGTCCCAGGTTGACACTGCTGGACTCTGCCGATCGTGCAACATCCGTGATGGTGAAGAGCGCCACGTACCCCGTTATCATGAGAGAGATCAGGGCCAGGGCCAGGAACATGATCAGGATCTTCGTCCTGACATTAAGCTTTGGCAGAGGGGGTGGCGGGAGGCTCATTGATGATCACGGGAAAGGATACGCGGGTGCAACCGGATCCGGGCAGCATCCGGTATCTTCCCTTTCATTCCGGAACATAATAAATTGTCAGGAATGATGTGGCGGGTATCCGCATCCGGGGATTGTTGCGGTGTATCCGGTCCTCCTGACCCTGCCTCATCCGTTCTGGATGACTCAAAAGGGCTGGACGATTAAACAGGGCTCAGGCTCGCATTACTCCGGCCGGCTGATTGCACTGATCGTACCGGTGATCCTCATCGGCTTGCCGTTCTCATCGCGTTCAATAATCTTCCCGCGGGCAGCCACCCATTTCCAGCTGCCATCATTATGGCGGAGACGGAATTCGGATGTAAAATACGGTGTGTTGCCGTTCAGGTGCTGGTAGAATGCAAAATATACTTTCGGGAGGTCCGCAATATGGAGGTGCGACTGGCACATATCCATCGTAACGGCATCTGCAACGAATGCATACCCCAGGGTCGTGGCAGTCCATTCATGGATATCACGGACGGTCATGGTCCGCATGTCAACGTCCCAGATGCCGATATCCCCCGACCGTAGGGCAAGCTTCAGCCGCTCCTCGCTCTCGTGAAGTGCCTGTGCCTCCAGCTTGCGCTGGGTAATGTCGATAATAACACCCCGGAGGCCTACAGGCGTTTTTGTCCCGGGGTCCATCACAGGTGCCGCGTAAATGTGGCCGGGGAAGGTACTTCCATCTTTTCTCTGGAGCAGGTATTCCCTTCCGTGGGTCGCCCCCCCCTTCAGGGTAACCTCCCGGATTTCCGAGGAGGCCCGCTCGCGATCCTCTGGGAAGATATAATCGAGGACTGAAATACCGGCCGGGAAATCCTCACGAAGGAGGCCGAACATCTCGAATGCCTTGTCATTCGCAAACGTGAGGATGCAGTTCAGGTCCATCTCATAGACTCCGACCGGCAGGATATTGGCAAAGCCGAGATTCGCCTCCCGGGCCAGGTCAAGGTCGTGTTTTATCCGATGGGTCTCGGAGATATCCCGGATCGTCTCAATGGCCCCTTCCACCATCCTGTCCGGATCGCAGAGAGGGCCGGCATGGATCGATAGGTGGGCACCACGACCCCCGTTCAGGGCCGGGGCATAGAGATCCCGTGAGATGGTATTCGTATAGAACCGGAAACCGGGGCTCGGCGTTTCCAGGGCCGGGGGGTCCTGGAGCACGGTATCGATGATCAGGGGCCGGCGTTCCCCACAGAAGGGGAGCGCATATTCGTAATCGCCCTTCCCGAGAATATCTTCCTTCCGGACACCGGTCATCGTCTCGATCGCATGGTTCCAGGCAATCACCCGCCCGTTGGTATCGATAACAAAGGTTGCATCCGGCAGGAAATTGATGATATCGGTCAGCTGCTGGCGGGACTTTTTCAGCTCGTCCCCGGTCTTATTCCTCTCGATGGCCCGGTTGATCTTGTGTTTCAGTTCCGCCAGCATCCCCTTGATATCGGGCCCCTTCTGCACATAATAATCGACACCGTTGTTGAGGGCTTCCATCACCACTTCTTCCCGCCCTTTTCCGGTGAAGATGATAAAGGGGAGATTCCCATGGCGCAAACGGACTTCCTTGAGAAGTTCGATCCCGTCCATCACGGGCATCTGGTAATCGGAGAGGATCAGGTCGTAATCGGCTGAGGCAATCCGGTCCAATGCTTCGTGAGCGGATGTGGCGATATCAACCGAGTATTCACCGGTTTTCTCAAGAAATATCTTGTTGACGCCAAGCATGGCCTCGTCATCGTCAACATAAAGTAGTGAATACATGAAAAGGTGCCCGCCGTTCTGTTACAATACCAGTTATTTTCCCGGGGTAATCCCGTGCCAATCCCAATATATTACAAAAAGTGTACTATATATTATCTGTGATTTGTGTGTATTAAATAATCGGAACGGGTTTGAAAACGCGCCCGGATATTCCGGAAACACTATGTATCGCATAATTCCAGAAAAGGATACTATAAATAACGGAAGGGAATTTTTGCCAGGCCCGGAACAATCCGGCATGTTTTTTGCTGAAAAGACCTGCATGGCATTGCCATCAGGATTGACACAACTGAAGGAACCGTAAGCGAATGCCGACGGAATGAAAACCGTTACCTTTATCGGGTTACTGATCTTTGAAAAAGTCAATGAGCATATCACAGGTTTTTTTCCGATTCAGCCTCCTTGCGGTGGCAATCGTGTTGATGGTACCGTGCGCATCGGCATGGGTATTCGGGGGCTGGTCAGACTCTACCCGCCAGGCACCGGTCCAGCCCGGTACCGACGTGGTTGTAAGTTACCGGTTCAGTTTCAGTTCCTTTGAGACCGGTTCGACATTCGACAAGGACAACACGCTGGTCATGTTTACGGATCTTAAAGACCCGCACTGGGTGGTGACGATGATTGAGACACTCGACGATGAAACATCCAAGTCAACCGAACTGGAGTCCCGGAATGCTGCACAGGTCCGGCTGGATGGCTGGGATCTCAGTTTTTCCCGGAAACAGTTCGATGTCACGGTCAACCTGAACGGGAAGGTCCCGGCCCTGAACCAGTCGCAGGAGATTATCCTCGCACGTATACAGGAACTGGACCCCAGTGCAACGCTCGTCAAAGGAACGCTGATAAAGAAAACGGCACAGGTCACGGTCCCGACGCCGGAGCCTACCCAGGAACCTACGGTGGAGGCAGAAGATACAATTCTGGAAATAACGCCGGAACCGGTGACAACCGAGATAACAGCCGCCGTACCTACAGGAAAGACAACGTACTCTCCGGGCCCGGACCCCCTGCTGGTCTGCGGGATGCTCGCGGGATTATGCCTGATCGCAGGATTATCACAGCGCAGGAAATAATCCCTTTTTTTAAAAAATTCGCCGGATTGGAATTACTCCGAGGGCTGATAACGAAGCCATGTGAGACGCGACGTCCGTTCAGCGTCCACATTACAGGACCCGGCATGATGCGGATCGTTATACAATACCTGAAAAAGTGTGCCAAAAATTTCAATGGATTGAAATTTTCGCTTGATTTCTAATAAAACTATAAAAAATGCGTCAGAATGTAAAAGGATATTATTATATACTTGATTAAAAGAATAAGAGTATACAAAATCAGGGAGCGTGAGATTACCTGGAGCATGGATGGTTAAGCATTAAAAAATGATGCCGGCTCGTTGTCGGAAATCCGATGACGGAGAACTCCCGCGGACAGATCCTGGAATCGGGAAAGGACCGTCGGAATTCAAAAGAAAACAGACCCACAAAACGTGAACGGTATGAAAAGGAATCCCTTCGTTACATTCGGACTCGTTCTTGCATGCGTCATCAGCATTTCAATACCGGTGGAATCGGCAGTGAAATATGCTCAGGAACGGGAGACCAATTCCTCTCCAAAGGAAGAAAAATCATATTCCCAAAAAACCTCAACCGGACCCGCTGAAAGCTGACCGTTAACGGAAAGCACGGGCGGCCGGGAGTATCCTTCTTTTCCCCTATTGACGAGACAATGTGCTGCAGTTTGATGGCACATGTTACCTTGAGACAGTGGTCAATATATGGCAGGCCTGTACTGGTGCAAGACCGTGATATCGCGTACCGGGGGACCCGGGCGTTATGCCGCCTCACCACCGGTACTTCCGCTGCCTCTTCTCCTTCTCGTCAAAGGGCACTATGAAATAACTGTGGATACAGCGACGGTCATCCAGCTCGAGCTCGAGGTAGAGTTCCATGGCGATGTGCTCAAATGCCATTGCCACCTGGTCGGCCCCGAGTTCGACAAATCCCAGCGCGAGGAGGTCCTTCTCCAGCTTCGAAAGCGGAAGCCTCCGTTCACGTGTGACGAGTCGTTCGACAAGGCGCTTCATCCGCAACTGCCAGCCTTTGTTAACCATATCCCTGCTTCCTCCGTCCGATGATCTGCGTGTGAAGAGGGGATTTGGATGCCGGGTGGGATTAACATATGGAACAGGGCATACGTGAAATAAAAAAAGTGCCGGGAAAATGCTGCCTTACTTTTTCGAATACTTCTTCCCGGCCGAGAATGCCTTCTCCACCTGCTTACCTACACCGAAATACGTTGCCTGGGCGTACACGATCGGGCGGATCTTCGCAACATCCGGTTTCCCGTCCGTCACGCACGCCTTATCCGCATGGATCTCCGCAACCTCTCCAATGTACAGCAGGTGGCTCCCGCAGTCCACGGATTTGAAGAGCCTGCACTCGATATTGACCGGGCATTCCTCCGCCATCGGCGCACTCTTCAGTTTCCCATAGAACGATGCAAAAACCTCCGACTTGTCCTCCTGTGCACCGGAGACAAGCCCGCAGTGGTCTGCCTCCACAACCTGCCCGGTTGACGGAATGTTCAGGCTGAACGTCTTGTTCTCCTCGATCCCCTTCACCGTGTAACGTGCCTTGTTGAGCGCCACGCAGACCATGGGCGGCGCCATACAGGCAACGGTTGCCCATGCGGCGGCCATGTAGTTTGCTTTCCCCTTCACGTTTGCGCCCACGAGCAGGGTGGGCATGACACTCATGTACGGCACCGGGCCGAGCGTGATCTTCTCCATGATGGTTTTCTCCGGCATGTGATTAGTGTGTGTGACGGATAAGAGTTTCTTTGCCGGTTGGAAAAGATCGGGAAAAAAACTGGAAAAACAGGTAATTTTTATACAGAATTCTTTCAGAAAAAGGATGAATTACCGGAAATTTTTAAAAATTCTTATCCGGATCAGTATACATCATACCAGTTGTCGCCACTCATTGCACCCGGGACCGTGCCCGTAAGGGTCACTGCTGCAGCATTGGAAGGCTTCACTTCTACGATAAACTTGGTGTTAAGGCCCATGTCCGTTGAACTGAACCCGGTTGTGGTGATCGTTACCAGGACCATCTCCCGGGGATTGAGCACACCGGTATGGGTCCCATGGTTGCTTCCCGTCCCCGAGGCTTCCTTGACCCAGGTATAATCCACTTCGTTACTTGAGTACGTCTGGGTCTTCTGGGGAGTGGTCAGTGTATACGCAACGGTTCCCATATCCGTCCCGGTACCTGCTGCGGCGAGCTGGAGGAAGAAGGAGAGTTTCTGGACACCGTTGCCGGTACTATCTGCCTGCATACTGATCTGCCCTGCAGGCTGGATCCCGGAGGTTGCCTGGCCGATCGCAGAGTGAACGGTCGCCTGTGATTTCTCGGTGGTTGCAAACCCGGCACCGAGCATCACATAAGCGAACACTGCTGCAACGACAATGAATGCGACAAGCACAATCGCGGCTTCGAGTCCGGTGAATGCGTCTTCATCTGGTTTGGATACTTTCATGCGTACACCTGATTGATTGAGTATGATAGCTCATCGACGTCCTATTGTGGATTTGGATCTTATTTTATTTAAACATTTTTCAGGCATTTTTAAAAAAATACACAATTTTGGAGGAAATTTATAATTTCTGTTCACGGATCCCTTTTTTAATAACTTAGGAAAATGTCGTGCACCACACATAAGTTTGATGGAGGAAATGGCAGGAACGGATCCGATAATAATTTTTCCAGTATCCGGTAAACCCGGTTGGAAGACCTGCAATCCGGACAAGAGGTCCGACGATACACAACGCGTTACGGTTCTCAAGGACGGTAACAGGTTCCCTTCAAAAAAGACCGGCGCGATTAAATTCGCAAGGGAGCAGGGGGCAGATTTAATTACTTTAGGTAATTTTTATGCTGCCATGAAAATCAGGCAACACGACGCGCTGCATAAAAAATAATCTTTTTCTGGTGGGTCAGTGAATCATTAGTGTGGACGTACCCCTATGCCGGACCTGAAAATATCCCCGGAGAAGGCAATTCTCCTGCTGAACGAGAGGATCGACGCGATCAATGCGATTAAACAGAACGAGTACGGCCTTTTGGAATATTACGATTTTATCGGCTGGTGTTCGAAGACCTGGTCGGCGATTGATGAAATATTTGGGCCGAACGACTCCCACCCTGAAGAGATCCGGAGTATCGGGCTCTCAAACTGTTCGTGTAATTCATCGATCGCGGCACAGATCCTGATCGAGGTCTACCACGCCCGCCTGCAGGATTACATCGATGAAATCCGGGCTGTCAAACAGGAACCGGTATGAGCACGGGCAGGAACTCCCCGGCTTACCCGTGACAGGAGTATTATCTCTCTTTCCCGCGGCCTGCCCGATCAGCCACGGGGAATGCCGGAACGTTACACCGTTTCTTTTTTTGCCCCGCGACCCCGAACAGCACCCGCACGCCCGGCAGCCGCCGTATGATCTCATACAGGGCGAAGGTGCCGGGAATGCTCGCGGCCAGGATCAGGAAATACTGCATGAGCGGGCCAAAGGGGAGCGCCACCACGTACCACGCAACCGCCACGAGGACCGGCGACTGGAGGATATAGATGGGGTACGAGGATGCGCTCAGGTACGCTTCTGCCCTGCCAGTCCGGTTGAGCAGGTGCCGGCCAGTGCCCAGGACCGCGAGGACGCCCACCCACCCGGTGAGCGGCGCGAGCGGTGAGGCCGTAATATCATCGATTGCAGAACCACCGGGCAGGATGCCGGCACCCACGGCAAGGAGGCAGAGCGTGAGGACTGCCCATATGGCGGCGAGGACCGCCCAATGGTTCTCCAGCCGGGCGAGGACTGTATCATCTGAAAGGAAGTAATACCCAAAGAGGAAGACCGCAAAGTACGAGGCCAGCGTGTACCCGTCTACGCCGGGGCCGATACCATTCAGGAGCCAGAGCGGTACAACGAGAAGGATGAGGAATGGCAGGCTGACCGTCTCCGGGCTGATGCCGGTACGCTGCTGTTTCTGTGTAAGCAGGATGAATCCAAGGGCAGCCACCGAGATCACGAACAGGTACCCGATGAACCAGAGATGGCCCATGTCGAAGTCACCGGTGAATCCCGACGGGTCCCGGATGTTGTTCCAGCTGGAGAAGAAATGCACAACCGCCTCCGGGAAGGTAACATCCGGGTACCCGTGGGACTTCATGCCGAAGTACGCGAGGATGGGGCAGAGCAGGACAATGCCGGCAAGGAACGGGACCAGGAGTTTTACGACCCGCTCCTTCAGGTAGAGGGAGGGGGCCCTCTTCGCGAGTGCAAACCGCGTGCTGATGCCGGCGATGCAGAAGAGAAGCAGCATCAGCCACGGCATGATCAGGAGAAGAATGACGAGCGCTGCCTCGGACGAGTATGCCGATGTCACGTAATACCCGAACCACCCGTCAGAGAAGACAACGGCCGCATGGACAACAAAGACCAGGAGGATGCTCATCCACCGGAGGTTGTCGATGTAGTGCAGCCGGACCATATGCTTTTTTTATACGCTCTCCGCGAAGGTAAAATTTTATGATCACGTTTCCTGTCGCAATTATTTTTTGTCCGCAGTACACTATAGCTGGGATACCGTCATGACATACCTGAACTGGGGTTGCGATCCCCTGGCCGCAGAATGCGAGTCCTGCCTCGATGCCCTCTGTAACGTGTGCATGGAAGAGTTTAAGAAAAAGCCCGGGGTTCCCGGACAATGTCATAGCCCTGATGGCGATTGCCCGGAGCCCGATGAGCCGGATTGCGATAACTGCGAGCTCGCGAATAAGCCTGACTGTGTTCACTGTGAAATAATTCTCCAGGTCTGCCAGGTCTGCAGGGAGAACAAGACCTGTGAGTTCAGGATCTCCGGACCGTAAGCGGGACGTGTGTAATAGTATTCAGGTACTGGACTGCAGGGCCTGAATACAGGCCGGTGTTTTACCCGCCTGCGTATTATCCGGTTGTGGACGTGGGCTCGGTTTCGGTATCCCGCAGGTGCCGGTACGCATGGGAACGCAAGACAACGCGGATGACCGCCCATAACACTGCAACCGAAGTCCCGCCGACAACAAGGAGGACCGAGAGGAAGGAACTGGTGAGGACGAAGACGAGGAGACCAGTGACGTTGGTAATGATCGCAAGGGATGCAGGACCAACAATACTCATCGTGGCATCGTAATCTTTTTTCGCCCAGGCTAATTCTCTCCGGGTGCAGGCGTCCAGGTTATACCCGAACTGCTGGTCCGGCGTGAGTTTGTCGTACTCCTCGTCCGTGATCTCCCTGATACGGTAATTATCTGCCATGTGTGGCACCACGTGATCCGGATCTGGTATGCGAGATATTAGGCGTTTTGATCTGTTCTCCGGTTTTTTCTACGCGTATGCGAGAGGATTGGAACGACGGGGATTCCGGTTTTTTTAGTAAAGCCCGAAAAAATTTGAGTGTACCGGGTTTTTTTAATTTTTTAAAAATGATGGTGGAAAAAACCTGTGAACCCGGTCCCGTCGGTGTCCGTGGCCGTCCCGGAAAAATTCCGGGGTTACGGAGTATTGCCGGGACTTGGATCATTCTCTTTTTTCGTGAACACCTGTGACTTTTTTGCCCTGAGCCATTCATCCAGACTGCCCACGACAGCGAGCGCTGCCGGCATGATAAAGATCGCGCCCACCAGGGAGAACGCGACGGCGATGAGAGTAGAGATACCGAAGTTGCTGATGATGGGGAAGGTCGCAAGGCAGAGTGCCGAGAACCCGAAGAAGGTCGCAAGGCCCGAGACCGTGATCGCCGTGCCGATCTTCTGGACGCTCTCCTGGATGGCGGCTATCGGGTCATGGAGCCGCTCCTCCTCTTCTGCATACCGCTCCATGACAAGGATCGTGTATTCTGCGGCAACACCGATCGTCATCGACCCGAGGGTTGCCGTGAGCGGGTTGTAGGTGAGCCCGATCAGGTACATCATGACCGCGTTCCAGCCGACCACGAAGATGATCGGGATGATCGGTGAGACCGCGTGGAGGTGCCGGTAGACAAGGATCAGGAAGATGAAGACAAAGATGAACCCGAGCAGGGTCATCGTATCCTTCGAGTCTGACATGGCCTTTAAGAGCGTGGTTGTCACCTCGAAGTTCCCGGCGGGCTCTACCGAGATCCCGATGGGGGGTTCGAGGAACGCAATATCCTTTTTCACCTGCTCTTTTAGGGCGTTCTGCTGGGAGATCGAGATCTTTTTGGTGCTGAACTTTATGATCCCGCACATCGGGTCACTCAGGACGGATTCCCGTGTAACTTCCGGTATTTTTGAGAGCACGGTATTGAGCTGGTCCTGCGTCTCCGGCATCACGCCGCCGTTATACTGGAGGACATACGTGGCGATGCTTGTCGCCCCGGTCATTTCCGCATGGTGCGAGAGTTCGTAGTTCTGGAACTCCTTTATCCATATCACGGTATCGAGGTCGGTTACCCGTGATCCCTGGACCAGCAGGTCTGCGGTACTGGTTGCACCAATGACCCGGCTGACCTTCTCCATGTTGATCTTGGCCGGCATATCCGAGGGAACAAAGGCATTCTCATCAGAACTGACCGGGATGGTCGGGTCGATCTGGAACCCGATAAGGGCGATAAGACCGGCAACGAGAAGGACAGGGATCGGGTTCTTTGCAATTTTTACGGAGGTACTAGTGAGGAACTCTCCATAGGAGAAGGAACTTTTCTTCCCGTTTCTGGCACGGTTCTTCGGGTTATCGATGATCGTATCGCACGCATCCGTTCCCACAGCATAGCACTGCCCGGTCTTTTCGGGCTTGGGCTTGTAGTTCACCAGGAGGGCGATCGTGGGCATGCCGATGCAGGATACCCAGAAGCAGGTGTTGATGCCGATGATGGAGACAACCCCGAACGAGCGGATCATCGGGACCGTTGAGACATACATGGCCACAAATCCCATGGATGTGGCGAGCATCGCATACATGACGGCCGGGCCGGTGCGGGTCACGGTAATAAAGACCGCATCATCAAGGGATCCTTTCCTCGCCTCCTCATCGAACCGGGCATGGAACTGGATCGCGTAATCGATCCCAAGGCCGATGAGGACCGGGAAGGCCCCGATCACCGCCATGTTCAGGCTGATGCCGGCAATACCCATCAGGCCAAGAGAGGTGACGAGACCGATCGCGACGAGCAGGACCGGCATGAACCGGTGCCGGACATAGGAAAAAAGGATCCCCATCGTGATGATCATCAGGACCATGGCACCTCCAATGAGGATGCCCATGTTGCTCATGAGTCCCGCGCTCATCTGCTGGGAGAATGCCGGCGAACCGGACATTTCAACGGTCACACCGGGTGGTGCAGCGGACGTGTCGACGACCGATTGTGCGTTGCTGAGTACGGACTTCTGGACCTTCTCAGACAATCCCGGCGTGAGCTTGATCTGGACGAGGGTCAGCACATTAGAAGGATAGAGCGTGTTGCGGGTGCTTTCGGGAAGGGTATTGACAATGGCGAGCGTCTGTTCCTGCGACGAGGGCAGCGTGCCCCCGTTGTACATCTTCAGGACATCGGTGATGCTCTGGACGCTCTCGATATTCTGCTGTTGCCGCAGATCCGTTTCGAGATTATCGACATAGTCCAGGACATCCGGGCTGAGCGAGTCGCCGGCTTCGATGATGAGGATGATCGTATCCGACTTGTAGTCCTCATTGTATTTTTTCTCAATGGCCCCGGAAGGAGAATCCTTGAATACATAGGTCTTCCATCCCGTCTCCATGGTGAGCAGGGTCGTGCCGTAAATACCGATGCCGAAGAGGACAAGGATCAGTACCGCGACCAGTTTCGGTCTCCTGATGATCGTGTTCGCAATGCCTTCAAAGATCTCTTTTATCATCGGTATTCCTCATTATCTGACGGTCATCTGCCAGGACCCCGGGAGAGCCCTGTTGTTTTTTCGTGATGCCCCCTGCTATCCAGAAAAAACCGGCCAAACCCTCTCAAAAAAACCGCTATCTTCTCCCGTGTTTTGTGGTCAGGGTGAATTATTTTTCACGCGCAGTAATTTAATGTGAATGATGTTGTATTTAATCATCTGCAAGGAGGATCATTGTCGGGAATCATGGGGGGCGAATGATGAATAGTACGGATATTCCAGAAACCGAAGAAACCGGATGGCTTCGATCGGAGCACTCCGTTCTTCTCCTCCTCGCGGCCTGATGACCACCCGGTTATGTTTGTCTCCACGGTCCTGAGCCCGTTCCGCTCACATCACGTTGCTGTCTTCGGATTTATCCCGGTTCTTGAATCCAAGTATTTATATTCCATAAAAATGGATATCGCCATGTGAGTAATGCAGGGAGCGTGACGGGGGGAGTCCGGATGGGAGCAGACAATATCCGGATCTCATTCGAGATCCTTGTCTGCCTGACGATTATCTTCTTCGTTGACATCAACACGCCGCTTGGCCTTTCGGCGTGGATCCTCTATTTCATCCCGCTCTTCCTGACCCTCTACCTGGAGGTGCGGAACGGGCCGTTTTATGTCACTGGTATCATCATTGTCCTGATTGCTGCGAGTTTCTTCCTCTCTCCTCAGGACATGTCCCCGCTCTATGCACTTCTGAACCGGATATTTTTTAGTTGCATGCTTGCCGCTTCGGCCTGCCTCATCTGGAATTATAAGATGAGTGGCGAAAACCTGAAAAAAAGCGAGAAAAATTATCGTATCCTCACGGAATGGTCACCGGATGCTGTGATCGTGTACCGGGACGGGGCTATCCGGTACGCGAACCGGGCATTTCTCCGTTTGTTTGATCCGGATCCGGCCAGTACACCGGTCGGAAAAGATATTCTCGATATGATCCAGCCTGAACGTAAGGAAATTGTCAGGGAGCGGATCCGGCAGGCCTCACTGGGAGCACAGGTTGAGGTTTCCGATGTCCTTCTCATGCGGCCAGCCCGCAGCAATGTCAGGCTGGACATGGTATTCAGGGAAATCTGCTGGGATGGCAGCCTCGGTGTCCTCATCCTCTCAAGGATCAACGACTCAGCATGAGGGTATTTTCTTTTGTTGTCTGTTTCGCTGTCGCACGGCTGCCAGTGAGATCCCCCCGGAAAATAATTGATCCGGGTGCGTTGAAAATTTTTTAATTTGTGACCGTCCTGTCTCTGCTCGCAACCGATTCCCTGTTCGGGAACTCATCCGGTATGACAAAAGCGAATGCATATATATCGACCTTGGGATAGCACTACTACGACATGACACACAATTCCGGCTCGCTCGATGGTGTTGTCAAGTCTATGGGACTGGTATTTGGCGACATCGGGACGAGTCCCATCTATGCCCTTACGGCGATTTTTCTTCTCATCCCGCCAACCCGCGAAAACATTATGGGAATTCTCTCCCTGATCCTCTGGACCCTGACCCTGCTCGTCACCGTCCAGTACACCTGGCTTGCCATGCATCTCGGCAAGAAAGGTGAAGGCGGGACGATTGTGCTCAAGGAGATCCTGCTCCCGATGCTCAAATCCGGTAACCAGATCGCATTTGTCTCCATCCTCGCAATTGTCGGCATAGCACTTTTCATTGGCGATGCTGTCATCACCCCTGCTATCAGCATGCTCTCGGCTGTGGAGGGGATTGTCCTCATCCCGGGTTTTGAAAATACATCCCAGGTGACCCTGATGATCATCGCAGGGATCATCGCGATCGGTCTCTTCGCCATCCAGGCCCGGGGGAGCGAAAAGGTGGCGTGGACCTTCGGGCCGGTCATGGTCCTCTGGTTTGCTGCACTCGCGGGTGCGGGTCTTGTTGCCATCTGGTCTGCACCGCAGGTCCTGCTTGCGGTAAATCCCCTGTACGGGATCCACTACCTGACCTCTCACGGGATTGAAGGATTGTTAATCCTGTCATCGGTCATCCTTGTCGCAACCGGCGCTGAAGCACTGTACGCGGATATGGGGCACATGGGAAGGGAGCCGATCATCAAGGCATGGTATATTGTCTTTGTTGCATTGGCGATCAACTATCTCGGCCAGGGGGCATTCCTCATGACGCACCCGGGTGCACACAATATCCTGTTTGAGATGATCTTTTCGCAGTTCGGAATCCTGTACATTCCCTTCCTGCTGATGAGCATCGCAGCAACGATCATCGCATCGCAGGCAATGATTTCCGGAATATTCTCTATTGTGTACCAGGGAATTACCACGCGGATTTTGCCATTATTGCGCATTGAATACACCTCCCCCCAGCTCCGTTCCCAGATTTATATCGATATCATGAACTGGGCATTGCTGTGTGCGGTTCTCTTCATTATTCTGGTCTTCAGATCTTCCGGCAACCTCACCCATGCCTATGGTCTCGCAGTATGCGGTACCATGGTAATCACTGCGGTCTTTGTTACGTGGATCCTCATCCTCCGCGGGCAGTTCATTAAATCCCTGGCAGCCGTCATTATTCTCGGAGTGACCACGGTATTCCTGATCGCGAACCTGGACAAGATCCCCTACGGGGGCTACTGGTCGCTGGTGATCGCATTCATCCCGTTCAGCATCATCCTCATCTATGTCAACGGCCAGAAGAAACTCGTTGCTGCGTTAAGTCCGGTTCCCCTCGAGGAGTTCCTGGGAAAATTCAACGAGGCGTACCATTCGGCGAACAGGATCTCCGGCACTGCGTTGTTCTTTGCCCGGGACTTCCGGAACCTTCCGCAGTATATCCCCCGGATCATGTTCAATAACAGGATCATCTATGATGACAATATCATCGTCTCGATTAACCGGACCGAAGACCCGTTTGGGATAACCTGGGGGGTCACCCGCGAGGTTACCCGGGGCTTTTCAATCTTCGAGATATATGCCGGTTACATGGAGTTCGTGGATATCGGGCATATCTTAAAAGATGCAGAGATTGATGAATTAACAATCTTCTATGGCATGGAAGATATCGTGACAACCCATGTGATCTGGCGTATATTCGGTGCGATCAAGCGCCTCTCCCCCTCCCTTGTCCAGTTCTACAAGCTGCCAGCCGATAAGATCCATGGCGTCGTGACGCGTGTGGAGATGTAAGTGGGATATGATTTAAATTTATGAGGTTTTTATCCGCTAATCCCGGGCACTTCTTCGTTAAGCGAAACCATTAAACGTATCAGAACTACTCATTCTCCTTCATGCAGCCGGGGGGCATCGTTTGCATTATTCTTTTCCTGTCAATTCTCGCAGCTGGATGCACCAGTCTGCCGGGCTTTCATATCATCAGCGACACTCCCGATCCCATCATCGGCCAGTGGATTGGCGGTGAGCCGCCGGCATCGGAGATGCACGTGATCTTTTATGAGAACCAGACCTTTTATTCCGTGAATTTTTTTATCAGCCGCGGGGAGGAAACGGATACCGGAACCTGGGCAAAGGTTGAACGCGGCCACTATTCCACGCAATCGGCTACCGGTGAAACAACCAACTGGACATACGATTCATTTGGAGATTCGCTCTCTGTAAGGAACATACCCCAGAAGCAATATTATCGTTACAAAGGATAACCGGGATATTCTGGCAATTGATGGCGGGCTGCAGGTGATATCCAACGCACGTGCCCTTATCCGGAACCCGGGGCCGCAACAACAGAAAACCCGGGCCCGTCATGACGTTATATCCAGGTCTTCGACCGAACGCACCCGTGTTCTTCGACGGTAAATCGGGCACATACCCAAAAAAAGGTCATATCTTCACCCGGTTACGTTTCCACGTCCAGACACCCGCGGAAGGGGAGATCTGCCGCCCAAATGCGCCTAAATATGACCTCTCATTCTCCGACGTGAAAATGGGAAAAATCCCGGAATTATGACCTCATTTTCGCGATGTCGAATGCTGAAAGCATGAGACAAGAGAAGACGAATGTCTTCGAATTAGTGCCTCTTAGGGTGGGTGGTGGAGGGATCCTGACTGGGGGTCTCCGTCGGAGATGGGGAAATGGGAGAGGGTATCTCACCCAGGGTAGTTATGACACCACCGGGACCGGCGGTGGGAGCGTGCTCCGACGGAGATCCAAAAAAAGGCAATATCGAGGTTTCCTTCACTGTGACCATCCTGCCCCCCTCACACCATTCCATTTTGCCATCCATAAGCGTACATTAGCGTTTTACAGTACCATGCAAAATCGTCCGTTTGGCGTAAATCGCCCGTATCTTGGGATTCTGGAAATACTGAGCAAAAATGTACCCAAAATTGCAGGTTATACCTGGGACCGGCACCTAATAAGGGGAATCCGGGGCCATATAGGAGCCGGATTGGGGAGCGGGAGGGTAAGTAATCCAGTGGTGTGTGCTGCGAGGGAGGTCGGTGGAGGGAAAAGGACGGTAGTGGTAAGGAGTGTGGGGGGGATTGGAGGCGGTCCCCCTGTCAATGCATGGCATAGATTCCCCATTATCGCAGGGATACTTTGTCAAAGGATCATTTCTGGCAGATTTCTTCTGCATTCCCCAGGACTGGAAAGGTGACAGGAGTGTGCAGGTTTTGACATTTTTCCCTAGCACATCTAAAGTGTCCGCGTACTTTCCTTAAACCTGCGGTTCGCCAAGCATATCTGCCAAGCGTTTTGGTGAGGGATGAACACCGTGTTTTCGCTGAGGCTCGGGGGGATTATCTGCAAAAAAATATTTGGGGAATTTTTTATGAGATTTTTTTGAAAAATTTTTCCGGATGTTGCCGAAATTTTTTTTGAATTTTTGTCGTGTTTGAAATTTTTTTAATTATGATGCCTCCCTCCTATGCCGTAACGTTCTCCGGCCCATTCCGGAAGAAGATCAAAAGAATCACAAACGGCAGCAGGTACAGGAAATCGATATACCCGGCTCCCGACAAAACCATGATGATACCGAAGATCGCCACGCCAAGCGGGACAAGGAACTTTTTTGCAAGGAATGATGCCTCTGCCTCCTTGAGCTCCGGTTCGAGCAGGGCCGGATGGGTCCGTGCATGGTGCCACTGCCAGGTCAGGATGATGGCGAGGATGAGGTAGTTGATCTGGAACAGGATATTGGACGCCGGGACCTCCTCGCTCTGTGCGGCAAAGCTGTTGGTGAAGGGGACGAAGACGACAATCATCAGGGAAAGGAGATGGAGGTAGAGAAACCGGTAATCGAAGGTCTTCATCCGGTGGAACATCTGGAAATAAAAAAGCCAGAACATCCCGAGGATGATGAACGCACCGACAAAATCGGTGATCTCCATGATGACGGAAATGAGGTATTGGGCAAAGGACAGGTCGTCGGTGATCGCCCCTGCAACGGGTGCCGTGATGTTCCTGACCATCAGGGTCATCGTGAATGCGTAAATGCCATTCGTCAAACGTTCGAGGTTCACCTTGTTGATCGGGTCCATGCCGGGCGGTCTCCCTGTAATGATGGGTTGGTTGTTGAGGATATTGTTTTTTGCTGATTTTGAGGGTCTCCAGACCCGGGAAAAGAGAAGAGTGCATCAGCGTTCTTCGAGTTTTCGAGGATTGCCAGAACCAATGTATGAGAAGTACACATCAGCTAGCCTTCGAGTTTTCGAGCCTCGTCAGTGCCGATGCATGATGAGTACACATCAGCACTTCGAAGGTCGGCTGATGCCTCCCTTCTCATTGTCGGGGTCCTGAAAAACAACTTCAACTTCGAATTCCGACTGGTTCGTCAGAACCAGGAGGACGAGAAGAACCCGACAGGGTTCTTCGAAGAACGCTGATGCGTTCTTCTCGTCCTCGCGGCCTTATGACCGCTCGGATAAAAAAAAGTTTCCCTACCGGGTATCACCCGGCAGAACGATTATACCCTGACGCCATCCCACGTCTGCGTGGTGTTGGCCAGGGCAGAGAGATTTTCGGATGCATCAATCCACCGGCCGGTGAACGACTTCTCGTCAGCGGACAGGGTAAATTCGAACTTCCCGGTATAATTCCCGGTCAGGTCGCTCTCGGCCCAGGTGCCGGCAAGTTTGCTTTCCTGTACGGTCGCATTGATCGTGCCAGTGCTGTTCTTGCCATACGTCCCGGTTACTGATGAGCCGGTCTGGTTCATTGTGAGGACTTCCATTACCGGTTTTTTATCCGAGGACACGTACGACGTGTTCCAGGTCCCGGTCCATGACGGGGCGGCAACAGGAGCAGCGGTTGTTACGTTTGCAGTAACGTTTGCTGCTTCTGCCGTTACCACGATGGTGGTCTCGGCTGCCGGGGCGGACGGCGTCGCCGTTTCGGTAGCGGCAGCGGTCGTAACAGCGGTTGTTGTTGCCGGTGTGGTACCGGAAGAGCTTGTGCAGCCGGCCGCGATCATCATGATGCAGGCAAGGCCAGCCAGAAGAATAACAAGTGATTTTCTCATAAAAATCTTCCAAATGTCTGTCTGCCCTTGTAAATAACCCTGTTGAAATCTGTTTGATCACGCCAGTTTGATCCCCGCCAGTCACCGGTATCGTTCATGAACGAGACCGTGCCCGACCGCGCAAAAACATCGGGAGAGGCCGGCGCTCCGCACTTAACCGGAGTCCCGGAGTTCCTTCCAGAGGTCAAGCTCAAGGAAACTTCTCGGGACATTCTTCTCCATCTCACGGTACAATGCGAGCGGAACGGAGAAGGTGAGGACATCTTTGCCCAGCGTGGAGCGGACATTCCGCCGTGCCGAGAGATCCGTGAGGCCGACAACCGCGCGGGGAGTGGCGCTCTCTCCCTCTGCATACGTGCAGACACCTATTGCCTGGCACCCGGCAGCACCGGCAGCAACGATGATCCCGTCCCGGATATTCCCGGTCCCGTAATTTGCAAGGATCGACAGGGCGGCGATCTGGTCCGCATTGGCGACAAACACGATGCTCCTCACATCCTCGCCATCCTCAACCTCGTGGACGGGTTTCATCACGATGTACCCCTCCTTCGCATCATAGACCGGGAGGTTTGCGAGGAATTTTCTGACAACAGCAGGACTTTTTAAGAAGCGCTCCCCTTCCGTCAGCATCTTTGTGTGGTGGGCATCGAAGCTCTGTGAGATGATCCCTTGGTAGGCTTTTTTGTCTGTTGCACCCTCAAGACCGTTCGAGAGGAACGAGCAGAACCCTTCCTCGTTCCGGGCCGTGTGCCGGTCCAGCGGCCGCCCGAATCCAAGACCCATCGCCCCGCCGGCGCACGTGGTCGTGTCCCGGGAAAAGACCGCGGTCTTTCCTTCCTTTGCAACCTTGGCAAAGAGCCACATGGTGCAGCTCCAGACGCCGGGTTTGAATTCAAGGGCTTTTTCTGGTTTTTTATCAGTCCATACGATGGCGACCGGGTTAAGGGTGATCCCGGCAGCCCGGGCAATTTCGCTCCTGGGTAACATTTCTGGCGCACTCCGGTTTTTTCAAAGGATCAGATAATGAGTCTATTCCATTAGTGGTTGATCGATTTGTCCACTATAAATAGCCAATGTCACGAGCACCGGCACTGGTTACGGTACATTGTGTTCTGCCGGCCCACACCGGTACGCCGGCAACTGGATGGCACGGGGGGAGTCCGGTTTCGTTGTCCCTGTATACTCCCCGGATAGACCAGACATGATCGATTGCTTTGTGACAGTGTTTTACAGTGTCCGAATCTGAAAAATCACCGCTTGCCCGGGCATTCCATCACGAAGGGACGTGCAAAAATTAAATGTGATTTTTTTTAAGGCGATTGATTTGTAGAGCTTTGTAGAGATGTTTTCGGAGCTTTCCGGAGAGTTCACATACCCATCACCATCCACTCAGGAATTCCAGGCGATCTTCATCCGGTACATCGCCCGGATCCGGGAACGGCAACAAGGATGCCGCGGTTATCCGGGTGTTCACACAATTTTTCATACGGCTGTCGATCCATTGTCCTGATGGTTTACTTCGTTGGTTTCCCGGCGATCTTGAGGCCATAGGCAAGCCCGAGCACAACAAGGAATGCAAGGAGTGTGCCGACAAGGATCGCAACCAGGCCTCCGGCAGATCCCAGTGATTCGCCAAGTGAATAATCCGGCATGGGAGACGAATACGAGAAACGTCCGGCAGTCTCCTCATGGATTTCAGCATCGGCAGGTGTATCACCGGTAATGGTCTTCTGCCCCTGAACAACGAGTGCAGTGCTTTCAAGACCATCGGGATCGCCGGATGCAAGGAATACCGCAACAGCACCGATGAGCAGTGCAACGATAATCCCCGCAATAATGAATGTCTTGTTGTCCATCACGATGATCAGGCCCCCGCAGCGGTCCTGGCTCCGGTATCCATAAGATCGGGGCGGACATTGGTGATCAGGTTGATCGCTGCGACCGTGACGATCGCTTCGATCACGCCAATGACTGCGTGATACAGACCCATTGCGATGAGACCGACATTGAGCGGGAAGGTCCCGGCCAGGTACATCTCAACAGCACAGGCAAGTGCCGGGATTAAACAGGCAAGCCAGGCCGCGATGAATACAGAGAATGCCATGCTCTTTGTTACTTTCATGAGTCCTTTGAAAGAATAAAATCCGACAAAACCCCCGACCACGCCCATGTTGATGATGTTTGCACCCATTGTCGTGATACCGCCATCACCGAACATGATCCCCTGTACGACGAGAACCATGGTCAGGATGAAGATCGCGGCGAACGGCGACCCGAGAACGATCGCGGCAAGCGCTCCCCCGACAAGGTGCCCGCTGGTACCCATGGCAACCGGGAGGTTGAAGGACTGGAGGGCAAAGATGCCCGCAGCAAGGACGGCAACAAGCGGAAGCTTATCTTCGCTCAATTCGTTCCTGGCCCACCTGAGAGCCAATGCTACAAAGACAAGGGCGATGATCCAATAGACAATGCCCTGTGAAATCGGTATGAATGCGTCAGGAATATGCATGTGCTTTCCCCAATAATGTTACGTTTTTTAATTATTGTAGCACTAATTAGATTAAAAGTGTTGTGATTTAATATTTAAAGTTACGAAAAAGTAAAAAATGGATAAAAGCCCATAGATGCATCCGGGCGGAGGATCTCCCGGAAAACGGGCTGCAGGTTTTGCCAAAAATCCCCTCCCGTACAGGCCCGCTATTTTGACAGGTCTGATCTCTTTTTTAATCGGAGTATTTCCAGAATTACGGTTTTTAAGAGGACTTTTTCCGGGCCGTTGACACCACATGCACGAAAGAGAGGCGGGACTGGTGCCAGCCGGAACACTCTTTCGTCGGAGAGAAGATCGTGGGAGAGATGAGACCCCGGGACTCCCGTGTACATCCGGCCCGGCACGACGCGATATCCGGCACATGCATCTAAACGGCCATAGACGCGTCCGGACGGGTTGCCACACCCGGACACCCTCGCCGCCATGAGTTTTGCCTCCTGAAAGCGTACATTAGCGTTTTACAACTCAACGTAAAATGCCCCGTTTGGCGTAAATCGCCCGATTCTTCGGATTTTGGAAAAAGTGTGTAAAAATGCACAAAAAATTGCAGATAATGCCGGAAATGGGGTACCCGGGAGGGCAATCCGGGGCATCTACGGGCCCGGATTGGGGTATCTCATCCAGGGAGATTTTGGGCTATCTGCTCTGAATAAGGGGGGGTGCCCGATGCGGGGAGATGCCGGGATATGAGGGGGTTTCCCTCTTCCCCTGAAAAAATTTACTTACTCAGCGGTGATTCATCCATGCCAAGGAAGTTGAGGGCATTCTCCCCGTACTCGACCGGGGCATTATGTGACCCGACATGTGGGAGTCCCTTAAACCGCACGAGCCATGAACCATTGATCTGCCCGGCCATCCGGACAGTAACCGGTTCGGGGGTCAGGACATCGTCGGTCCCCACGACCAGCATCACATCCTTGTCGATCCCGGAGAGCTTGTCCCATGACCCGTTCCACGCAAGGTTTGCCTGCGCTTCCTCGCGGACGCCAGCTGTCTGTGTGGGATCGGTTGCGGACTCGTTGATAATGGAGAATAACAACCGGGTCTCGGGGACCCGGATGCTGTAGGTCACGGAGTCCAGGACCAGTTTCCGCACGCGGTCCGGGTGATCGATCACGAGTTGCTGGGAGACCGAAGACCCCATCGAGGCCCCGTACACGTGCATGCTGTCATACCCCAGAGCCTTCATCAGCCCGGCCGCATCCTCGGAGTACTGGGAGATCGTGGGTGTGGTATTATTGTCCGAACTGTATCCCATCCCCCGGGGATCATAGAGATAGACATGGTATTTCGAAGCAAGGATCGCAATGAAGGTCTCGTTCCACTGCGTATCCATGGTTGCGCCAAATCCGGGGATGAGCAGGATCGGTTCACCGGACCCGAACTCCCGGTATCCCAGAGTGATGCCGTTGACCTCTGCGTACTTCACGGGCGTGGCATTGATCGATACGGCCGGCCAGGCCTGAGATGCCGGAACTACCGGGCAGGTGGCCGGGGCGGAAGCATTCGTGCACCCTGCCGCGACAATGAGGCAGAGGGTGGCAGCGATAACCAGGATGAGCATCAGGGACTTGTTCATGAAAATATCTCCTAACTGATATATCAGCATCAGAAACGTGTTGTCTTGTAATTGGGCGGGCTCTAAAAATAATTTTCTGCGGTTTTACAACCGGGAACCGGTTCTCCCAATAACCGCACCTTGATGATCGGGTCCATGCGGGCGGTCTCCCTGTACTGGAGGGTTGGTAGCCGGGGATATTGTTCTTACTTTTAAAGGTCCGGAGGCACAAGAAGGATATGCTGTCAGGACAATAGGAATTTTAATGGCCGATGCGATCCGCATTCTCTACGTCGATGACGAGCCGGACCTTCTCGAACTGGGCAAACTCTTCCTTGAGGATGCGGGCAATTTTACGGTAGTTACTTCACCATCTGCGGTGCAATCCCTCGGTTCCCCGTCACTTGTGTCGCACGATGCGATCATCTCCGATTACCAGATGCCTGAAATGAACGGGATCGAGTTTTTAAAAAATATCCGGCAGCAGTACGGCGATCTTCCCTTCATCCTCTTCACCGGCCGGGGCCGCGAAGAGGTCGTGATCGAGGCGATCAACAACGGTGCCGACTTCTACATCCAGAAAGGCGGCGACCCGAAATCGCAGTTCGCCGAGCTGGCGCACAAGGTGCGGCAGGCGGTTGCCCGCAGGAAGAGCGAGAGCGAGATCACGAGCATCTTCCAGGCGGTCCCGGTCGGGATCGCGGTTGTTGCTAACCGGGTCCTTCTCCGGGTCAACGAACGACTCTGTATGATGACCGGCTATCCCCGCGAAGAACTGGAGGGGAAAAATACCCGGTTTTTTTACCTGAATGATGAGGACTATGCAGCGGTCGGGAGGATGCGGGAGCAGGCATACGAAGGAGGTGCACCGGATGATATCCAGGTCCCCTGGAAACGCAAGGACGGCACAGTCATCGAGGTCCTGATAACGGCGGCGGCGATCGACCGGTCCAATCCCCTGGCGTCCATGACTTACAGCGCCCTTGACATCACCCGGGCGAAACGGGACCATGACGAACTCCGCGCTGCGTACGAACAGATCACGGCCACGGAGGAGGAACTCCGCGCCCAGTATGAAGAGCTGGTCATCAAAGAGCGGGAACTCCGGGAGAGCCAGGAACGGCTCCGGACATTCATGGATTCGGCAACCGACGGGTTCACGATCTGGGATGCAGATCTCAATCTTGTCGACCTCAACAGGGCTGCCCTTTCCTATCTTCCTCCGGGGACCAGAAAGGAAGATGTGCTCGGGCGGAATTACCAGGAGTTGCTTCCTGTTACCTATGCACGGGGGGAGAGTGAACGGTTCCGTGAGGTACTGAAGACCGGGACCCCGTTTTCGGGCAGCTGGATGATCGAGGAACCGAAATTCGGCAGGAACTGGCTGACAGTCACGGCCTTCAGGGTAGGCACCGGCCTCGGGGTTACCACGAATGATATTACCCTGGTGAAAAATGCCGAAGTGGAACGGAGAGCGGCATATGAAGAACTCAAGGCATCGGACGACAAACTCCGGGAGCAGTACGAGAAGATTGCCCGGAGCGAAGAGCGGCTGAGGAAGAGCGAGGCCGAGATCGCCGGCATCCTGCGTGCAGCCCCGGTGGGCATTGGTCTCATGGCCGCAGACCGGAGATTTCTCCGGGTCAATGACCGGTTCTGCGAGATGGTGGGGTACTCCCGCGAGGAGCTGCTCGGGCGCAATGCACAATTCCTGTACCCGGATCAGGACAAATATATCGCGGGGGGAAAATTCTATACCCTTGGTAAAAGCAAGGGCGCCATCGAGACACTGGATACGCAGTTCAAACGAAAAAACGGGACTATCCTGGATATCCGGCTCTTCGGGACCATGATCGATCCTTCCAGCCCGGCGGCCGGCAATATCTTTATTGCACTGGATATCACGGACGAGAAACGAGCGGGACAGGATTAAAAAAATTCTGAGTTCAGATCTTTTTCATCTTGAGGAAAAATCATTTCTTTCTTTTGTGTTTACCTTTGACATCGCCGGGACTGGTCCGTGCTTCCGGGATCGCCTTCACCACAATCCGATCATAGCGGAGAGGACAGTTGCCGACCCGGGATAATTCCCTCTGCACCATGAGACACTGTGCAAACGACCCACCCTCGGAAGGGATGTATTGATCGCAGTGATTTCCTTCACAGAACTCCTCAAGCATAACCTCACATGAGACAGGTGAGGGCTTAAACCATTGTAAATATAAAAATGGCGTTTTGTACCGGTTTTGCCTTGCGGTTCTGAAGGAGGATCGCCGGCAGTTGCAACCAAGAGCTTGCTTCCGATGGCCGGTCCCCCACGTTCCTGAAGAAAGCGCCCGTTATTTCCCGGAAGCAAACCCGACCTCCTGCCGGAACCGGCCCATCCGAAACATTCACAACGATTGGGGTGTACCTGAAGGTTACCAGATGAACGCGATTGAAACCCACGATCTTACCCGGTATTATCATTCACTCTGTGCCGTGGACCACCTGTCCCTCTCTATCAACAACGAGATCTTCGGCCTGCTCGGGCCCAATGGTTCCGGGAAGACAACGACCGTGCTGATGCTCACGACCCTTCTGCATCCGACAGAAGGGACCGCGAGCGTCTGCGGGTACGATATTGCCCGGGAGGGGGAGAAGGTCCGGCGGCAGCTCAGCTATGTCCCGCAGGAAATGGCAGTCGACATCAAGATGACCGGCCGGGAGAACGTCCTCTTCTTTGCCCACCTCTACGGGATCCCGCGGGCAAAGGACAAGACCGATGAAGTGCTCGCGGTCATGGAACTGACAGACCGGGCGGATGACCTGATCCGGACCTACTCAGGGGGGATGCTGCGCCGGCTCGAACTTGCCCAGGCACTGGTCCATGACCCGGCCGTGCTTTTCCTTGACGAGCCCACGATCGGGCTCGATGTGGCTGCGAGAAAAAAGATCTGGGAGCATATCGGAGCGCTCCGGAAGAGCGGGATGACTATCTTTGTCACCACCCACTACATGGATGAGGCGGACCTGTACTGCGACCGGGTCGGCATCATCAGCAAAGGAAAGGTTGTTGCGCTCGGGCAGCCGTCTGCCCTGAAATCAGAACTGATGACCGATATCATAACCGCAAAAGTTTCCGGTCCCGTCAGCATTCCCACCCGCGAGGGGATCTTCCTTGTCGGGCAGGCCGCAGATGAGATCACCTTCACGGCAGAGAACGGGCGGGAGGCACTGCCGTACCTCGCACAGGCACTTTCGGCAAACGGTGCAATCGTCCACTCGCTCTCGCTCCGGGAACCCACGCTGGACGATGTCTTTCTCCATGCGGTCGGGAACCAGGACGAGCCCCGGAACTTCGACGATCACCAGTTCCGGACCATGCTGCGGAGGCGCAAATGAGCAGCATCTGGTATTACATGGAACGGGACATGATCAAGTGGCTCCGCGGCAGGGTTGCCGTCATCTCCCTCCTGATCATGCCGGCTGCATGGCTCATCTTTGTCGGCCTTGCCCTGCCGGTCACGTTTACCGGTAATTACCTGGATTTCATCACGCCGGGCATTCTTGTCATGACCATGCTTGCCTCATCGATGGCGGGCGGGACGCTTCTCATCTTCGATAAGATCCTCGGGTTCCTCAATAAGTTCCTTGCCCTCCCGTCTCCCCGGGAAAGTATCCTGTTTGGCAAGATCCTGTTTATCACCATCCGCGGGGTCATCCAGTCCACGATCATCCTGGTGGTCGCCACCCTGATCGGTGCAACGATCCTCTCTCTTGCCCAGTACGGCATGATCTACCTGATCCTGGTCCTGTTCGGGCTCGTCATCTCGGGAATTGCCACAACGGTCGCCCTGTACGTGGAAGACCATGATTCCTATGCCGCGTTCAACACGCTGATCACCATGCCGCTCTTCTTCACTTCGAGCGCCCTGATGCCCTACAGCGTGATGCCCCCCTGGCTCCGTGCCATCGCATCGGTCAACCCCCTGAGTTTTGCCATCGATGCGATCCGCTCGGTGGAATCGGGCATGGTACCGTTCATCCAAGTGGGAATTCTTGCAATACTCTGTGTGGTTGTGCTGGCTGTCTGCATGCAGGTATTCCGGAAGATGACGGTGTGAAAGCGGGGGGAAGATTTTCTGGGAAGGATAAAATCCGGAAGATTGCGATGCCCGAAGCGGAAAGATGCTGAAGGAGGGGCTACGGATTTTTCTTGATCGCCGGGATGTCGCCCCATGCATGGGCACTCTCGTTCCCCGCACATGCGGTAATAAAAATGATTTTACCGGGCAAAGATCGCTAGATCTTCCCGTATTTCTTGTGAGCAAGTTCCTGGCTCATGATACGGTCGATACAGACCATGTCGTCAGCCACAAAATAAAATACCGTGTATTTCGAGGATATATGCATCCTCCACCGGGGTCTCCGGGTTTTGAGTTTCTTGATATCACCCTGAGCATGGGGATGTTCAGTCAGCCGGTCGATATGCTCCCCGATAACACGACGGTCTTTCTCGGGCAGGTCCCTGATGAATGCCCTGGCATCGTCCCCAATTTTTATCTGCACGGTATGCCTACCTTAAAGACCGAGTTCTTTCTTGGCCTTGTCCCAGGGAACGAAGTGTGCATCCTTGTCAATTTCGTCAAGATCCCGTTCGAGAGTTCGTAACTTATGTTCAGCAATGAGATCAGCTACCGTGTCCCCAAGGGTTTTCCCCGGTTCTTTCAGACGGGAGAGATCAGCCCACGTGCTCGGTGTGAGGGCCACTCTCTTGTCCGCAATTTCTTCCTGTCGGGAAATGGATTGTGTCATATTCAATAATCGCCTCGCAACATGCAGATGTCTGGTCAACTGTATAAGATTAGATAGTTGTACAATCTTGGTAGGATACGGAGATAAAAATTGTGCTTCAGATCGCATTCCGTGGAATAGCGGTATCGTAAAAAATCCAATCGCAGGGATTATTCAGTTTTAAAGGGCCGGCTTAACCTACTGCCAGACGGATCTCCCTGGACCGGATGATTTTGTAATGAATGAAACGCAAAAAAAATATTCTGACTTCTTAAAAGTCAGTCATAACCCTGAACTGGTCAATCTCATCCCGGTTCAGCTGGTCGAGGAACTCGTCCGCTGCGTGCTCGATATCCTTCGAGGCAGTGATGGCACGGCCGACCACGAGGATGTCGGCGCCGGCCTTGAGTGCGTCCTTCACAACATCGACACGGATGCCGCCGGCGGTTGCAACGAGGAGCTTGCCGCCTGCCGCCTTCTTGATCGCCGGGATGTCGCCCCACGCATGGGCGCTCTCCTCGACATCAATCGCACGGTGGAGTTCTACGATGTCGGGCTTGACCTTCAGGCTCGCAACCAGCTTGGCCGGACTCTGGACGTTCAGCATGTCGACAATCGAATAGATGCCGACCTTGCGGGCTTCCGAGCATGCCTTCTCGATGGTCGATGCCGGGGCAAGGCCGGAGACAACGACCGCATCAGCAGTTGCATCAGCGGCCATGCGGGCCTCGAGGTTGCCGGTGTCGAGGATCTTCATATCAGCGATGATGAACGCGTTCGGGCGGAGCTTCCTTATCTCGCCGATGACCGAGAGGCCGAACTTCTTGATCAGCGGGGTCCCGGCCTCGATGATCACGTGGTCGTTCTGCGGAACACACTTTAAGACTTCGGCGACCTTGCCCATGTCCACGAGGTCCATTGCGACCTGGAGGTAGGGTGCGTCCCAGAGGCGGGTGACCTTGAATCCCATGATCCCGTGTGCTGCACGGTCTTTCTCGAACACGAGCGTCTTCGTGTCCGGGAACTTGTCCAGTGCACGGCGGATGGCGAGCTTCGTTGCACCGTAGTTGTACCGGTAGATCTTGTTGTAGTCCTTTGCATCCGGGTGGACAAACGCGGACACCATGATAACCGTGCCCTCGATATCGATCCCCTTGAACACATCTTCCTCAACACAGTCCGCAACCGCTTTTGCGACCGCGGCCTGTACGGGGCCGAACATCTCATTCACCTGCGACATGTCCCGCAGGGTGACCTTCGGGATAACGAGGGTGGCCGGCTTCGTGAGCAGGTTCGGGCGTACAACCGCAAGGAGGGGCGTGTGCCCCATTGAAAGCTGCGAGACCGAATTTGCAAACGCAGAGCCGATCGGCCCTTCCTTATCTCCCATTAAAAGGTAGATGTGCGCCAGTTCCGCGCCATCGCCAATAAGTGCTTCTCCGACAAGATACATGGAACTCTCCGTGTTGCTCAAATATGTGCCGCTAATCTATGATAAAGTTACGAGCCGGCGCTATCACGGGCACGTGCGAGGCCTTATCATCCGGGACTGCCAGCACCTGTGTACCTGAAGGGAGTGTTCATGATGCAGACAAAGAACTCGTTTGATCTCTTCCGGCGGGAATGCCCGGAACTTGCCGAGAGGTTTGAAAACCTTGTTGAGGTGCAGAAGTCCTTATGCGGCCTCGACCTTAAGACAAAGCAGCTGATCAATGTCGCCATCCAGACAGCGACCCGGAATCCCGAGGGGGTGCGGATACACGCGACGATGGCACAGAAAGCAGGCGCAAACAAGGAAGAGATCGTGGGGGCAGTCGTAATGAACCTGCACCTGGCCGGGCTTGTCACGGTACTTGAGTGCCTGCCTGCTGCGCTTGCCGGGCTCGAAGAGGGAAAGAAGACGAAACGGCGATCAAATACCCCTTCTTCTTAAAAAAACCGGGCATACGTGAAAAATTATCCTGCGGTCAGGTGCGTGAAGAGGATATTCAGCCCGATGACGATAAGAATGAGGCCGCCAAGGATCTCGATCCGTTTCCCGAGAATTGATTTGAGCCTTATCCCCGACATCACGCCAATGAAGGATATGATGAAGGCCACGATCCCGATGATGAGAGCGGGCACGAGGATATCCATCTGGAGAAACGCAAACGATACCCCGACCGCGAGCGCGTCGATACTCGTGGCAAGGGAGAGGACCATCACCGGGACGAACTGAAGGACTTTGATCGTCTCCTCCTCTTCGTCCCCGTCCTCAAGCCCTTCGTGGATCATTTTGGCTCCGATGATCGCGAGCAGGAGGAATGCCAGCCAGTGGTCGAATCCGGTGATGAGACTCGTGAACCCGGTGCCGGCGGCCCAACCGATCAGCGTCATGCCTGCCTGGAAGACCCCGAAGCAGAGCGCGATGACAAGGGCCGCGTTGAAGAGTTTTGTCTTTGTCGATGTCCCGATAGCGAGCGAGACGGCAAAACAGTCCATCGAGAGTGCAATGCCGATGAGGACAGGCGTGATGAGATCCATGAATTCCTTTACTGTTGGAAGCGGAGAGTGATAAGCACTCTGAGGGAGGAGAATACCCGGACGGGTTCCTTCAGGATCATTCGAAGAACGCGGATGCGTTCTTCTCTTCCTCCCAGTCTGATGACTGGTCGGAATTCGAAGTTTCGAGGGTTATCAAACCCGAGAAATGAGAAGGGAGGCATCAGCCGACCTTCGATGAACGCTGATGCGTTCTTCTCGTCCTTCAGGTCCTGACGGACCTTCAGGATAAAAAAAATCAGACGAGAAGTTTTCCCGAAAACACGTGGACCGCGTGGCCTTCGAGGATAACACGGTCGCCGTTCAGTTTCACGCGTACCGATCCGCCCCTACCTGAGCACTGGAACCCGACGAGTTCAGTTTTATTGAGTTTCTCTCCCCAGTAGGGCCCAAGACAGCAGTGGGCCGAGCCGGTCACCGGGTCCTCCGGTATCCCAACGGACGGCGCAAAGAACCGGGAGACGAAGTCGAAGTGCGGGAGGTCGGAGGCGGCGGTCACGATGATGCCCCGTGCCTTGATGGCGGAGAGGGCGTTCATGTCCGGTTCGAGGCTGCAGACATCGTCCGCAAGCGGCAGCTCCACCAGGATATCGAACTTGTTCCGGCCGGTATACAACGGCTCGACGCCGAGCGCCTGCCCGAGGCCGGGGATCGCCATGGAGGTAGCGGCCGGTTGCGCCGGGAAGTCCATGCTGATCCATTCCCCGTCCTGCCGGATCGTCAGCTTGCCGGAGAGGGTCTCAAAGACGATCGCCTTGTCGCGAGCAAGGCGACCGGTCTCCCAGAGCACGAACGCAGCGGCGAGCGTGGCATGGCCACAGAGCTCTACCTCCTTTTCAGGAGTGAACCAGCGCAGGTTCCAGCCCGCTCCCTCCGGGAAGAGGAACGCGGTCTCCGAATGCTTCAGCTCCGCGGCCACCTGCTGCATCCACGCCGCATCGGCCGGACCGTCCGGGATACAGACGCCGGCCGTGTTCCCGCGGAACGGGGCCTGGGTAAACGCGTCAACGAGGTGCAGTTCTGCTTGCATAGATGAGAGATTGTGTGCCGGGGGAAATAAAGGATCGGAACGGCGCAATGAGACCGGGCCAAAAAGATCCTGTGCCAAGGTGCAGGTGACCGGGAACGTATTATGGTATCACCCAGATACCGGGAGAATAGTGATCAGCAGTGTTCAAAAAATTATGTCTTGCCGCGATAATTATCCCGGGACTGCTATCCGGGTTCCTCATCTGGCTCCTCTTTTCCACAGGCCGGGATTTTTTCTTATCTAGGTTTGGCGAATTTCGTCCGGTCATGACCATCATCATGGCATTTATCATCGTCCCGGTCCTGCTGGTGATCACCGGGGCGATATCAGAGAAGATCCGTAAGCGTGATCCTGTTGCCGGCCGTGAGCTGCTCGTCCCTTATTGTGCTGGGTTCATTGGCGTGTTTTTCGGGTGCAATTTGATCATGGCGGTATCCTCCGCGAACCAGTATGTCCCGTACCTGGAACCCGGTCTCATGCCCCGGCTGGCATTTGTGACGGGATACGCCATTTTTATTTTTCCCGTCGTAATGCTGGTAAGTGCAGTATTTGCTGGCTTTTCACTTGCCGGAGGCTGGCTAATGCACCGGAGATCAGGAGCGGCTGAAAAAACCAACACGATAAAAGAGCAGATATGAGAAAACGTGGGGTTGGTGAGATTTGAACTCACGATCGACGGGTCTCTCCGACATGCATCAGTGCTCCAACGGGTCATCATCCATTACGTCAGTAGACCCATTGTTCATCATCTGCGAGCACAAAGAACGCAAAGACCGCTGGAGCCCGTCGCCATACCGGGCTAGGCCACAACCCCTTACACCAGCAGGGACGGTATTCCCGTGCTGACTCAATAAAATCGCAGTGTATAAACTTAAGAGTTTTGCTCTTGTACATGGGTCAGGGCGCAGGTGCACCACATTCCGGACAAATCATCACGCATATAAAATCTCGATTCTTAGTACTGGTGCAATGATTGAGGGCAGTTATATTTGCGGGACGTCAGGTGTGCCCCTGCTGGGCATGACCATCAGCGAGATGGTCGACAGTATTGCAAAGAAATACCCGGATACCGAGGCGGTCGTCTCGGTGCACCAGGATATCCGTTGGACATACCGGGAATTCGCCGAGCAGGTGAACATCGTTGCCCGGGCCCTGATGGGCCTTGGCGTGGAGAAGGGCAACCGTGTAGGCATCTGGGCGATGAACTATGCCGAGTGGGTCGTTGTCCAGTTCGCCACCTCCAAGATCGGCGCCATCATGGTGAACATCAACCCGGCGTACCGCACCTACGAGCTCGAGTACGTGCTCAAGCAGGCCGAGATCTCGACCCTGATCGTACAGGGCCGGTTCAAGACCTCGGATTACGTGGGGATGTTCTACGAGGCCTGCCCCGAGGCCTATGAATGCAAGCCCGGGAAAGTCTCCAGCGAGAAATTCCCGTATCTCAAGAACGTCATCTTCCTTGGAGACGTCCCGTACAACGGCATGTACACCTGGGGCGACTTTTTGAAAAAGGCCGAGGAGATCAACATGGACGAGGTCGCGGAGCGGGGAGAGGGACTCTCGTTTGACGACCCGATCAATATCCAGTACACGAGCGGCACCACCGGGTTCCCGAAAGGTGTTGTCTTAACGCACCACAATGTCCTCAACAACGGTTTCATTATTGGCGAAGGGATGAAATTTACCGAAAAGGACCGGCTCTGTATCCCCGTTCCCTTCTACCACTGCTTCGGCATGGTCCTCTCGAACCTTGCCTGCGTCACCCACGGCTCCACGATGGTCCTGCCCGCCCCGGCCTTCGATGCCGAGGAGGTCTTGAAGACCGTTGAGAAGGAGCACTGCACGGCCCTGCATGGTGTCCCGACCATGTTTATTGCCGAGCTCACCCACCCGAACTTTGCCAGGTACGACCTCCGCTCCCTCCGGACCGGCATCATGGCCGGCTCACCCTGCCCCATCGAAGTGATGAAGGAAGTCAATACCAAGATGCACATGAGCGAGATCGTGATCGTGTACGGCCAGACCGAGACGAGCCCCGGCGTCACCATGACAACGACCGATGACCCGGTCGACCGCAGGGTGAGCACGATCGGGAGGGCGTTCCCGCATACCGAACTCAAGATCATCGACCCCAACACCGGCAAGATCGTGCCGACCGGTGAGATCGGGGAGATCTGCGCCCGCGGCTACTGCGTCATGAAATGTTATTACAACAATCCCGCGGCCACGCACGCAACGCTTGACAAGGACCACTGGAACCACACGGGAGATCTCGGCACCATGGACGAGGAGGGCTACTTCAAGATCGTGGGCCGGTTAAAGGACATGGTGATCCGCGGCGGGGAGAACATCTACCCACGCGAGATCGAAGAGTACCTCCACCACCACGAAAAGATCTCTGATGTGTACGTGGTAGGTGTCCCGGACATCAAGTACGGCGAAGAGCTCTGCGCATGGGTGAAGATGAAGCCTGGCCAAGCCATGACCGAGCAGGACGTCAAGGATTTCTGCAAGGGGAAGATCGCCCACTACAAGATCCCGCGGTACGTCATGTTCGTCCAGGACTTCCCGATCAATATCTCGGGCAAGATCCAGAAGTACAAGATGCGTGACGAGTCGATCAAGGTGCTCGGCCTCGAAGAGGCGGACAAGGTCCTGACCGCATAACTCTTTTTTCTACTTTCCTGTACTTTTTGCGGGCTGAAGGGAATTCGAAGAAGTGCTTCGCACTTCTTCTCATCCTCAAGGCCTGATGGCCTTTCGGACCTCGAAGAGGCGGACAAGGTCGAGACCGCATAACCCTTTTTTCTCCATTCCTGTACTTTTCCCGGGCTGAAGGGTGTTCGAAGAAGTGCTTCGCACTTCTTCTCCTCCTCAAGGCCTGATGGCCTTTCGGATTTCGAAGAAGAAGACAAGGTCCTGACCGCGTAACCCTTTTTCCCCACCGTTGAGGGAAAATAAAAAAATTATTTCCGGCCTAACAGTTTTCCTAAAAATGCAGTTATCTGGTCCAGGATGTTCCCCTGCTCCTCAAGTATCCTTTCGTTTTCTGCAGGTTGTTCCCCGGGCTCTGCGATCTTCGTATCAGAATCCATGGTTGGTGTGAGAGTGGGAGATACAATTGTCACCCTGGTGGTGGGTGTCATGGTGGGAGTTGCAATTGTCGCCGGGGATGTGGGTGGTGCGGTCATAAGACTGGTTGTTGGTGTAACCCGGGGTGTTGTCTGTTCTACAAAAACTGAAAATGTGGTGTGCACTCCCGGTGTGGAAGCCGCCAGGGAAGCTGAATCGCGGGTCCCGTATTTCCCGATCTTCCAGTGAGGCCCGGACTGCAATAGGGCGTATATCGTGCCAGACGGATCTACGGCAACATCGTTAGTGGTCGCGCCGGTATCGCAGGTTGTTAAAAATTCCCCGGCAGGGTTAAACTCCTGGACCCTGGAGGTGAGATCGGCAACGTAGACATTGCCTTTGGAATCAACAGCGATACCGGTGGGGGTCGAGAACTGCCCCTCGCCGGTTCCTGAAGTACCCCATTTTACGAGAAACGTTCCGTCCGGGCTGAATTTTTGTATCCGTTTGTTACCGGTATCAGCAACATAGACGTGGCCGGATGAATCAACGGTTACATCCATCGGTGCATTGAACGACCCGTCGGGGGTTCCATACGATCCCCATTGCATGAGATATGTTCCGGTTGAATGGAATTTCTGGATCCTGTTGTTGCCCGTGTCAGCTACGTACACATTAGCGGATGAATCAACAGCGACACCGGTGGGATGGGAAAACTGCCCGTCACCGGTCCCCTCGCTCCCCCATATGGTTGTGAGACCCCATGGTGTGTACTTCTGGACCGTGTTGTTCTCGCGGTCGGTAATATACACATTGTGGGATGAATCAACGGCGATACCATAAGGAGAGGCAACATCCAACTTTTCGGGTTCGGTCCAGTTGAGATTCCATCTGGATAGTATTGACCCGTCTGAGGAGAAGACCAGGATCCTGTTGTTGCCCGTGTCGGTTACGTAGACCTTGTCGGAAGCATCAGCAGCAACACCATTGGAGGTAGTGCTGGGTCCTCCCTCATACGATCCCCACATTCTGATAAATGTACAAGACGATTCCGCGGCAACTCCCTGGACCAGCACGGGGAACAGGAGGAGACACAGCACAATCGTTACCGGATGCCCGAGGTTTTTTTTATTCTGCAAAATATCCCAACGCTCCTGATCTATCTTTGTTCTATACTGATAATAAAATTAGTAATATGTTTTGATAAAAATATGCGCCTCGCCTTCCGGATTTTCAGTATTTTTGTTTTCACGAGATGAAACAGCGCATGAAAACGTCACTATCCGGGGGAGTACCTAAAAAAGGATCATCAGATCTTCACGCTGTTTTCTTGATGGGCTCTGCAGGGCGCATCCCCACGATGAACCCGGAGAGCGCGAGGAGGATAAAACCGAACTGCGATGCATTGATTATGTTCACATCGAAGATCGCCGAAAGGGAGAGTTCGATCGCATCGATGATCGTATAGAGCAGGAGAAAGATGAGGCCTGCGAAAAATTCGGTCTTCTGCCATTTTATGGCAAGGGCGACTGCAAACAGGGCCACCAGTACGTTCACGTACTCAAAGAGGGCGAGGGCAACGGGCAGGATCATGTCAGACATGCATGTTCACCATATGGGGTAGTGGGGCAGAACAGGTACATAATGGTTGGGCCACACGTGACATCACGGGTAAAAAAACAGGGACCAGACCATTCCTGCTCAGACGGTCCGGTAACAATGGTAATCCATCTGCACCTGGATCTTTTCTCTCGCATCCTTCCCGGCAATTTTTTCGCAGAGGTACAGGCCGAGATCGATGGCCGCGGTCACCCCGCCGGCTGTGATAATATTCCCTTCGTCAGCGATCCGGTCGGACGATACTTCCCCCGCGAAGTGTTTCAGGACATTCATCAGCTGGGGGTGCGTTGTTGCCTTCCGGGAACGCAACAGGCCGGCAGCGCCAAGCAGGAGCGAGCCCCCGCAGACCGCAGCAACAGTTGTCTTTTCTGATGCAACGGAGATCCAGCGCAGGAACTCCTCATCCTTCATCAGGTCTTTGATCCCATCGCCACCGGGGATGATCACGTAATCGTATGAGGAGAGGGCGCATCCCACCCGGTCCGCAATCAGTTCAGCGCCTTCAGATGACCGGGTACATTCCTTGCGGGCGCAGATATCGTACGTGAGATCCGGGATAAAACCCATTGACTTGAGACGGGTCAGCGGGTCGTATGCACCGGCAAAATCCAGCAGGGTAAGGTTGTCGTAGATCACAAAGGCAATCTTCATTGATCTTCCTCATCAGGCAAAAATTAAAAAAAATTACAACACACCGAACCACGCGATATAGGACGTCGAGATCATGATGATCAGGAGCACGATCAGGATCTTATACCCGCACGTGTTGCAGATCCCGAGGAAGGAAGGATTGTTCTCCGGCGAGTAGGGGGTTGAGCAGAGACGGCAGGTCTTCGAGGTTTCCGTAGGCGCAGGATGATCGTGGTGCTCAAATGCTTCGTGATGGGTCATAGTATCGCCATTTGATCGCAACAAGGTAAAATAGTGTCGCCCTTTTATCCGGCCGGGACTGCAGGGCAGGCGCTACCGGCCCTTTTTTTCCAGCCTCCCGATGAGCCCGGCGACCCGTTCCTTTGCTTCGGCTGTTGCGGTCTCATCCCGCTCAATCGTGACCGTGACAAGATCACCCTCGTGGCAGCCGGGGGGCAGGAGGGAGATCGGGAGGCGGAACGGACGGGCGTCGCCCTCGCGGGGGATCATGACCGCGATCCCTTCATCGATCCGATCGATCGTGGCTCTCATGCGATCACTCCTGCCCGGTTCGGTCGATCACTGCACCCGAGCCGTCCCGCAGGATGGCTGCATCCCCGCTGTTACCAAAGAGCGGTGCGGACCGTCCCATGAAGAGCGCGGTATCGTTCATCGTTCCACTGCCGGAAAAGACCGTCACGGACGTGGACGGCATGAGGAGAACAGCAGGGAAGGTGAATGCGGAAGAACCGGTACTGTCGGAGAGCGTCCAGCCGGCAATGAGCACCGGGCCGTCCCCCCGGTTTGCGATCCGGACCCATTCGCCGTTCAGGTTCTCGCGGTCATCCCCGGGTGCATCGGACTGTGTTGCGCTGATGTACACGGACGAGGCATTACCGATCTGGACGGGGGGGAGCGTGGCCGGTATCGTGAGGTTGGAGGGGATCGCCGACACGAGATCGGTCAGGTTAAGGGAGATATTCTGGAGCGGGGCAACGGTTACAGTTGTCGCGGGAGTAGTGAGGACCGGCACCGCTGTCGTCGTCACGTCCCAGATTCCCGACCCGCCCTTTTCCGTTGTCACCGAATAGGTTGTCCCGTCGCTCCGGACAAGGATCGTCCCGTCCCGGTCGGTCCGGTATACCGTTGCCATGGCGCTCGCAAGCCGATCGAGCGTCTGGTCGTGAGGATGGCCGTAGGGATTGTCCCCGGCAACGCTGATGATCGCGATACCGGGGTGCACGCGGGAGAGGAACGCTGATGTGGTCGAGAACGTGCTGCCATGGTGGCCGACCTTGAGGACCTGTGCATCGGTCGGGTACCCGGTCCTGGCAAGTGCCGCCTCCGTCTCGCCTCCAAGGTCCCCCGTGTAGAGGATATTCACGGTGCCGTACGAGACCCGCAGGACCACCGAGTTCTGGTTCGGGTCGTCGTTCAGCCGCTTTTCCGCTGGCGAAAGGACAAGGATGCGCAGGGCCGGATCGATGTCGATAGTCTGGCCCTGTTTTGCCACCATGTACGGGATCTCTTTTTTGTCGATCTCGGTCAGGAACTTTTCGTAGATCGAAGACGAGGAGGGCATGCCTGAGTCCAGCACCTGCCCGACCGGGAAGGCGTCCAGCACCTTCTGCATCCCCCCGATGTGGTCCGAGTGCGGGTGCGTGGCAACGAGGAGGTCGATACGGGTCACGCCCAGCCGTTCCAGGTCCGCGACAACGCGGTCGCCCATATCCACCTCCCCGGCATCGATCAGGATCGTCTTGTTCTCAAAGAGGATCAGCTGTGAATCGCCCTGGCCGACATCAAAGAAGTAAGCCGCAAGTTTCCCGTCACGAACCGGATGGGACGAAGGGCCCGTCGGTGTACCGGGCAGGTCCGTACATCCTGCAACAAGGACAATCGCTATGAGAAAAAGGATGATGCAGGCGATCGACGCTGCACGGGACAGTGCCGGGGATGCTGCACGGGGTTTCATAGGTTATCCGGACTTCGCCCGTTCCACGAGCCCGAAGGCTGCCTCTGCCGCCCCGTTCACGATATTCGCCTCGTCCGGGATGCCGCTGTCGAGCATCAGGACCCGGCCGTTGCAGATGGTGGTCTCAACGGAACAGCCATTGCAGGCATAGACCATGTTCGAGGCCGCGTTGTGGAGCGGGACATTGCAGGCATCCCGTTTGCTGACAAGGATGATGTCGGCCGGTGTCCCGGCCACGAGCCGCCCGGTCGCAAGGCCGAGCGCCTTTGCCCCGTTCGCCGTTGCCATCGCAAGGGCTTCCGGTGCCGGGAGGATCGTGGGATTGTTCCAGAAGAACTTCTGGAGGAGGGCCGCGATCTTCATCTCCTCGAACATGTCGAGGTTATTGTTGGAGGAGCAGCCATCGGTCCCAAGGCATGCGTTTGCTCCCGCAGCCACGAGTGCCGGGTACGGCATCGCCCGGTTGGTGGCGAGCTTCATGTTGCTTGCCGGGGTGTGGGCGACCGACACGCCCCGTTTCCCAAGGAGACTGCACTCCGCATCGTCCAGCCAGCAGCCATGGGCAGCGACGGTCTGCGGGGTAAGGATGCCACAGGCATCGACGTGGGCGGCCGGGCGTTTGCCGTGCGCCGCAACGCAGTCGGTCACTTCCTTCTCGGTCTCGGAGAGGTGAATATGGATCCCGCACTTCTGCGCCTGCGCAAACCCGGCGCACCACGTCAGCCCTTCGGGGGAGACCGTGTAGGGCGAGTGGGGGCCGACCGCGAATTTGATCCGGGGATTGTTCATAGTCTTTATGTCTGCCGCCAGTTTCTCGGTGGCTTTGCACTCGGCTTCACGCTTCTCTGCGCTGGACAGGTCGATGAACCCGTACGAGAGCACGGCCCGGATGCCGGCCTCGTCCACGGCCTTTGCTGCCTGGTCCATCATGAAGTACATGTCGTTGAATGCGGTTGTGCCGGACCGGATCATCTCGAGGCAGGCGAGTTTTGTCCCCCAGTACACATCCTTCGGGGTCAGGTGCGCCTCGAGCGGCCAGATCTTCTGGGCGAGCCAGTCCTGCAGGATCATGTCGTCGGCATAGCCCCTAAGCAGGCTCATCGCCGCGTGGGTGTGGGTGTTGACCAGGCCAGGGAGGGCGAGTGCCCCGTTCCCGTCAATAAGGAAGTCCTCGTCGCCCTTCCACTCTTTTCCCGCGTTCTCACCGATGGAAGAGATCAAGCCCTTCTCGTCAATGACAATATCGACCGTGTGGCCGTCCACCACAACATTGGTAATCATCAGGGAGTGGTTCCTGCCAAAGATCCCATTCGTATCGTAATCCACCATCATAATCGTTCGTCCTCCTCAGCTCATGTTCGAAATTATCGTATTCACAATCTCTTCCGTCCGGTCTTTGTGTTTCCGCGAAACGTTTACGATATGCTCGTACGTCAGTACCTCGTCCCCGAGCCCGTTCGCGTAGTTCTCGATCGTGCAGAGCGCGGCAAAGTCCATCTTAAGCTCGCATGCAAGGGTCGCCTCGGACGCCACTGTCATGCCCACCACATCCGCAATCCACGCAAGCGCTTTCACTTCCGCGATCGTCTCGATCCGCGGCCCCCGGGTCTGGACATAGACGCCTCCGAAGCGTGCCGCGGGCACCAGTTTTGCGAGTTTTTTTGCCAGTTCCTCCGAAAGTTCCGGCCGGACATGCTCGATCGCGTGGTCGTGGACGGAGGGAATGTCGGTCACACTGATGTAATCGGTCGGGATGAGGAGCGAGCCGGGCGCGATCTTTGGCTTGAGCGAGCCTGATGACCCGAACGCCACGATATGCGTGACACCGGCAATTGCCATGGCCGCAAGGTTTGCCCGGAAATTGATCCGGTGCGGGGGGCGGTCGTGCTGGTGGCGCATCAGCATGACGAGGTTGTCACCGCAGAGCAGTTCGGCGCTGCCAAAAGGAGTCGCAACCTGCCGTTTCTCCAGTTTCGGGAGCGTTGAGAAGAGCAGGCTCGTGCCTCCGATAATCCCGAGCATCAGTGCCACCCCGGGGCACGGCCGGTGGCCGTTGTGTATATATCCGACATAGGATCCTTCGCAGGAAAATGTTGGCGAGGAAACACTAATAACTAGCGACAAGCGGCGACCAGCGCTTTTCTGGAGCCGGGGCTCGCGGGGTCCGGGTGCAGGGAGTCACCGCAGGCTCCGGACAAACAATTCTTTTATCCTATGGCAACTTAGTAGATAGGAGCGGGCCGGTAGATCAGTGGTAGATCGCTTCCTTGGCATGGAAGAGGCCGCGGGTTCAATTCCCGCCCGGTCCATCCCGTTCTTTTTCTGTTCTGCTTTCCTGAACACACTTCACCCGGGCCTCACCTTCACGCTCTCCCGACAGCACGGCATCTCATGGACTCTTGCAGGATTAAAGATACATTACTTATATACAAGTAACGGGATATCCGGAAGTTGCGATGACTGATAAGGCAGGGGTTTTAGGCAGGAGGATCCTCGTAGTCGAGGACAGCCGTACCCAGGCGGAATATCTAGGCCACCTTGTCGCAACAAAGGGATACCGGGCAACGCTGGCAGCGGACGGCCGCGATGCGCTTGATAAAATCAGGACAGAACCACCTGACATGGTGCTGACCGATATCATCATGCCGGAGATGGACGGGTACGAGCTCTGCCGGGCGATCAAGGCAGACACGACAACCGCGGGCATCCCCGTCATCCTTGTCACGCAGCTCTACGATCCCGCCGATGTGCTCAGGGGGCTTGAGGCAGGCGCAGACAATTTTATCGTGAAACCCTTTGATCCCGAACAGGTCTTTTCCCGGATCACCGACACGTTTGAAGCCACCGCGATACCCGATCCCGATGGTCCCAGGACCGGTATCGACATCGTGTTTGACCGCCAGGTGCACACGATCACGGCCAGCCGTTCCAGGATCCTGAATATCCTCCTCTCAACGTACGAGTTTGCGGTGCGGAAGAACACCGAGCTCTCGGAAGCACACGAGCATGCCAGTACGCTGAATGAGGAGCTGACAACAACCATTGAGGAACTCCAGGTGGCAATCAGGAGCCTCTCGAAAGAGAATGCCGAGAGGAGCCGGGTGGAGATGGCGCTTGCAGATGCAAACCGGAAGCTCAATCTCTTAACGAGCATCACCCGCCACGACATCAACAACCAGATCCTCGCTCTCCAGGCGTATATCGAGCTCACGGAATCGCGACTCACCGATCCGGCACTCCTCCAGTACATGAGTAAAGCGAGGATTGCGGTGCTGACCATCCAGAGGCAGATTGCCTTCACAAAAAGTTACGAAGATATCGGGGCCCAGGCCCCCCGCTGGCAGGATGTCGGGAAGATCATAGAGCGGGTGGGGGGCTGCCTCAAAGGGGCAGGAATTGAGCTCGTAACAAAAGATCTCGCAATCGAGATATATGCTGACCCGTTGCTCTCAAAGGTCTTCGGGAACCTTGCGGACAACTCCATCCGCCATGGCACCCATGTGCAGCGTGTCACCGTCTCCGCGGAACGACTGAATACCGGCGGGGTCGTTATCCGGTACCAGGATGATGGCGAAGGGGTGCCGGAGACGGACAAGGAGAAGATCTTCCAAAAGGGTTTTGGGAAAAATACCGGGCTTGGCCTGTTCCTGAGCCGGGAGATCCTGGGGATTACGAATATCACGATCCAGGAGACCGGTGTCCCGGGTAAAGGGGTATTATTTGAGATCACTGCCCCTCCTGAAGAGGTCCGGAAAGCCAATACGGATGCCACATCAGGATCCTCCCGTTGACCGGTGAATAACCGCACCTCCGGTTCCCCCCGGGCCGCATCGTCCGTCCTCTTCGGTTTTATATCCTGTCACGGCCACACCCTTTTTATCCTTGGGAATTAAGGGTATGTCTGAAGACCATGCGTATCCGTGACCTGATCCTGCCCGAGGACAAGATCTTCTTCACGCTGTTTCGTGAGATGGCGGAGAAGATTACCGAAGCCTCGACAACGCTCAACGAGATCACCCACGAACTGCCCGGGGGGACCGAGAAGGCCCACAGGGTGCGCCAGATCGAACATCACGGGGACGAGATCACCCGGAAGATCTTCGAGCAGCTGGACGAGTCGCTCATCACCCCGCTCGAACCGGAAGAGATTGCCCGGCTCGCACCGGTGTTCGACGATGTGCTCGACAAGATCGACTGGGTTACCCACCAGTTGTGCAACTACGGGATCCCGGAAACAAACGATGTACTCAAGGAATATTCCTACCTCATCCTGCTCTCCAGTACCGAGATCACCCATGCCGTCGACAGCCTCTCTACGCTGAAGACCCCGGAGGATGTGAAGATCCATTCGCAGGAGATCAGCAGGCTCTACAACCTCTCGACAGAACTCCTCTCACGGGCGGTCCTGGAACTCTTCAAGACGCAGGACCTCCTCCTGATCATCAAGCTCAAGGATATTTACGAGGGCCTGGCAAAGGTGATGGAGAAGTGCAACGATGTCGGGCATGCCCTGCATGACATTGCGATGGCCCATTCATGATCGGCATGGAACCCCTTGTCCTGTTCGGCATTATCCTGGCCCTGGCATTAAACTTCGTCAACGGGCTCAATGATGCCTCGCATTCCATTGCCACGGTCGTCGCGACCAGGGCCCTGTCGCCGTTCAGGGCCGTCCTGTACACAGGGATCTGCAACATGATCGGCCCCTTCCTCTTCACGACTGCAGTCGCTGCAACGATCGGTACGGCGATCGTGAACCAGAACGGCCTCACCCCGCTCTCCATCGTTGTTGCCATGGGCGCCGCGATCATCCTCGTCTTTGTTGCAACCCGGAGCGGGATCCCGATATCGAGCAGCCACGCGATGGTGGGGGGGCTGCTCGGCGCCGGGATCGCGGTCGCAGGGCCGGCCGCGGTGATCCTCCCCTCATCCCTTGCAACCGGGGAGGTTGCCTTATCCGCCATCATCGGAGGAGCGATCGGGGCGGTCCTCCTCGGCCTCTTCACCGCATCGTTCAAGGAAGATGTCCGGCTCGGTGCGATACTCGGTGCAGTCTGTGGCGCTGCCTTGGTCATCCCGGTCCTGATGCTGCTCGGGATTCTCCAGGTCTCCGGGCTCCTTGCGATCGTGCTCTTCATCTTCATCTCGCCTATCATCGGGATCGTGTGTGCATTCCTTCTCGATATCATCGTCTCCCACACCTTCCGGCACTCCCGCCGGAACAGCATGGAACGGATCTTCCGGCCCCTCCACGTGCTTGCCTGCCTCATCCAGGCAACTGCCCATGGTGCAAACGATGGCCAGCACGCGGTCGGTATCATCACGGCCCTGCTGGTCTCATCCGGGATCCTCATGACATTCGATGTCCCGGTGTGGGTGATCCTCACCTCCGCCATTGCGATCGGCCTCGGCACCTGCTTCGGCGGCTGGCAGGTGGTGGACAAGATGGCAAAGGGGATTACGAAGATCCGCCCGTACCAGGGGTTCTGTGCAGCGACCGCGAGCAGCGCGATCCTCGTTGCCGTCACCGAAGTCGGTATCCCGGTCTCCTCGACCCACGCGATCAACGGGGCGATCATCGGGGTCGGGGCAACGCGGGGGAAGAACGCGGTGCAGTGGCGGGTCGTCCGCGAGATGATGACCGCCTGGGTCATCACCATTCCCCTGGCGTTTGTGGTGGCCTGGGCCGGTTACTTCCTGGTCTCGCTTGTCGTGATGGCGGTATAGGGCCAACGATATTTCGCTATATTTTTAAGATTTACCACCGATTAACCTCTGGGTTTGTTATGGGTCTGCGGGAACTGCTGATACCTCAGGATAAGGTTTTTTTTGACCTGTTTGAGAAACAGGCCGGGATTGTGAAAGAGGCGGCGTGGCAGCTGGTTGCCCTCACCGAGGACTTCACCAATGTCAAGGAGAAGCGCCATGCGATCGAGAAACTCGAACACAAGGGCGATCTCCTGACACACGATATCTACCACCAGCTGAACACGACATTCATCACGCCGCTCGACCCGGAAGAGATCTCGCGCCTCGCCTCGACCATGGACGATGTGCTGGACTACATTGACGGGGCAACCGAGAAGATGCAGTATTACGGCATAGAATCTGCCGACACGCACATGGTCGAACTCGCAAAACTGATCCACATGTGCACGATCGAGATCGAGAGTGCCGTCAAGGGCATCCGCTCGATCAAGGACCCCCGCTACATCGAGGAGCGCTGCATCGAGGTGAACCGGCTGGAGAACCTCGCCGACGATGTGCTCGCCCATGCAATCACCGACCTTTTCAAATCGGATAACGCGATCACGATCATCAAATTCAAGGACATCTACGAGCATCTCGAGACTGCCACCGACCGGTGCGAAGATGTGGTGAACGTCCTTTCGGATATTGCGATACGGCATTCATGATGACTTGGACAACGAGGCTCGCATGATCGAAGCAACGTGGGAACTTATCGTCGTCATCATCGGGATCGCGCTGGTCTTTGACTTCACCAACGGGTTCCATGACTCGGCCAACTCGATCTCAACGGTCGTCTCGACTAAAGTCCTCTCCCCCCGCAATGCGGTCTTTTTCGCCGCCTTCTTCAATTTTGCCGCTGCGTTCGGGTTCGGTGTTGCCGTTGCAGCCACAGTAAGCAAGATCATTCACCTGGACTTCGTTGAAACCGCCTTAGTCCCGTATATCATCCTGTGTGCCCTGATCGGTGCAATCACGTGGAACATGATCACGTGGTTCGTCGGCCTGCCTACGTCTTCCTCTCATGCCCTCATCGGGGGCCTTGTGGGTGCGGGTATCGCGGCAGCGGGCCTTGCCGCCATCAAGATGGAAACGGTCATTCTCGTCGTGACCTTTATGTTCGCCTCACCCGTTATCGGCCTGATTGCCGGATTTTTTTTTATGGTTGTGGTTCTCTGGGCTACACGAAAGGCCAACAAGCAGTCTGCGGAGAGTTATTTCAAGAAGCTCCAGCTCTGTTCGGCAGCGGCCTATAGTTTCAGCCACGGGACCAACGATGCCCAGAAGACGATGGGGATCATCCTGCCCCTCCTCTTCTCGATCGGGTATTTCGGCGCATCCGTGGACCCGAATAACCTGCCGGTCCCCTTCTGGGTCATCATTGCATCCTATACCGCGATTGCACTCGGCACCCTCTCCGGGGGCTGGCGGATTGTCAAGACCATGGGGTATAATATCACAAAACTCCGCCCGGTGCACGGGTTTGCTGCGGAGACTGCCGGGGCAGCAACCATTCTCGGGGCATCGGTTGCCGGGATCCCGGTCAGCACCACCCATATCATCTGCTCATCCATTATGGGCGTAGGGTCGACCATGGGGGCCAGTGCAGTAAAATGGGGTGTTGCCCGGAGGATCATGTGGGCGTGGATCCTCACCATCCCGATCAGTGCCGCAATCGGGTTTGCTGCGTTCATGGTGACCCGGGTGATCATCGGGTACTAAAACAGTTCATTTTTTCGCCAGCGTTTTGAAGTACCGGCAGTCCTTTGCAATCACGCAGGTGTCGCACAGCGGCTTCTTTGCATCGCACGTGGCCCTGCCATGGGCAATCAGCACGTCCGTCAGGTCCCCCCACATTTCTCTCGGAAACACCGCCATGAGGTCGCGCTCGATCACGGCAACATTGTCCGTGTCCGAGAAGCCGATCCTTTGCGCGAGCCGGCGGACGTGGGTGTCGACCGCGATCCCCTCGTTCTTCCCCAGTGCATGGTACAGCACAATGTTGGCGGTCTTGCGCCCGACACCGGGGATCGTGAGGAGTTCGTCCATCGTCTCCGGCACGCTGCCACCGAAATTATCGAGCAGGGACTGCGATGCAGCGATGATGTTCTTCGCCTTCGCGTGGTAGTAGCCGAGACTGTGGATGATCTTCTCTACATCTGCTGCCTTCGCCTTTGCGAGTTTTGCAGGAGTCGGGTATTTCGAGAAAAGCGGCTTCTTTACTTTCAGGACGGCCTTGTCCGTTGTCTGGGCGGAGAGGATCGTGAGGATGATCACTTCAAACGGCGTTCCCCGGGCAACGGTAAGGGGTGATTCACGGGCATCCGGATAACGTTCCAGGAGAAGAGAATATACCCGGGCAGCGTCCTGTTTTTTCATAGCCTGATGGGGTAGGGCGGATTCGAACCGCCGTCAAAGCGTCCCAAACGCTCTAGGATGGACCAGGCTACCCTACTACCCCGTGCCATCATAGTTGCGCCGCGAAGATAAAAATAGGTGATGGTATAGGGAAAACAGCTGGATTATTCCGGGGTTACACCGGCAGCGGCTTCTTCTTCCCGTCCGAGACTACGGTACCCAGGTACCTGCCCTTCAGGATCGCGTTCTCAAGGTTCTTCGGCTCGCGCCCGTCAAGCACCACAAGGGGTATCCCGCTCCGTTCAACAACGCGGGCGGCAACGATGTCGAGCACATTATTGGAGCCGGCGCCAAGCGCCGTTTTACCAACGATCTCCAGCAGTTTTTGGGATGTCATCTGATCGAACCGTGTCGCTTTCGGGTTCTTCCTCGGGTCAGCCGTGTAGATCCCGTCGACCGATGTCGCGTTGATGAAGACCGCAGCCCCGACCCGCTCGGAAAGGACCGCAGCCACGGCATCGGTGGTCTGGCCGGGGGTGATGCCGCCCATCACCACGATCTTGCCGGACTCGCCGAACTTCTTTGCCTCCGCGTGGGTCTCCGCAACCTTCGGGTACGCGTCCTCACCCAGCGCCGCGATCAGCATGGTCGCGTTCAGCCGGGTGATCAGGATCCCGATCTCGTCGGAGGTGCCCTCGTCAATGCCAAGGTCGCGGGTGATCTTGATGTAGCGCCGGGCCTCGCCTCCGCCGCCAACCACCACGAAGAGCCGGTGCTTCTTTGCGATCTTCTTCAGCACAGGCACGTACTCCCTGATCGTGTGTTTATCCAGGGACGGGATCAGGATCGAACCGCCCAGCGAGATGACAACCGTCTTCATTGCACTAGTTTTTGTACCGGATGCTCATATAGAGTTATTTACTATGTTCTACTGTCCCCGGTGCAAGAGCCAGGAGATCTATCCCGAAGTCGGGGGATATGTCGGTTCTGTCTATATCTGCAAGGACTGCGGGTACCGCGGGTCATTCGTTCTTGAAGTTGATTCACCCGACGGGATAAAGGACGTGGAGAGGGAGGAGCGGAAACAGAGAAAGCCCGTTCGTTCCCACACAAAAGAAGGATAACGCGGTATGCATGAGGCACGCCAGTATACAAAACTTCAAAACAATGCTGTGAAGTGCTCGCTCTGTAACCACCGCTGCACGATCCATGACGGGAAGCACGGCATCTGTGGCGTGCGGTGGAATGAGAACGGTGTCCTTGATGCAAAGACGTACGGCAGGATCAGTGCTGAGGCTGTCGACCCGATCGAGAAGAAACCGCTCTACCACTACCTGCCCGGCACCACGTCCTACTCGCTTGGGAGTGTTGGTTGTAACTTCCACTGCAAACACTGCCAAAACTGGCATATCTCCCGTGCCGATTTCGAGACGGCGCGTCTCCGTACGCTTTCACCGGAAGAAGGCGTGAGCCGTGCAATCGGCAGCGGCAGTGCGAGTATCTCGTGGACTTACAACGAACCCACGATCTGGCACGAGTACACGCTTGACATGGGCACGCTCGCTAAGGCGCGGGGGCTTGGTACCGTGTACGTTACCAACGGGTACATCACAGAAGAGGCACTGAGGGAACTCGCACCCATGCTCGGGGCGTACCGGGTGGACCTGAAAGCATTCACGGACGATTTTTACCGGAAAGTGTGCGGGGCGCACCTCCAGCCGGTGCTCGATTCCGCTGTGCTTGCCCGCGAACTGGGTATGCATGTCGAGACCGTGACGCTCGTCATCCCCGGCCTGAACGACAACATGGAGGAGCAGGAGGGGCTTATCCGATGGGTGATCGAGCACCTCGGGCCCGACACCCCGATGCACTTCTCGGCTTTCCACCCGGACTACCAGATGACCGACCGGGGCGGGACACCGGTTGCCACGCTGGAGAAGATCTATGACCGGGCAAAGGCGCTCGGGCTCCGTTATCCCTATCTCGGGAATGTGTATCACCACAAGTACGAAAACACTTATTGTCCGGCCTGCGGTACTCTCCTTATCGAGCGGCAGGGTTTTTCCAGCCGCATCCTTGATCTGGACGGCACGCAGTGCAGGAAATGCGGGGAGAAGATAGGTATGGTGACCCATGTCAGCTGAAAGGAGCGGGGATACCCGGTTCATTGCCGACCGGATGCTCGGCACCCTGACAAGGTACCTCAGGTTCATGGGATACGATACCACGAGCGCAAACGGCCTTGCGGAAGGGAACCCCCGTGAGGACACGCTCCTCCTCGATATGGCCGCACAGCAGCACCGCCTGCTCCTGACCCGGGATGCGGAACTTGCCCGTCGCGGAAAAGAACAGGCGGTCTATGTCCGGTCCGAAGATGTTATGGAACAGGTGCAGCAGCTGATCGATTACCAGCTCATCAGGCGTCGGCTGGCCATGAGCCGGTGCTCGCTCTGCAACACCGCGCTGAGGGAGGCAAACACCTGCGAGATCCAGCATACCGATTACGCCCCGAAAGACTGGCGGAACCTCTCATTCTTCTGGTGCGAGCACTGTAAGAAACTCTACTGGAACGGCTCGCACGGGAAACAACTTGAGGAGAGGCTGGGAACGGGCCTTGAGAAATGAGAGTGTCTGGTCACACGCAGGGCAGTAATTCAGATCGCGCCGACAAGGGCCTTGTAGAAATTCTCTGAGGCCGTCCGTTCGATCCAAGGGCGGTGGCCGCACTTTTCTAAAAGCACGAACCGGAAATCCGGAAGCACCTTTGCGAGCGGGGCATTCACGCCTTCGGCCGGGTGGGGGTCCCAGTCACCGTGGATGGCAACAACCGGGCAGGTGATCATCTTTGCCATCTGGAGGAGGATCTGTTTCTCCCGCAGCTCACTTGCCTCGTCCCAGACCTCCCGGAAGACATCATACTGGCAGTGGAAACCCTCGTCCGGCACATTCGCCGGGTCATAGGCATCTGCACGGGCAAGCAGGGTACCAAGCTTCGCAAGGAGATCATTCTTATGAGGAATATCAGGGTCCGCGAGTTTTGCCAGCAGTGCCTGGACCTCGACCTGGCCTTTCTTATTGAGCCGGGTCATCCGGGTCTGGGTGATCCTGGCAGCGTATTGTTCCTCAAAGGGCGGGCTGCTGACAAGGATCAGTTTCCTGACCAGCGCCGGGTAACGGGCGGTAAATATCCACGCGAGGAATGCGCCCCACGAGAAGCCGATGAGGGTTACCGGCTCCGGGCCGTTCTCTGACAGTACCGAGTGGAGTTCCTGCACCTGGCCATCGAGGGTCGTCGCGGTCTGGAACGGTTCAAGCACACCATTCATTGATGATAGTTCACGGGCAACCGGCGCTACCTCGCCGGGAGCCCCGGGACCACCGTGAAGGACGACCACGGGATACGGCCCGTGTCCCCATTTCCGTACCGATCTCATGCTGGATACCGGTTATCCTGCCGGAGTATAAATTGTCCCCGTCCCGAATGCGGGCGCCTTTAAAAGAGCGGTGTTCACCGGGTCTTTTTGGCCTGGTTCATCAGCGCCAGCAGACCGGTGAGAATATCTTTGGGCGTCGGCGGGTTGCCCGGGATCTTCAGGTCAACCGGGAAGATCTTATCAGCGCCGCCGAGCACCGCATAGGTCCCGTTGTAGATCCCGCCGTCGCAGGCATCATCCCCGACCGCAACCACGAATTTCGGCGACGGCATTGCCTCATACGTCTTCCGCGCAGCGCCCGCCATGTTGTGCGTCACTGCGCCGGTAACGATCAGCACGTCCGCATGCCGGGGCGAGGCAACGAACGTGATGCCAAACCGTTCGACATCGTAATACGGGTTGCTGAGGTTGTTAATCTCGATCTCCGTTGCGTTGTCGCTACCGGTGTCGAGCTCGCGGATCGCGAGGCTCCTGCCGAACACCGTATCGATCTCGCGCCGGATATCCCGGCCGATCCGCTCGATCTCATCATCGCGTATGAGCGGGTCTTCCGTCACTTTCCCTTTTAACAGGCAGGATAATGCGTTTACCATCTCGTTTCACCTCACAGGTCCGTCCCCGCGTAGGACAGGTTCAGGCTCTTGTTGATGAGCGGGAAGTCCGGGACGATCTCACCCTGGAGCGCGTGTTCTATTGCCTGCCAGTTGCAGAACGATGCGGTCCGGACCTTGTACCGTTCGACAACACCATTCCGGATCCAGACCCAGCAGAGGTTCTCTCCCCGCGCCGATTCCACGAGGGCAAGGGCATACCCGTCCTTAACCTCTGGTTCGGTCTTAACGGTTCCATCGGGCATCGCTGCCAGCAGCCGTTCGATCATGTCAAGCGAGTCCAGGATCTCCGATGCCTTCACCGTGAACCGGGAGAGCACGTCCCCGTCATGGAGCGGCTTTGGAGCCGGCACGCAGCGGTCGTAGACGCCGTACGGGTGGTTGACCCGCACGTCCACCCTCCCGCCGGATGCTCGCGCCGCGGGCCCGGTGATGTTGAGGGGGCGCAGGAGGGATTTTTTGATGATCCCCGTTGGGGCGAACCGGTCAAGGACGGACGATGTCGAGAGGACGATCTTCAGGCCGACGCGGTACCGTTTCCGTGCCTGCCGGACAAACGTGCCGAGCTCCTCCAGCTGCTCCTTCCTGATATCTTTCGAGAGCCCCCCGATTTCGACCATTCCCCGCATGAACCGTGACCCGGTCAGGAGAGCATTCATACGGAAAACATCCTCCCTGATGACCGCAAACTGGTTGGCACCCAGCGGGAAGGCGATGTCGATGAGCATGCCGGCCTGGTCGCCGAGATGGGATCCGATCCTCTCCAGTTCCAGCAGGATCGTCCGGAGGTACCATGCCCGGTCGGGGACGGCCGTACCCGTGCATTTCTCGACGGCACAACAATATGCCGTGGCATTGGCAACCGTCTCGTCGCCGCTGACTGCCTCGGCAATGCGTACAACCTCCTGCGGGCGTTTCCCTTCAGCAAGTTTCTCGATCCCACGGTGCTTGTAGAACATCCGGATCTCGAGGTTGAAGATCTTCTCGCCGATCACGCTGAACCGGAAGTGTCCCGGTTCGATGATACCGGCATGGACCGGGCCAACCGGGACCTGGTAGATCCCGACACCCGTCACTTTACGGAACGGGTACTCTTCAGCCGGATCGACGGCCGAACGCGTCGCTACCGGTTCGTTCCGGACGGATTTTAGGAGCGGGTGGAAACCTTCGGGATAGGTCTCGTGGAGGAAGAGTCGCCGTTCATCGAACGCGCCGTCGAATTCAATGCCGAACCCGTCCCGGCATTCCCGTTCGAACCACGAAGCAGAGGGGAGCAGGCGGGCAACCGATGTAGCCACTCCGCCAGTATTCCGCACGAGGATGAGCACCGTTGCCTTGTACTCAAAGACATACAGGAGTGAGAAACGCGATGCGGAAACGAAGCCCTCCGTGCAGAAAAGGCCGATGAGGGCACACTTGTGCAGGGCAAGGCTGGTCACCAGCGGCCCGAACTCGGTCTCGCCGACATGCAGGTAGTATTCGCCATTGCAGCCGGGAGTGATCCGCGATGCGGCAATCTCCGGTCCGACAAGGCCCTGTACTGCCGTTATCCCGGAACGGTCATCAGTTGCCATCAGAACATCAGCTCCGCAACAATCCGGTCGAGGAACGTGATCTCCCCTGTGGTAAAAACGGTCCCCAGGAAAACCATGAGGATGAGGAGGATTATGACAGGCACTTTCATGCCGAGTGGCGTATCATAGGCCACGATATCATCCCGGGTTTCCGGCCGGGATACCTGCGTGAATGTACTGATCACGTAGTAACCAAGGGAGACTGCCGTGATAAACAGCAGGAAGAGCAGGATGATGAGGGCAGGGAGAGAGACGGCCCCCAGCTGCATGAGAATGAACAGTTTCGAGAAGAAGATCGGGAAGAGCGGCATGCCGATGATCGCAAGGCCGCCAAGGATGACCCCCCATGCCGCGAGTGGCTGGAGCCGGAACACATCCCGTATGTCATCCACAGCATCGGCTGAGAGCGTGCTGTGGTACTGGCGGTGGAGGATCCCGGCCGAGAAGAACAACGATGCCTTGGTGAAGGCATGGGCCATGATGTGGAAGAGCACCCAGAAGATGGCGAGGGGGGTCGCGATGGCAAGGCCGATTAAGAGGATGCCCATGTTCTCGACGCTGGAGAACGCGATCAGTTTCTTCAGGTTCTTCTGCGGGAGCATGGAGAGTGCGGCAATGCCGACCGTGAGCAGGCCGAAGACCAGGAGCAGGGGTGAAAGGGTAGTGACCGCCGGGGTCTGGTGCACGATTGCAAAGACGCGGATAATGCCGTAGATGCCCACGTTTAAGAGGACGCCGGAGAGTATTGCGCTGACGGCGGACGGTGCCCGTGCATGCGCTTCCGGCAGCCAGGTATGGAAGGGGAATATGCCGGACTTTGCGGCAAACCCGATGAAGACGAGCGCAAAGGCCGCGATCATCATGCCCGTGGGGAAGAGATGCGCCTGCTGCACGAGGACCGTCCAGTTCAGGGTCCCTTCACCGGAAACAGACCGGGAGATCTCGAACAGGAATACCAGGCCGACAAACGAGAAGAGCATCGAGACCGACGCGATGAAGATGTACTTGATCGCGGCATCGATGTTGTCGCGTGCATAGAGAATGGCGACGAGCATCGCCGAGACGATGGTCGTGAGCTCGGCAAAGATCCAGAAGAGGGCGAGGTTGTCCGAGAAGAACGCGAGGAGGATCACGGTGAGGAGGAAGGCCCAGGCCCCGTAGAAGAGCTTGAGGCTCCCTTTCCCGAGTTCATGGGTCTCGATCAGCCCTTCCACGTATCCCCGGGCATAGATGGCAGCAAGCAGGAAGATGATCGCTGATATGAGCACTTCAAAGAGGCCAAGATGGTCGATAAAGAAATACTGGCTCCCGATCACGAAGGACGATATCGGGACCTGCCCGGACAGGAGGAGCCAGACCGCAATGGAGAGGAAGAGAGCCGCCTCGGCAATGCAGACCGTGTTCATCTGGCGGTTTGTCCGGCTTACGGCAATGAGTGCGAGCGATGCTGCCGCGATGAGGATGATGGCGAGCAGGATCATGGTCCCTCCTCCGTATCTTCAACCAGGTGGAAGCGGTGGAGGCGGTTGTGGTAGTCTTCCAGGGTCGAGTCGAGGCCTACCGTGAGGATGGTGGTCAGCATGACGAGGATGATCAGGTCGATGATGATCAAAAACTCGATGATGAACGGGAGTTTTGTGACAAACATGCCGAAGAGCAGGACGCCGTTCTCCATGGTAAGGTACCCGAGGACTTTGGTGATCGCACGTTTCCGCGAGAACGTGACCATCATGCCCATGAGCATCAGGGAGATCCCGATAACGGCCCCGAAGAAGAAGAGGCTCTCCCGCCCCGGGGTACCCTCCATGATGTGTGCAAGGGCAATGTAAATGAAGAGCATCAGGGCCATGGAGAGGAGGAGCGAGGTGGTGGGGCTCAGGAAATGGAACTCGATATCGCGCTTGATCCGGATCCGTTCCTGGATCGTCGCGATGAAGTAAGGGATGACCAGCACCTTGCTCGCAAAGGTGATGCACGCGATGGCAAGGAGAACCGTGGTGCCTTCAAGAGAATACAGGGCAAGCGCCATGAATACCAGGGTCAGCGACTGGAGGGCATAGACGGACACCAGCGAGATCATGTTGCGGGTGGATATGATGTATGCGGCGGTGACGATGACAACGGCGAAGAGGACCCGTATGACATCCTGGATGAATGCGGGATCAATCATGCGAACACCTCGATGATGATGATGAGCGTGGAGAAGAAGAACGCCATGGCAAAGAGGCTCGGGAGGCGGAAGAACCGCATCTTGGACATCGAGGACTCGAAGAGCCCGATGATCCCGGCGAGGATTGTCCCTTTCAGGGCAAACAGGACCGCTGCCACGACGATCGTGCCAAGGGTCAGGGTCGTGGCAAGCCCGAACGGGACGATGAGGTTGATGATGAGCGCCATAAGGAGCGTCAGCTTGACCGCTGATGACAGTTCCATGAGGGCAAGGTTGGAGCCGGACTGCTCGAGAACCATCCCTTCGTGGATCATGGTCAGTTCCAGGTGCGTCTCCGGGTTGTCGACCGGGATACGGGACGTCTCAACGATCAGGATGATGAAAAGGGAGATGGCAAGCAGGATCAGGGTCGGGGTGGCAGGAGTTCCCGTTGCTGCGGAAGCAATGAACATCTCAAAGACATTCAGGGTCCTGAAGACAAAGACGAGTGCGGCAAAGACGATGATGGTGGTGGGTTCGATGATCGCCGAGATGCTCATCTCCCGCGAACTGCCCATGCCGCCAAACGAACTGCCGGCATCGAGGCCGGCAAGGGCCATGAAGAACTTTGCAAGCGCAAGGAGGTAGAGCAGGAGAATGATATTCCCGATCCCGCCAACCGGCTCAGGCACGAAGACCAGCGGGACAAAGAGTGCTGCAACAAGGATCGCCGCGATATTCACGAGCGGCGTGACACGCATGATCCACGACGAGTGAGACGAGTAGATCACTTCCTTTTTCAAGAGTTTTGCGAGGTTGAAATACGTCTGGAACACAGACGGCCCGCGCCTTCCCTGGGTCCATGCCTTCACTTTCTTTATGATACTGACGAACAACGGAGCAATGGCAAGTACGGCACACGTGTTGATGATGAGATAGAGGATAAAGGAGAGGCTCATGCCAGCCACCCGAGGTAGATGATGATCGCAATCACGGTGCAGAAGACATAGAGGAGGTACGTGTCAAGGCACCCGCTCTGGAACCGGGAGACCACCGTCGCTGTCTGGTACGAGACACGGGCAATGGGGAGGTAGAGGTATTCCTCGAAGATCTTCATGAGGCTGATATCCGCAGTCCCTTCCGCGAAGATACAGTTCTTCCGGTCGAAGAATTTCCGCTCGTTCTTCATCTTTGTCCGGTATACTGTGGAGAAGATGATGTCGATCGGTTCCGAGAAACCGTGGCCCGAATATTCCATTGCCGGCTGCTGCGAGGGTGTCCCGCACCCCCAGGTCCCGGCCACCCGCACATCCCGGGAAGCGGTAAAGAACAGGAATGCATACGCAAGGACTGCCATCGCAAGGAGGAGGAGCCCGACCAGGAACATGTCGGGCATCGGCACGGAGAGTCCCACCAGCACGAAGATCTGGGCGGCAAACACGCCGAGGATGATACATGCGGCAGCGAGGATAGCCGGCCCGAGCAGCATCCGGAACGGGACTTCCCGTGCCTCTCCGCTCTCCTTCGAGCGCGGGAGGGCAAGGAAGACGGACCCGAATGCCTTGACAAAACAGGCCGCGGAGAGGGCGCTCGTGAGGGCAAACAACGCAAGGCAGATGAAGAGCAGCACCTTGAAGAGCGGGTCCGCTACGGCAACAGACGAGAAGAACGAGATAAAGATCAGGATCTCGCTCGCAAACCCGTTGAGCGGCGGGAGAGCGGCAATGGCAAGGGCACCGGTAAAGAACAGCGCCGAAGTATACGGCATCCGGTGCACGAGGCCTCCCATCTGCTCGATATCGCGGGTATGGGTTGCATGGACAACGGACCCCGCGGTCAGGAAGAGGAGGCTCTTGAACATCGCATGGTTGAGGGAGTGGAAGAGGGCCCCGAGAAGGCTGATGGAGGCAAGCCCGGGCATGTGGTAACTGGTAAAGATGACATACAGCCCGATACCAGTGAAGATGATACCGACATTCTCGATGCTGCTGTACGCGAGCATTGCCTTGATATCATACTCTTTGAGGGCGTAGATGATCCCGAGCACTGCCGATGCGGTCCCTAAAAAGAGGATTACGATACCCCACCACAGTTCAGGAGAGAATACGTCCAGCAGGAAGCGGATGAGCCCGTAGACCGCGATCTTCAGCATCACAGCTGACATGAGCGCGGATATCGGGGACGGGCTCGCGGGATGGGCATACGGGAGCCACTTGTGGAACGGGATAATCCCCGCTTTTATGGAGAATCCCGTGAGGAGGGCGAGGAACGCTGCGGTTGACAGGAAGGAGATGCCGGCCGGGGCGAGGGAGAATGACCCGGTCTGTCCGTACAGGAGCACGATGCCGAGCATGACAAAGAGCGTGGAGAACTGGGTCATGACAAAATAAAAAATACCGGCTTTTTTCGTATCGGGTCCCGTATACTCATACATAACGAGGAGGAATGAACTCCCGGCCATCAGTTCCCAGAAGAAGAGGAAGGAGACGGTGTTTGCCGAAACGACAACGAGCAGCATCGAGAGGATGAAGAGATTGGTGCAGCCGCAGAGCAGGTTTCTCCGGGAGCCCCCATCAAGGTGTTCGATATACTCGGTGGCATACAGGGCAACACACCCGGATACGGCAGCAATGAGAAGGAGAAAAAATGCGGCAAGGCGATCCACAGAAAAACTCAGGGAAAACGCAGCGAACGGCTGGAATACCGTCCATGAAAAGACCTGGCCGGTGAGGAGAATTATCAGTGAGAAGACTCCCAGCATTACGGATCCGATAATTGTGCACCCGAGTGCAGCGGTCCTGAAGACCCGCTGGTCCCGGGCAGCGGTTACAAGCGGGACCAGGATACCCAGGACAAATACCAGTATCGACAGGATGAACAGTTCCACGATCATTGAACACTCCCCGGCTCCAGAATATACTGATCATATTTTTCCCGGATGCCGGGCCACATCGGGAGGAGGGCCCGTGCAGCAGGATTTGTTTTCGTAGTATCCATTCAGATCATCGGCCGATGTTAATTTAACACGGTTATTTTTCTACCCTTATATATTATGATGGCGATCAGGCCGGAAACCAGGTATTTTTTCCGATTTTTATACTGGTTATCCAGGTTCATTCAAACCCAAAACCGGAAAAAAGCGGAGGATATTGCCCTGATGGAAAAATGCTGATAAATTTTCAGATTTTTTAAGAGATGCGCGTCTGGACACACGCCGGGTCAGAGTTCCTTCCCAATCTCATTTTTTATCCGGTCGAGCGTGATCCGGCCGATCTTTGTCACCCTGCCGTTGACCAGGACCATAGGAATCGGGGGATATTCGCGCTCAATGATCGCCTTGATGTGTGCCGGGGCACCATCATCAACGAGAGTCAGTTTGAGAGCCACCCGGTTGCCATAGGTCTCCTGGAGCACTTTTTTGAGTTCATTGAATGCATCGACCAGTTTTCCCGAATGGTAGCACCCTTCAAGTCCGCAGGTACGGTTCTCATCACAGGGAAAGGGGGAGCACTCCGAAGTCTTCAGGCCAACGATCTCGACATTGACGGTTCCTGCCATACCCTTAATTTGGGTCAGGAGAGTATTTGAAGGATGCCGGGGATCGAAGACCCGAGACAGGAGGAGAACGCATCAGCGTTCTTCGACCTTTAAGAGAGCATAAGAGATTCTCCGAAAAAATGAATCAGATGAACCGCTCGAACCGGTCCTTCTTTGCCTTGCAGACAGGGCAGATACCCGGGGGCTGCTCCCGTGCACAGAGATACCCGCACACCTTGCACCTCCAGACCGGGAGAGGAAGCGTAAAGAGAGGTGATGGGCTGACAGGGACGGTGTGGACGGCACTCTTTTTGGTCTTTCCGCGTTCCGAACGGGGTGGCCGTCGTTCGGGGACCGGAGCCACCTGCTGTGTCCCGGTTGCAATTGCATCGTTCACATACAGGGCACAATAGCAGGCCCCGTACTCTTCAACATCGGAGTCGCGATAATCGCAGGGACAGATAATATCAAGATCTTCCTCCTTTTTCCCGGACGCTAACCGGCAGGGGCATGCACGGTACCCGTACCGCTGTTCGTTCCGGAGCAGGCCCCGGATCAGGTTTTTCACAAACTCCGCATCCGGGTTTAACCGGTACCCCCCGTCAATGGCATCCTTCTTCAGGACCTCATATGCCCGGTCAACCTCCTGCTCGCTGATACCCGTAAAATTCATGCTCCGAGAGCCTCCCGTATCTCCTGCTCACGGAACCCGATGATGGTCTTTTTATTATCGATAACAAGTGTGGGGAATGAACCGGACGGGTTGAACTTCTCTACCATCGTGATGGCGTCGTCCTGTTCCTTCCCGTCAAGCAGGTCGACATACGCATAGTCAAATTCAACGCCGATCTGGCGCAGGAGGTCCTTGGTCTTTGCGCACCACCCGCAGGTAGAGAGTGCGTAGAGCATAACTTTCCCCCGGTTCTTCCCGTTCACATGTTCGGTTGCCATAAAAAAGCCGTCCTTTGTATGAAAGGAGATTGCGATACGAACTATTTATAACCGGGGATTATGCCCGTTTTTACGGGGAGCCGTAACAAGAAAAGGGTGATGGCGGTACCATCACTTCTTCTTCATGATGATCTCTACATCCTCTAACAGGGCCTGGAGATCTTCCTCGTGCTCCACTTCCTGCGAGAGGATCGTGAGGAGGATATTATAGGTGACCGGATCCTTGTCCTTGATCTTCTTCATCAGTGAGTTGTACGTCCTGATGGCGCACTGCTCGCCTTTGATATTCTGTTCGAGTACCTTGACGATGAACGGGTCATCGGGAGCATCGTACCCGCAGTTGGTGAACTTATACCAGTCCTGCGGCTTCGTTACCGGGGTCCCTCCCAGCTGGATGATACGGGTGGTGAGAAGGGTCGCATGGTTCAGTTCCTCGGTTGCGTGGAGGGTGAGTTCTGCAATAACCGCTTCCTTGTTTGGGCCCTTGACAACTTTTGAGCCAATCCAGTACTGGTAGTAGGCGAGCCATTCATCGCAGTATGCCTTGTTGAGCAGGCCGACAAAATCCTTGACATCACTTCCAACAATTTTCTGTCCTTGTGTTCCCATTCTGATTCACCTCTGTTCCATTCTGGTAACGATCCAATATCGGAATGCATCGCTTATATGCATGTTTATCGTGGCAGGACTCCCTGATCGGCAGATAATGGTATAAGGAAAAAGAGGGCCCCGGCTTTTCCCGGCCGGTCCAAATCCTGCCTGCACTATCGTTAATAACCATTCAGGCATATCTATTATGGAAATCGTGAAGGGGTAATTCATGAAGGCGGTTCTGGGTCTTGAGGACGGGCAGTATGTTACAGGAAATGGATTCGGTGTTGAGGGCGAATGTTCCGGGGAACTCGTCTTCAACACCCTGATGACCGGGTACATGGAGGCACTCTCGGACCCCAGTTACTTTGGCCAGATCCTTATGTTCACATTCCCGACAATCGGGAATTATGGTGTCGATGTGCAGAATATGCAGAGCCAGAGTATCAAGGTGCTTGGGACGATCTGCCGCGAGATCTGCGACGCACCCGATATAAAACCAGCAATCCGCGAATATTTCGAACAGAAGAAACTGCTCGGGATGTCCGGTGTGGATACCCGCAGCCTCACGATCAAGACCCGCGTCCACGGCACCATGCGGGCAGCACTCGTTGTCGGCAGCGATGATGGAGAATATGCCGTAAAACTCGCCAGAAAGACCCCTTCTGTCACTGAATGCAACCCGATTCCCGAGGTTTCCTGCAAGGCACCCTACCGGATCCCGGGAAAGGGAAAACGGGTTGCCATCATCGACCTCGGCCTCAAGACCAATATCCTCACCAGCCTCACGCGGAGAAAAGGCGATCTCTACATCTTCCCCCACAATGCCACCCATGACGAGATCTTCGGGTGCGAGCCCGACTGCCTCTTCATCACCAACGGGCCCGGCGACCCGAAACAGGCAGCAGCAACCATCGCAACCGTGAAAAAGTGTATCGGTGAACTTCCGATCTTTGGCATCTGCATGGGCAACCAGATCTCGGCACTTGCCCTTGGGGGGGACACGTACAAGCTCAAGTTCGGGCACCGCGGGGCCAACCAGCCGGTCAAGTATTATGACGGCAGGATCTTCATCACGACCCAGAACCACGGTTTTGCAGTTGACGCGGATTCCCTGCCGGAAGGGTGCGAGGTCACGTTTGTCAACGCCAATGACGGGACCGTTGAGGGATTCGAGAACGAGGACTTAAAGATCAACTGTGTCCAGTTCCATCCGGAAGCCCATGCAGGGCCCCAGGATACTGAATGTCACTATTTTGACGGTGTATTCCGGAGGCTCGGATAATGCCCAAGAAGATGCATATCAAGAAGGTCCTGATCATCGGATCGGGCCCGATCCAGATCGGCCAGGCCGCGGAGTTCGACTTCTCCGGGAGCCAGGCATGCCGTGCCATGCGGGAAGAGGGCGTCAGGGTCGTTCTCGTCAACTCCAACCCTGCCACCATCCAGACAGACCCGGAGATGGCCGATGCCGTCTACATCGAACCCCTCCGATCGGACATCATCGCGAAGATCATCGCAAAGGAGAAGCCTGACGGGATCCTCTCGGGCATGGGGGGCCAGACCGGCCTCAACATGACTGCAGAGCTCGCTGAAATGGGGGCATTGAAGGACGTTGAGATCCTCGGGACCCCCCTCGAAGCGATCTACAAAGGAGAGGACCGGGAAAAATTCCGGGACCTCATGCAGCAGATCGGCGAACCGGTCCCGAAGAGCGTCATCCTGACCAGCCTGAACCAGATCGACGATGCGATCGCGGCCATCGGGCTCCCGGCCGTAGTCCGGCCCGCGTACACAATGGGTGGTGCAGGGGGCGGGATTGCCCGGACCCGCGAGGAACTCACCCGCATCGTTGAACTGGGACTCTCACGTTCACGCATCCACCAGGTCCTTATCGAAGAGAGCGTGCTCGGCTGGAAAGAGATCGAGTTCGAGGTCATGCGCGATTCGGCCAACACCTGCATCATCATCTGCGGTATGGAAAATGTCGACCCGATGGGCATCCACACGGGCGAGAGTGTGGTCGTTGCACCAATCCTCACCCTCCGTGACGACGAGTTCCAGATGATGCGCAGCGCCGCTATCAAGATCATCCGGGCACTCGATGTCCAGGGTGGCTGTAATGTCCAGTTCGCTTTCCTGAACGGGGAATACCGCGTCATCGAGGTCAACCCCCGGGTCTCCCGCTCATCGGCACTTGCATCCAAGGCCACCGGGTACCCGATTGCACGGGTGGCGGCAAAGATCGCCATCGGCCTGCGGCTTGACGAGATCACTAACACCGTAACCGGCTGCACTCCGGCGTCTTTTGAGCCGGCTATCGATTATATCGTTGTTAAAGTTCCCCGCTGGCCGTTCGACAAGTTCAAGGGTGCCGACCGGACACTTACCACTGCCATGAAGAGTACCGGGGAAGTAATGGCAATCGGGAGGACCATCGAAGAGGCCTTCATGAAGGCCAAGAGGTCGCTCGATACCGATGTCCAGACCCACACGAGCCCAAGCGAGATCCGCATGATCCTGTCCAGACCCACGGACGAACGCTTCCACTGTCTCTTCGATGCGCTCCGCCAGGGCTTTACGATTGACGAGATCGTCCAGCTTACTGCAATCACGCCGTTCTTCCTGGAAAAGATCAAAAATATCGTTGAACAGGAAAAACGCCTTGCCTCAGGAACCTGCAGCAGGGAGGATGTTATCCGGGCGAAAGGGTACGGGTTTTCCAACGCGGATATTGCCCAGATCAGCGGGAAAACACAGCAGGAAATCGATGCCATTACCGGTACCCCTGCCTATAAGATGGTTGACACGTGTGCCGCTGAATTCCCGGCCAAAACCCCGTATTTCTACTCCACGTATGAAACAGACTCTGAGATCGTACCAACAGACACAAAGAAAGTACTCATACTAGGATCCGGGCCAATCCGGATCGGCCAGGGTATTGAATTTGATTACTGCACGGTCCATGCGGTTAAGGCGCTGAAGGAGGAAGAGGGCGTGGAGGTCCACATCGTCAACAACAACCCGGAGACCGTTTCCACGGATTTTGATACATCGGACCGCCTCTTCTTCGAGCCGATGCAGCTCGAGGACGTCATCAACATTTTAAAAACCGACCGGTATTTCGGCGTCATGGTCCAGTTCGGCGGGCAGAACGCGGTCAACCTTGCCGTGCCCATTGAGAAAGAGATGCAGCGCCTCGGCCTTTCCACCCGCATTCTCGGGACCAGCCCCGATGCCATGGACATTGCCGAGGATCGCGACCGGTTCAGCGTGCTCTTAAAGAAACTCAACATCCCCTGCCCTGCAAACAGTTCTGCCTATTCCGAGAGTGAAGCACATGCGATGGCAGAGAAGATCGGGTACCCGGTCCTGGTCAGGCCTTCCTACGTCCTCGGGGGTCGTGCGATGGAGATCGTCCACGATGAACACGAACTCGAGACGTACATGAAAGAAGCGGTCCGTGTCAGCAGGAACCACCCGGTACTGATCGACTCCTACCTCCAGAATGCAATCGAACTCGATGTCGATGCCGTCTGCGATGGCGAGTAGGTCCTGATCGGCGGCATCATGGAGCACATCGAACAGGCCGGCATCCATTCGGGGGACTCTGCCTGTGTCATCCCGACCCAGTCACTCCCGCCTTCCATTATCGATACCGTCCGGGAATACACAAGGAAACTCGCCCTCGGGCTTGGCGTTGTAGGCCTGGTCAACCTCCAGATGGCGGTCAAGGACAATGTGGTCTATATCCTGGAAGCAAACCCCCGGGCAAGCCGCACCGTACCGTTCGTCTCAAAGGCAACCGGGATCCCGGTCGCGAAGATCGCCGCAAAGGTCATGGTCGGCAAGAAACTGCGCGATCTCGGGTACAAGGAGCGCGAGATCCGCCATGTCGCGGTAAAGGAAGTGTTGCTGCCGTTCAGCAAGCTCAGCGGGGTCGATACAATGCTGGGCCCCGAGATGAAGAGCACCGGCGAAGTCATGGGCATTGATTACGATTTCGGGCTCGCGTTTTACAAGGCCTGCATATCAGCCGATAACGAGCTGCCCCTCAAAGGCAACATCTTCATCTCAGTGAATATGGAACAGAAAGAGGAGGCAATACCGATTGCCCGCAAATTACGCGATCTCGGCCTCACCCTGTTCGGAACGGAAGGGACCGTAGACTACCTGCATGAAGCAGGTGTGGAGGCAAACCTCGTGCGGAAGGTCCAGGAAGGCTCGCCTAACGTGCTCGACATGATGCGGCATGGCGAGATCCGGCTCATCATCAACACCCCCCAGGACAAGCAGTCCCGCCAGGACCATTACCAGATCATGCGTGCGGCAGTAGACTTCCAGATCCCCTATATTACGACCCTTCAGGCAGCGCGGGCTGCTGCACTCGCCATTGATGCCATCAAGCGCGAGAAACTGACCCTTGAGCCCATCAGCCATTATCTGAAGTAATTGCGGAGTTATTCGCAAAAACTCCATTTTCCGGGCTTATTTTTATTTTATGATAAAAATACGGATTCAGTCCGTATATTGTGAAGACCGGATAACTCTACAAAAGAATTGAATATCCTTATATACCGAAATAACAAAAAAAGATGCATGAAGAAATTATCTGTTGTTCTTGCAATCCTGTTTATCGGGATCCTGCTTGCGGGATGCACATCCCAACAGGCAGCACCTGCGGCCACAACCGCTCCGACCGCGGTCCCGACTGTTGTCGCTACCGCAGCCCCGACCGCCGTACCCACCAAGGAAGTTGTTGTTGTTGTCGTTAACACGACCGCCAATGTTACACCAACGGTTACTGTAGCGCCGGTTCCAACCTATACGATCACCTTCACCCAGGATCTGAACATTATGCCCGATGCAACGGCATACGTGAAAGTCGGAACTAAGGTTGTCTGGGCAAACACCGATCCCTACAAGCCGCACTTCATTCAGGCTAACGATGTACAGACGGGTTCATACTTTGGTACCATGAGCTCCGTTGACATTCCCTACGGTGGTAGTTACTCAGTTGTATTTGACAAAGCCGGTTCATACGATTACACCACGGGACCCTTCCAGCCCCAGACCGAAGGGAAGATTGTAGTCTCAGCGTAACACGATACCCGGGTTCAGGATTCAACAGCCTGAACAACTTTTTTTGTTCTTTCAAAATTATTCAGAAAATAATTCTATGCAGTATCAGGAATTTCAGGATATTTCCCCTGAACATATATGCTGGTACTGCGAATGATTTAAGCGCACTATAGTGAGTGGAGTGAAGTATGGGAAAAGGCACTATTGTTCTTGCATATTCCGGCGGGCTCGACACCTCGATCTGCATCCCGCTCTTAAAGGAACGGTACGACTACGATCGTGTGGTCACGGTGGCAGTGAATGTCGGCCAGCGCGACGAGGAGATCGATGTCGCGACCAAAAAAGGAAAAAAACTCGCTGACCGTCACTACACCATCGATGCACGTAAAAAATTTGTTGAAGAGCATCTCTTCCCGGCAATCAGGGCGAACGGGTCCTATGAAGGCTATCCGATGGGGACATCGCTTGCCCGTCCCCTCATTGCTGAAGAGGTCGTCAAGGTCGCAAGAAAGGAAGGGGCGACGGCGATTGGGCACGGGTGCACCGGGAAAGGAAACGACCAGCTCCGGTTCGATTTCATCATCCGCGGTGCCGGTCTTGAAGTCGTTGCCCCCATACGCGAACTCAACCTGACTCGTGACTGGGAAATCAATTACGCAAAGAAGCACAATATTCCGGTTCCGGTAAAGAAGGACAAGCCCTGGAGCATGGATGAGAACTGCTGGAGCAGGAGTATCGAGGGAGGGAAGCTCGAGGACCCCGCATATCACCCGCCGGAGGAGATCTACCTCTGGACCGTCTCACCCGAGAAAGCCCCGGCAAAACCGGAGAAGCTCACCCTGACATTCAAAGAAGGCATCCCTGTTGCCCTGAATAAGAAGAAGTATGACGGCTACGAGTTAATCCAGAAACTGAATGTCATTGTCGGAAAGCATGGCATAGGACGCAACGATATGATCGAGGACCGTATCCTCGGTCTCAAGGCCCGCGAGAATTACGAGCATCCCGCAGCCACCGTTATCCTTGCCGCCCACCGGGACCTCGAAAGCCTTACCCTGACCCGCGAGGAGCTCGTGTTCAAACGAATGGTGGACGATAAGTGGTCTGAACTCGCCTACGGGGGGCTTGTCTACGAACCGCTCTATGCAGCCCTGAACGCATTCATCAACACCACCCAGAAACGGGTGAACGGGACCGTGGACCTCGAATTGTACAAGGGCAGTGTACGGATACTCGGCAGGGCATCTCCCGATGCGATCTATTCCAGTGACATGGTCTCTTTTGACAGCGCATCCATCGACCAGTGCCACGCGATCGGGGTCTCGCAGTACTTCGGGATCCAGGCCCGCATGGTAAAACAGATGCAGAACAAAAAGGGCAGGTAATTCTTACCTGATTCTCTCATTTTTTCACACATCCTGCTGAATTTTTCTATCCGGTGCAGTCACGATTCTTTGCGTGAGGTCCCCCTTCACAAACTGGTCGAAGAATTGCTCCGCAATTCTTCGAAGACCTGCGGTCTTCTCATGCTTCGAGTCTGATGACTCTCAGCATTCTCCTGGTTCGCCTCACGTTCCGTGAGACCCTCCTATCTGGCTGGTCGAAGAGCCTGATGGCTCTTCTCCTGGTTCGCCTCAGGTTCCGTGAGACTCACCAAACAGAAACTTATATGGAGTGCCAGACAAGATTCGGAGTATATGTGCCCCAGTTTTTTTTCCCGATTCATAAAACCCAGACCGCATATCGTGGAGAGCCCGCCACCGCCATCCATCACCCACGGGGCAGGCATGAATATTCCCGAATATAAAAACAAACCCTATTTTATCGTTGGATCCGTTGAAATGGGCAACACAACAACGAAATGCATCCTTACCGGTGTGAGCCTTGAGACCGGGATGTCGTATGTCATTAATAAAACCGTGAGCATGAGCCGGGATATCCGTCCCCCGAAACCGGGTGAGACCATCTTTGGCGCAACGCTTGACGGGACCGAGCTGACCCGCGAGGCTGTTACGGAGCTTGTGCGCGATACCCTGATCAAATGCCACAAGGATGCCAACCTGGATATAAAAGACGAACTGGATTTTGTTGTCCGCAGTACCGGTGTCGTGGCAGAGATGGAATCCCCGGACCAGGTCGGGGACTTTGTCATTGCACTCGCAAATGGGTGCCTTATTGCCGGGGTCCCTCCCCGTAAAATGACGCCTCCGATGTCAAAGGAGAACCAGTCCGCAAAACTCCAGCCGTTCAGCTTTGCCGACAAGGTGGTATTTGTCGGCGCTGTTGCCGGTGTGATCCCCCCGCTCGGGTCAACCGGTGTCGAGATGGTAGCAAACGAGATGGAGGGGGAACTCGCGATGGCCGGGATCAAGGAAGGGGCAAAATGGACCCCGGTCGATTTCCGCAATCCCTGTGTCACGATCGATTTTGGCACCACCCTTGATGGGAGGATCACGAGCGATGTGCCTCCGGATGCACCGAATCCTTTTGCAAAGACCGTCGGGAACTTCTGCGGCCTTGCAGGGGCCATACCGGATGCAATCGTGCGGGGGACGGGTCTTGTCCATCAGCGGACGGGCACCGCGCTCGATATCTTTGGTGAACACAGTGTCTCGGGGGGGTTGTTCAGCAGGGGTAACCAGCGTGTCGTGGACGAGTATGTGAAGCACTGCCACGAGTATATCGATATCCGTATTGTTCCCCCGGAACGAAACCGCTTCGGGCGTGTTCCGGTCAATGCCCGGATCGCAAAGGAGTCCGGTGTTGCGATGATCGGGTGTGACTGCGGGGAGAACTCAAGTGATCTCCCCCGGCTCATCGAGATAGGTGCAGAAATCCATAAGAAATACTCGCTGTCGACCCTGAACGAAGTGGTTGACCGTGTCTGTACCCGCATGGCGCTGCGCCTGGTCGATGTTGCTGTCGAAGAGGGTCTTGTCCTGAAAAATTCATCGATCGGTTTCACCGGGAGGGCCGCGATCTCCGGGCGGAAACCCGAATATATCCTTGACGGGATTATTGAGCGGAACCTCTTCGATGACCCGAACGATCACCTTGTCTTTGTCGATGACGGGCTGGCCCGTGGCGCGGCACTCATGGGACGGTGCATGAATTCCCTTGGCAAACCTAAAAACCCGATCGGGGGCGTCCGCGGGGGCCCATGTATTATGAGCCGGCGGATAAAGATAGGTAAATAACTCTGGTGAACAGTCATGACCGAAACAGAAGACGAAAAGTTATTCGATGTTCTCATTCCGCCCGGCGTACCCCAAAAGATCATCGTTGACGTGACAGAGAAGTTCGATGTCAAGGTTGTCGAACGCAAGGAACGGCTCAAGTTCGCCAATATGGATGGCGACGAGCGGGAACTCCTCGCGTTCCGCGGAAAACTGGACGTGGTCCGGAACGTTGAGAAATATATGATCGACCAGCTGAAGACGTTTGTTGAAGAAAAGTAAGAGTATATTTTTTTCTTCTTTTTTTTATTTTTTCAGCATGCGCACGAGCAGCGCTTTCTGGGCATGGAGCCGGTTCTCAGCCTCATCCCACACAAGGCTCTGGCCACCTTCCATCACTTCATCGGTGATCTCTTCGCCGCGGTGTGCCGGCAGGCAGTGGAGGACCCGTGCATCGGGAGAGGCCAGTTTCATCAGTTCGGAATCGACCGTATAATTCCTGAACACCTTCGTCCGCTCTTCCTTCTCGCCCTCATCACCCATGGAGATCCAGGTATCCGTAACGATTACCTGGGCATCCCTGACGGCGGTCTCCGGATCCTGTACCAGAGTCACTTTTCCGCCAAGCGATTGTGCTTTTTCAACCAGATCCGCAGCCGGTTCATACCCACCTGGTGTCGCGACCGTAACGTCCAGGCCGGTAAGAACGGTCGAGAGGATCAGGGAGTTGCAGACGTTGTTCCCGTCGCCAACCCATGCCACCCTGAGCTCATCCGTTGATCCGAAATGCTCCTGCATGGTCATGATGTCCGCAAGGAGCTGGCAGGGGTGTTCGAGGTCCGAAAGCCCGTTGATGACCGGGATCGTTGCATACTTTGCATATTCCTCGATCGTACTGTGCTTGTAGGCCCGGATCATCATCCCCGATACGTACCGGGATGCGGCCCTTGCCGTATCACGGATCTCCTCGCCCCGCCTGATCTGCATGTCGCGGGCGTTTAAGAAGAGGGCGTGCCCCCCCAGTTCGTTCATCCCGACCTCGAACGAGATGTGTGTCCGGGTCGAGGACTTCTCGAAGATCATGGCAAGGGTCTTGCCGGCGAGGAGCAGGTGGGTCGTTCCTGCCCGCTTCTGGCGCTTGAGCTGGTGCGCTTCAGAGAGCAGCTGTTCGAGCTCAAGTTCGTTGATATCAAGTATTGAAATGAAATCCTTATTCATCGAAGCTCCTTCATGTGGGCAATACGTTTTTCCAGCAGTGCATCTGTCCCGATGTCCCTGCGGTGGCGTACCCGCCCCTTGACCTCGGATGCTGCCTGTTCGGCTGCCTGTTCTGCCTGTGCCAGGGTCTCCCCGATACCGACAAAGGCAAGAGTCCGCGAGGTCTGGGTAACAAGCACTTCTCCCGTCTTCTCGACATTCGCATAGTACAGGAGTGCATTACTGTGGGGACCAACCGTGATCACTTCACCGGCATGCGGTGATTCGGGGTATCCTTCCGGTACCAGGTACTTACAGACGGTTGCCTGGGCATCAAAGGAGACATGGGACGGGAGGAGCGTGCCCTCGGCAATATGGTGCACGATCTCCGAGAGATCGGTGGTTAAGAGGGAGAGGACATTCATCGCTTCCGGGTCCCCGAACCGTGCATTGAACTCGATTACCTTGGGGCCCTGTGCCGTGTTCATAAACTGGCCATAGAGGATCCCCTTGTACGGCTGGCCCGCCCTCTCCATGGCAGCGACGGCGGCCTTCATGATCTCGATCGCCTTAGTATAATCGGACTTTGTCACAAACGGCAGCATGTGGTCCGGCATCGAATACGAGCCCATGCCCCCGGTGTTCAACCCGATGTCCCCCTCGAATGCACGCTTGTGGTCCTGTACGAGTGGCATGGGGATAAGGTGGGTGCCATCGACAAATGCCTGGAGCGTGAACTCCTCCCCGATGAGGCGCTCCTCAAGCACTGCCTCCCCGTTTAAGGATCTGACATACTCGATCGCACCGGACCGGTCCACCTGCTCGCCCATGATCCGGACCCCTTTTCCTCCGGTGAGACCGATAGGCTTGACGACCAGGTCGCCTTCATAATTCTGTATGAACTCCTCGGCTTCGGGAGATGAATGGAAGACCCGGTACTTCGGCAACCCGGCGATTCCCTCGCGCTCCATCATCTCGCGGCAGAAGGCCTTGTCCGTCTCGATCCGGGCAGCGGATTTCACCGGCCCGACACAGGGAATACCTGCTGCCTCAAGGGCGTCAACAATCCCTGCTTCGAGAGGGGACTCCGGGCCGATAAATGCATAGTCCAGTTTGTTCTCTTGGGCAAAGGCAACAATCCGGGAGACCTCGGTCTCTTTTACGAGGAGAACGTTTTTCGCAATGTCGCCAATGCCGGGATTGCGTTTTGCCATGACCGAGAATATTTCGGTAGTGGTGTTGCGGGCAAGAGCGGCAGCTATCGCATGCTCCCTGCCTCCCCCGCCAACAACAAGGATCTTCATAGTACCTTCCTAGTATACACTGGGAATAAAAATTCCTTCTCATTCCTTATTTGTGTAAAAGCTCGGAGAGCCTGACGAGCGGGATGATCCGGACACCATGAGACGCCAGCATGGCTTCCGCCCCCTGCTCACGGTCAACAACCGTGACAACCCGGTCAACCCTTGCTCCGGCAGCACGCAGGGCATTGATCCCGTACAGGGCTGATCCTCCTGAGGTTGTCACGTCTTCGACAAGCAGGACCTCCCTGTCCTTCACGTTACCGATGACCACATCCTTCTTGCCATGGCTCTTTTCCGATGCCCGGATGATCGCAAAGGGCTTCTTTTTTGCAAGAGCTGTGGCGACACAGAGCGGGACTCCCCCCACGGCAACCCCGGCTACTACGTCGAAATCCTGCGATGACGCGATCGTTTCTGCAACCGCAGACAAAAGTTCCGGATGGGTTACTGCGGTCTTCACATCCACATAGTAGGGACTCTTCGCACCGGACGCAAGGGTGAAATCCCCGAACTCAATCGCCCTGAACCGTATGAGCATCTCTGCAAGGGAATCTGTTACCATGGTACCTCCTTGACTTTGAACATGTAACCGATGATATTGGTGGCACGGTGGAGCAGGGGCGTGAGGATGAGAATGCAGATGAACGCTGCAAGTGTTACCTCGGTAAAAATCCATACCGGGTTAAAAATTACCAGGAGAACAAACGCACCTGCAACAAGGTCATACTGGTCGGCTACCGGCCATTTTGATCCCCGTTCTTTCCCGAACCGGCGTTTGAAGAAACTCTTGACCAGGTCCCCGAGGAGTGCACCCACCGCGAGGAGCGTGACCGATACCACCGTCTGCTGGGGAAGGATGTCCAGTCCGTATGTGCCAGCTGCCCAGATCTGGACCACCCCGATTGCGATGCCGGCGATGATGCCGGCAATGAGCCCCCGCCAGGTCTTCCCGTCGCCAAAGATCCGTTTCCCGTCGGAGTAATTCTTCCCGTTATCGATGGGAGTACCTCCTCCACACAGCGCGGCCACGGGGTTTGGGAGGTAGGCAGGGAGCATGATCCACAGGGCTGAAAGCAATGGTATTATGAAGAACTCAATACTAATAATGTAGCACTCCAATACCTGTAATAAAGAGCAGATAGAAAGATTAAGGTTACTAAAACTGGAATCTCTTTCGGGAATCAATCGATAACATCCATCGGGTGGACGTTAATGCTGATTAAAAAAACACGGAGCCTTTGCCCCATATGTAATTCCGTCTTGGAGGCGGAGATTGTCGAGGAAGAGGGCAGGATCTGGCTGCAGCGGACATGTCCGGAACACGGGAACTTCAAGCATCTCTACTGGTCAGACGCCCGCATGTATCACCGGTTCCAGGAATACGATGCCGTTGGAAACGGTGTCTCCAATCCGCAGAACACTGCGCCACCGGAGAGTTGCCCAACGGCCTGTGGTCTCTGTAACAACCATCACTCCCAGACGCTGCTTGCAAATATCGATCTCACGAACCGGTGCAACCTGGACTGTGACTTCTGTTTTGCCAACGCCCGTGCGTGCGGGTTCGTGTACGAGCCGTCTTTTGACGATGTCGTCCGCATGCTCCAGGTGCTCCGGGACGAGAAGCCGGTCCCTGCCCCCGCGGTCCAGTTCTCCGGCGGGGAACCAACCATGCGGGACGACCTTGCGGATATCATCAGGAAAGCCAAGGCAATGGGTTTCCCCCAGGTCCAGATCGCAACGAACGGTGTCAAGCTGGCAAAGGACCCGGCGCTCGCCCGGCAGCTCAAGAGTGCCGGGCTGAACACGGTTTACCTCCATTTCGACGGGGTCAGCCCGGCAACGAACCCGTTCCTGAAGATCCATGAAAAGGCACTCGAGAACCTCAAAAATGTCGGCCTCGGGACCGTCCTCGTACCCACGGTGATCCGCGGGCGAAACGATAATGAACTCGGGGACATCATCCGGTTTGCCATCAATAATATTGCCGTTGTGCGGGGAGTCAACTTCCAGCCGGTCGCATTCACCGGTGCCGCAAGTGACGATGACCTCCAGAAGTCCCGCATCACCATCCCCGATGTCCTTGCGAAAATCGAAGAGCAGATGGGTGGCGTCCTCAAGAAGGACGACTTCTACCCGGTACCCTGCGTCATACCATTCTCCGACCTTGTCGAGGCATATACCGGCCGGCCACAGGTCCGGTTCACGGCCCACCAGCATTGCGGGGCTGCGACCTATGTCTTCGCCCGGGAAGATGGCGTTATTCCGGTCAACCGGATGGTGGACGTCGAGACTTTCTTCGAATCGATCGAACAGATGGCCGAGACCCTTAAAAAAGGCGGTACCATCAACAAGTACAAGGCACTGCTCGAAGGGGTCAGGAACATGCATGAGTCCGTCCAGAAGGGGGAACAGGGTGCGACAACGGAATTCTGGAAACTGATCAGCAAGTCCCTCATCGGCCAGAACTTCGACGCCCTCAGGGAGTTCCACTGGAACGCCCTCTTCATCGGCACCATGCACTTTATGGACAAATATAATTACGATATCGAGCGGGTCCAGCGGTGCTGCATCCATTACGCGACCCCCGACGGGAAATTGATCCCCTTCTGCACCTACAACAGCGGTCCGGTGTACCGCGAGCAGGTGTGGAAGAAGTACGCGAAGAAGAAGGAAGAGTGAGTGGGTGCGGATTTAAAAAAAAACATTTTTTAATTTGATTATCTCATGGTTTTTGTATCAAAATAACTTTCCATTTTTCCAGAAGAATGGCTTGTCGAGAGGTCTTTCATATTTTGCAAAAACACTCTCGTAAAGTGCAGGGTATTTGGCATCGCTTAATGGAATGTTGAACATATAACCCACAGGTTCCTCATCATCTTCTGGTTCTTCTTCTAAACCAATAACAATGTAAACCGGAATTCGATATTGTGTCATAAATTCTTGATAACGTTTTAATTGCGCTGGATATGACCACTCTAATTGTCCTTTATGATTCAATTTCGTTCGAAATTTACATTCGACGGCAAATGCTTCTTTTGTGGGAGTATACTCAAATATAAAATCGGGATTTTTACTACTCTCAACGTATCTATCGGTATTGGTTTTGAACGAATGTGTTTTTTCTAAAATTTTAAAGTACTTTTTTGAGAACAAATTTTCAACATGGTCTTCAAATCGTTTACCAACTATTTCTGGATCATTCGATGTATGGTATTCTATTTTGTTGAAGACTTCCCCAATTTTACCGAAGAAACCCATAATGCTTCATTGTGAAATATTGATTGTTTGTTTATATTTCTTTATATACATAAAATATTGAGAACTAGATGGAAAAAACCGTAGCGATGCCCTACGCGCAAAACGCCTATCGGGTTTTGCGCTAGCTCACTTGCTTATACACAGATGTGATACTTCATTGATCCGCCGCGGGGGTGCCCCGTCGGGGGCGGCGGGAGGTTATCATAATTGGGGGTATGGGGGCATCAGCCCCCATCAACAATCTGATCAGACATAAAGAACACTTTACTAATCGCACAGAAAATCTTGGACTGATAAGTGGTTCATCAGAACCACGAATCCAAGAAGTTCTCAAACTTCGAAATGGCGGCGTGCATCGCAATTTCCACCGAAATGTTTCTTCACCACTCAGCGGGGGGTACCCACCCCACCCACTCAGGGAGGGGTAACCAGGGGGACCCCCCTCTTCCGGAACCGGAGGGGAGGGGTAGGTACCCCGCCGGGCACATGAGGGGTGGGTACCCCCCTCCCCCAGACCAAGCCAGACAAAACTTCGCTCCGACGACACCTCCACACGAACCCCAACCAGACCGGCTCCAAACGGAGTGGGGTAGCTACCCCTCCAGCTGAGGGAGGGGGGGTAGGGGGACCCCCCCTCTTCCGGAACCGGGGGGGAGGGGGTGGGTACCCCTCCGGGCACAAGAGGGGTACCCACCCCCCTTGCTGCCAACTACTTCATCGTCGGAAGTCCACGGGAAACCCTGCTCCGGAAAATGCAGCAGGAGGGGGTACCCCCCATTTACTTCCGGACGGGCAGGTGGGGTACCCCCCTCCCAAAAATAAAATGATGGTGGGGGTCCCGGCAATTTAAAATCCAAGTGAAGGGGGGTATGTCGCAGACCCCCCCATGCTCCGGATCCCTCCGGTTCACGGGAACGGCAGCTCGATCTTCCGGCCGTGCTGCATCGCGATCTTCGCAATCGCGAGGTCTTGGATCGCAAGGCCGGTGGAGTCAAAGACCGTGATGGCCGATGGATCCCGTCGCTGTTTCTTCCCGATCACCACTTCGCCAAGCGTCCCGGCAATATCCGCCTCACGATACACCCCCATGCTAATCGTCACGTTGATCTCGCCGGAATGGACCGCCTGCGCCGGGTCGTCCACGAATACCTGCGCCCGCCGGAGGATTGCGGGATCGAGTTCTTCCTTCCCCGGCGCATCCGCACCGATCGCATTGATATGGGTCCCCTCATGGATCCATTCGTCCCGGACAATCGGGCTCCTTGACGGAGTCGTCGTGACGAGTACATCGCAGTCACAGGCCTTTTCAACCGGTGCTGCCACGCACGGAAACTCCATGAACCGGTCGGCAAATTTCCGGACATGCCCGGCATTGCGGCCCCAGATCTTTATCTGCCGGATCTTCAGTTCCCGTGATATAGCTGCGACCTGTGCTTCTGCCTGCCGCCCGGTGCCGATGACACCAAGGACAATCTCTTTTTTCGGGGAGAGGTACCTGCATGCCACTGCACCGGCCGCACCGGTCCGCATGTCCGTGAGGCGGGTCGCATTGATGACTGCCGTGGGCTCGCCGGTCCCGATATCCAGGATCACCGTGAGGGCCATCACGGTCGGGAGGCCTTGTGATGGGTTGCCGGGATGGACGTTCACGATCTTTACGCCGGCGATCCCGAGCGAGGGCAGGTAGGCCGGCATGGTCCTGAAATCCCCGTCAGGAAGCGTGATGTACACCTTGGGGGGCATCTGGACATCCCCCGTCCCGTGATCGGCGAACGCCGATTCCACCGCCCGGTTGACAAGACCGATGTCGAGACCCATGTCCGTGTCAGTGAAATACTCCATGAACGGGAATGATCGCTGATGCCACTTTAAGGTTGGGATTACGGAGGATATGCTGCCGGGGGCAGAAAAACAGGTAAAAAGTTACTGGAAATCCATCTCTTTCAAGGTCTTATCGGCCAGTTCTTTCATCCGGGCCGATATCCTGCTGGACGAACTGTAGTCCACTTCTTTCATCGCGTTGGCAATCTCGGTGCCAAGCACGAATATTGCGTATTTGTGCTCCATCTTGCTCTTGTGCTGCTGGGAGGGGGTGATCTTGAGCGCTGTATATTGGGAAAATTTCAGATCGGGATTAATCTCTTCGAAGTAATCCTTGACCTCCGCAAGCATCTGGTGAAGATTGATCAGTTCCTCTTTGTGCATGCTACCACTCCAGACAGTAGAATGGTCATATGCAGCATAAATAAATTTGTGTTAACGAGAGGTTCGAAGAACCTCGAGTTGGAGAAGACGACGGAACGGAGTCTTCGACATACGAGAGGTTTTTCAGAATCTGCGGCTCTTCTCGTTTCCCGGGTCTGATAACTTTCAACATTCTGATGAATTATTCAGGCTCGAAGAGCCTGCGGCTCTTCTCATCCTCGACCTTCTTTTGAAGGTCTCCGATTCATCAGAACCTCGAGTTGGAGAATGCTGAAGGCTGCAAGGCCTGAAGCTGGAGAAGACCGTATGGTCTTCGACCGATTAGCAAAGGGAATCTTCAAAAAAAATTACGACCCCATTTTCAGGAGACGGATCGAGAGCGGCCGCTTGATGATGCCCCTGAAATCCCGTGCCGCCACATAAGAGAGGCCTTTCCAGACAAGGCGGTCAAGGAGTTTCTGGTCAACGGGACGGTCGAGGACGAGGCCGGTGGCGGCAGGATCGATCGTCTCGATCACCTTCTCCACTTCATCCGACCGCATCTCCCTGACAACGGTCAGATCGTCGCTCAGGAACCGGGCCGTGTTCTGCCCTTTCACGTCCTCGATGTGCTCCCGGAGACTCAAAGGGCCGCCGGAAGCATCACGAGGGCGTTTTGCAGGTGCCGCACTTTTTCCTTTCCGGTCGGATGTATCTTCAGAATCGGACGACGGCCGGCCGATCCTGAAATCCGCCGGGAGTTCTGCCGAGGCCTCGAAGTACTGGTCGCGTACATATTCCACAGGGACCTTGTTGCGGAGCGTCTTGATGACCTCCTTCCTCGTCATGTCCTCCACGCTCTTTCCCTTGGGGGAGAAGGCAACGAAATCGATATCAGCGACCTGCAGGAGTTCCCGCAGGATCAGTTCGCCACCCCGGTCGCCATCGAAGAACGCGGTGGTGGTCTTCTTCTCGCAGAGCTCCACGACACTCTTTGGGATATTGGTCCCTTCCACACCCACGGCATTCTTGATGCCGTACCGCAGCAGGTTCAGGACATCGGCCCGACCTTCGACAATGATGATCGCGTCGGACTCGAGCACGTTCGGCCCGGCAGGGGCATGCTCTTCCCCGATCGATCCGATCTTCTCGATCCGGAGGCTCTGCCGGACATCGTCCAGCAGTTCATCGGAATCGATCGTCCCGTCATCGAACCGTTCGATCAGGATCTCTTTTGCCCGTTCAACGATCAGCTTCCGCTTGCTGACACGGATGTCCTCGATCGATTCCACGGTCACGTGGGCAACACAGGGGCCGACGCGGTCGATCGTCTCAAGCGAGGCCGCAAGGATCGCCGTCTCTGCCCGGTCGAGCGAGGACGAGATCAGGATCTCGCCTTTCGTCTCGCCCTTCTTGCTCGTGATCTGGACGTCTATGCGTCCGACACGTCCCGTTCTCTGGAGATCCCGCAGGTCAAGGTCTTCGCCGAGTAGCCCTTCAGTCTGCCCGAATATGGCACCGACTACGTCAGGTTTCTCGACCACCCCCTCTGCAGTGAGGCTGATGTGAATAAGGTACTTGGTAGTATCCGGTGAATACAAGTAAACGCACCCCCATGTATCATGCAAT